>Ga0163162_10000933_pt1 | contig 27147 bp, 8 predicted proteins | sample S55metaG_FD_115310 | JGI IMG/M metagenome (GOLD analysis project Ga0163162, IMG submission 115310) | Switchgrass rhizosphere microbial communities from Kellogg Biological Station, Michigan, USA - S5-5 metaG | ecosystem: Host-associated > Plants > Roots > Rhizosphere > Soil | place: USA: Michigan... | reverse complement strand
TGCCTCGTCTACCGCGAGACGTCCGGCCTCGCGCTCCCGCTCAGCGGCTGTGAGACTCGTTAAGTCGGTGATAAGGAGGTTGAGCGGAGTGGGCGGATGGATGACTTGCCGGGGTTGATCATCATGGACGGTGAACGTGGTGCGGAGTGATTCATGCCGGCGGACGACTTCCGTAAGCGTGGCGCTGAGAGCGACGACGTTGAGTTGCCCAGTGAGGCGCACAGCGAGGGGAACATTATAGGCAGGCGAGAGTGGATCGAGTTGATGGATGAACCACAGCCGCTGCTGCGCGTATGAAAGCGGCAGTGTTCCGTCTCTGGCGACACGCTCTGGTCGTGAAGGCTTCAGAGTATTGCCCGCGCGGAGTTGGGCATCAATGTTCTCTGCCAGATCTGCAACTGTCGGCGCTTCAAACAGAGTGTAAACCGGGATTTCAACCTCAAAGTCTTCGCGCACGCGTGAGATAACCTGTGTAGCAAGCAGCGAGTGCCCGCCTAAGTCGAAGAAGTTATCGTATATTCCAACCTCTTTGAGATTCAGCACCTGCGCATATAACGCCGCCACTCTTTCTTCTGTGGCCGTCCGCGGCGCAATTAATTCCGCTTGCCGCGTCACCTCGGGAACGGGTAGCGCGTGCCGGTCAACTTTGCCGTTGGGCGTCAACGGTAGAGAGTCGAGAAAGACGAAGGCCGGCGGGATCATGTACTCCGGCAGTCGCTCTTTCAGATAACTGCGCAACTGGCCGTCGGCTAACGTTCTCGTCTGATCGACGACCAGATATGCAGCGAGACGTTTGTCGCCAGGTGTATCTTCACGCACGATAACGACACGCTCGCGCACTGCCGGGTGACTTCCCAGCACAGCACCAATCTCTCCAAGCTCGACGCGGAAGCCCCGCACCTTGACCTGTTCGTCACTGCGTCCTAGGAATTCGATATTTCCGTCTGGTAAATAACGCCCGAGGTCTCCACTCTTGTATAGCCGCGCACCGGCGTCTTCCGAGAATGGATCGGGAATGAATTTCTCGGCGGTTATCTCGGGATGATTGATATACCCGCGTGTAACACTTGCGCCGCCGATGTGGATCTCGCCGGCCACGCCGACAGGGACCAGACTTCCCTGCACGTCGAGCAGGTGCAGCTGTGTATTTCCCAATGGCACGCCGATCATCTGATGTCGAAGCGTTTCGGCGTCTGTCACCCGATACTGGCTACAGATAATGGTGGCCTCGGTTGGTCCATACAGGACATTTAATTCCGCTGCAGGAAATACCCTTTGCATCTCCCGTAGCAGGTCGGGCGCAACGCCCTCGCCGCCGATGAAGATCTGTCTTACTTGTTCGTACCGGCGATCTGGTCTCTGTGAGTTGAGAATCTGCTTCATCAGGGCCGGGACCGCCTGTAGGCACGTCGTCTTTTCCAACACGCCGGCCATCAACCGGAGGTCCAGCAGCTCACGATTAGTGACGAGCCGGCACTGCCCTCCTGCAAGCAACGGGGTCAGTAATTCAAAATAAAAAATATCGAAAGCAAAAGGCGCAATGCACGACATTACATCGGTGGCCTTGAACTCGACCGCCTCCTGTGCAGCGAACATCGTATTCCGCAGGTGTCGATGCTCGACGATCACGCCTTTCGGCTGACCTGTGGAACCCGAGGTGTAGATCACGTAGGCGACGTTTTCTGCCGCGAGGTCGCAGGGAGGATTCTCATGGCTGTACTGACTGCTCTCTTCTCCATCAAGCTCGATGATGAACGAAACATCCGCCGGTAGCTTTTCCACGAGATGCTGCTGCGTCACCACTATTGGCGACTGAACATCTGCAAAGATGAAAGCGATTCGCTCGAAGGGCAGTTGCGGATCGATTGGAACGAAGGCCGCGCCCGCTTTGAGAATGCCGAGGATCCCTACAATCATCTCTATCGAACGATCCGCGAGCAGCGCGACGCGCATCTCCGCCCCGACTCCTATCTCTCGTATCTGATGGGCGAGCTGATTCGCTCTCGCGTTCAGCTCCGCGTAGGTCAGCGTTTTACTTTCATCACTCACAGCCGCAGCGTCAGGGCTACGCTCAACCTGCTCTTCAAACAACTGTGGGACAAACTTGTCTGATGGGTAGTCTCTGCCCGTCTGGTTCCATTCATAGACCAGGCGGCGACGCTCTGCCTCGGTCAGCAATGGCAACTGTGAAAGCGCCAGGTTCGGATTGGCGGCAGCGTGCTCGAGCAGAGTTACAAAATTTCCGCACATGCGGCGGATTGTTTCCGCGTCAAACAAGTCGGTGTTGTAGTGCAACGAGCCGTAAGTCTGCTCGCCGGTCTCGAGCGTATTCAACGTCAAATCAAAGAGCGCCGCCGTTACGCCTAAGTCGAGCGGCGACACGCGCAGACGTGGCAACTCGAGATCTTCCTCCGGCGTGTTCTGCGAGGCGAACATCACTTGAAACAACGGTGAGTGGCTGCGGCTGCGTTCCGGTCCAAGCTCTTCGACCAGCTTTTCAAAGGGCACATCCTGGTGCGCGAGGGCTCCGACACACGTCTCCCTGACATGGGCCAGCAACTCACGAAAACTCCAGCGGGCGCAGAGCTGCGTACGCAGCACCAGAGTGTTTGTGAAAAATCCGATCAGTTGCTCGGTAGCGGTCTGGTTACGGTTGGCGACAGGCGAACCGACGACGATGTCCTGCTGTCCGGTATAGCGATAGAGGAGCGTCTGAAAGGCGGCGAGCAGCAGCATGAACATTGTCACGCCTTCGTCCTGGCATAACCGCTTGAGCCCGTCAGACAAATCCTTCGAGAGCGTGAAAACTTCGGTTCCGCCTTTGAAACTCTGCACTGCCGGGCGCGGCCGGTCTGTTGGCAATTCCAGGACCGGCGGCGCTCCCTCCAACTGCTGTTTCCAGTAACTCTGTTGCTCCGCTAAGACTTCGCCCGAGAGCCACTGGCGCTGCCACTGTGCATAGTCCGCGTACTGTATGGGCAATTCAGCAAGTGGTGATGGGCGATCGCTGGAGAAGGCCGTGTAGAGTGCGGCGAATTCATGGATCAGCACGCCCATTGACCAGCCGTCCGAGACGATGTGATGCATCGTCAACGATAAGACGTGTTCTCCCTCTCCCAGCCGTAGCAAGCTCGCACGCAGCATCGGGCCACGCGCGAAGTCGAACGATTGGGAAGCCTCTTGCACGGCGAGTCGCCGTGTCTCAGCCTCTCGGTTCTTTGGCGGCAGGTCGCTTAAATCTGTGAGTGGAAGTTCGAGCGGCTGTGTGGTGGCGATCAACTGTACCGGTTCACCATCCAACGCATCGAAGGTGGTGCGCAACACTTCATGACGGCGGACGATTTCATTCAATGCTCGCTCGAGCGCAGGTATGTCGAGTTGCCCCGATAGGCGCAGGGCAAAAGGCATGTTGTAAGCGCTGCTCTGCGGGTCTAAGAGATGTAAGAACCACAGACGCTGCTGCGCAAACGAGAGCGGAAAGACAAAGACTTCTTCTTCACCGGAGAATTGCTCTACGTAATGCTTGGATTCTGACATGGCTAGTGAGCTGCGGAGTTACAATAGGCCACAAAAAAGGGCGCAGTTAAAGGAGGGGTTAACTGCGGACAGGCTACCGCCCTATCGATCAATTTTTCGTCCTGGTTACTTCTCTCGGGAAGAATAGAATATCACTTGCGGTGAGCTTGAGCCATTGCATAACCGTCGTGTCCAACAATCTATCCTCACTTTTAAGGCAAGGCCGGTTCTTCTCTGCGATCTCTGCGTATCTCTGTGATCTCTGCGTTAAATATTTCTCGCGAATACAGTTACGCAGAGATCACAGAGATACGCAGAGATACGCAGAGATCGCAGAGAAGTTACAAGCACTGGCACACAACAAAGAAGCCGCCGGAGTTTTCCAGCGGCTTCTTCATTCTGTTCTTCCTCGTTCCTACTCGTATCGCAAAGCGATTATTGGATTCACTTTCGTAGCACGCCGCGCTGGAATGTAGCTGGCAAGCGCGGCAACGCTGATGAGCAATAGAGAGATCAGCGTGAACGTTATTGGATCAGTCGCGGTGACGCCAAACAATAGTGTCGACATCAGGCGAGTTAACGCAAAAGCAGCAATCAGGCCGATTGCGATACCGATGAGCACGAGCTTCATGCCGTATCCGAGCGCGAGTTTTAGCACGGCCGCAGTCTGTGCCCCGAGCGCCATGCGAATTCCGATCTCGTGTGTCCGCTGGGCCACCGAATAACTCATCACCCCATATATCCCAACACCGGCAAGGACCAGCGCGACGCCGGCGAAGATCACCAACAACACCATGCTGAAACGTTGTCGCGCAATTGAGTCGGCAAGGATCGTTTCCATCGTCTGGACATTCGATACCGGCTGGTCCTTATCAATCTCCCAAACTGTTTTTCGAACCGCCGCAGCCACACTGGCCGGATCGACGTCAGTCTTGACGACCAGATCTCGCGAATCAAAGAACCCGAATTGCAGGTAGGTCAGATAGGCTTGTGGTTTTGGATCTGCAGTCAGCTCCATTTGCCGCACGTCCTTGACCACACCAATAATAGTGATCCAATCCCGATCGGATTTAATATCGCTAATGCCAAAGCGTTTTCCGACCGGATCTTCGTTAGGCCAGAAAGTGCGCGCCATCGTCTCACTAATCACCCCAACTCTCGGAGTTGTAACTACGTCTTGATCGCTGAATTTTCTTCCGTTCAACAGCGGAATGGTCATGGTGTCGAAATAACCGGGACTGGCAATCCTGATAACGACTACAGGCTGCTGCGCGGGCGGCAGCTCCGGCATGCCCTGGATGCGAACCGCCATCGAGTTGCCCTGGTGATACAGGGGAAGATTTGTGGTAATCGCCGCGGATCTAACTCCCGCCAGAGACTGCACGCGTTGCAGCAAATCGTTGTAAAAGGCGATGCGACGTGGGCGATCTAAATACTTCGAGAGCGGCATCACGATCCTCATCGTCAACAGATTGTCAGAGCGAAATCCGGGATCCACATTTCGCAGGCGCACAAAACTGTTTATGAGTAGGCCCGCTCCAATCAAAAGCACTAAAGATATGGCGACCTCTGCCGTCACCAGCACACTACGAAGGCGTTTGCCTCTGCCGCCCGTTGCGGAGTCACGCCCACCTTCTTTCAACGTCTCACTCTGTCTGAAGCGAACCGCCTGGATCGCGGGGGCCAAACCAAAAATCAAACCGGTTACGACTGAAACAAAGAGTGTGAACCCGAGGACCTTAAAATCGATCGAGATCTCGCGCGCCTGAGAAATGTTTTCAGGAATGAAGGTTCTTAGCAGCATTAATCCGGTGTACGCGATCACCAATCCTACAACTCCACCCACCGTCGACAGCAAAATGCTCTCTGTCAAAAACTGCCTGACCAATCGCAAGCGGCGCGCACCTAATGCGACTCGCACCGCAATCTCTTTTTGTCGCACAGCAGCTCGCGCCAGTAACAGATTCGCGACGTTGGCGCATGCAATTAAGAGCACCAGTCCGACTGCGCCGAGCAAAATCAGCAGGGCTGGTCTGATGTCGCCCACTAAGTGCTCGTGTAATGAGGTGACTTCGGCGCCGACATCGACGTTTGTGTCCGGATACTGCTGCTGCAGACGAGTTGCGATCGTGTTCATCTCCGCCTGCGCTTGCTGTAACGTTACGCCGGACTTGAGTCTGGCAACGACCTCAAGATAGTGAAGCTCTCGGTCCGCAGCTTCTTTTGAGCTAAACGCGATAGGCACCCAGATCTGATTGTCACTTGTCGGAAACTGGAACCGTGACGGCATGACGCCCACGACGGTGTAGCTTTCGCCGTTGAGAGTTAACGGCTTGCCAACGATGCTCGGATCGCCGCCAAAACGGCGTTGCCACAGTCCGTAACTCAATAGAGCAACATGCTGTGAGCCGGGTTGGTCTTCGGCAGCAGTAAACACGCGACCGAGCTGTGGCTCAACTCCGAGCAACGGAAATAGGTCGGCCGAAACACGCTGGCCTTCGAGTCGCTCCGGATCACCGGCGCCAGTCAAGTTGTAACTCTCGTCGTTGATAGCGGCCATGCCTTCGAAGACCTGGTTCTGATTACGCCAGTCAAGGAAATTGGCGGCGGTGGGAGTGTCACGCGGATGGCCGCTCTTGCTTGCATCTTCCCAGACCATCACGAGCCGTTCTGGATCTTTGTAAGGCAGCGGTCGCAGTAACACGCTATTCACAACACTGAAGATTGCGGTGTTCGCGCCGATGCCCAAAGCCAAAGCAATAACGGTAACTAAAGTGAAGCCCGGATTCTTCAATAGCATCCGTAGCGCAAAACGCAGGTCTTGTAGGAAATCAGCTAGCAAAGTGGGCCTCCCGGAGTGTTCGACGATTGGTGTTTCGCGGAATGGTTTTTTAGAACGTTGTATGTCATGAAGAAGATCGTTGCCCGTGAGTTCCAGGAGTGCAGTCTGTTTTGCTTCAGCCTCACTGGCCCCACCTTTTAGCGCCCTCTCGTAGACTTCTCCGAGGTGTTGGGCCAACTCCTCGACTATCTCGTTTTCCTGCGACGGCGCGAGCCTCAAGCCACCGACCCGCTTTCTAACTTCTTCCTTCCACTCAGGCATGTTCGATTCGAGTGATGCGATTGATTGCTGCTACGAATTCGCGCCAACTGTGTCGCTGCGCCGCAAGGACTTTCTTGCCCTCGGCAGTCAGCCGGTAATAACGACGCCTTCGCTGCCCCGCTTTTTCAACCCACCGGCCCAGAATCCAGCCGCGTTTTTCAAGTCGATAGAGAAGCGGGTAAAGTGAAGCGACATTAAATCGCAGCGTTCCCTTCGAACGCTGCTCTATCAAGTTACCAATGTCATATCCATGCCGCGGCTGATCCTCAACGAGCGAAAGAATCAGCAACTCAGCGCTTCCCTTCTTCAACTCCCGATCGAGCACAGGCGAAGTCTTATATGGCATAGCGATATATTATTAAGATGTAGTACGAGGCGTCAACTCACGGATCTCACATTTATAAGATCCAAACTTTGGGGTCGTGCCTCAGTTTGAAGAAACGCCGAAGGCGTTCGCTAATCTCAGCCCAGGGTTGGAGCGCTAGCCAGCGACAACCCTGGGTTAGCAATTAAAATTTCGTCTCAACCCTGAAAGGGTTCGCCAAGCGCCGAACCCTCCTAAGGTACTAGACGCGTAAGTCTAATGATTTCAACAGCGCCGGAAATCGCGTCTTGTACCTTTTAGTGATGACGTCGGCCGCCGACGTCCTATGCTTTCAGGGTTAGAACGCCTTTTGTGTGATCGTCCCCAGGGTTCTCGTTCCTCGAACCCTGGTCTGAAATTAGCGAACGCCTTCGGCGTATTTCAAACTGAGGCATTACCGATTTTTGACTTAGTTGCGCTGACTAGCCAGCGCCATTCGAGCAATTGACGGTGTCAATAACCAGGCTGAAGTAGCGGTCGTTTTCCTCGAATACTAATCCTATCTCCTTAAAGAACCCCATCACTTGTTTGGCGTCGAAACCGTCAACATCACGGAACTCTCTTGCCAGATCGACCATGTCCCGTGGCTTAACGGCGAGGTACCTCAGCGCTCTGGTAGCGTTTGCTCCAAGAGGATATTCAGCAACTTCCTGCGAGCGCGAATCGTGGACCACGCTGTGCTTTCCATTCTGGCGGAGGAAGAGTTTTGGACGGGCGTGATCGCTCTGCCAACATTCTATCCAGCGATCAACCTTCTCTCTGATCTTCATTATCCATTTGGACATTGTCTGAACGTACTCGCTCTGAATGTGTCGATCACTAAAGTAGTAAGCGAGGTTATCGATCGCGTCCTGAGGAAATGGATAGATCAAGGGATAATAGTCCAGTGGGTGCAAATCCAATCCGTATTCGCCGGCCTTCACGAAGTAGGGGCTATAGCGGTCAAAGCGTACCGGGTAGACGCCACTCGGGGGAAACAAATGCACCAACAACGGCAGGTCGTTAACGTACTTTTCGTAGACGGCTGCGCCCTCGCCGGGAAAGCCGATGAGCAGGTTCCAGTCCGGCCTGATGTCATACATCGAACAGAACTTTAGCAACCCGAGATTTCGGAATGCCGAGGTTCCCTTCTTCATCAACTTCAAGGTTGAAGTAGCTAATGATTCGATTCCAGGTTGAATCTCTTTGACTCGTGCTTTCGCGAGGACTTGTACGTCTGACTCGGTTAAGTCAGCTTTGACCTCATAGAATATTTCAACGTTCTCAGGCGTCCGCACGAAGGGCAATACGTCCTTGAGGTATTCTTTGGGGAGAATATTATCGACGGCTTCCAGACGTGATACTTTCGGGGCGTACGTAAAGAGTGAGTCAAACTGCTTGAGGGCCAATTCGGGATTCATCGCTCGATAACTCATCGTCGTTCCGTTCAAGCCACAAAACGTACAGTGGGCGCGTTCACCCCACCAGCAACCACGCGACGTCTCAAACAACAAGATGGGATCGACCTGGCGTTTTGGGAAGTTTGTCGAGAGCGTGTTAACGAAGGGCTCATAATCAAGATCTATCGGAACGTCGATGCTCAGCTCTTCACCAATGGCTTCCGGTCCTGAGTGGAACATGTAATTCTTCTTCGTGAAGACTCCTTTTATCGAACCACACTTCCAAGCCTCCTGGGCCAACTGGTGCTCCACAAACTCCGGGAAACTTCTAAGCCCCGGACCGGAAAACACATAATCAACCGCATCGACGTAGTGGACGATCACCTGGCCCATCGGCGATTCGCAATTAGCGCCTCCCATGATTGTGGTAACGTCCTTATTCTTATCTTTGATCTTTTTGGCCAGCGAGAACGACGCCACATTCTGCATGAACATTGACGTGAATCCCACGAGCTCAGTTTGATCGAGACTGTATTTCCTGATCAGGCTCTCCAGAAAACTATTCAATCCGCTGCGCTTTTCCAGGACTAGCGCCTTGAGCTCGTTCATTTGATCTGTGTGAAGCGGAAAGTACCGCGAGAGGTAGCCACCGTCGTTGTTAGGTAAGTCAGGAAAGGCGGTCTGTCGAAAGAACCAGTCTCCCAGGCCGGAGTTCTGCGACTCTTTCGAATTGACTATGAGGTCGTACAGATCCAACCCCAGATAGTTGGCAAAATCGTGATTCAAGTAGAGCAGCTTAACTGACACCTGCTCGTTGAACTGGCTTTCCACGACTGCCTTCAACTGTGTCAGAGCAATTGAAGGTAGCGACAGGTTAGCAAACGGCATGTTCACCAGCACGATTCGATACATAGCGCCTTCCCTTCAGTTAAAAACCAATTAGTTGAAAGGGGGTTACTTTATGCTTGGGCGGCTGCAGCCATCCTTTTACGCAAACTCAACGGCCGCATGTCCGTCCAAACCTCTTTGATGTACTGCAGACATTCTGCTTTGGTCCCCGTTTTTCCCTCTTCGCTCCAGCCGGGAGCATTCTCGCGATCGGCGGGCCAGATTGAGTATTGCTCTTCGTGATTGAGCACGACTTTGTAGATTGTGTTGTCTTCCATTTCGTCCATATCAGTGATCTCCTCTGTTGAATTAATTAAGACTAGAAGGTTGAGCCACCGTCCACTTCGATCACGCGTCCGGTGAAATACTCACACTCAATGATGAACTTGAGAGCGAGCCAGATTTCATGAGGTGTTCCGATCCGTTGTAAAGGAATGCCGGCGATCAGCGAGTCTCGCGCGTCTTCGCTGAGCTGGCCCAACATCGGCGTATCGACCAGGCCCGGCGCAATGCCCGCGACGCGAATGCCAGACTGTGCGAGCTCGAGCGCCCAGGTTCGCGTGCACGCGTCGAGAGCGGCTTTTGAGGCCGAGTAGTTTGACTGGTGCGGATTACCGGATCGAGAGAGCGAAGAGATGTTAACTATCAACCTGTTTTGCTGCTGCCGCTGGAGAGCATCCGCAACCAGCTCGCGTGCGAGAAAATAAGGCGCGGTCAGATTCACTTCCAGCACTTGCTTCCAGACAGATGTCGGCAGCTTCCTGGTCCAGCCGCCTTCCTTTTTTGCGAGCGGACCGTCGCGAAGAATGGCGGCGTTGTTTACGAGAACATTCACACCACCAAACTTTTCCGAAATCTTGTTCATGAACAACACGACAGCGCTTTCGTTAGTGACGTCGAGTTGAGTTGTGACAACGTCGCCTTTGAGATTTTTGGTCTCGGCGTCGAGCTCTTGCAAACCACTCCCGTTCACATCAACTGCTGCGACTGACGCGCCTTGACGTGCTAATTCCGTCGCAAAACAACGGCCCAACCCACTGGCGGCGCCAGTCACAATCGCCCTGACTTGCTCGAGTTGCATATGCTTACGCCTGCGTCGCTAAGACCCTGTCTTCAAGACTAAGAGCAATCGGATTATCGAACTCGATGAGGCCGTAATTGAGTTTTATTACTCGGTCCGCTACGTGGTAGTACCTGTCGTCATGACTGATCACGATCGCAGTCTTCCCCGCCGCCTTCAACCGGCTTAACAACTCGAAATAAAAGATCTCTTTGAACTGCGGATCCTGATCTGCCGCCCACTCATCAAACACGTAAATCGGCCGGTCCTCCAAATAAGCCGTCAACAGCGCCAGTCGCTTGCGCTGTCCTTGAGATAGTTCAAGCGTGGAGAGCGTTCTTTCTTTAATCTGAACGCAACGATCAAGTTGAAGCTTCGCGAGGTATTCCTGTGCCTTTGTATCGATAGTGAAGTCGTTCAAGCCGAGGAGACTTTCAAACAGATAAAAATCCGAGAACACAACCGAGAAAAGTTGCCGGTAATTATCTCGGCGCTCGTCTGTGATCGTCTGTCCGTCTAGACGTATCTCACCTCGTTGCGGGGTGTACAAACCAACGAGTAGCTTCGCCAGCGTGGTCTTGCCGCTGCCGTTTCCGCCGGTAATGAAGACGAGCTCGCCGGGTCGTATGCTTAGATCGATTGGACCAAGAGAGAACTCTACCTCCTCGTTCTCATGGCGATAAGCGTGTTGAACGCCCGAAAGTTCAAGTAAGTTCCAGGACGGCTTCGCTTCCGAATCCACCGCCGTTTCCATTACGAGTTGCTCATCGAGCGAATGGGTGAGCGTGTCAATTGCCTTCATCGCCACATTTGCACGAGTCAAGTTCGGCAAAAAGCTCAACACAAACTCCAGTGGTCCCATCATGTACATGATGGTCAAAGTGTAGCCAGTAAGGACCATCGAATTGACCTGGTTCAGCGCCGGAGCCACGAAGAGCACGAGGCCAATAAAGATGAAAAACAGAATCTGTCCCCAACTTCCGGCAGCCGCCCAAATGATCTCTCCGGTAGCACTCTCCTGTTGCATGGTGCGTGTGGCCGGCTCAAGCAGTTCGGAGTAGAAGGCGTGACGGCGCCGACGGTGCATCTTGAGTTCCTTAATACCTTCAATCAACCCACGCAGGTGTTTGAAGACCACATCAGTTGCTTCGCGCGACCGCGAAAAATATTGCATTGCCTTCATCACTGGAAGTTGATGGCTGATGATGCCGACGGCCATAAAACCCAGCGCTGCGACAAGCAGAAGCGGCGAGAGCCAACAGAGATAGATCAAGCACCCGAGCAGGATTGCAAAGTTCATGCATAACAGCGGAAGAAAGATGTATGCATTGACAATACTTGGGACATCACCGGTGAGCGTTGCGATCAAACGGTGGGAACCATACTGCTCCAGCAGGCGCAAGGGCGCATTTAATATTTTGCGGCACAGGCGCAAACGCAAACTCGCCATGACTTTTTTCATCAGGTGGACTAATACTGCGCCGGAAACAAACCTCAGGGAAGCCAATGCCAGGCACAGCGCGCTAAAAGTCAGTACGAGACTGGATGTTGGAACCGCTTTGTTGTTCAGGGTCGAATTGATCGTGGCAATCAATAGCGTGTTGCTGAGGCCACTGATCAGGCCTGCAAAAATTATGATCGCCACCAGCGACCGCGAGTATGCAATGTCTTTCGACAGCCGCAGTAATATGATTACAACCTTAAAAAGTTCGGTCATGGAGTCACCAAAGGTTCAAGAAATCACAATCATTACAGAACGGAGCATGGTATTCTCTCGACACAAACTCACCCGACGTTATTGCGTTGGGGTCCGGTGTAAGAGATCCATGTAGTTGCGAGTTAGTGCGAGAATCTGCTCGTGATCGAAGTACGATTTGTCGTACTCGATGCGAAGCTGGGTCTTTTCGCTCGAGGGGTCAACCGAGACGACGTAGTTCAGAGGGAAATGGAATTTGTCGTGCCCTTTTGCACTCAACAGGCGTAGGCGAGTATCAAGGGTGTCACGGTCGGACGTCGGAAAAGTTATGAAGTTAAAGGTCGCCCAAAATAACTCATTCAACTGTTGATCCTTCAGGATTTGTGGCAATGGATACCCGGCGAATGAGTCGGTATCGATGAGCAACTGCTGCACTCGTTTAACTCGTGAATCGGAATCTGATCCATCAATTGAGCAACTGAATGGAATAATGTTCCAGAAGAGTCCGATGGCTTTCAACGGCTCGGAGAGTCGCTCTGAACGGCCATTCGAAACAACCCCCACCGTCACTTGTTTCTCGCGCGTGATACCGCCGATCAATTCAAGATATGCAGTCAAAAAGATCGACTTGAGTGAGACCCGCTGTGTTAAGCGCACTCGTTTCAAATGCACCAGGAGGTCAGGGCTTATCTCCTCAGTGTGATTGATTTCAATTGATTGCCCGGTAATCGAAGGACTACGTTGCAGCAAAGCATGCGGCTGATGGTTACTTAAATGGCGCCGCCAAAAATCAGCAGCTTCTCTGGACGATGTGATCTCGTGTTCAAGCGCAACAAACTCCTTATAGGTGTTTGTTAACGGCGTGTTCTGCGGAACGCGCCCATACTTGAACGCCACATAAAATTCGACTAACTCCTTTAAGAACTGTTGGTTGCCCCAGCCGTCGGTAATTGCATGATGGAATGAGAGCAGAAGTTCCGCGGAGAGCTTCGACCGGTAAAAGATTGCCACACGAAACAGCGCTCGGTCCTGACAAGTAATATCAAAAAGCGCATATCTATCGCGCACGAGAGCAGCAGAGATATAATTTTGCTGCTCCGCAGGCGTTAAATGCTCAATGTGCTCCTCTCGCATTTCAACAGGTAAATTTTTGTGCAGCAGTTGGAATGTTCGTCCGCCTGGTCCAACCATGAACGTCGTGCGCAGCACTGGATGGCGCATCACCAGAACATCGATCGCTTGTTTGAATGCCGGTATTGATAGTTGATCGTCGTACACGTGATACGACTGTTGAATGTGGTAAACCCCGGCATGTTGCCTATCGCTCAGGTAATGGTGACTAACGTATTCCTGCATCTGCGACGCGGGATAAGCATCCTCAATTCCTTCATCCAGCAACTCTTTTGGCGCCGGCGGCAGTTTGAGAACGGGATCACCAACTCGTTCTTTAGTTGTTGCTTCGCGTACGTGTTGGGCCAGCTTGCCGACGGTTCGATGCTGAACCACGTTGATTGCGGTAAGCGCCAGACCGTGCTGATTCAACTCATGCACGATCTCAATCACACGAATTGAATCACCGCCAATCGCGAAATAATCGTCGTAGACGCCAATTCGTTCCACGCCTAACACTCTTCCCCAAACACCGGCAATGAAGTTCTCAATCTCATCACGCGGTGCGACGTATTCAACGCCTCCGGTCCGTAATTGCTCAGGCGATGGGAGCGCCGGACGATCGACTTTGCCATTAGATGTTAGTGGCAGCGAGTCAAGCATGATGATGTTGGAGGGAACCATGTAAGACGGCAGCCGTTCCCTCAGATACGCATTCAACTCTGGGGCCGAAAGTGGTCGACTGTTTGAGACAATCAGCCGATCATTGCTGATGCGGAAGTCTTGAGGTTGAAACGGAACAGTCGAAGCGTAGACGTTGAAAAGACCGGTCTGACGCAGCGATACGTCCTCTTCAACTTGCACGTGGTAGCCACGGTTCTTTAAAAGCGTGGTGAGGCGTTGCAGTTGATTATCAACATCATGCGCTTCGATAACGATGTTTCGGACCTTGTACCAATCGCGATCAGCGATGCCGTGAAGCACATCAAGCTCACTCTTTTCGACATCGATCTTGAGTAGATCGATCTGAGCAATTTCCTTCTCTCCGATAATTTCGGAAACGGTTCTTAACCGGCAAACAAACGATTCGCTTCTGGTCCGATCGTCAGCAATCTGGTCGATATACGAAGTCAATGGGGCCAGCTCAGGCCGCTCCTCCTGCTGGTGTTGAAGTATCAACGACAAAGTTTCTCGATCTGCTTTTTCGTCGGCGTAGTATCCCGACATGCAGGACAGGTGCGGGTAATAGGTGAAGGTCACCGTCTTGCTCTCGTCCGCCAAGCCGCAGTTATAGAGTGTGACATTATTCCCGTAGAGTGTGGCGTTGGCTTGCAGCAATGCAAAAACGGGAGGGACCGGCTCAAACGCATATATCTTTGCGTCGTCACAAACCCTCGACATGAAGAGCGTAAACAGACCTATGTTTGCGCCCACGTCGAAAACACAAGCGCCGGCCGGCAGGCGTAGATATTTTGTATTGGTCTGATCGACAAAGATCTGCTTGTAGAAGAAGTCTGTTTCGTATTGATTCTGCTGCACGATAGCCATCTGATTCGGCAAGTTGTAACGTTCTTTGCCTGCAATCAACGGCGCCTGCGCTCGTTCAGGCACGACGTAAGCGACGAGTCGTTTATGTCCCGGCGCGTCTTCGCGCAACATTACGAAGGCTTCACGCACACCTTCGTGTTGCCTTAATGTGGCTTCGATCTCGCCCAGTTCGATACGGTAGCCGCTCAGCTTCACCTGATGATCGACGCGCCCGATGAACTCTATCGAGTCATCAGCCAGGTAACGAGCCAGATCACCGGTGCGGTAGAGGCGCTCGCCAGGAACGCGTCCGAAAGGATGCGGCACAAATCGTTCCGCAGTTCGCGACCCATCATTCAAATAACCGCGCGCCAGGCCCATGCCGCCGAGATACAGCTCACCCGCGATCCCGGGCGCTAACAGGTGCATCCACTGATCGAGAATGTAAGCCTGCGTGTTTCCGATCGGCCGGCCAATCGGCACGGTCATCGCTGTTTCACATTCTTCATCGAAAGTGTTGATAAGAGAACCCACGGTGGCCTCAGTCGGACCATAGTGATTTATTACTTCACAGTCTCTTCTCAGGTCCCTGATGCGATGCGCCAATTCAACACTCAAGGCTTCGCCGCCCACGAACAAATAACGCCGTGGAATCACAGCGGGGCCGCCCACCGCCAGCAGTACGCTGAAATGTGACGGCACGATCTTGAGCACATCGATCTCGTGCGCGCGCATGTAAGCAGCCATCGCGGCGCCGTTTGTCGCTACGTCGTAACTGATGATGTGAAGACAGCCACCAGACAACAGCGCACCATAAAGCGCAGTCATGCAAAGATCCGCGCTAATCGGAGTGACCATGGCAAACTTCATCCTGCCGGTATCGGGGGCGCGAATTCTGCGGCAGATGTTATCGGCATAGTTAATGAGGCTCCGGTGCGAGATGCCAACCGCTTTCGGCGTACCCGTCGAACCGGACGTGAAAAGCACGTAAGCAAGGTGGTCCGGGAGGTTGACGATGGACGGGCACTCTTCCGAGCAGTCGGACCATTTTTGACGGTCCCGGTCCAGGCACAACACCATCCCTTTAAAATCAGACCATAAGTGCAGCAGGCTTTCCTCCGTCAGCAGGATGCGCGCGCCGGCCTGTCGCAATTGTTCGATCACCCTCGTCGCGGGTTGATTACTCTCGAGTGGAACATAAGCTCCTCCCGACTTAAGAATGCCGAGAATCGCTATAATCGCTGCCGTCGAGCGCTCAACACAGAAACCGACACGCACTTCCGGACCAACACCCACGCGCCGCAGGTGATGTGCGAGTCGATTAGCATGGGCGTCCAACTCTTTGTAAGTGAGATGCTGATCCTCGAAGACGACCGCCTGTTCATGCAGGTACCGGGTTACCTGCACGTCTAAAAGCTGTTGAATGCAGTCGACTTTGGGCAGCTCTCGTTCCGAGTAGTTGAAAGTGAGCAACAGTCGTTCTCGTTGCGCGTTGTTGAGAATTTCAAGTTCGTGGATGAATGCGTCTGAAGTTTCAGCGACGCTTTCGAGTAAGCGATGGAAATAGTCGCTTAAGGTGTGAATTGTTTCACTCGAGAGCAGATCCTGATCGTAGTGAAACTCAGTGAAGAGTTGTTTGTCGTCTTGAACACAGCATAGCTTTACCTTAAAGCGATCGGTGCATGCATATTGGCTCGTAACTGAGAACGAGATTAAGCCGCCATCATATCTTTCTAGTTGCGGCTCAAATGCGAAACTCAGCGAAGGAATCAAACGCCGGCCATCGGCGCTTGAGCTATTGAAGAGTTCCCAGGCAAAGCTTTCCTGAAACCTCGTCGCCCGCTGCAGCGTTTCATCAATCTCTCGCGCGAGCCTACGGAAGCTCTTTTCCCCTGTTACGTGAGAGCGAACCGGCAGGAATTTCTCTAATGGACCCAACACCTCTTCCAGCTCTTCATAGTTGCGACCATCAAAGGACACGGTGACAACGACGTCTGGCTGCCTGGTGAGATGCCAGATCAAAACGTGCCAGCACGTCAGGAGCCACGTCTTCAAGGACGTTTGATGCTCACGCGCCAACGCGACAAGCTTTGAAAACACTTCGGGCTCAACCCTTCCTCTCACAAGCTGCGGTCGAAATTCGTTCCGCTCTTGCATCCTCTTTTCAAATGGTAGGGTGATAGCGAAGAGCGCATCACTCGCTTGCTCACGCCAGAACTCCATGCCAACTGTGGCTGATTCTTGTTCCAACACCTGGTTCTGCCATTCGGCAACGTCGGCATATTGTGCGGGCTCAGCAACGGTTTCATCTGCATAGAAACGAGTAACTTCAGTCGCCAGCTTTCGCAACGTGAACGCGTCCGCACAAAAGGCCGACACACTGATGAATAACAGGTGACGTTCGGCAGACAATCTCACGAGCGACAGACGCAACGGCGGACGCTGTTTCAGATCAAAAGGCTGTTGCTTCAGGTCCTGCTCGATCCTCTCAATCACCAATTCCTGGTTTTTAGGATCCAGGTCGCTCAGATCGTGTGTTTGCTCGATGACGCCGGAATCGTCGGTCAATACCTGCACGGGAAATGTCATCGCCGGCAGAGTATGAAAAGTGGTGCGCAAAATTTCATGACGCTGCACGATGCGTCGCCAGGTCAGATCGAGTCTTTTCCGATCGAGAACACCTTCAATCAGAATTGCAGCTTGAGTGCGATACGGCTGCGTCTCTGAGTTTTGCTCCAACAACCATAGGCGCCGCTGTTGTGGGGACAGACTGAATCCCTCGCTGATCTCTTGTTGTACTACCGAGAGTTCTTTCATGGCTGCTTGCTAAACCTCTGTGTAGTTGAAGGGTTGGGCCATGCCGACAACGATCTTTCGTGGACCGGTGAATGGGTTGCGGCCGTGGGCAACCAGCATGTTATCGAGCATGAGGATGTCGTCTTGCCGCCAACTAAAACTCACCATTTCCTTGCGATACGCAGCGCGCAGCGTCTCTACTGTTGAGTCTTCGATGTCGGAACCATCGCCGTAATAAGTTTGGTAAGGAAGTTGTCGCTCGCTGTATTGTGTCAGCAACATTTGCCGGATCTCCGGCTGTATGGTTGAGCTATGGAAGAACGTGGCGTGATTGAACCAGACGGGCTCACCAGTTTGAGGGTGATTAACCACCGCCTTACGGATCTGGCGTGTCGTAAGTTGATCGCTGCTCTTCCACTCGAAAGCAATTCCTGCCTGGCGGCAATAATCCTCCACCGTCTTGTGATTAGTGGTCTGAAAAACTGTCTGCCACAGCAGTCCGAGGCCGTCGCCAAAGGTGCGCGCTAACATCCATCCCTTCTCGACGAAACGCTGCTTTATATGAGTCGGAATGCGTGAGAGCACATTACGCACATCGGCAATTGGCGTTTCACCACCCTCGTCAGCGGGCGACACGCAAAAGAAAAAGATCCTCATCGGCCAGACTGCCGCGTATGAACTCTCGTTGTGGAGGAAGATGCTTTGTCTCGCGGGATAGTCGGTCGACGTGTAAACATTACCGCGTACTTTGTGACGTGGCGAAGTTTGATCTGCATACTCCAACAATTCACCCGCGCTTGCCCTGACGAACTGCTCGAAGTTTATCGTCGTGCGGATATCAAAGTCTCTAAAGAGTATCGCTCCGTGCTTTTGCAGGTACTCATCAATAAGCGCGCGATTGCACTCAGCCCATGCAACCAGGTCCACACCCTCTACGGTGGGTACAACGAGCAAAGGGAAATCCTTATCCGCGTACAAAGGCTGCGCCGTGACTAGCGCTGGTGAGGCAATGCGAATAGATCTTCGTCGCACTAATATCGGCTTCATACCGGTTTGTGCTCCTATGTGCTTTTGTTGGCGTGTTAGCGTTACTGGATGTGCGTGACGACGCGTCGCTTAATCTTCTTCAATTGCTGAAGCGCGTCATGCTTGAACTCTGTTTCGGCAGCCAGCCGCTCCTGCTGGTCTAACTCGTTGAGATGCTCGTAAATGACTGTGAGGTCGGCCTCCGGGTGAGCGATGAGATACGCTGACAGACGTTGCCACAGATTCAACATTCGTCTGATCGTGGCGGCATCGAACAAGTCCGTGTTGTAGGTCAGCGTCGTGAACAAACCTTGTTGTGCCTGAACGATCGTCAGCTCGAGATCGTAATGCGTAGCCTGGAGCTTTCGCGGGAAGTCTTCAAATGCGAGATCTCCATTTGTCTTCGCTGTGACTGGTATGTTCTCCAAACCAACGACCACCTGAAATAGCGGGCTGTGCGCGAGGCTGCGTTCCGGCATCAGTGTTTCCACAAGCATCTCGAACGGAACATTCTGATGAGCATACGCACCGAGCAAAGTTTCCCGGACCCGACGCAGGACCTCCCGGAAGTCCGGATTGCCGCTTAGCCTGGTGCGCAACACCAACGTGTTGACGAAGAAACCGACCAGGGCTTCGGTCTCAATTTGATCTCGCCCAGCGATAGGAGCGCCGACCACGATATCGTCCTGTCCTGAGTACCACGACAGCAATAACTGGAAACTGGCGAGCATTATCATGTATTGAGTCATGTTCTCGCGCCGGCACAACTCATTAAGGTCGTCTGTTATTTGCGATGGCAACATTAAGGAGTGCTGTCCGCCGCTGTAACTCTGAATAGCTGGACGCGGTCTGTCCACCGGCAAGTTCAACAGCACGGGCGCATCCGCCAACTGCTGCTTCCAGTAATTCAGTTGCTCTGCCAACAGTTCATCTGCGAGGTACGTTTGCTGCCACACGGCAAAATCATGGTACTGAATCTTCAATTCGGGCATTGGCGATATCTGGCCACGATTGAATGCGGTGTAGAGCGTGGGCACTTCATTCAACAGTAAACTCATGGACCACGCATCTGAAACAATGTGATGCATCGTGAACAATCCGATATGGTCTTCTTCACTCAACCTGATGAGGCAGACTCGCAGCAACGGACCACGTGTCAGATCAAACGGACGGCGTGCTTCTTCAACTGACAGCTTTTGCACCGTGCTCACTCGGTTGGTCTCGCTCAATCGGGAGAGATCCACGATCGGCAAGAACGCCGGATCGGTGGCGGCAATCAACTGTCTTGGCTGTCCGTCACGCGTGACGAAGCGGGTGCTTAATGCTTTATGCCGCCTGAATACCTCGGCCAGCGCCTGTTCGAGGGCGATGAAATTCAGTGGGCCGCTGAACCGCAGGCCACCTGGAAGGTTGTAGATATTACGGTTTGCTTCCAATTGATCGAGAAGCCATAACCGCCGTTGAGCGAATGACAGCGGCAAGTCAATGTCACGCGACGCCGGAGACAGCTTCGGAATCGACACCGGCTCTATCTGGCGCAGCGCAGCATCAACGACCAAAGCGAGTTCAGCCAGCGTCGGTTTCTCGAAAAAGTTACGCACTGCAATCTCTTTACTAAACGTCTCTCGTATGCGAGAGATGAGTTGAATAGCTAACAACGAATGGCCACCCAGCTCGAAGAAGTTATCGTTGACTCCTACTTGATTCACTTTGAGCACACTGGACCACAAGGTCGCTAGCAGTTTTTCCGTCAGTGTGCGCGGCTCCACATAAGCGCGGTTGCTTTCAACGTGCACCTCCCTCGCGGCCAACTCTCGCCGGTCTACTTTCCCGCTTGCCGTCAACGGCAATGCATCAAGGGCCACTACAACCGCGGGCAACATGAAGTCCGGTAGCCGTTGCTTCAACTGTGCCAACAACTGGTCCACCTTGACATCAACACCAGCCTCTGCAACCACATAACCAACAATTCTCTTTCCGCTTCCTTTGTCATCCTGAACCACTGCCGCCGCGTTGCTAATTCCAGGAAGTTGCCTCAGCGCGGATTCGATCTCTCCCAGCTCAATGCGGTGGCCGCGCACTTTGATTTGCCCATCGGCACGGCCTAGAAACTCGATCTGCCCGTCTGATAGATACCGCACCAGATCGCCCGTGCGATACAGCCGTGCTCCCTCTTCACCGCTGAATTCATCCGGCACAAATCTCTCGGCCGTCAACTCCGCCTGTCCCTTGTAGCCGCGCCCGACTCCCACTCCACCGATGTAGAGTTCTCCCGGTACTCCCTCCGGCAGCGGCTCCATATGCCTGCCCAGCACATACACCTGCGTGTTCCCTATCGGTCTCCCCATCAACACCCGCTTCGCGCCCGCCTCGCAGGTCCACTCGGTCGCTGCTATCGAGGTCTCCGTAGGCCCATACGAGTGATGCAACTCCGTTCTGCTCAACTCCTGAAACTCCCGCAGTACCCCGAGCGGCAACTTCTCTCCACCACTGATCACATAACGCAGACTGCGGCATTCACTCAGCCGCTGCTCCTCCACCAGCGCTCCCAGTTGTGACGGCACAAAGTAAGCACAGCTCACTGACTGCCCTGCCATGTAACTCAGCAAAGCGCCGCTCTCCAGCATTCCTGCCGGGGCTATTACCACACGCCCACCCACCATCAGCGGCCAGAACACTTCCCAGACTGACGGGTCGAAGTTCAGCGACGTGTGCATCAGAAACGCATCCTGCTCCGTCAACTCATAACGCTGCTGCATCCACTGCAGACAGTTGACCACCCCGGCATGCGTGACCATTGCGCCTTTCGGGGTGCCCGTCGATCCCGAGGTGTAGATGATGTAAGCAAGGTTCTCTGGAGCGGGGGCAAGGGGGGCAAGCTCTTCCTGACTTGTTCTCTTTTGCGACGTTCGAGGAATGAACAAGTCAGGAAGGGTGGCTTGCCCCCGCTCGTCAACCAAGAGCACCTCAGCTTCTGTTTCCGGCAGGATTGAAAGTAATTCTGGTTGCGTCAGCAGCACGCGCGCCTGCGCATCCTCCAACATGAACCGCAATCGCTCCTGTGGATAAGCGGGATCGAGGGGCACATACGCTCCCCCGGCTTTGAAGATCGCGAGCAGCGTCACGATTGTTTCCAGCGAGCGCTCCAGCATCACTCCCACTGGCACATCCGGGCCAACTCCGACTGCTTGCAGATGATGAGCAAGCTGATTCGCTCTCGCATTGAGCTCCGCGTAAGGCAGTTGCGTATCTCCACACGTCACCGCCACGGCGTTGGGAGTTCTGCCTACCTGCTCCTCGAAAAGCTCATGCACACATTTGTCGTTAGCGAACGCCATGAGCGTGTCGTTGCACTCGACGAGTAACTGCCGCCGCTCGGCGCTGCTCAACAGTCCGAGCTCTGAAACATGCTGCTCCGGATTGCTTACCGCCGATGCGAGTAACCTCTCGAACTGGACCAGCATTCGCCGGATAGTGCTCGCTTCGAACAGGGCAGTGTTGTACTGCATAGTGCATCGCAGACGGCCATCAACTTCACCGACCTTTAGCGTCAGATCGAATTGCGACGTGTGGTTCTCGACCTGGATCGTACCCAGTTCCAGTCCTGTTAAAGTCAACCGATCCAATGCTGCTTCTTCCCAACTGAACATCACCTGGAACAGCGGGTGGTAACTAAGGTCACGCGCCAACTGGAGCTCATCTACCAGCACCTCGAACGGTAAGTCGCGATGCGCGTAGGCCTCGAGCGCGTGCTTTCTCAAGCGGCTCAGATACGCCGTAAACGTCGGGTCATCATCGAAATCAGAACGGATCGCGAGTGTGTTGACGAAGAAGCCGATGAGTGACTCGGTCTCCACTCGCGGGCGGTTCGTCACCACCGTTCCGGTAACGACCGTGGTTTGTTGTGCGTAACGGTGCAGGAGGGCGTGGAACGCCGCCATTATCGTCATGTACAACGTCGCATTAGACTGTTGGGCCAGCGATTTCAGATCTGACGTCAACTCGGCGCTGAGGAGATGTGTAGAAAATGCGCCTTCGGTCAGTTGGACATTCGGTCGCGGGTAATCAGTGGGTAAGCCGGATAGCGCTGGAACATCCTGCAGTCTGCTGGTCCAGTAGTCGAGCTCACGCGCCAGCGCGTCGCCCGACAGCCACTGCCGTTGCCACACCGCGTAATCGCCGAACTGGATCGCGAGCTCAGGTAAGGGCGACGCATTGCCAGTCGTGAACGCGTCGTATAAAGCCGCCACTTCCCTCGCCAGAATAGACATTGACCATTCGTCGGTGATGATGTGATGCATATTGAACAGCAGCACATGATCCTCTGTCGCCAGCCGCAGCAGTGTTACACGCAGCAATGGACCCGATTGCAAGTCGAAGGGACGCTGTCCTTCGGCTGAGGCAAGTCTCACAGCGTGGGCCTCACGATCCTCTTCCGGCAACGAGCTCAGGTCAATCAAAGGCAACGGCAGGCGCTGGAAAGGAGTGATGACCTGGATCGGACTACCATCGACCTCAGGGAAGGTTGTGCGTATAGCTTCATGACGTCGTATGATCTCGTTGATGCTTTGTTCCAAAGCGTCGTGATTCAGCTCGCCATGAAGTCGTAGCGCGTCCGCCACGTTGTAGGCGATGTTTTCCGGGACCAGTTGATCCAGGAACCAGAGTCGCTGCTGTGCGAAGGAGATCGGAAGCGCGTCGTCGCGATTCGCCGGATACAGTGGCGGCGCCACTAGCTCATGGTTGGCGCGCATCAGATCGTCGACGCTTTGCGCCAGCTCAGCGACGTTGCGACGTTCGAAAAGCTCACGTAGTGGTAATTCGACGCCGAATGCCTCGCGAATCCGCGAGATGAGTTGAATGGCTAATAACGAATGGCCACCCAGCGCGAAGAAGTTGTCGTTTATTCCGACGCGACTCACCCGCAGCACATTCGCCCATAATTCCGAGAGCAACTCTTCCGTCGGGGTGCGTGGCTGTTGATACTCTGTCTCTTCCGCGAAGACGCTCTCCGGCTCCGGCAATGCGCGCCGGTCGATCTTTCCGTGAGGCGTCAGCGGTATCTCGTCGAGATGAACAAGGAACGCGGGCGCCATGTAATCAGGTAACCGCTCATTCAGATATTCACGTAACTCACTGGCTTGAGCATCACTGACCACGTATGCGACCAGCCGCTTATCTCCATCCGTCTCGTTAAGCACCACCGCTGCTTCTCTCACCTGCTGGTGTCCGCGCAGCACTGCTTCGATCTCTCCCGGCTCGATGCGGAAGCCGCGGATCTTCGCCTGGTTGTCAACGCGACCGAGAAATTCAACATCGCCGCCGGGCAGGTAGCGCGCCCAATCGCCCGTCCGGTAGAGTCGCGCACCCGGTTGCGAGCTGAATGGATGCGGCACAAAACGCTCCGCGGTAAATTCAGGATGATTGAGATAACCGCGCGCTAATCCATCGCCGCCGGTATAAAGCTCGCCGCGCGCGCCCGTCGCGACCAACCGCAGGTTCTCATCAAGAATATAGACTTGCGTATTCGCGATCGGACGACCGATGGGAACGCTGCGATTGAACTCAGTCGCCGTGTTCATTGAGTAGCAACACGTGAAGGTTGTGTTCTCGGTAGGACCGTAGCCGTTGATGAGTTTGCAGCCGGGCGCTTCACGCAGGAAACGCTCGACGTGTGACACTGAAAGTGCGTCGCCGCCGGCGAGCAACTGCCGCAGCCCGCGCAGATCGTCAAGCTGTTCGTCGACCATCAGGTTGAACAGCCCGGCCGTCAACCAGAGTACAGTCACGCGATGAGTCTTGAGCGCCTGGCCCAGCTCAGCTAACGTCGTCGCGCCTGGCGGCATAAGGACGAGGCGCCCGCCGTTCAGGAGGGTGCCCCAAATTTCGAAAGTCGATGCATCGAACGCGAGGGGCGCAAACTGTAAGCAGACTTCATCCGGTCCGAGGTGCGCGTAATCGTTTTCTTTGACGAGGCGAACCACACCGCGATGAAGAACCTGGACGCCCTTGGGCTGACCCGTCGAGCCGGAGGTGTAAGTGATGTACGCGAGATTGCCGGCAGCGGGGGCAAGCCCCTCTTCCTGACTTGTTCCTGGTTGAAGTTCTCGACTTCTTTCAGGCCCCTCGGAAGTGAAGGCAAGCCCCTCTTCCTGACTTGTTCCTGGTTGAAGTTCTCGACTTCTTTCAGGCCGCTGAGAAAGGAACAAGTCAGGAAGGGTGGCTTGCCCCCGCTCGTCCACACAGAGCACCTCAGCTTCTGTTTCAGGCAGTATTGAAAGTAGTGCTGGTTGCGTCAGCAGCACTCGTGGCTGCGCATCCTCCAACATGAACCGCAATCGCTCTCGCGGATAATTAGGATCGAGCGGCAGGTAAGCGCCGCCGGCTTTGATTACGCCGAGCAGGCTCACAATCATTTCCGGCGAGCGTTCCATCATTAAGCCAACTACGCTCTCAGTGTGGACACCACTCGCTCTCAGGTGATGGGCCAGTTGGCCCGCGCGGTCATTCAATTGCGCATAGGTCAACCGTTCATCGCCAAACTCCAGCGCGACCGCTTCCGGGGTGGCGGCAACCTGCTCTGCAAAAAGTTGATGAATGGAGCGTGTGTGCGGAAACGCCGGCGTGTGGCGATTCCAGTCCTCGAGCTGCCTGCGAAGCTCTGATTCAGACAGCAATTGGAACGAGTCGTATCGTAGGTGAGGATTGGTCGACATGGCCTGAAGCGTCCGAACGAAGTAGCCGCTCAGCGCCTGAATCTGTTCGCTGCTCAACTCCGCTGCGTCGTAGCGCAACTCCAACCTGATCTGCGAGCCCGCCGACTCGAGAGAGAAATCGACTGCGAGGGTGTAGTTTGTATCCGCAACACCATTGAACCCCAGAACTTCAAGGCCGCCGACATTCTGCAGCTCCTCGTAAACATGAAAGTGCACGAAGTTAAAAATGACTTCGAACAGCGGCGCATTGTTTCCAAGATCCTGCTGCATCTGCGCCATCGGATAGCGCCGGAAAGGTAACAACTCGCGTTCAGCCGCGAATGTCTCGTGGACCAGTTGTAGCCACGTGCCACCCGCGAGTTTGCGCCGGAATGGCAACATGTTAAGGAAAAGGCCCAACACTCTTTCGCCGTCTGCCGTTTCGGGCCGGCCGTGCGACGCGATCCCGGTCAACACGTCATTGCCACCCGTGAGCAGGTTCAAGACTCTGATATGTGCGGCGAGCAGAACGGTCTTTACCGGCACACCCGCCGTGCGCGCCAGTTCTTTTAGTTGAAAGGACAGCTCAGGTGAGATCGCAACATCGTGACCGGACATTCGTGATGGACCAGCACTCTTCCCGAGACGCGGCAGACGTGATGGCTCGGCCTCACTGAGCATCGTCGACCAATACTGCCGCGCTTCCGCTGAGTTGAGGGCGTCTTGCTCGACGGCGACAAAATCTCGAAACGACGTCTCAAGCGGAACTGCGCTCGGACGCTCGTCTGTCGGCGCCACAGAATAGTCGTTGAACAAGTCTGTGAGCATGGTGGCGAGGCTCCAGCCATCAAGGATCGCATGGTGAAAACTAAACGTGAATTGAACCGACTCATTACTGCGACGGTCGATCTGAAATCGCAACAGCGGCGCGTTACGCCAATCGAAACGATACTGCTTTTCCGTCGCCAGCCACTCCGCCAGGTATTCTTCTTGTTCAGTGGGCGAGAGTCCGCGCAAGTCTCCGATCCGCAGTGGTACTGCTACTTTCTGATGCACGAGTTGGAGCGGCTCACTGAAGTCGCTGAGATTGAACGAGGTCCGCAACACCGGGTGCAGATCGATCATTCGTTGCAGCGCTGCTCGTAAAGCCTCGCCGTCTAATGGAATCCGTAGATGAAAGCTGAAGATGTCGTGATAGAGCCCGGCCGCAGGGTCCAGTTCGCTATGGAACAGCATGCCCGCCTGCATTGCCGTCAGCGGATACGCATCTACTACTCCAGCCGGCAACGCCCTTCGATCCGCTTCGCTGATTAAACTGAACGGTGCTGTCTCGATAACCGGCGCGCAACTTTCCTGCGCCCCTCCCAACTCATGGGCCAACGCGCGCACATTCTGGTGCTGAAAGAGTTGCCGGACAGACAAGTCCAAACCGGCTGCGCGCGTCCTGGCGATCACTTGAATCGTAAGAATCGAATCGCCGCCTAATTCAAAGAAGTTATCCTCGATACCGACTCGCTCGGCGTGCAGCACCCCCTGCCAGATATCACAAAGTATCTCTTCAGTGGGCGTGCGCGGCGGCACGTAAGGCCGCTCGCTACTAACGTGAACTTCCCACGCCGCCAGCTCGCGACGATCGACTTTGCCGCTGGGCGTCATCGGCAACGACTCGAGCGTGACGATTGCGGCGGGGATCATGAACTCCGGCAGCCGTTCGCGCAGGTAAGACCGCAACTCAAAGGCGCCCTCGCTATTTCCGTTGGAGCCATTGGCCCCATTGGACATCGCCACGAGGTAAGCCACTAGATACTTCTGCCCATCAGATTCCTGTCGCATCACTACCGCGCAGTCACTCACCGACGCGTGCTGCCTCAGGACCATCTCCACCTCGCCCGGCTCGATGCGGTAACCCCGCAGCTTCACCTGCGAATCCACTCTCCCAACGAACTCGAGCGCGCCATCAGCACTCCATCTCACATAGTCGCCAGTC
>Ga0163162_10000932_pt1 | contig 27153 bp, 21 predicted proteins | sample S55metaG_FD_115310 | JGI IMG/M metagenome (GOLD analysis project Ga0163162, IMG submission 115310) | Switchgrass rhizosphere microbial communities from Kellogg Biological Station, Michigan, USA - S5-5 metaG | ecosystem: Host-associated > Plants > Roots > Rhizosphere > Soil | place: USA... | reverse complement strand
TGGCCAGATGCACCGGGCTGACCGTTGGGACGTCCGCCAAGGCCGGCGAGCTGATCGCGCAAGCGGGCTAGATCGTCCATCGCGCGATTCACCGCGGCGTCCTTCGAAGCGGGTTGACCGTTCCCCAATGCCTGCGCGGCTTCCCTGACTTGCTGCCCCAGCTTTTGCAGGTCGCTAGTAAGTGCTGTTTCGGCCGGATCGGAAAATTGACCGCTGCGCAACCAATCCGAACTGCGCTGCATACGGGTGCCGAGATTGTTTTCGTCCATGCCGCTGAGCGCGCTCCGCAACTTGTTGGAAGCCCCCGGCTGCGTGGACGCGAGCTCGCGAGCCGTGTCGCGCATTTGCTGGGTAAGGTGCCCGAGGTTATCGCTCACCTGCTGGCGATCGTTGACCATCTTGTCGATTTCTTGCGGGGTAGGAGGCTTCGGCGGTTGGCCCGCGGCGCGAGCGGCGGTCTGCTGCGCCATCAAGTCACGTACGTGATCGGCTTGCTTCTTTTGCTCGGCCGCTAATTGATCCGCAGTCTGCGCCATCGAGTTGACGCGGCTCGCGGCGTCATGTTGCTCGACACCGCCTAGCAGGTCGGTGGCTTCGCGCAAGCGCTCGGCGGCACGGCGGTAATCGGCCGCACTGGCACTCTGGGAAGCCGCGCGCCGCATGTCCTCGTTGGCTTGGCGTAAGCGATCGAGAGCCTTTTGCGCCGACTGTTGGCGGTCATCGGCGGATCGGTCCGCGGCCTGTTGTGGATTGCTGGCGCCGCCTTTCTCCTGACTACTCGATTGGCCGCTAGCGCTGTTAGAGGATGAGCTCCCCGCTTGCCCGCCGCTCTGGCTCGACTTCCCCTGCTGGCCACTTTGGCCACTCTTACCGAGGCTCTGTTCCATCTGCCGTTGGAGCTGCTCCGCCTCACGCTGCAACATTTCCTGCTGCCATTTTTGTTCGGCAGTCTGCTGCCCGTTGCGCTGCTGCTGCGCTAAATCTTCTTCGCGCTTCGCCAGCTCGTCGAGCTTTTTCAGAGCGTCGTCGACTTCCTGCGCTCTTTGTTCGGCGCTGCTGGATGAGCTTTGCCGGGTCTCGTATTGATTTTTCTCGGTATCGAGTTCGAGATCGAAGAGGCTCGCCAGATCGCGCGCCGCGCCGCCGCCACCACCTCCACCGCCGCCCCCTCCAAACGCGACCTGAATTTGCCGGAACGTCGCTTCCGCGCGCAGCAGGAATTGCAGAGCCTTCTGCTCGTTCGGGATGGCGTCCTTCCATTTCTGTTGCTGCAGTTGCTGCGCGGCCGGCTCCATCGCGGCGGACGCTGCGAGCATGGCTTTCTGGAAGTCGCTGATGGCCTGCACTTCATTGGTCAGCTCGCGCGCCTGCAAGCGGCCGGAAAGCGTAACCGCCTGATCGTGCAAAGTGGTTTGCGATTGCGACAGCAGCTTCGAGATATCGGCGGCCTGCTGCTGGGTCGCGTGCTTATCGCCATTCTGTTTGAAGGTGGCGGCAATGATTTCTTTCTCGCGCTGTGAGATCTGTTCCGACGGATCGGCTCCGCCTCCACCACCGCCGCCCCCTCCACCGCCCGCCTGCGATTGCGAAAACTCGCGTTCGAACGGCTCGGCCTGGATGAAGATCATGTCGGTGTGGTTTTCGGAGTTGGCGTCCTTGGCGGTGGCATAGACGCTCACCAGATCGCCCGGTACCAGCTTAAAATCTTCGAGCGCGATAGTAGTCGACCCATCGGCTTGTTTCTTTCCCCGTTGCTTGAGGAGATCCACCGTAGTCTCGGGTCCGCCGTTGATCGAATAATGGAGCGTGACTCCACTGAGACCGAACTCGTCGCTCGCCTTGGCCGCAATCGTCACCTCTTCGATAGGGCTCGCGCGGTAATCGCCGCGGCTGGGCCGGACTAACGAAACTTGCGGCGGATCAGCCTTGCGGGCCTCGATGAAAAAATCTTCGCTGACGCGCACCGGCTGGCCCTCGGCCACGCCTGCGATGTGATAGGCGCCATCCGAATCCATCTTGACCGTCCCGTGATAGACGTTATTCTGGCCGCCACTCAACTGAATGCGCTGTCCGTTATCGAGCTGAATCTGGCTGCCCTGCAGCGGACGGTCGGTGGTAACGTCGAGTTCCGCATGCGTGCCGATGACGGCGCGCAGATCGCCGCCGCGCTCTTCGATTTCGGACGGCATTCCGGTCCAAGCCGGGTAATGATACGTGACGCGAATCTGCTTCACCGCGGGCAGATCGCTGACGTGAATGTTGAAGTGTTTCGACTCCATCGCCCCGGCGGTGACGTAGTATTCGACACCCTCCGGCAAGCCGGCAAATAGAAATTGATAGCCGCCCGCGAAATTGCCGGCCGCCTGCGGTTGCATCGCAATCTCTTCCCACTTGGCGGAACTCTGGAAGCGGGCATACAACTTGACTTTGGGCGACTGCAGGCCGATGGGCAACGCCGAAACCAATTGATCGGCGTGGCGGCGCACGACGGCATCGCCGGGAGTCACGCGCAAATCATACAGCGCAGGCTTATCGGAGCGCGGACCGGTCCACAGCAGTGACGCGCCGTAGCCCAGAAAACCGGGACCGGCGGCGATCATCCAGATCAAAATGGCCAAGGCTCCGACGGCGGTGCCGAGCGAAAACTGCAAGCGGCGGTCCGTGACCAAAAGCTTGGGCTCGGCGGATTGCGCAACGTTGAGCGTGTCCGCGGCCAGCAATTCAATAAAGGGGTCTCGGCCATCGCGCTCCGCGAAAGTTGTGAGCCGCTGCTCGAATTGCGGGAAAGTGGCTTCGGCGGTTCCGACCGCGCGGCGGCGAGTCAAGCGGCGCAACGGCAGCGCCAACCCAGCGGCTGCGGCAACGGCCAGGATCAGGATGAGGCCGAAGCGAGCGGCGGTCACGCTGCCATGCGAGAAGGCGAGCGCATTGGCGATGGTGACCAGAACCAACGTGGCCACTAGAGCGCTACCGGTGAAGATAGCCAAACCGCGCAACACAGTATTCCAGCGCAGACGTTGCTCCAGTTGCGCAATGTAGGCGTGAAGTTGTTCGCGGAGACTCATGGAACCTCCCACGGCGGCCACTTTTAACATCTAAAGGATATCGCACTGGCGGCAGCGGCGGAGCGCCAAGGAGCGAATATCCAGTGATATGCGGTATGGTGGTTGTGTTTTCCGAAAAGCCGTGGAAAATCAATTTGATGGCGTATAAACTCAACCAAAACGACGAGCCGGGCGGGCAGGTGTCCATAGTAAGGGTGCGGAAAAGTATAACGTCGCGCCTAGGGTCGCGCTACGTGCCAGCAAACGGAGATCGCTCAATATTAAGACCGCCATTCGGTCCCCCTCCGTTCCCTGACTGCTTTTGACGGGGGCCTCTGAACAGAGGCGATAATTAAGATAACTATTGATTCTCAGATGTCGACCAATCCTCCCCCGCCCACCAAACTGATCAACGTCCGTGGCACGGAATTGCAGGCCGACGATACTCGCGAACAGTATCGGCAAAAGCTTGCGCGAATCACGCTGGACTCCATGGTGCAGTTCGTGGGCCTGTTGGATGCAAACGGCACGGTGCTGGAGATCAATCAAGCCGCGCTGGATGGCGTGGGCATCAAACTTTCGGATGTCGAAGGCAAGCCCTTTTGGACCACATTCTGGTGGCAGGTTTCCGAGGAAATTAACCAGGGACTCCGGGAATCCATCCGGCGCGCTTCCTGGGGCGAATTCGTCCGCTGGGATACGGAAATCTACGGACGCGCCGGCGGCAAGGAGACGATTATCATCGACGCCTCGCTGGTGCCGGTGAAGGATGAGCAAGGCAACGTCGTGTTCATCACAGCCGAGGGGCGCGACATCACCGAGAAAAAGGCCCAAGAAGGTGAAATTGCGCGGACCAAGCGGGACGCGAACTTGGCGCTCCACGAGAGCGAGAATCGCTTCAGAACCTTCGCGAACACAGCTCCAGCGATGCTATGGATCACGGAATCAGACTCCACGTGTTCCTTCGTATCTCAAGGCTGGTACGATTACACCGGACAAAGCGACAAAGATGCGTTGGGCTTTGGCTGGCTTGATGCGGTGCATCCGGAGGACCGCGACGAAGCCCAGCGCGTGTTCCACGAAGCGTCCCGGAGGGGCGAGGAGTTTTCGCTGGACTTCCGGGTCCGCCGGGCCGACGGCGAATATCGATGGGCCTTAAGCTCTGCCCGGCCGCGTTTCAACTCCCAAGGAGGATTCGCCGGCTACGTCGGGTCAGTCATCGATATACATGATCGCAAGCATGCGGTGATGGCGTCCTCCCTATTGAGCGCGATTGTCGAATCATCCGATGACGCGATCATCAGCAAAGATCTGAACGGCGTGATTACAAGCTGGAACAAAAGCGCCGAAAGGCTGTTTGGCTATACCGCCGGCGAGGCCATAGGGCAGTCGATCGCCATGCTCATCCCACCGGAACGCAGGGACGAAGAGCCGGAGATTCTGGCGCGGCTGCGGCGCGGCGAGCGGGTGGAGCATTTCCAGACGATTCGCGTGCGCAAGGATGGCTCACGACTGAACATCTCGCTGACCGTCTCGCCGGTGAAGGACGCCGATGGCCGCGTTGTCGGCGCTTCAAAAGTAGCGCGTGACATCACCGAACTCGTGCGCCAGGGGGAAGCCTTGCAGGCCGCGAACGCGGCGCTCGAACGCGCCAATGCCGATCTGCAGCAATTCGCCGACTCGGCTTCGCACGATCTCCAGGAGCCCCTGCGCATGGTGGCGGCCTACAGCCAGTTGCTGCAACAGCGATTTGGCGGCCAGTTGGGGCCCATTGGTGACAAGTACCTTGGCTACACGGTTGAAGGTGCAGTGCGCATGGAAAGCCTTTTGGGGGCGCTGCGAACCTACACACAACTATCTATGTCCGAGCAACAGCCCAGCGAAGATGTCGATGCCGGAGCCGCCTTGGAAAAGACTCTGGCCAATCTGGAGGTCGCCATCCACGAGAGTGGCGCGTCGGTTACGCGTACCGCTCTGCCGCACATTCGCATGTACGCGTTCCAATTGGAGCAGCTGTTTCAGAACCTAATCGCCAATGCGATCCGCTACCGCGGCAGTGAGGCGCCCCGCATCTCCATTGCCGCTGAAAGGCGCGGCGAGGAATGGCTGTTTTCCGTTCAAGACAATGGAATCGGGATCGAACCGCAGTTCCAGGAGCAGATTTTTGGAATCTTTAAGCGCCTGCACAGCCAGAATGAATATCCCGGCACCGGCATGGGCTTGGCGATCTGCCAGCGGATCGTCGAACGCACCGGCGGACGGATCTGGGTTGAATCGCAACCCGGAAAAGGTTCGACGTTTTACTTTACGGTCCCCTGCCGAAATGGCAGGTAGCCAACGCCTGCCGGGGTATGGTACAAAACCCCAGGGAGACTTTTAATGAGAATAGATATCGCGAAAACAGTCGGGTACGCGTTGTTGGCCGCGCTTACCGTCGGCGTGTCGGCGCCTGCCCGCGCCCAAGCCACCGCAGCGCCGAAACTTTACAATAACGCCAAACAAAAACTGCTGGACGGCAAAACCCTCTCCAGTTACACGGTCGGCAGACCCGACGCCGCACTCTACTGCGAAGTCGCCAAGCACTACGACTTCGTTTGGTTTGAGATGCAACACAGCACCATGACCTGGGCCGACATTGAAAAAATGATCGCGGCCTGTCCGCATTCCGTCGCCACTCCGATGGTGCGGATCGCGGATGAACTGGAAAGCTCCATCCAACATGCCACCGACATCGGTTTGCTGGGAATTATCATGCCCACGGTGGATACGGTTGAGAAGGCACAAGCCGCCGTTCGTTACGCGAAGTACCCGCCGGAGGGCCGGCGCAGCATGGGAGGCGGCCAGGCTCCTAGAATCTGGATCGGCGAGGGTCCGGAGGCCACCATGAAGTACCGCACCACGGTCAACGAGAATATGATGGTCATCGTGATGATCGAAACACCGATCGGCGTCGCCAACGCGTATGAGATCGCGAGCGTTCCGGGCGTGGATGGCGTGCTGATCGCAAATACTGACCTGGCGAATTTCTCCGGCTGGTTCGATCGCGAATCGGGACCCTATCAGGGGATGCTAAAACTCATCCACGATGCAACCAGGCGAGCTGGGAAATATTTAGGCGCCACCGGGCCCGTGCCTCCGACGCCTTTCCCCAGATCGGATTTCAATTTCTATCAGGGCGGTGAGCCGAGCGACGGATACAAGCCTCCGAGCGCTCGTCCGGCCCCTGCTCCGGCGAAGCCTTAGACTGCGATCCGCGCGCCGTTCCTCTTATGGAGGGACGGCGCTATCGTTTGCAATGCCCAAATGCTCACTGACATTCCTAAGGTGTGTCATCGCGTGTTCACTATTACTCACGCCTCCGCCAACCTATGGAAGTGATGCAACCGGCACAGTGCGCTTTGTAAGCTGTGATTTTTGGAAATACCGTCTCGAATTAATACGCTTTCAAAAAAAGAATTTAGAGAATGGCCTGGCCTTCAAACTTCCCGGGTATTTGGAAACGAACAAGGAGTGGATGGAAGTTCCCATGGACTGCCCGCAGCACGACCGTTGCGAGACCGTGAGCGGCAAGATTCAGATACTCCACGTGTCATACGCATGGAGGAGTGTGAGAGCAATCTCAAGCAACTTCGCTGTCTCGTACATTGATGGAAGAAAACTGAAAGGTTCTTTCAGCGCCAAAGGGATTAAACCAGCGACGGAAATCATTTGCGAGTAGCGGCATCCGCCGTCGCAGGCTTGCGATTCCTAGCGTTGTGTCCCGAGATAGCCGCCTGCCAAAACTGATTCGTGACCTCCCTGGTCTTATGAGAATCGGCTCGTTTCTGTTAGGATTTGACCAACATAATCGGGTCCTCGACCGTTTAACAGTATATGAACGGACAGTACATCGCTGGCACCCTTCCGGTTGTTCTAACCGGCAGCCCCGCCGAGCGGCTGGCATCGTTGTTCGGTGTTCATCACGACCGACTCTACCGTTTGGCGAGGCGACTTGCACCCAGTGCCGATGATGCTCTCGACCTGGTCCAAGAAACGTTTCTAAAGGCGGCCCGGTTTCCGAAATCAATACCCATCGGCACTGCGAATGAAGAGGCATGGCTGGTGCGAGTGCTCATCAACATTCGCCGTGACCAGTGGCGGAAGACATCTGTCCGCAAGCACCAAGATAAAGCAGGATCCGGCGACAGCTACTTAGCGATTGGCAGCCGAGACCCTGAAGCGGCGCTGATTGCCAAGGCCGCCGTATGGCAAGCGCTTAACGTCCTGCCTCCCCGCCGCCGGGCCATCGTCGTCATGTACGAGTTGGAGGGTTTAGCGATTCCGGGGATTGCGGCCCTTCTTGGCATCAGCGCAATCACGGTTCGGTGGCACCTGTCGAGAGGCAGGCGCGATTTGACCAGTGCACTTAAGGGCTATATGGGAGACACAAATGAAAACCATTAGAGAACTCTTACGCGACGCCGACCCACTTCAGCATGAACCAGCATGGCCCTTAGGCCAGCGCGATTTCCGGCGTCAAGCGGTCATCGCCGCAGCTTCCGCTGCGCGTGGGCCGGGTGGGAGGCGGTCGAGATCGCGAATTGCTGCTTTCGCTGCCGTCGCTTCAATCGCAGTCGCCGCCCCATTCCTTGGATCGCGCGGGTGGTCGCTATTCGTTGGCGATCTGGCGGCGGCGGTTCGCTTTGAAGTGAGGCTCGCCGAAGACAAAACGGCTCCTGGCTTGCGTGAGGTGAAGGTATCAGGTTCTGACCGATCGGTTTATCTTCACGATGAGGTCGTCGTCAGTAACAGCGATATTGCAGCGGCTCGACTCGTTCAAGGGAGCCCGACGCAGTACAGCGTAGGCATCGAGTTCAATGCATCGGGAGCTGAAAAAATGCGCATAGCTACGGCGGGCCACATCGGAAGGCCCGTGGCAATCCTGCTTGATGGCCAGGTCGTTATGGCTCCTGTGGTCCGGGCATCGCTAGGTCCATCCGCAGTGATCACCGGCAACTTCACCAGGACCCAGGCCGAAAGGATCGTTAAAGGGATTGGAATTCAATAGAGCGCCAAAGTTTGGACAATGCTTACTGTTCCTCGCGCTGCGTACCGAGGTAGCCGCTCGCGATGACCGATTCGGCGATCGCGGCGGCGAGTACGAATAACATCACGTACCACCAAAATGATTCCGGCGTCGTCTGCGGTGTTTGCACGGGCGGTTGACCCGCGGGCGCCGCAGCCTCTTGTGTAGACTTACCGCCGTTGCCTTGCCAGAGCGCTAAGACATCGTCGGGGATCACGTCGAGGTTGGATTCCTTGGGATCGGGGTTGACGCCGACTTCGTCCTGCCGTCCATCGGCAAGGCGGAGCTGGTAATAGCCGGCCTCGGTGAGTTGGACCGATTGCGCGGACGCGGCCTCGCCCAACGTCAACGGGCGCTTGCCCTCGGGGTCGGTCACTTCAACGCCTTGCCCTCGTTCCTTGGCATTGCGTAATTCCAGATAGGCGTCCACAATACGTGCGCCGCCCTGGCGTTCGCTGCCCGCAAGGTAGCGCGCGGTCTGTTCGATGAAGGGGACGAAAGCAGGAGCCAGCGGAAAATCGTTGGTCAGGTTGTCGAGCCCCGAGGTGAACAGCATCACGCGCCCCTCGCCGATACGCTTCTCGAGCAATAGCGGCGTCTGGTCGCCCAAGCGAACGATCACGCGTGAGTCGCCGGGTTCCACATCGAGAGCGTAGAAGAACTTCACGCCCGGCCAGCCGTTGGCCTTGGCGACCGCGGGATAAGAGGTATCACTCGAGCCGACCCCCATGAAGCGATCGGGAACACGGTTGTAGTCGCGAGTGGCGACGATGTGTGCGCCGAAGATGGGAATCTGGGAGCGGGCGCCAGCCGAAGTGCCCGCGGCGATGAAGAGGCTGCCGCCGGAACGCACGTACTGGGTGAGCGAATTTTCCAGCAGCGAAGGTACGGTGTTGATATCGGAAAGGATGACGAACGCGTAGTTGGACGGCTTACGGTCGGCGGCCTCGGTGACGTTGATGGATTCGAGAGTAAAAGCCGATTGCGCGGCGGCCGAGAGCGCGGCTCCGACGTAGAGTGGCGAACGGCTGTCACCGTAGTTATGGATCAGCAAAACTTTTTGCGGATCGGAGCGCTCGACGGCAAAGCGACGCAGATCGTCGGCTGCGAAGCCATCGGCCGAGTCGATCTTGACCTCGCAGCGGCTGAAACCGTAAGGCACTTCGAGCGCCGGGAAGTCAACTGTTGCGCGTCCATTGGCAGGAACTGCTGCAGTCTTCGTCGCGGTGGTTTTGCCATTCACAACCAGCGACACAGTGCGCTGCGCGGCTGGAGTGCCGTAGCCCGCGATCACCGCTTGCACGTGAACCGGCTTGACGTCCTTGCCCCACACTTGTCCGGGCGCGTCAATCGATTCGACTGTCCAGTTGGGTTGGGCCTTCGCGACCACGGCATGCGTCACCACTCTTGCGTTGGCGGGGAGCGCCATGTCGGCGAAGGTGGCGGCCAGCTCAGAGCGTTGCATGTCGCTGAACAAATGCACCTCGATGGGGGTGTGGACCGACTCGGCGATGCCGCGCACAGCGCGTGCCAGTTCGCCGAAGTTGCCGTGGCCGTCGCCGGGCTGAATGGCCTGCACAGCGGCGCGCAATGCCGACTGATCTTCAATAGGTTGCGTCATGAGCCGCAGCTGCGATCCGAACGCCGCTACCTGCGCTCGCGCGGAACCTTTACCAGCCAAGACGCCCATCGCGGCGTCTTTGGCGTCAGCTAACCGAGTGCCGGCGCGCATGCTGAAGGAATTGTCGACCACCAGCAGCACCAGACGGTTGCTCGCCAGCGCGGCCGCGTTGCGATTGATGAATGGATTGGCGAAGGCGAGGATCAACAGCGCCAGCAACAGGAGCCGCAGTGAGAGCAGCACAATATGATCGAGCCGCTTGTGCTTGGTCGAACTGACTACGCGCGATTCGTAAAGCATCAACGACGGCACCGGCTTGGGCGGCCGTTTATGCCGCTTTAGCAAATGCAGGTACAGCGGAAGCGCAACCCCGGCTAGACCGGCAAGGAACCAGGGCGCGAAGAGACCCATCTAAACGATCCCCCACTTCCGCCGCAGCCACCATTCGGAGAAACGCAGCAGCACCAATACCAAGAACACTAGCGGCAAATTCCACAGGTCCTTGGTCTCGCGCACAGTCACGCCGGCTTCCGAAAAAGGAATGCTGCTGGCAAGTTTGCCGAGGTCGGCGGGCTTCCAATATTGTCCGCCGGTTTGCGTGGCGAGGCGTTCGAGCAGGTCGCGGTTCTGTTCAGTATGAAAATTCTCCGCGACGCCATCCATGCGTTGGAACGTCAAAACGTCGCGTCCCAGCTCAGCGAACTTGCCGGTCTTGGAATCCGCGCGCTGCGCCGTGACTTCGGTCAGATACGAACCCGTCCTGGGAGCGGACCACGCCGCTTGGAACCGGCCGGGATTGTCGGGCACCGGCGTCATCTCGACCAGAGCGCTGACGCCGCTCGGCCCGAGGATGTGAGATTCCACCTTGGCGTCTGGCGCGGGATTGTATTGTTGATCGCGAACCTCGGCGGCAATATTTACGATGCCGTTGTCGAGCAGCATCTGCGCGGGCACGGAAGCGGAGACGTGGCCCGGAGTGTCGGAAACCAGCCAGCGCAGGAGCTGCTGCCAGAACAAGTCGTGCGCGGTGTCGCCCAGGGGCGAACTCATCTGCCAGCGCCAACTACCTCCGGTAGCCATAATCGCGCTGCGGCCGCGGCCGAAGTTTTCGGTAATCAGCAGCGGCAGCTTCTTGCCTTCGGGCGTAATCATGTTGGCAAGAACCTCGGCCCCCGGCTTGGGAATGCCGGGATCCTGATAATCCATCAGGTAGGGCAGCGTCTTCCACTTGGCGAAATTTGCGGCGGGGTCATCGACAACGCGAGTAATAATGTTGTCGACGCCGGCGGGCGCGAGCTCAGCAGTCGTGTGGGTAGTGCCATCCCTGGGATCGGCCTCGCGATGGAATGTGGGCGACTGGCCGGGCAGCGTGGTGGGCATCAGGTCGATGAGCTTGGTCGCGTTCCAGCCGCCATCCGCCATCGCGAACTGACCGCCCAGGAGCAGCAGTCCGCCGCCGCGGCGATCCACGAACTGGTGAATTAATTCCTGCTGCGCGGGAGTGAAGTAGCCCGCTTCCACAGAGCCGATCATCAGACCTTGGTAAGCAAAAAGATCCTCGGGGGTGGATGGGAATCCGCTGGCCAGTTCCTTGGGATCCGCGATTCCCTGGCGGTAAATCTTGTTTTCGCTGGTGCGAACCATGGAGACGATCTGCACCATGCGGTCGTCTTCTTCCGCCTGGCGGATGAACTTGTACTCCCACCGCGGTTCACCTTCTATATAGAGGACGCGGCGCGCTTCGGAACCGACATTTACGACACGAGTCAACGCATTGTTCGCGGTGTTCTCTTCGCCGGTGAGCGGAGCCGCCGCGATTTGCAGTGTCCTGGCCCCGGCGCCGCCGATATCGAACATTAAAGTCTCGGTCTGTAGATTGCCATCCGCCCCCAGCGTGATCGTGCGGGCGGCGAGCGCCTTGGGTTGTCCAGTGCTGACATCGCGCACCGTCAGGTTGACCTTGGCGCCCTTGTATCCGCGCTGCTGCAAGGTGATCTTGGCGGCGAGCCGCGAGTCGGCCAAGGCGCGCGGAGCAACCACGACGTCTTCCAGTTCCACGTCATGTGCGGAGTGTTCATGTCCGAAGCCCACGGTATGAACCGGAATGTGACGCGCGCGCAGCGCACTGATCGCGTCCGCGCTAATTCCTCCGGCGTTGTCATCGCCATCGCTGAGCAGCACCACGGCGCCGATGGGCAGATCGGACGTTTCCTCGCTCAATTGCTTGAGGCTGTCACCGATGCGCGTCGACGGCGCGTTGGGTTGCAGATTCGTGAGGCTGTCGATACGCGCGGGCACGTCGTCGACGCGATAGAGGCGCGTTTGAAAAGAGCGGTTGAGGCTGGCGAGCAGTCCGCCCTGCAGCGCCTTCACGGCTTGCGCCTGGCGAGTCGAGCCGTCCTCGGATATTCCCATACTGCGCGAGTCGTCGACTAGCACAGCGATGATGTTCTGCTGCGGCTTCAATTCGGCGACCGTGATGGCCGGCTGCCACAGCAGCACCAGCACCAGCGCAGCCAGCAGCGTCTGCAAGCTCCAAATAATCCAGGCTCGCCAACCTTGCAGCAGCGGCGCGGCTTCCTTCAAACGGGAGCGAATCAGCCAAGCGAGTCCAACCGCCGCCACCACGATCAGCACAGCCAGCGTCCAGGTTGGCCACGCCCCCAGGAGGGCAAAGTGGCCGCGTGAATACACTGACTGCGGATATTTAAAAAAGAACTCGAACATGGGCCTCTGGGCTGCTCGCGGACTGTAGGAAGAGGCGCACGCGGTTCATGGCTAGTGGGTCATGGCGTAGGTTATGTAGTTGAGGACGATGCGAAACGCGAGTCCGGAAAACTTCTCCGGGTACTCGGGGCTGTCGGCCCACTCCCAGGCGTCGCCCAGATGCATGTTGGCGCAGATCGCCACCATGATGCGCCCGCGGTCGTTGCGGATGGCGCGCCACTTGGGCACGTAGCCGTCCTTCTCATACGTTCTGCCGGTGTTGACGTAGACCTCGCTGGGGATCTGAAACTTTTCGTTGATGTCGTAGAGGACGTGATAAATTTCGTCGCTATCCTTAAGATCCTCGACGGGACGATCGGGCAGCACCATGCGCATGCCGGCCATGAAATGTTCCCAGTCGTCGGTGCCGTGGAAGTCATCGACCATCAGGAAACCGCCCTTCATAAGATAGTCGTGCAGGCGCTTGGCCTCCTGGTCGGTGAAGGTCCAAGTGTTCACCTGGACGGCGTAGATCCAAGGATAGTCGTAGACGTGGTCACTATCGAGATCGACAACATTCAGCGGCGACGGAGAGTTGATGTGGGTCAAACGCCGAAGGGCGATCAGGCAATCGTTGTCGGCCTTGGGATAATCTCTCGACCAGCCGCCATAAAATCTCCGATATCCGAAGCTGCTGCCATTGGCGTAGCTGGAAGTGTACTGCAGGCGGCTCCAGTAAAACTCTGACGGCACGTTGGGCCCACCCGAGTAGTAGCCCCGATCGCGGCCGAACCTCTGCGCCGCGGGCATCTGCAGCACAAACAGTCCCAGGCCGAGCGAAATCGCCACCAGAGTGGCGGAGAGAAGCCGCACCAACTTCATAGTGAAAGCCTACGAAGTGAAGGATATCAGAAGCGCGGGAGCGACTCCAGGGAGAGCCGACGACCGCCCCGCCTGATCGCACATCACCGAATCTTGCGGAATGGGCTATCATCTACCAACAGCCGCTTACAAAGGAGCTTTCTATGAAACTGGCAGCCTGCGTCCTCGCGATCTTCAGCGCATCGCTTAGTGCGCAATCCAAAGAGCCTCTCGTCGAGTTCGACATGATGACTTGGAGCGAAGTCAAACAAGCAATTCAAGCCGGCAAGACGACGGCCCTGGTTTACAACGGCGGCACGGAACAGCGTGGGCCGCAGAACGTGAACGGCGCCCATACGCTCATCGCCCGTGAAACCGGACGGCGTATCGCGTTGAAACTCGGCAATGCAATCCTCGCTCCGGTGCTGCCCTATTCTCCCAATGCTGCTAGTGCGGATCTGCCCGGCACCATCGGACTTACGACGCAGTTGTTTGCCGCGATGAACGAACAGATCGCCGAGCAACTGATCGTCAGCGGGTTCAAGAATGTCGTTCTGATGGGCGATCACGGCGGCGGGCAGAAAGAACAGGGCGAAGTGGCCAAGAAGCTCGACAATAAGTACGCTGGCAAAGGTATTCGAGTGGTGTTCTGCGACCAAGTTTACGTGGGGACCACGGAACATCCCGGCGCCCAGGCCGATTTCATTAAGTGGCTCGGCGAGCAGGGCTATCCGGCTCCGAGCGGTCACGCCGGCGTCATGGATACTTCGGAAATGGTTTATCTCGGCAGCAACAAAGGTTGGGTCCGAACGAATCTAATCCCGACGGCGGTGGGCAATCCGATAGGCGCGAACGGACGGGCGCAGAATCCCAATGCGCCTCCGACGAACAATGGCATCTCGGGGGATGCCAGGCGATCTAGTGCCGAGCTCGGCAAAAAGTTTATCGATATGAAGGTCGATTATGCGGTACGGCAGATCAATCAGTTGCTTGCCGCCAAGTCCGCCAGTGCGGCGCGGTAACAGTCGGTGTCGCGGCGAGCACCTAAAGACCAGCAGAACACGCCTTCAGGTAGGCGCGCGCAAGGAAGATCAATTCCCGCTGCAACATGTCGAATTCTTTCTCGGGAGCAGGTGACTCCAGCAATCTTCGACTGACCCCAGCCATCACGCCCTGAAGCATCGAAGCGACTAGTTGAGGATCGGTGGTGAGCTGCTCCCTAGCAGTCATCAACATGCCGACGACGGCTTGGTTGGCCCTGACTCCCATCTCCCGCGCGACCTTCGCGCCGTCAACATCGGAGCTTACCGCGTAGAGGGCGACACTCGTCTTCGCGTTCCTCATCTTCGCCGCGAGGAAGGCCGTTATGAGGGCCGCGGCCATCTGCTCGATTGAGTGCCCCTTCTGCTGGTCACAGACAAGTTCGATGGCGTCCGCGACCTCATCCAGGTGACGCTTTAGCGCGGCTTTTAGCAGAGCGCTCTTGTTGGGGAAATATTGATAAAGCGTCCCGACCGACACGCCGGCTCGCAGCGCCACCTTGGTGGTGGTGAGCCGTTCCTTGCCGGCCTGGAGCAAAACCTGAAGAGTGGCTTCGAGAATCGCGTCCACACTCGCCGTCGAACGGGCTTGGACCGGCGATTTACGCGGTTCTAAGACGGCTTGCGAGCGCTGCGGCAAATGCGAACTCCTGGATCGCGGTTTTCTTCATCTAACCACAGAGAATACAATTACCGCAGTCAGCGTACAAATTAGAGGAGACACGAAATGACAACGCAGATAAACCTTGGCGGCAGCTTCACGCTTGCCGGAACTTCCATGAGTTTGAACCGCATGGGTTATGGCGCCATGCAGCTCGCCGGTCCGCAGGTATTTGGACCCCCGCGCGACAGGAACGCCGCAGTCGCTGTTTTGCGAGAGGCGGTTGCCGCGGGAGTCAACCACATCGACACCAGTGATTATTACGGTCCGCATGTCACCAACCAGATCATCAAAGAAGCGCTTCATCCCTACCCAGACGGATTGGTGCTGGTCACCAAAGTGGGCGCGCGGCGGCTGCCGGACAAATCGTGGCCGCATGCGCTTTCGCGCCAGGAGCTCATCGATGCCGTCCACGACAATCTGCGAAATCTCGGACTCGACGCGCTGGATGTCGTCAACCTCCGGGTGGGTGGATTTACGGCGCCGTCGGAGGGATCGATCGAAGAACCGCTGACTGTTCTTGCTGAACTCAAGCGTCAGGGACTGATCCGCCATCTCGGCCTCAGCAACGTCAGTCCCCAACAGTTCGCGGAGGCGCAAGCGATTACCGACATCGTTTGCGTGCAAAACTTTTACAACGTGGCGCAGCGGCAGGACGACCGCTTTATCGATGACCTCGCGCGTCGAGGTGTGGCCTATGTGCCGTTCTTTCCACTGGGAGGCTTCACTCCGCTGCAATCGTCTAAGCTTGACGGGGCTGCGGCGGCCCTGAAAGTTACCCCGATGCAAGTGGCGCTCGCGTGGCTGCTGCAGCGCTCGCCCAATATCCTATTGATCCCGGGTACATCTTCCGTCGAGCATCTGCGAGAGAATCTGAAAGCTGCCGCGCTCAAACTGCCATCCGCAACGATTGCCAGTCTCAACTCAATATAAGAAGCGTCGTCCAAAAACACGAAAGCTCCCTCCCACAATGTGGGGGGAGGGAGCTTTTCTTGTTTGATAATTCGAACGGGTTGGACTTAACGAGTCATCCGCGTCTCGGGGTGCTCCTGTTCGTGGTCGTGATGCTTGCGGCCGGGAAGCACATGGAGGTTCTGACCCTGCTTCGCCGGTCTCTGCGTCTGACGGATCTTTTGTCTTTGATTCTTCTGGTCCTGCTTAGTTTTAGTGTTCATACGTGGAACACTCCTTTCTGTTAAGGAATAGCACATCGGCAGGTTAGACGGCCGGGTCATGGCTTGAAACTGACGCTAACGCCCGCCTCCAAGGCCTCGCCGGGAGCAGCCATTCCAAGCGTTCGTATTCGCCACTGCCTCGGTTGTGCAAGCATGATTTATGAAACCACGCCTGCTCTCGCATCTCGTCTTTCTGCCCAGCGTTTTTCTCTGTGTTAGTACGTGGCTACCGGCCGCCGAGCATGCGCTGAAAGTCACTCCCCAAACCATCGCATGGGGTTATTACTGGTCGGCCGCGAAACCGGTGCTGACCGTTCAATCCGGAGACACTGTCGAGATCCAAACCGTCTCTGGAAATCCGGAACGGCTGGCGGAGTCCGGCCTGCCGCCCGACCAAATCCCGCTCGCCTTGAAGACCATATACAAAGAGATTCCGCAGAATCAACGCGGACCCGGCGGCCATTTATTGACCGGGCCGGTAGCGATTGAAGGCGCCGAACCCGGTGACGTGCTGGAAGTGCGGATTCGTGAAATCCGCATGGATGTTCCATTCGCCTATAACACCTTTCGAAAAGGCGCAGGCTTCTTGCCCGATGAGTTCGAGGGCACCAGGATGAAAATTATTCCATTAGACCGGGTACACAAAGTGGGAACGTTCCTTCCCGGCATTGAGCTTCCGCTCAAACCGTTCTTCGGCAGCATGGGCGTCGCTCCGCCGGAAGCCACTGGAAAAGTGAATAGCGCTCCGCCGGGCATTCACGCCGGCAACCTGGATAACAAGGAACTGGTAGCCGGAACCACGCTGTTCATTCCGGTACATGCGCGAGGGGCACTCTTCGAGGTTGGCGACGGCCACGCGGGCATGGGAAACGGAGAAGTAGACATCACCGCGATGGAGACCTCGCTCACGGGCGTGTTCCAATTCATCCTGCACAAGGACATGCATCTCAAGTGGCCGCGGGCGGAGACGCCCACGCATTGGATCACCATGGGGCTTGATCCGGATCTGACGGAAGCAACCAAGATCGCGGTGCATGAGACACTCGATTTCCTCGTGAGCGAGAAGAAGCTGACTCGGGAGGAGGCATACATGCTGGCCAGTGTGGCCGTGGATTTCGACATCACTCAGCTAGTGGACGGAACCAAGGGGGTGCACGGCATGATACCTAAGAGCATATTCAAAAAGAGTAAGTAGGCACGGCACGATCAACTCACCTGCGGTCAGGCACCTCATCGATTCTGATCGGAACACCATCCTGAGCCGATCCGATTTCCGGGATGTCGATCAGAGGCGAATTTCCGCGTCAGACGGGTAGTCGGCAACGGTCTGCGGTAAACGTTGCGGTACCCTAGTCGAAGACTGCTTCTTTCATCTTTTTATGCAAAGACGCGACTTTCTCAAGACCGTTGGTCTGGCTGCCGCGAGCAGCCGGCTGGTGGCTCAGCAGCCAATGCAAATGCAGCCGCAGTCCTTCCTGACGCCCACTGCTTCTCCAGACGTGGCCAAGACCGATTTCACGCTCGAAATTGCGCCGATCACGGTGGAACTTGCGCCCAACCGCATCGTCAGCACCATCGGGTACAACGGCATCTCGCCGGGGCCGCGCCTACGGATGAAAGAAGGCGTGCCGGTCACGGTCAACGTCATCAATAAAACGGACGTGCCAGAGTATGTGCATTTTCACGGGCTGCTGATTCCCGCCGATGTCGACGGGTCAGAGGAAGAGGGCACTCCGGTCGTGCCTCCGCAGGGCAAGCGCAGCTATAAATTTACGCCTACGCCCGCTGGCACGCGCTGGTATCACACCCACACCATGTCGATGGACGACTTGCACCGCGGCAGTTTCACCGGGCAGTTCGGCTTTCTGATCGTCGAGGGCGCGAATGATCCCGGCCGCTACGATCAGGAACACTATCTTGCATTGCGCGATTGGGAGCCCTATTTCAGCAACCAGGCGATGGACAACGACGATCTCGATCCCGCGGGGGCGCAGCCGGAGAGGCCGGCGGTGATGGATACGCGCCAGCCGGGGCTGGAAGTGCAGTCCGATATTTATTCGATGAACGACAAGGCGCTCGGCGCGGGCGAACCGATTCGCGTCAAGCCAGGCGACCGTGTCCTATTTCATTTTCTGAACGCCAGTGCCATCGAGATGCGCCATCTGGCGCTTCCCGGCCACAAGTTCAACGTGATTGCGCTGGATGGGAATCCGGTGCCGACGCCGGCTGCGGTCGACGTGTTGATGCTGGGTCCGGGCGAGCGCATCGACGCCTGGGTGGAGATGAGCCAGTCCGGGGTTTGGATCCTGGGCGCGCCCGAAGACCCGGTGCGCGAAGGCGGATTGGGCATCGTCATCGAGTACGCGGGTCAACGCCGCCTTCCGCAGTGGACGCCGCCGCCCAAATCCGCTTGGGACTACACCATTTTTGGTAACCCCGCAGGCAAGCCGTCGTCGGGACCGGCGCCTACCGAGAAATTGGACATGGTGTTTGAGAAAGTTCCGCGGGGTGCTGGCAAATTCAACAGCTTCACGGTGAACGGCAAACCGTATCCCCATGAGCAGGAATTCATGCTCAAACAGGGCACGCGTTACCGGCTGACGTTTCACAACCGCACTGACGATTCGCATCCTATGCACCTGCATCGCCACCAACTCGAGATCGCCGAGATTTATGGCAAAGCCACTTCAGGGGTGATCAAGGATACGGTCGTGGTGCCAACCTATGGACGCGCTAGCGTCGACTTTACGGCCGACCAGCCCGGGCTGACGTTGTTTCACTGCCATATCCAACATCACATGGATTATGGCTTCAAGGCGCTGCTGCGCTACTCGTAAGGGGTCGTGACTGCTGCTTTCGTCTCCTTCGCCAACGCCAGAAGCCTCTCGGCGTAATACAGCATGCGCCTGCCGACATCGGTGAGCTGAACCTTCTTGCTAAACCGGTGCCGCTCCAGCAAGGAGGCTCCTAACTCGCGCTCCAATGCCTTGACGTGCAGCGTCACGCTCGACTGGGAATAGCCGAGCTCCGCCGCGGCGCGCGTGAAGTTGTGCGTCAGGGCGACCATCCGAAACGATTCCACTTGTTGCAGATCCAACATAGGATGTTCTCTCCATTGAACGGCCCGGCACCGAATTACAGGGCGCTCTCTCCGTGATCGCCATTGCGAATTCGAATCGCGTCCTCAACCGATGAGACAAAAATCTTGCCGTCGCCGATCTTGCCGGATCGCGCCGCGTCCGTGAGGGCCTGAACGATCTGCGCGACGCGCGCCTCGGTCACGACCATCTCAAGTTTTACTTTCGGGATGAGGTCTACTTTGTACTCCGCGCCGCGGTAGACCTCGGTGTGGCCCTTCTGGCGGCCGTGGCCGCGAACTTCGGAGATGGTGATGCCGTCCACGCCGATGCCGGTCAGGGCGTTCTTTACTTCATCCAGCTTGAAGGGCTGGATGATGGCTTCAATTTTTTTCATAGAATCTCCGTCTGGCGGGTCACTTAGAACTCCGCCGCATGCAAGGCATCCTCGGGATAAGCAGGCAACCCGAATTCCGGTACATCCAGACCCTGCTCTTCAACTTCTCTCGGTACGCGCATGGACTTGACCGCGTTCACGACCTTGAACACGATGAAGGTGGCGCCAAACGCCCAGGCGGCGCAAATCGCCGCGCCCATCACTTGCGTGAGGAACTGGCTGGTGTCGCCGTAGAACAATCCGGTAACACCCTGGCCGGCTTTGCCAAGATAGGTAGTGGCTCCGACGCCGTTCCAGCCCGCGCCATAAGTGCCATCCGCGAAGAGTCCCAGACAGATCGCGCCGAGCACGCCGCAATAGCCGTGCACGGAGATCGCGCCGCAGGGGTCGTCGATCTTGGTTACGTTGTCGTTGAAAAGCACGCCGATGCAAACCACCAGCCCGGCGAGAATTCCAATGATGACGGCCGAGGTGGGGCCGACGAACGCGCAGGGAGCCGTGATCGCCACCAAGCCGGCTAGCATGCCGTTGCAGGCCATGGTGACATCCGGCTTGCCGAATTTCATGTACCAGAACAGCATCGCGCTAGCCGAACCCATGATCGCCGCCAGATTGGTATTGATCGCGATGACCGAAATGCGCAGATCCGTCGCGCCGAGCGTGGAGCCGGGGTTGAACCCCATCCAGCCGAAGAGCAGGATGAAGGTTCCGGTAACGACGAATACAATATTGTGAGCCGGAAACGCCTTGGCCTTTCCGTCCTTCCCGAACTTCCCGAGCCGTGGGCCTAGAACGATCGAGAGGGCCATGGCACAGAACCCTCCTATGGCGTGCACTACCGTCGATCCGGCGAAGTCCACGTAGCCATGTCCCATGCCCATGGTGGTGCCGATCTGCGAGAGCCAGCCGCCGCCCCACACCCAGCATCCGAAGACTGGATACAGGATCCCGCCCACGAACAGTTCACACAGGATGAAGGACCAGAAGGTGATCCGCTCGCAGATGGAACCGACGATGATGTAACCCGCCGTCTCCATGAACACCCCTTCAAACAACGTCAAGACATTGCTGCCCGCATCGTAGGCCGGGCCTGCCAGAAAGAATCCTTTGCCGCCCAGGAATCCCCACAAGCCGTTCCCGAGCAGGAAATGATTCAGAGTTGGCGTGCCGCCCAAATTTGTGGGCGCGGCGTTCACCGCCACGGCGCCGAACTGGAACGCATAGCCCACCGCCCAATAGGCGACGAAGGCGAATACATACGCCGCGAAGTTCAGCATCATTAAATGGCCGGCGTTCTTCTTGCGAACCAATCCGCAAGTGAGCAGCGCAAAGCCCGCTTGCATGAAGAGGACGAGATAGCCGGTGTTGAGAGTCCAGGCCGCGTTGGTGGCCACGCGGACGTGGCCTACGGAATCGGCAAGCTTGACGGCCAGCGGCTCTTTGTCGGCCTGGGCTTTGAAATCGTCAAAGTCCTTTTTGGACTGCGCATAGTTGGGCGCGGTTTTGTCGGTGGGCTCGGTCACCATAAATGCGTTTCCGCCGCCATCCACCGCGTTGGTCTTGTCGCCGGTGGCGATACCGGCTGGATCCGGTTTAGGGTCGTCCGCCAGCAGAGGTGTCAACAACCCAAGAAAAATGCTGACCACCAGCAGTGATAGTGAGCAAACCTGGAACACTTTGGCAGCTCGGCTCCGCCGTCCGTTTGCTGAAGTTTTCTGTGCCTTCACGATTTCGTTCTCCTAGTAGGGGATTAAAGGGCTGACGTTCGGCGGGCTGAATGCCGCCAAAAATAGTCGACATCGTTGCGGACAGGGCAACTTCAATCTGAAGGGGAGTGTATCGGTAAATTACTATCGTGTCCAATCCAAAATTTCGATTAGCAACATTTGGAAATCAGGGGTAAGTGCCTACAGGTCAATAAGATAAAGAAACCATAAAGAAGTCATGAAGAAGTTATAAGGGACCAATAGACATTCCTCATTGAATGCCCCGCCGCGTCCAAAAACCCGCGAAGAACCACTTCTCGAATCACGCTAGACTAGAATGGCTTCTGGAGAGGAACCACGCTGTTGCGTTCCCAAATTACCTCCCGCTTGTTTCGTTGGTGGATGAGCCTAGCGCTGATCGCCGCCGCTACATTCATCTGCTACGTTGTGATTCCGGCGAACGCAACCACGGCAGGCTTCCTATTTTTAGTCGGCATTCTGGTGATCGCGGCAACCTGGGGGCTGACGGAAGCTCTGCTGGCGTCAGGCGCGGCCCTGCTGTGTTTCAATTTCTTCTTCCTTCCGCCGGTGGGTCATTTGGCGATTGCCGATCCGCAGAACTGGGTGGCGCTGTTTACGTTCCTGGCCACCGCGCTGATTGCGAGTCACCTTTCAGATCGAGCAAGGAAGCAAGCGCAGGAAGCCAAGCGACGTCAAGAGGAGACCGAGCGTCTCTATGAGCTCAGCCGGGTGATTCTCCTCACGGGAACGGCGGGACACATTTCTTTTCAGGTCGCGCAGAACCTCGCCCGAATCTTCGAGTGCCGCTCCGTCGCCATTTACGATCCCGAAACCGCCACGGTTTCTTACGGGGGGCGCGAGCAGCTGCCGGGAATTGAGGCACGGCTCAAGCAGGTCTTGACGGACCCCGATCCTTCTCAAGATCCCGCTTCCGATGTGCTGGTCGCGGCGATTGCAGGTTCGGGAGGTGCGCTGGGCAGTCTGGCGATGGCGGGGATTTCTCTCTCCGACAACGCCATGCAGGCCCTCTTGAAGCTGGTGGCAATCGCACTGGAAGGAGTTCGGACACAACAGGCGGCAACCCGCGCGGAAGCGGCCAGGCAAAGCGAGGAATTCAAGTCGACGCTTCTCGACGCCATCGCGCACGAATTCAAGACTCCGTTGACGTCCATTAAGGCTGCTTCCACATCGATCCTGCACGACGTCCCGGGCATCACACCGCAGGTCCGCGAGCTGACGTCGATCATCGACGAGGAAGCCAGCCGCTTGAACTTGCTGGTTACCGACGCCGTCCGCATGGCTCAGATGGACGCCAGCAAAATTCACCTGGAGCGACAGCCGGTAGCCGTGGCGGAATTTGTGGGCCGGGTGCTGGAGGACTTCAGACCACACTTGGACGGGCGCAGTCTGCGTGTCAATCTCAGCCAGGAATTGCCCCGAGTCGCGGCCGATCCCGATCTCGCTTCGATGGCGCTCCGGCAGGTGATTGATAATGGCTTGAAGTACTCGCTGCCGGCGACGGCAATCGAAGTTGCGGCAGATGCCAGCGCCGACGGCGTGACCATTCGAGTTCGGGATCAAGGGCCCGGAATCCCCGAACGGGAACGCGAGCGGATCTTCGACCGGTTCTACCGCCGCCAGTTCGCTAAGGATCGCGTGCCGGGCAGCGGGATGGGATTGCATATTGCGCGGGAAATCGTTCGCGCCCATGGGGGCGATCTTTGGGTTGAAGGCGTGCTCGGTTCCGGTTCGGAGTTTTGCCTGCTGCTCCCAACGCAACCTGATTCTCCAAACCCAAGAGGAGCAGCTTAGGCCATGAGTCTCGGGCGCGTCCTGGTGGTGGATGACGAACCGCAAATCCGCCGAGTTCTGCGGTCGACTCTCGCGGCGCGAGGCTACGAAGTCCATGACGCTCCCACTGGAGAGGACGCCCTTGCGGCCATTCGGCAAAACCGCTTCGATCTGGTCCTCCTGGATGTGAACATGCCTGGCATGGGAGGACTGGAAGCTTGCCGCGAGATCAGAGCAGGCTCCGCCGTCGCGATCATCATGCTCACGGTGAGCGATTCGGAAGAAGACAAAGTTGGCGCGCTGGACGCGGGCGCCGACGACTACGTTACCAAGCCATTTGGCATGCCGGAATTGCTCGCGCGGATTCGAGCTGCTCTGCGCCGGTTGCCGGCATATCCGGAGCGCGATCAATTAGTGGTGGTGGGGGAGCTGCAAGTCAATTTCATGCTGCGGCGCGTTATTGCGAGAGATCGTGAGATCCGGCTCACGCCCAAGGAGTTCGATCTGCTTCAGTATCTGATCGCAAACCCCAACGTCCCGATTCCCCACGCCAAGCTCCTGCAGGCGGTTTGGGGGCCGGACTACGGCGATCAGCTGCAATACCTGCGGGTATTTGTAAATCAACTTCGCAAGAAGATCGAGCCGGACCCCGCGCATCCCCGCTACATCATTACCGAGCCGTGGGTCGGGTACACATTCGCGATGGCCGAAAAGCCTAGACCGACTTCGATCTAACGGGGCGAATCTTCATGTTTTCTTCATGCAATCCCTATGACTTCCTGATGGGCTTCCCGATATTGTTATAAGCGGAGGGGTTCGCAGACATATGATCAAAATCGAAGCGATCATCCAACCGTTTAGATTGGACTCGGTCAAGCTGGCCTTGAACGGGTTAGGAATCAATCGAATCACAATCTCGCATGTTCTGGACCACGGCGGGCCGGGGGGACTCAAGGCGGTCTATCGCGGCGCCGAATATTACGTGGACGTGCCGCGGGTAAAACTGGAGATGCTGGTCTCCTCGCTGCAGACCGACGAGGTGATCGACGCGATCTTGCAGGCTGCCCGCGCGGACGGGCCGGGCGAAGACGGCACTATCCTAGTCACCGAGATCGCGGATGCGATTAGCGTCCGAACCGGGGAGCGCGTGCGATCGACGATCACTTAGCGCAGGGTGTAGTGGGACTGTCCGTCTAGTGGTTGCGGGGATGCGTGAGCGAACCAGCAACATCGTCGAGGCGAGCCGACTGATCCGCTTGATCCAGTTGCAGCAACGCGTCTGACATGCGGTTGACGGCTTGCTCTTCCTCGCTGAAACTTTCTTCGCTGCGGCTCTTAAAGTTGCGGGTGAGCGACGTGAGCTCCAAGTGAACCAGCTCGTGTACTACGGTGAATTCCATGTCCTGCAGCGTGGACCTGAACGGCCGGCCGTAGTCGGCGGCGTCCAGTACGCGAATCATGGCCGTCTTTTTATCTGCGTCCCAATGGACATTACCCAAAGTTCCGCGCCTCAGATCGCTGGGGTGAGACATGACCAGAGTAATGGTCCAGTCTTGAAGTTTAAGACGTTCCTGCCATCGGGTCAGGCGCTGGTCGAGATAACTTTGCGCAAGCAATCGGCGCTCTTGAGCGCCCGGCTCCCGCGGTGTTTCCGGAGCCACGCATTTTACGGCAAAACCGCCGAGCAGAATTGTAGCTACAACTGGAGTCCTGAAGGAGCGACGAAGAATGCGTGAGTCCACTTGAAGTTTAAGAATATCACGCGATTAAATAGGCCGCCACCCCCCTCGGCCAGCTGCGGAGGCTGCTCAGCTTGCCATGGGGACCTCAGGAGTGGCATCGAAATGATGACCGCTCCTGGGGCCTGATGGCCTGATATTGGTTACTGTACGTCGATGCTGGTAACTGTGATGGTCCCGCCCTTTTCAGTACCCTCGACTTTTGCCATAACGTCTTTGGACTGTGGCTTGGACGGATCAACTCGATCGGCACGACCCTTAAGAGCCGCCGCCGCTTTGGTATTACCCGCGTTGTCGAGTTTGTAGACCATTCCGGAAGCATCGATCGCGAACGACGCAGTGGTGCTGGTGGCATCGCACCCGCTAGCTTTCTTCTGTTGGTCGTAGCACGAGGCATCCAGAAGCTTTCCGGAGTAACTCTCAGCGAGTGCCGCCACTGAGAATACACCGAATACAGCCGCTATCGATAGGAATCTTCGCATTGCTTTTTCCCTTCAATGTAAATTGGGCCGAAGGTTGTCGGCCTGCGCCTGTGGCAGCAGATTAAGTTCCATAAACCTGGTGGGGATCAATTTAGCCCGCTCCGCTGCAATCAAAGCTGTTTGTGGAAGTGGATGTGTGGCGAGATTTTGGCACCTTGCCGGACATCGGAAAGTCTTACGACAAATGCACAATGTACTGGTACCTTTTGACTCATTCATAGCGATCTTTTCTCGTAAGCCTTGATTACTCGGGTCTCTCTACTGTCTCGGTGGTACTGGTAAAAACACCAGGAAACAGGTGTGGGGATTGGGGTATCTATCTCTACGTCAGTGCAGTGCAGGCCCTGAGGCCGGTCGCTCCCATTACCAGAGCCATGCCAATGCGTCTTACTTACCGACTGAGTTCAGCCCTGATCTCCGCAGTAGCCGTGGTTTCTTTGGCTTTCGCGTTTTTCCAAACCCGCGCGGATACGCTGGGGTTACGGCAGGACCTGGAGAATCACGCGCAAGTGTTGGCGGAAAGTCTGGCCCGGTCCGCCGAGCCATTGGTTGCCCGTCATGCGAATCGTGAATTGCAGCGGCTGGTAGATCGTTTCAAAGACCGCGAGCAGATTGCCGGGATCTCCGTGTACGATGCCGATGGAAAACCGCTCGCCATTACCTCCGGGCTTGCGCGGCGAGTAGAGCAGAATCCGGTTCTGTTACCGAAGCCGGGCGCGGAAGTGACCCCGGTTGATAAATTCGTGAAGCTCGCCAGCGGAACCATACACATGGTGACCCTGCCGCTCCGTGCGGAGGACGAAATGGTCATCGGAGATCTGTCGTTGTTCCACGACGCCGCCTACATTGACTTGCAAGCGGCGACCATGTGGAAGCGCGCGTTCACCGGTGTCTTCATACAGACCATACTGATCGTCGCCGTTACATTGCTTACGCTTCGCTGGGGTGTCGGCCGCCCGCTCCGGCGTATGGCGGATTGGCTTCAGGATCTGCGGACGGGATCATCCTCGGCAACGCCGCCCGATATGCCGGATCAGGGCGAATTCGAGCCCCTGACCAGGGAAGTTACGCGCCTCGCCTCCAGTCTTACCGAGGCCCGCGCCGCTGCCGAGAATGAAGCTCGTTTGCGGGATTTGGGCGAGTCCAGTTGGACTCCGGAGCGCCTGCGCGTTTTCGTGCAGACGCGCCTGGGGGGCAGCCGCTTGTTTGCCGTTTCGAATCGCGAGCCCTACGAACATTCGCACCGAAGCGGCGGCATCGAGTGTTCGGTGCCGGCCAGCGGACTGGTCACCGCGATGGAACCGATCTTGCGCGCCTGCGACGGCACTTGGGTCGCGCAGGCCACCGGCGACGCGGATCGTGACACCGTGGATGAATACGACCGCGTTCGCGTCCCGCCGGATCATCCGCAATATTCGCTGCGCCGCGTGTGGCTGACGGAAGAGGAAGAACAAGGTTTCTATTTCGGTTTTGCCAACGAAGGCCTGTGGCCGCTGTGCCACATAGCTCATACGCGCCCCCTGTTTCGCGTGGAGGACTGGGAATATTATCAAACCGTCAACCGGAAGTTCGCCGAGGCGCTGCTGGAGGAAATGGAATTCGAGGAAAGCCCCGTGGTTCTGGTGCAGGACGACCATTTCGCCTTACTCCCGCGCTTGATTAAGGAGGCCCGGCCCGACGCGCGCGTGGCCATCTTCTGGCACATACCTTGGCCCAACGCCGAGGCGTTTGGCATTTGCCCCTGGCAGGCGGAATTGCTGGACGGCT
>Ga0163162_10000931_pt1 | contig 27155 bp, 22 predicted proteins | sample S55metaG_FD_115310 | JGI IMG/M metagenome (GOLD analysis project Ga0163162, IMG submission 115310) | Switchgrass rhizosphere microbial communities from Kellogg Biological Station, Michigan, USA - S5-5 metaG | ecosystem: Host-associated > Plants > Roots > Rhizosphere > Soil | place: USA... | reverse complement strand
AGTCGTTGTCTTTCTCCCCCACTTAATTTACTTCCCCGGTCGCCGATATTCGTTTGATAAAATTCTTCTTTCTGCATAATGAAATCATGCGCATTGGCCACTTTGGCCGCCTGCTCTATCGATGCAATATTTTCTCCGGGATTTCCTAACGCGATATTATCTGCAATTGTGTCGTTGAATAAAATCGGTTCCTGGGTAACTATACTCATCTGACTACGCAGTGAATGCAAAGAATATTCTTTGATATTGATTCCATCGATCAGCAATTGTCCTTTAGTCACGTCATGAAATCTCGGTATCAGATCAGCCATTGTGGATTTTCCTGCCCCGGAAGAACCAACGAGCGCCACCGTTTTTCCCTTGTGAATGGTCAGGTTGATGTTGTCAAGTATCAACGCATCGTCATATGAAAAAGAAACATTTTTGAATTCAATGCAATCAGTAAATGAATTTAATTCTCTCGGGTGAACTGCTTCTTGCACGGTAATGGGCGCAGTCAAAATATCTTCGATGCGCTTAACAGCCGCACCGCCGCGCTGTGCGTTATAGAATGCAGTCGACAATGATTTTGCCGGGTTGATTATCTGCGAAAAAATTACGATGTACGTAATAAATCCTTCGGGCTGTAATCCACCAACATTGTTTGAGCCAAGCACCAATCTTCCTCCGAACCATAAAATACAACTCAACACCATTACACCGAGAAATTCCGACATTGGCGACGCCATATCACGCCGGAACATCATTTTATTTCTGATGTTATTCAGGTAATTGTTTGTGCTGAAAAATTTATCACGTAATACATTCTCCGCATTGAACGCTTTAATCACTCGCAGGCCGCCGAGCGTTTCGTCTAAAATTGACATTAGCGAACCAAGCTTTTCCTGTGCGATAGCAGATTGTTTTTTCAAAGAACGACTCACTCGACCGATAATAAATCCGGTAAGCGGCAACAGGATAAAAAGAAATAGGGAAAGTTGCGGACTTAGAAATACAAGCGTCGCGAGGATAATCAAAATATTCAATGGATCTTTTATCATTCCTTCCAATGTGCTCATAACGCTCCACTCAATCTCATTGGCATCGTTACTCATGCGGCTGATAATATCTCCTTTACGTTGTTCAGTGAAAAATCCAATCGGCAACTCGAGAATTTTGGCGTACAGGTCCGCTCTTAATCTTGTCATCACTTTGTTGCGCATTGGAGCGAGTACCCGATATGATAAGTATAGAAATATGTTTTTTAATAACACAGACAGAACAACGATCACGCAAATAAATGCTAATGCATATGTAGCGTTGTGCTCCCTGATCAAACGACTCAGGGTGTACTTAATGTACTCCAATACTCCATTTGCGGAAAAACTAAATGTGGGTTCAACATCCAGTAATTTTTCTTTTCCAAATAATAGTTGGAGAAATGGTGCCAACATGGCCAGCGATACGAGCGAAAAAACGATCGAGAGAAGGTTAAATAAAAAATAAAGGATGATATTTCGCCGTTGGTCCTTTAGGTATCTTAAAATGATCGAAAATCTTTTCATTGACTTATGTATTCCGGCATCTTAACAACGATTTGAAGTTGTTAAATGAGCACAAATTGCTGATGACTTCCGTTAAGACAATAGTATCCGACGGCGTTTGCAATTGAATAAGGCGTAAATTTACACTGAAAATTGTTAATGATATGCAAGAAGGTAAACGTCAGAAGCAGGTAGCAGCTTTATTGCACGAGGAATTGAGCAGCGTATTTCAACACCTGGGTTTGAATACAATGGACGGAGGAATGGTGTCCATCTCTTCAGTAAAAGTTTCGTCAGATTTATCAGAGGCAAAAATATATCTCAGTCTTTTCAAAGTAGCAGATAGAAATGTGTCGATGAAAAAAATCGAAGATCGCGCGTGGGAAATAAAGAAAGAACTTGTTCAATCAATCAAACGCCAACTGCGAATTATGCCACATTTGAGTTTCTTCCTGGACGACTCGTTGGATTATGTAGACAAGATCGAAGCGTTATTCAAGGAAATTAAGAGCCAGGATTCTTCCGATAGTCAACCAAAGCAATAAAAAACCGGCCATTGAAATTTCTTTTTGCCTGGCGATACTTTAAAGCGAAAAAATCAACGAATGCAATCAACGTCATTGCGTGGGTGAGTGTTACGGCGATTGTGATTGGCACTGCATCGCTGATTATCGTGTTAAGCGTTTTTAATGGATTGGAGGACCTGGTTAAGTCGCTGTATTCTGCATTTTACACGGATATAAAAATATCTCCCAGCAATGGTAAGTTCATTACACTATCTGCAAATCAACTTCAGCAATTAAATGGCGCGGCTCCGATTCGCGGGTATTCATTGGTGATAGAAGACAAAGCACTGTTGCAGTACCAGGCACTGCAGCCCGTCATATTAAAAGGCGTTGATACGAACTACACGCATATTACCGGTGTTTCGAAAAATATTATCAAGGGTAAGTTTGACCTTGGAAGCGTTGAACAACCCGGTATTGTGATGGGTGCGGGAATAGAAAATGCTTTAGGAATCGAGTCTGACCGCAGTGTTCTCCCATTGACAGTTTATCTTTTCAAAAAAGCGAGTGCAGCGAGCACCGATCCGATGGAATCGGTGAGTACCGGAAACATCGCGGCTACAGGAGCTTTTATTATTCAACAGGATTTCGATAATAAATATGCCATAACGAATTTGGGTTTTATGCAGCAAATGCTTGGACTCTCTCCCAATGAATATACCGGCGTCGAAATTTCTCTTAAGGATCCTCAACAAACCGACATGTTTGCAGCGAGTCTGAAAAAAATGTTTGGGCAGGGTTATTTGGTGCAGACGAGATATGAACAAAACCAAAATCTCTATAGTGTGATGCGTGTTGAAAAATGGGTGATCTACTGCGTGCTTACGCTTATATTAATTGTTGCTGCATTCAATATGGTTGGTGCATTGACGATGCTTGTCCTGGAAAAACAAAAAGACATTCAAATATTGAAAGCCCTCGGAGCAAACAATAATTATATACAGAAAATATTTTTGAATGAAGGCATGTTACTTGCGCTTTTGGGAGGTGCTACCGGAATTATTTTCGCTGTTGTGATTTGCTGGATGCAAGTCAGATATAAACTCGTGCCTTTGCAGGGAGAATCTTTCCTGATAGATTATTACCCGGTAAAATTAGTGCCGACTGACTTCTTGCTTGTACTCACAACAATCTTTATCGTGGCCATTCTTGCATCATGGGTTCCGTCAAGAAAAGCAGCGTTGGAGCCAATTGAATTGCGATGACTTTTGAGAGTCGACTGGTGGATACATAAATTTAGAGCGGGTAAAGACAGAAGGGATCGACGATTTACCTTCGGGAACCAATCAACTTGAACCTAATAATCTCCTAAGGTCTCCGGTAGCTGCACCAGTGCTTTTTTCAACTGTTCATCATTGGGTGCTACGCCATGCCAATTGTGATCATTCTCCATAAAATCGACGCCCTTCCCCATAATTGTATGCATCATGATAGCGATAGGTTTTCCTTTTCCTGTTAATTCTTTTGCCTGCTTCAACGTTGCGAGCACTTCGTCCATATCATTTCCATTCATCTCCAAAACATTCCATCCGAAGGCTTCAAATTTTTGCCGGATATTTCCGAGGTTTAGAACTTTTTCAGTCGGGCCATCAATCTGTTGATGATTCCAGTCTACAGTAGAAATCAGGTTATCTACTTTATGGTGTGCCGCAAATAAAAGGGCTTCCCAAATCTGGCCCTCATCAAGTTCACCATCTCCATGCAATGAAAAAACAATATTTTTTTCATTATTGAGTTTTTTAGTAAGCGCTGCTCCTATTGCTGCGCTGAGTCCCTGACCGAGTGAGCCGCTGGCGATACGAATCCCCGGAAGATGTTCGTGCGTTGCCGGATGACCTTGTAAGCGGGAATTAATCTTGCGAAAAGTAGCAAGCTCTTTGATATCAAAATAACCTGACCGGGCAAGCGAAGAATAAAAGACAGGAGAAATATGTCCATTCGATAGGAAAAAAACATCTTCATTTTTACCATCCATATCAAATTTGGGATCATGTTTCATGATATCAAAATATAAGGCCGTAAAAAAATCTGCACAACCTAATGAACCACCAGGATGCCCGCTGGCAGCTCCATGAACCATACGAACGATGTCTCTTCTAATTTGAGAAGCAATTGCTTTTAAATCAGCCATATGTTAGTCAGTTTCAAATAGAGGCAGCAAATCTAAATTAATTTATTTATCCCCATATTAAACTTTTACTTTAATTTGCCATCTCATTCGCTCCGTAGAATTCATCAAATCTGTTGCCTTATTGGGTTATAGGTGAATTAACTGATTGATAGCAAAATTCGTTGGTTGGCTAGGTTATTGATAAAAGAAAGGGAATTGTATTTTTGTAATCACAAAATGATGGCCCATGTTTGATGTCGTACTATCTGTTGCCATTTCATTTACTGTCACTTTTTTGGCCATTCCGGTTATCATCAATGTCGCCGAAATGAAGAAGTTGTTCGATATGCCCGATGAACGAAAAATTCATCATACGGCAATCACACCTTTGGGAGGCATTGGAATTTTTGCTGGATTTATTTTTGGATGTCTGCTCACTATTAATTTTAAAGTGTCGGATGAATTTCAATATTTCGTTGCGGCATCCCTCGTTATATATTTTCTTGGACTTAAAGATGATATTCTTGTTTTATCGCCCATAAAGAAATTTATCGGGCAGGTACTGGCCGCATTCCTGATCGTATATTATGGTCATACCCAAATCAGGAGCATGTACGGATTTTTTGGCATTCATGAAATGCCGGAAATGTTTAGTCTCCTGATCACATATTTTACAGTAATTGTTATCATCAATTCATTTAATTTGATCGATGGTGTTGATGGATTGGCTGGAAGTCTGGGATTGATGTCTTCCGTTTTGTTTGGAATTTATTTCCTGGAAGTCAATATGCCATCATATTATATATTGGCGTTTTCACTTGCCGGAAGCCTGCTTGCTTTTCTCATATTCAATTTTCAACCTGCGAAAATTTTTATGGGAGATACCGGTTCATTATTAATAGGCGTGATCAATGCGATCCTTGCAATTAAATTTATCGATCCGGCCACCAGATCAGAAGTTGCGCAGCCAATGGAGTCCGCTGCAGCTATTGGCTTTACAATTTTGATGATTCCGTTACTCGACACGCTCCGTGTATTTTCAATCAGAATTTTTAAACGCCGCTCACCATTTAGTCCCGATAGAAATCATATCCATCACCTGCTTCTTGACAGGGGGCTTTCACATAAATCAATTACATTCCTTCTTGTTGCGATGAATCTTGGACTGGTCGCATTGGTTTACTTTGGAAGATCATTAGGTAATACCCTGCTCATCATTTCAGTCTTCATATTCTTCTTCGGCTTTATTGCGATTACTTACTATTCGCGGCCAAAACAAAGACTTGTCATATCCAAAAATGGCGATCACGAAAATGGAAAACTGAAAGAATCAAAGTTGATTACTCTTATCAAGGACACAATACTCGAACAAAAGAATTAATCGCGGATTTGAATCACGGATTTGCGGATTTGAGCGGATTTCGCGGATTGCTGATGCGCCGTTTTCATTAAGTATTGAATCACGAGCATTGCGTATTTATTCAAGTAAAAAATGCCCGGTATTCAATATTTAAAGACTCAATTGTGATTTCTAATCCGCGAAATCCGCTCAAATCCGCAAATCCGCGATTCAAATCCGCAAATCCGTGATTATATTTTTGTAGTTTGCAGCCCTGTTAATAATTCATTTCATATGTCAGACGATCTAGAACTGATCCTGGACGAGGGCCAGGATTTGATGCAAAAAGCAATCAACCATCTCGAAAACGAACTTATCAAAATCAGGGCAGGTAAAGCAAATCCCCAGATGTTGGACGGTCTTGTTGTAGATTATTATGGATCACCAACACCTATTGGCCAGGTTGGAAATATATCGGTCATGGATGCCCGAACTTTGACTATTCAACCTTGGGAAAAAAACATGTTACAGCCGATTGAAAGATCGATTATCGCCGCAAATCTCGGGGTGACTCCACAAAATGATGGAAATACAATTCGCCTGTTTATGCCGCCACTGACAGAAGAACGGAGAAAAGAATTTGTAAAAAGAGCAAACGCAGAAGGCGAGCATAGCAAAGTGGCCGTACGAAATATCAGGCGCGACTCCATCGAACACATCAAAAAATTAACCAAGCAGGGCCTAAGTGAAGATATCAGCAAAGATGCGGAAAAAAAAATGCAGGAAATGACTGATAAATATATTTCACTGATAGAAAAACATCTCGCAGCAAAGGAAAAGGAGATTATGTCGGTTTGATTTGAGAATGTGAGAATATGGAAATGTGGAAATCTGAAAATGTGGAAACGTGAAAATTCTGACAATACTTACTCCATTTCATTTTCACATTTCCACATTACCACATTCACATTCTCGCCTTTCCACATTTTTTCAATAACTTTAATTAACCTTTATTCACTAACATTAAACTGCTTTTTTATGAGTATACTGAAAGAGTTTAGAGATTTCGCATTGCGTGGAAATGTTGTTGATCTTGCAGTTGCTGTTATTATTGGCGGAGCATTTGGAGCAATCGTTTCTTCCCTGGTTGACGATGTTATTACACCTTTGTTGTTGACCCCCGCACTTAAAGCTGCTAACGCCCAGAATCTCGATACATTAATGTGGGGAACTGTCAAGTACGGAAAATTTTTGGCTGCGATCATAAAATTTGTCATTATCGCATTTATCCTGTTTCTTATTGTAAAATCATTTAAGAGCCTGGAAAAGAAAAAAGTTCCGGCTGCAGCAGTACCTACTCCTACCGAAAAATTATTGGCCGACATTCTGGAAGAATTGAAGAAAAGATAATTTTTCTCCTACACCGAACCATAGGTTTTTGTTTCACTCATAAAATTTTGTTCTATGAAGGGAGTTTCATTGACAACGGTTATTGTTTTTTTGGCATTTTCAGTTTTTGCACAGGATAAAGATGTTCAGGGTCTAAAAAAGGATGCGGGGAGAGAAATCAAGAAAGATCCAAATGATACAATTCCAAAAATTTGGAGAACAGGCGGACTGTTCAACCTAACTTTTAACCAGGCTGCACTCAGTAATTGGTCCGCAGGTGGTGATAAATCTTCGTTGGCACTGACTTCTTACCTGAATGCTTTTGCCTTTTATAAAAATGGTAGAAATTCTTGGGACAACACCCTTGATTTGGCATTTGGCGGAGTAAGTACAACAAGTCTGGGCAGACGAAAATCAGATGATAAAATTGATTTGGTATCCAAATATGGTTATGAATTTGCGAAGAGCTGGTATGCCAGCCTACTCTTTAATGCCAGGACACAATTTGCAAAGGGATTTGCCTATCCAGATGGGAAGGACAAAATATTGACGTCAGATTTTTTAGCTCCCGCTTATATTTTATTGTCGCCTGGAGTCAACTATATGCCGAATCCAAATTTTTCGGTCTTTGTTTCACCAATTACTGCCCGTTGGGTACTCGTACATAATGATTCACTTGCACGTGCTGGCGCATTTGGCGTTGACTCAGGAAAGAATGTCAAGTTTGAATATGGAGCATTTGCATCGATTTCTTATAATGTGAAATTTGGAACGGCATCCCAGTTTACGACGAGGTTAGATCTCTTCTCCAACTATAAACATAATCCACAAAATATCGATCTCTATTGGACCAATCTTCTTGCAGTAAAAGTCACCAAGATTCTCGCGATGACATTTACTGTGAATATGATTTATGATGACGATGTTAAAACCGTAAAAAGCGACGGCACGCCGGGAGGGGCCGCATTGCAATTACAAGAGGTATTGGGTATTGGGTTGTCCCTGAAATTTTAATCAACATTTGCATCGCGTTTTCATACATTTGCCGAATTGGTACGCGTCGTAAATCCGTAGTAACTGAGATAAAAATTTAAAAGTGAATTCATCGTCTTATCAAATCAAGTTATCCCAATTCGAAGGCCCGTTTGATTTATTGCTTTTTTTTATTGAACGTGATGAATTGGATATCTATAATATTCCAATCAACAATATTATCCGCGATTTCCTAGACTACATCCATTCGCAGGAGAGTTTAAATATCGAACTGTCCAGCGAATTCATTTTGTTTGTATCAACACTGATGCGCATCAAAGCAAAAATGTTGTTGCCACGTAAAGAACTCGATGAACAGGGAAATGAAATCGATCCGAGACAGGAATTAATTGATAAGGTCCTCGAATATAAACGATACAAAGAAGCGGCAGCGAGAATGGCCGAAATGGAAGCAATGCGCATGCTAATGGTAAAACGTGGCAATCTCCAAAAGGAACTTTCACAACTTGGCGAAGAATCCTCGGAAGGCACCGAAATACAAAGCATCACTTTGTTCAAATTGGTGAAGACATTTGAGAAAGTGCTTTTGCGAGTTCAAGAAAGAAAAAATAAACCGGTACACACTGTTGTTCAGTATAACTATACGATGGAAGCAAGCAGGGATTATATGCTTGCGCTGGTTGAGAAAGAAAAAACAATTTCGTTTGAAAAAATTATGGAAGGTTGTGAAAATAGGATCCATGCAATCTTTCTCTTCCTATCATTGCTTGAACTTGTTCAGCAACATTACCTGCGTATCCTGATCGGTGAGGGGAAAAATAATTTTGTCCTCGAGTTTAATGAAAATCGGGAGGATGACAATCTGCTACTCAATATTCCCCAAGATCCCGAAAACCCTGTTCATATAAACTGACGAAAGGTCTTAATCCGCTAGTCAATTCTGCCAAAATCCGTATTGGTATTAAAATTGATGTTTAAACATTGTTTAAAACCTATTTTATGCGTACAGTATTTTATCCTGCCTCGGAAAGAGGTAATGTAGATATAGGCTGGCTGAACAGCCGCCACTCATTTAGTTTCGGGAATTGGTACAATCCGGAAAAAGTTCATTTTGGGGCTTTGCGAGTTTTGAACGATGATATTGTCAAGGCGGGCATGGGCTTTGGAGCACATCCACACGACAATATGGAAATTGTATCAATCCCTTTAAACGGATCATTGGCTCATAAGGACAGTACCGGAACCGATGGCATTATCAATACAGGTGACGTGCAAATCATGAGTGCTGGCAGTGGCATTCGCCATTCAGAATATAATCCCTCTTCGTCGGACGCTGCAAATTTTCTTCAGATCTGGGTGATACCAAAGTCGAGAAATATTCAACCTCGATATGGACAAAAAACATTTGATGCAAATAACCGGGTTAATAATTGGCAAATTGTGGTGAGCCCGGATGAAAACGATCAGGCGCTATGGATTAACCAGGATGCAAGATTTGCTCTTGCAAAAATTGATGAAGGGAAAGAGTTATCATTTACTCCGAAGTTCAAGAATAATGGTGTGTATGTCTTTGTGATCGATGGTGAAATCACAGTCGATAATAAACTTATCAATAAGAGGGATGCTATTGGAGTTTCAGATACCGATGGCTTCAGCATAAAAGCAAACAAGGCTTCAGAAGTTTTGGCGATTGAAGTCCCGATGCTGGCTTAAAATGCGCGACGTTTTATGACTTGTGTGGAAACAGATGACAGATGACAGTTACCAGATGACAGATTACAAACTTGACTGCATCTTACGTTTTGTGTCTGTCATCTGTCATCTGATAAACGTCATCCGTCGTTCGTCATAATTAAGAAAATTATAACAGAGTTTTTTAAATTTTGAATCGATTACAAACTGTGTGAGGTCTCAAATGCAGGTCGTCTTTACTATCTTGCACAACCTAATTAAAGACCTACACCATGCTACTGTTGCAGCGATTTCGCCGATCAACGAATGAGATATTTTTACTGCTGATTATCGCAATGGCTGCGCATGGCTGTCATTCTACCGAAGCGAAAGGAGAGAATTCAGAAAATTCCCAATTCCATGCGCCTCCTACGCCTGAACTACCGGTTTTGACTATCCGAAATGATTCTGCAACAACATATAAAGACTTTACCGCTTCACTTGAAGGAAAAATTAATGTTGAGATCAGGGCACAAGTCGATGGATACTTAAACAAAATATTTGTCGATGAAGGAAGCTACGTCAAAGCAGGTCAGCCTTTGTTCAAGATCGATGATCATACCTATGTCGAGCAATTGAATACTGCAACTGCAAATTTGCACGCTGCCGAGGCGGCGATGAACAGCGCTCAGATCGAAGTCGACAAGTTGACTCCACTGGTAAAGAATAATGTTATTTCAGAAATGCAATTGAAGTCGGCGCAGTCGAATTATAATGGTGCGAAGGCTTCTGTTGAATTAGCAAGAGCTGCCATTGCTGCGGCGCGCATCAACGTTAATTTTACATTGATCAAGGCGCCGGTGAATGGATATATCGGCAGAATTCCAAAGCGCATAGGCAACCTGGTTAGTAAGAACGAACAGGCCGGTTTGACGACCTTATCGGACATTGATCAGATCTACGCGTACTTTTCCATGAGCGAGTCCGAGTATCTTCACTTCAACCAACACGTCCCCGGAGGGTCTCTTCAAAAAACGATTGACAAGTTTCCTCCGTTATCACTCATTATGGCCGATGGATCTGTATTTGTACACAAGGGAAAACTTGACCTCGTAAATGGACAATTTGATAAGAACACTGGTGCCATTTCTTTGAGGGCAACATTTCCGAATCCTGATAAATTACTTCGCTCGGGCAATACCGGTAGAATCAGAATGGAAGAGCACCAGGATTCGGTGATATTGGTTCCTATTTCAGCCACGCTGGATCAGCAGGACAAAACATTTGTCTACATTTTGGGAGACAGCAATAAAGTAAAAAGACAATCAATAAATATCTCGGGCAAATCAGGGAACAATTATATTATCGATGGCGGAGTTAAGCCGGGAGATAAAATAGTTATACAAGGATTCGAAACGCTCCAGGAAGGAAGCGCGATCATTCCGCAATTACAAAAATGAGGATATGTTAAAAACAATTATACAGCGACCGGTCCTGGCCACGGTGATATCTATTATCCTCGTTATACTTGGATTGATTGGTCTTTCGAGATTACCTCTTACACAATTCCCGGAAATCGCGCCACCATCTGTGCAGGTGAACGCGTTTTATCCTGGCGGAAATGCCGAGGTGGTTTCACGGGCGGTGATTGTTCCGTTAGAGGAAGCAATTAACGGAGTAGAAAACATGACATACATGACATCCTCTGCAAGTAATGACGGAGCGGCGTCTGTTTCTGTTTTTTTTAAGTTAGGAACTAATCCGGACCAGGCAGCCGTCAACGTACAAAACAGGGTTGCACAAGTCACGAGCCAATTGCCGGTTGAAGTTGTGCAAGCGGGAATCACAACGATTAAACAGCTGAATAGTATGATCATGGTATTATCGCTGTACAGTGAAGATGAAAAATTGTACAACGAAACCTTCGTTCAGAACTATGCAAAAATTAATGTGATTCCTGAGATTAAAAGAATTCAAGGTGTCGGTAATGCATTTGTTTTTGGAACGAAAGACTATGCGATAAGAATTTGGTTGAACCCGCAACAACTCGCCGGACATGGTTTGACACCGCAGGAAGTGATGGGTGCGATCCAGGATCAGAGTCTCGAAGCAGCGCCAGGAAAATTCGGAGAGAATTCGAAAGAGGCGCTGGAATATGTAATCAAGTACAAAGGCAAATTGAATACTCCTGATCAATTTGAAAAAATCGTTATCAAATCAAATACTGATGGTTCCGTTTTGTATTTAAAAGACATTGCGCGGATTGAGTTCGGTGCCTCGTCTTATGCCAGCGATAACAAATTAGATGGAAAGGAAGGAGCGGCAATGGGAATATTTCAGACTGCCGGTTCAAACGCAAATGAAATTCAAATCAAGATCAATAAGCTTCTTGAAAGGGCTGCTCAATCGTTTCCAAAAGGAATTAAGTATCGCGTTGTTTACAGCACCAAAATACAGCTCGACGATTCGATTGCACAAGTCAAAGCAACTTTGATCGAAGCGTTCATACTTGTATTCATTATCGTATTTCTTTTTTTGCAGGACTTTCGATCTACGTTGATACCCGCGATCGCGGTTCCCGTTTCGTTGATCGGAACGTTTTTCTTTCTGCAATTAATGGGGTTCTCCATCAACATGCTCACATTGTTTGCACTGGTGCTTGCGATTGGAATTGTGGTGGATGATGCCATCGTGGTTGTTGAGGCAGTTCACAGCAAAATGGAACGAACGAATTTGCCTGCGCGTGAAGCGACATTTTCTGCAATGAACGATATCACCGGCGCGATCATTTCAATCACGCTCGTTATGGCAGCAGTGTTTCTGCCAGTCGGATTTATGGAAGGATCGACCGGTGTGTTTTATAGACAATTTGCTTTTACATTGGCAACTGCCATCCTGATTTCCGCATTGAATGCATTGACATTGAGTCCCGCGCTATGTGCTTTGTTTCTAAAAAATATACACGCAGGAGAAGGCAAGGAAAGTATTACAAAGCGAAAAAGTTCTGCAGGAAGATTTTTTGCGGGATTCAATGCAGGATTCAAGGCAATGTCCGATCGGTATATTGGTGGAATACGATTTCTCATCAGGCATCGATGGGTTGGAATCGGATTACTCGCAATAATTATTGCAGTGACATTCTTTTTAATGCAAAACACTTCGAAAGGATTTATTCCGAATGAAGACGCCAATTTCGTTGCATTTGCTTTGTCTCTTCCTCCCGGTGCTTCGCTGGACAGAACGACGCAAACGTTGAGGAAAGCTGATACATTGTTGAGAACAGAGCAGGCGGTCAACACTACTGTAACAATTTCCGGCTTCAACATGCTCAGCAATTCTAACAGTTCAGCCTATGCGATGGGTTTTGTTAACCTCAAACAGGTGAAGGATCGTGGGAGAATAAAAAATATTGACGATATCGTAGCCAATCTCAACAACAAATTCTATCCTATTAAGAACGGAGTGTTCAACGTATTTACATTTCCAAGTGTTCCCGGTTTCGGTTCTTTCAATGGCTTGGAATTTGTCTTACAGGATCGCACGGGTGGAAGCATTCAGAAATTCAGTGACGAAACGACTGTCTTCCTGAAAGAGTTGATGAAAGAAAAAGAGGTGGGTTCTGCGTTCACCCTTTTCAAAACTGATTTTCCCCAACTGGAATTGCAAGTTGACAATATCAAGGCAAAGCAGTTAGGCGTAAGCGTTAGGGACCTGATGATGACATTGCAAACGTATTATGGAAGTATGCAGGCAACCGATTTCAATCGATTTGGAAAGTATTATCGCGTGTACATGCAGGCAGATATTCCGTATCGTTCTGAGCCTGCATCACTGGACGGGATATTTGTCAAGAATGACCAGGGGATGATGGTGCCTGTGAATACGCTCGTCCAATTGAAGCATGTGTATGGACCAGAAGCCATCAGTCGCTATAACATGTTCAATGCGATCAATATTAATGCGACGCCGAAACCAGGATACAGTACAGGTGATGCTATGCAGGCCGTGGAACGAGTTGCCGCAAAAAAATTACCGCAGGGATTTAGTTATGAATGGACAGGACTCAGCAAAGAAGAAAAAGAATCGGGCAATCAAATGATCCTCATATTTGCGCTTTCATTTGTATTTGTATATTTCCTTTTGTCGGCACAATATGAAAGTTACATTCTTCCACTCGCGGTGATGCTTTCCATTCCGACTGGTGTGCTGGGAGTTTTTGTAGCGATCAGAATTGCCGGGATCGACAACAATATTTATGTACAGGTCGGATTGATCATGTTGATTGGGCTCTTAGCGAAGAATGCGATCCTTATTGTGGAATTTGCTTTGCAACGGAGGAAAGCCGGCAACTCACTTGTATCGTCTGCTCTTGAAGGGGCATCTCTTCGATTGCGACCCATATTGATGACATCATTTGCTTTTATCGTTGGTTTAATTCCGTTGATGTATGCGGCTGGGGCATCCGCGCTGGGAAATCATTCCATCAGCATTGGCACTGCCGGGGGAATGTTATCAGGCGTTTTACTTGGAATTTTCATTGTACCCGTTTTATTTATCATATTTCAACATCTGCAGGAAAAAGTATCTGGTCCTGCCAAATTAAGGACGCCAGCTCAAAAGGGATATGGTGAATTGCCAATTGTGGAACCTCAACCAATCCCAAACAAATAGAAATAGATGATGTCAAAGAAATATATTACCGGGATTATTTTACTGGCAGGGATAACGATCATGCACGCATGCAAGGTTGGACAAAATTATTCCAGGCCACCATTGGAGTTGCCGGATCAATACAGGAATTCAACAATTCGTGTTGACAGCAGCATAGCAAATATTCCATGGAAAAAATTTTTTACTGATACAACATTGCAGGAATTGATCGACAGTGCCGTTGCGAAAAATTTCGATATGATGATTGCAATGAAGAACATTGAGAGCGCGCAACAGGTATTGCGGCAAGCGAGACTTGGGCAATGGCCAACCGTTAGCGGACAAATTGCCGTTGCCTCCAACAGGCCATCCGATAATAGTTTGAACGGATTGAACGCCGGACAATTTTTAGGAACCAAGCATGTCGAAGATTACAATGCAAATATTGCGATCGCATGGGAAGCAGATATTTGGGGAAAAATCCGTCGACAAAAAGAGGCAGCGCTTTACAACTATATACAAACGGCCGAAGTAAGGAAGGCAGTGCAGACAAGGCTTGTAGCTGACGTTGCGCAAGGTTATTACAATCTGCTTGCATTAGATGCGCAACTGGAAGTAGCGAAAAAGAATTATGTGTTAGATGATAGCACAGTTCGCATTATCAGGTTACAATTTGATGCCGGCCAGGCAACATCCCTGGCAATTGAACAGGCAGACGCGCAGAAATTGGCGGCGGCTTTGCTTATTCCGGCATTGGAGCAGGACATAGCTGTGCAGGAAAATGCACTACGCGTTCTTTCAGGCGAACTACCGTCGGCGATTAACCGAAATGAAACCATCAGTGAATTTCATGTGAACGAAATTTTTTCGACTGGTGTTCCTGCAGAAATGGTGAGCTTGCGCCCGGATGTTCGGGCAAACGAATTGGCGCTACAGGAAGCCAATGCAAGAGTTGGCATTGCCCAGGCAAATATGTATCCGACATTAGCTATCACTGCGACTGGGGGTGTAAATTCTTTCAAGGTTACAAATTGGTTTAATATTCCGGCTTCGCTATTTGGGCTAGCCAGCGCATCTATCACACAACCGATATTTCAAAGACGACAACTCAAAACGCAATATGAATTGGCTAAAATTGATCGTGAGAGATCTGTGATTCAATTCAGACAGGCAGTTCTGAACGCGGTTGGTGAAGTTTCCGATGCCTTGATTCGCGTTGAAAAATTGAGAGAACAACGCGATATCGCATCAGCACGCGCAGATACTTTGCTGAATGCGACACGCAATGCACGGATGTTGTTTAAAAATGGCATGGCTAATTATCTCGAAGTGATCACTGCGCAGGCAACCGCATTACAAAGCCAACTCCAGGTTGCTGATTTAAAACGTCAACATTTGAATTCTCTTGTCGATCTATATCGCTCACTGGGCGGCGGGTGGAAATAGCATTAATTAAATATCCATAATAAGACGGGTCTACGGGTTGAATCCAAATAAGATTGTACTGTTTTCAGAAATGTGGGAGATAGCATCGGGCAACCGCTACTGTTGCAAATTGGAAAAGGCCCTGTTTCATTTTCCGGAACACACGAATACGAATGCAATACTATGTTACGCACGTAGGCATTAGAGTTAGAAACATCCAATCCATATAACTTGTAAGCTTGTCCAAATTGACCATTGTAGCGTTCTCCAATCTTGTATTTTCCCAAGGCGGTACAACAACTTTGTTTTGAATTTGAAAATTGTGCCTTGACTAAAAACGATGTTCGGCAATGGCCATGGGCGACCATGCCACATGCAATGATCGAATCCATTTTTAAATCGTAAACAAAAAATCGCTTCTTACCAGACGGAACATCCATATCAATTAAAAAACAGAATTGATCGTTGAACTTCTTTTCTTTTACGAATTCTTTTGCCAGCAAGGCCTTTTGTAAAATCCTCGATTTTTCTTTTGCGCCGGGCTCATCAATTAAAACATAATTGTGGCGCTTATATTTTTTGCAACCGGAAGAATGAGTAAATGTGGAATACAATACAAATGCGAATGTAAGTAGCATGAAATGCAGACGGAATTTCATACATAGTCATTTAGGATACTTACAGGATGTACCACGAGCGCTTATCCATATTGAAGCCCCGGTAAAACTTTGTTAAAGGGATAAAAAAAACTCCGGGACATTACGTCACCGGAGATGTTTTGTTAGGTATAATGCAGAAAAAGCTGTTATCTCTTTTGCGCATCATGTTTCTGACGATAGATCGCGCGGCTTGTGTGATTTTCTTCATGTTGAAGTTTTGCTCTTTCAGCAGGCGTTACTGTACCGTCTGATTTAGCAACTTTTTTGTCGTGCTGAATTTTTGCTTCTCTTGCTTCAAGATGTTCAGTTTCTTTTGCGGTCAATTGACCACTCTTAACACCTTGCGCAATGCGCGCCTGTTGATTTTCCTGGCGCTTTGTGACATTCGGAGTTGCTGTTTGAGCTGATGCTACAGAAGTGATGCCTATAAAAGCGAGAACTAATGTAGCAGAGAATAATTTCTTTTTCATAAAGTTGATTTGTCTGTTTTTTAATTATCCTTTGTAAGACCGAAAACGAAAGGCGGAGTTTAACGGTCAATAAAGAATATTTCCCGGTAAAACGAAAATCAACTGAAGGAAAGTATACAAATCAGCGCCTCAGGTGGTTATAAATGGTTAATGTCCGGTTAATGGAAGCAGTCCAAAAAATACGGTTATCCATATAGGTTATGGATCAATACCGAATGAAAACATAGTGAATGACATGTTTCTTCCGCTGGCACTTGACATCATCATGTTTACAAATCCATATTCTCCGAAACTCAATGTTGATGATGGTGTGATAATAAAAACATCGGTGCCAGACTTTTGTATGTTAAATGTGATTTCACTGTCACTAGTTTTTTTCGATTTGCCATAGTATCCGCTCTGACTATCGAGAACTGCCTCCCGTTTGTTTTTGGCTGAGCGTAATCTGTACAACCGGATCATCATCGATGGATCCATCATTCCCGTACCCATCTTGACAACAAATCGGATTTCATTTTTTGTACTTACGCGAATCGGAGATTTTTCTCCTTCTATTTCGTAATCCGTTTCACTTCCGCCGTACCCGAATGCTTTTGTTTTGTTCACCATTCGTGCGGTGGCTTGTTCCAAATCAGATAACGAATCACCAACATAGTAATAAACGTGATTGATGAATTTTGGATCCGGCGGTTGATTGGTATCTGCAGTTTTTGTCTGTGCGGCCAAAGTGTGCAACCATACAAAAAGGATAAGGCAAATGGTAAATGGTTTCATACTAAGACAATTTAAAAGTGCAAAAAGTAAATCCCGCTATATTCGGTTCTACTTATCCAACATCTGCCTCAGGGCGTCGATGTCAAGATTATTCTCAATACTTTCTTTATAATATTTTGATATCCGGCAACAGATATTCATATCAGGCGGTTTCGGTTTGAGTAAACCGCCAGGCGGACCTTCCCCATCATTCCATTCCCATCTCATCAATAAAAATTGTGGCGCAAATGGATCAAGCGTCTCATTAAAATAATCTTTGTTAACTATAACAGGCATCCTGCCTCCTTCTTGTTCAGTATAAAATTTTTTGAAATCTTGCATGTCTTTCACGAAAGCAAGCTGATTCAAATCTTCATCGATAGTATTCAAAAGATAGTCGTCGATCCGATTTATTTTTGGATCATACTGGCTTTTCCAATATTGTTCAGCTCTTAGTCTATCCGCATCATTTTTTGCAGAACTAAACGATCTTTCAATCATCCATTTTTTTTCATTCTGAAATTTTGTTTTTAACGTATTGAGATATTGCCTTCTTGTTAGAGGTATATAAGGCAGCTGGCCGTGTCTTGAAACAATTATGAACCTGGAATTGCCTCTGACCAGCGAAGTTTGGAACAGATCAACGTCTTTGATTTTTCCGACTCTTGGATACATCTCCGCAACATACATATGACCAACTTTCATAGAAGTATCAAAGACAAAGTATCCATTCGGAAAGTTCACATATACGTCAAGCAGATTATCCGTCTCATCTTCATATTTTATTTTATGATCCGCAACATCGCAATAATTCTCAAACATCATAACACCGAGCGAATAGGTGGCACAATTGCTTCGGCCGAGTGGGTGTCCCATGATATTCCGTTTCCAACGGACTTCCGATCCTTTGGGTTGAGAGTAAGCTGACTGAATGATGTGTTGAATTCCATCTAACCTTTTATAGATTTCGGCCTTCATTTCTGCCTTGCAATTTTTTCCAGGCTCAGTGAAGTCGTCAACTTTTTTCCAGATTCCGGTTACGCTCATCAGATCATGATTGATTGCACATGGTTGAGAGTGTACAGGAACAGATAAAGATGTTATGATAATGAGTTCTATTAAGTGTTTGTACCTGCGCATATGGATCGACGTTGATCTGGTACGATGAGGGTACGGAGGGATCGCCTTTGTTACTATCTCTGACTTATTTGCTTATTGCTTACTTTATCGGCGTTACTACAATGGTGTATTGTCCTGTATGTAACGTTTGGGTTGAATCTGTCAAATTAAATTGAATGTAAGCTGGAAATGGAGGACCTGAACCACCACCAATTTGACCGGTATCATTGTTAGGACATGAATAACTCCAAATCGGATCGTGTATATAATTACTTTGATCAAGTGAATTAAAAATGATATTTACATTGTTGACCGCTGGATTTATAGCAACAACACTCGAATCAACTATATTGATGGGACCATTACCGGGCGCGCTTACTGTGGAGGTGCAAGTGCCGTTGTTAGACACGAGACCAATCACGGCTTCTGAATTATGTATGTTTGTTACGGATCCCTTGGTGCCGGAAAGTACCACATCAAAACTTCCTTCGTCCTTCCAACTCCAAATCGCGTATGCCTGATTTAGCGTATCCACTTCGAAATTAATTTCCACATGATAACCGCCGTCAACAATCTTGATATGGGCATAAAGTATAACCTTGTTGGATGAAGTGAGGCTACCCTTGTTGTCAGGCATCGGCATTTTTTGATTAAATTCAGCTGATACCAGAACAGGATTTTTATCTGGTGATGGAGTGGTGTTAGGAGCGGTATATTTGGCAAAATCGTATAATGGAGAAACATCGGGATTCACGGTGATAGTCCCTACTTCGGAGTTTCCATTTGTAATTCCATTGACTGCCCATGTCGAGCTATTACCTTTTAACAGCGCGTAGCCCCCATTTGCAGCAGCACTTTCAGGCGTCAGATTCAAATCGACCACTTTGGTATTAAGTATCGACAGCGTTATACTTTCACCTTTTTTTATTGTTGCCGAGCCCGGCGTTATTGCAACTTCATCCACCTGAGTCCAGTCACTGAAATGATGAATTTTTCCGGAAATCACATGTTGTACAGTATCATTGGTGATGTTGTCATTTACAATCCAGATACCGCTGCTGTCCTGGAATGCAATTAACATGAATTGCGATAGTGTCGATTGTAAAGCGGAATCGCTGTAATGAAATTTAAGTGTCACCGGCTGATCGAATTTTTGACCTTCAGGGCCGAGGCGATATGCTATATTACTTCCACCGGGACAGTTATTTGTGATTGGCTGAATCGTAATCGTATCGTCATTTGCCAATGCGCCGTTGGGAAATTCTAATTCGATCAATCCGTCGTCACTCGTAATGCTACCGCCGGTTTTTGAAATCAGTTTACTTGTCTTTGGGCCGGCAGGAGTTCCGACTGCCGTTGCAGTCGGCTTGTCATTTTGATTATTATTACTATTGTTTCCGTTCGAGGAAGAATTTGTTTTCTTGCAACAATAGAGACAGAGAATCAAAAATAAAGAGAGAACACAAATCTGGATGTTTTTCATCGTGCAAAATTTCCGATAAAACTACAGTGGCTGATTTCGTAAGTCAATAGAACGAATGTGCTAATACTACTCAATGGGAAGTAACTTTCATACTTAAAAGCACTAATTAATTTTTTTTGTAGGCTTTATTAATTGCCTCTGTTCGATTTTGCACGTGCAATTTTTCGTAGATGCGATGGATATGCTGGCGCACCGTACTTGTAGATATTTGTAATTGATCAGCGATCTCTTTATATAATAATCCGTGTGCGAGCAATTGCAATACTTCATTTTCCCGCACTGACAGCACCTCTAAATGGGAAGTCGGTTCATGATCCGATCGTTGCTGGAAATTTTTCACAAGCTTCCTTGCAATATTCGCACTCATCGGTGAACCACCTTCGTGTAGTTCTTTCAATGACTCAATGATATGAACCAATCCTGTATTTTTTAAAAGATATCCCGTAGCTCCAGCCTTCAGTGCCTCGAAAACTTTTTCGTCATTTTCGTAGACCGTAAACATCATAAATTGGGTACGGATATTTTTTTTCTTAAGTATACGTGTACAATCAATTCCACTCATTCCTGGCAGATTGATATCCATAATAGCAATATCAGGCTGCAACGATGGAATCATCTCAATGGCATGCTCGGCTGTTTTATAAGTACCGAGAACTTGAAAGTCAGGACTGAGCGCGAGAAAATTTTTCAATCCCTCGCGTACTTCATCCAAATCTTCTATTATAACAAGTGAGATAGGCATTGATCAAATTGAAAAGTAAAACGATTTTTCTTATAAGACAATAGAATAAAAGTTATCAAGGCAACGGAGTGGTCAATACGACAAGTGTTCCATTTTTTTGTATGATCTCCAAGTTACCACCGATATCTTTCATTCTTTTTTGCATGTTGCTGATCCCATTGCTAAACGGCCGTTTGTTGTTGACGTCAAACCCTACACCATCATCCTGTATGGATATTTGCAAGTATTTATTGATCTCAATGGTAATGATTACCCTCGTCGCCTGTGCATGCTTTACCACGTTATGTAATGCCTCCTTTATACTCAGGTAAACATTTCGGCGAAACTCTCCACTTACAAAGATCGAAGGGAATACAGCCGGTGCGTTAACGTGTGATTCAATACCATTCGTCAGCAGATATTCTACCGCATACGACCTCGTATACGATAACAGATCACTTAATGAATCATTTTTTTCATTCAACGCCCAAATGATCTCACCCATTTTCCCGATCATTTCATTTGCATATCCACTGATACTTGTGATCTCTTCTTCAACCGGCTGCTGTAATTGTTTTTTGATACCAATCGTTTCACTGAGGAATTTTATCCTGGACAATCCTGCGCCGAGATCGTCATGCATATCGGTTGCAATTCTTGTTCTTTCTTTTTCTATCGCCTGTTGTTTTTCAAATGCGCGCTGATGTTTTTGTATGCGAGTTCGTAAATATGATTTTATCAAAAGTAAAATGATGGCCGCCAATATAACCGCTGATATTATTTTAAATGTAGTTGTTTGCCAAAATGCCTTCGTAATTGTGATATCCATCGTTTTCGTAAACGGACTTTCCTTTCCGCTCGGATCAATCACTTTTAATTGAAAAATATACTTGCCGGGCGGAATTTTGCTGTACCTGGTATAATGCGTGTTCCCACCAGCGATCCACTTTTCGTCGAAGTGGTCAAGCTTATATAAATATGTACAAGCTTCCGCGTGTTGAAAGCTGATACATGAAAAATCAAATGAAAATGTATTTTGATCATGTGAGAGCGTGACTGCGGCGTTTTCCTGGGCATTTGGTAGAAATCCATTTGCAGAATCGTTCACAAACATATTAATGATCTGCGGTCTTGGCGGATGAATCGTATCGTTGACTGCAGAAGGGTAAAAAGCAAGAAGCCCATTGTTCGTTCCCGCTAAACATCTGCCGGACGAAGTTGTCATCATACAGAATTCATAAAACTTGTTCGCTGGTAATCCATCTTCAGCCGTAAATAATCGTCCATTATTTTTTGATCGGTCAAAGCAGTATAACCCCTTGTCACCAAAAAGCCAGATCTTACCTCCTTCCACCAATACATTTGCAATGGCTGAAAATGGCATTTGTTCATTGATCGGAGATTTTTTCAGTGTTTCGTTTTTCTTATTGAGAAGAAAAAGACCTGAGCCGGTTGCCATGTATACTTCAGTTTTATCTTCTGTAAACTCGGTAACATCTGCAGGAAAATCGAATTGCTTGGCGATGATGTAATTTCCGGTTGAAGCGGAATCTTTGAGTACGTATAAATTCTCCCCAATATCCTTGACATAAATATTTCTTTCACTGTCTTCGTAAATCAAATCAAAACTTTTGAATTCTTTTTTATTGATGGAAGAAAACGGCTCAACTATTTCTTTTCCATCTCGTGAATGGATTCGATATAATCCACTCATTGTTGAAAACAGGATTGAATTATCATGCAAACGAATCATTACAGTTGACCAATTGCTTCCGAACAATTCATCGGAAAAAACTGGGTACCTCACCTCGCGGATTCTATTGGTTTGTGTATTGTAGAGAAACAGGCCTTTGTTGGATGTGCACCATGCGAGCGACTCTCCATCAAATAACATTTGATGAATGGCGATGTCTAACGCTTTGCCATCCTCACTAACTGGTTTGTGATATGCTTTCACCCGCAAGGTGCTATCGAGCTCCCAAACACCCAGTATATTTTGCAAAATGCACCACACATTTTCTTTTGCATCTTCGCCTACCCAGCGCACTCCATTCTGTTCCTTCCAATGTTGCATTTCATGTTTGGACAGAAATTTTGAAAAGTAATTATTGCGTACATTGGCGTAGCTCGCTCCGTCACCGTAGCTTCCACACCATATATTACCGGATACGTCAAAATATAGCGACACAATATTGTTACTGCAAATGCTGTATGGATCCAATGCGTCATTTCTAAAATTGTCAATGAACTTTTTTGTTTTAATATCAAATGTGAAAATGCCTGATCCGCCTGTACTTACCCATAACAAACCACCTGAAGATAACCTGGCAAAGCGTATTTCTTTAACGGACTGTCCTGCGAGGTTATCATAAACATGATGGGTATTCGTAATCGTGTTCAATTCAATCAATCCCTTTGCGGTGGATAGCCACACAATTGAATCAGATTGTATAAATACGTGATAAATCAAAAGAGAAGAATCAGCATCGATCGTTCTATTATTTTCAAAAAAATGTCTCTGCGCAATAAGAGAATCATTTTTAAACGCCAAGTGAGTCGTTCCAATGCTCAGGTAGCTCCAGAAGTGAACCGTATCTGAATCCGGTTTACAATAAATAGTTCCATCCACCGCATTGGTTGAACAGATGAATCTAAACTTTTTCGTTTTTATATTAAAGGCCCTGATTGCCTTCGACTCTGTTTCTATAAGGAACAATTCATGATCATTGATGAACCCCAATGGCACGCAATATGTGTCATACAATTTGCCGTCGGATCTTTCTATTCCATAGTGATGAAACGCATTTTGTTTTTCATCGTACTGATCGATGCCCGCGTTTGTTCCTATCCAAATTTTATGGTTTGCATCTTCGATGATGCGTGTGATAAAATTTCCGGAAATTGATGCCGGCTGATGATCATCATGTAGAAAATTTTTGGTTCGAATGCCGTCAAAGAGACTGATGCCATTTCGTGTTCCGAGCCACATATAACCACGACTGTCTTGCAAAAAATGATATACCACATTTTGTGCAAGTCCATTTTCGACATTCAGCTGTTTAAAATTATAGAACGGGTTGAATTTTTGCGCAAATCCCGGGTGAAATAGAGAAAGGGAAACTATAAGGTTAGTATAAAGAAAGACGCGGCGCATGGCAGCTAATTGCTAACTAAATGTAAGCAATTGCCACTACAGATAGTTTACATAGAACGAAAAGAGGACAAAGGCGTGTATTTTACCATGTGCCTATGCTCTTATGTGGTAAATATTTTTTGACCACATAAGAGCATAGGCATATAGAAGGATTAAAAACGATAGCCGACGAATAGTTGAATCACATTATTTTTGAAATTCATACTGACGGTCGGAACATACGATGGGTTATTGATGGCTTCCGACGTTACATCCTTGTACAAATTGGAAAAGCTGTAGGTATATCGCGCACCAATCATAAATCCGGAGAACGGATGAACTTCCAATCCACCGGCCAAACCATAATCAAATCGATTATAGGTGTCAAGAATTTTATCTACTTGTTCATAGCCGGTAGATTGTTGTTGCTTCACATTTGCGGTCAACAAATATCCCATTTGTCCACCGATTTGAATTTGGACGTATCGTGAAATATTAATTCCCATCATCTGCACAAGCATGATATAATTTAATTTGACAGTTCCCTTGGATGTGTCAGAAGAATACCCATAACCTTGCTGGCTATATAACAATTCGGTTCGGGATCCGAAGACACCCTGGTTGAAGATTCCAAAGAATACTCCGGCGTTAAAACCAGTCTCACTACTACCATTAATCGAAGATAGATTTGTGACATTGGCGTAGTTAAGTCCGGCTTTAATGCCAAATCCGTTTTTTACCTGGTTGTTTTTGTTTGCATGCGATGGAGTTTTGTTTGCTACAACGGAATCAGTCTGCGCGAATGTTGTAAGGAACAGACACGAGGCAAATGCAACCAGCAGAAAGTACTTTATTTTCATATAAAAGGTTTAGTGGTTAGCGATATTGATTCATGAACATAAATTATTTTGGAGTTATGGTGATTGTCATGCTAAGCGTACCTCGTATTGCAGCGGTTCCATTAGTAAAATAGAGATGTTGAACCGTATCTCGTGCCGGGAATGAGAGCGCACCCGGAAAGCCCTGTATCGATTCACCGTTGTCGTCATAGTCGCCAAGTATTTCGTCGTGTATATGCCAGCTCGGCGTTACAGCGCCATCATTCGTGAGAAGGATTCCTAACGTGTCGTTGGCAAAAACTCCAAAGCCTCCTGTAATATTTGTAATCCCGGTTTTATCAGGTATCCAGGTCGCAGTAGTAGTTGCATTGTGACCAGACGGAGGTGTTACAGTTGGTTCACGATTCACCGCGATTGGAATAGAAATTAAATTGTGCTCATCGACATCAACTTCAAAACTTGCACCATCATTGTAAGTATCATTGTAAACCTCACTAGCTTTAATAATCGTTACATCTACATCGACGTCATACGAAAAACTTCCAATCTTTACAGAAGAGACCAAAACCGTTTTATTAAATTTCTTCCCCATGTATTTCATTCCCCCCATGTCAATGTTTGCAGAAATTGCAACAGGATTATTGCTCGATGGAACACTTCCCGGCGCCTTGTAAGTTATCGCAAGCCTTCCATTATCCGTTATAAAACTTCCGTAGTCTCCCGCTATTCCACCATTTATGGACCAGTTGCACTTGCCGTTTTTATAAACAATAACCGGAACCACGGACGGTTGCGGATCAACCGTACCCGGAAGTGGTACGAGTTCGTCATCATCTGCGTAAACCAAGGTGACTAGCAAATCCAGTGTCTTATTTGTTTGTCGAACCGCATAGGAGGGAGTGATCTGCATAAACAAGAATTGCGTGTAATCCGTAAAATGATTCGTAGATGCAGATATTACTTTGTTTATAGAGTCATTTGAAACTTCTTTAAATCTCCACCACGCGCCCGTGGAATCCTGGTATGCAATTCCCATAAGATCCGCAAGCGTACTCTTTAATAGCTGATCCGTATAATGAAATTTTACCGTAACATTCTGATCAAAGTGCAAACCATTTGGGGTAAAGCGATACGCGTTAGGAGTTCCTCCCGGACAATTGTTAGTGATCGACTGAATTCCGATTGTTGTATTCGCGCTGAGAGCATTTGCCGGTATTATTACTTCGGCAACACCATCATCAGAAACAATGCTACCTCCATTCGGTCCGATGGTTTGACTTACTAAAGTTCCCACAGGCGTGCCAACGGCAGTTGGTTCCGGTTTTACATCTTGTGGATTGGGAGGTGGATTATTATTGCCGGAAGGCGCACTTGTTTTTACGCAACAAAAAAGCAAACCGGAAAATGAAATGATGAATAGCAGTCGCAGGACTAAGGCTCGGGGAGACATGTTGGTTATTTTCCCAAAACTACGATGCACTCTTGCCCTTTGTCAATAGGATGTTTGTTATACGTTGATCGGTAGGTTTTGTTTCACACAAAGGCACAAAGTACCACAAAGTGATAACGCAAGTCTTTGTGGTACTCTATGCCTTTGTATGAAACAAAACTTACCAATCAACTTCGTCTACTTCTTAAACGCCTTATTCAATGCCTCCGTCCGGTTTTGCACGTGCAATTTCTCGTAGATATTATGAATGTGTTGACGAACCGTACCCATGGAGATATTTAACTTGATGCCAATTTCTTTATACAACCATCCCTTTGCCAAACATTGCAGCACTTCATTTTCCCTCGTGGTCAAATCTTCATTTAGAGATGGAGACTCGTTACGCCGCATTTTGTCAATCACTTTTCGTGCGATCTGCATACTCATCGGCGCACCGCCTTCATGCAATTCTATTAATGATTCAATGATCTTTGACAAGGGCGTTTTCTTTAGCATATAACCAGATGCGCCGGCAACTAATGCTTCAAAAACTTTTTCGTCATTTTCATAAATAGTGAACATGATGAACTGCGTATTGGGGCAAGACAATTTTACTTTTTTGATGCACTCAATGCCATTCATTCCAGGCAAATTGATATCCATGATCACCACGTCAGGTTGCCATTGCATTAATTCTTTAGCCGCGCTTTCCGCATCGGAAAAAGCTTTTAGCATTTCAAAACGCTCATCGAGAGATAGCAGTGATACTAATCCTTCCCTGATTTCTTTCAGGTCTTCCACAATGCAGATTTTGATGGGTTTCATATTATAAAATTACTGCCACACCAAACCGGAGGCAATAGAATGAATGTTATAGAAGTTT
>Ga0163162_10000927_pt1 | contig 27238 bp, 25 predicted proteins | sample S55metaG_FD_115310 | JGI IMG/M metagenome (GOLD analysis project Ga0163162, IMG submission 115310) | Switchgrass rhizosphere microbial communities from Kellogg Biological Station, Michigan, USA - S5-5 metaG | ecosystem: Host-associated > Plants > Roots > Rhizosphere > Soil | place: USA... | reverse complement strand
AAGCAGCATTACGAACGTCTATGTAGCTGACTAGTGCTATTCGCGCTTCCGTCTGCTGGTTTCGCAGACAACGCCCGTCGTTCTCAACTTTCGACGTATTTAGTGCGTTTTCACACAGCCTGGGTCGATTTCAGCCGGCCGCGGCAGGCTGAAATCGGTCAGAAGCCGACCTTAACTGACGTAACCTTGCTGGTATGACTTGCAGTGACGGGTCAGATCGAAGCGTAGATGCCCGGCATTGTGGCAAATGGAAGCTCTAACAGACCTGGAGTGACAGTAGTGCTCAATCATCTTTATAGGTTTCGCCCTGTCAGTAGCCTTCTTGGTGGTAAAAGAGAAAGCGAGCTGGAGGGGTGCTATATCTATTTCTCGCCACCGGAAAAGCTCAACGACCCACTGGAAGGACACCGAGAGGTCATTTGGAAAGGGGATTCGGTCGTATGGGAGAATTTCTTCCAGCACTTCATGGACTGCTTACTCATTCGAAATACTCAATATTTTACTGGTGAGTTTGAAGCTTTAGATTTTCCTATATATCCAAATTATGATGTTCAAGCAGTGCCACCTGAAAATTACAAAGAGATCGCCGATCTTATATCGAGATTTTTTGACTCGCCAAATATAAAGAGACATATCGCAGTTTTGGCATTTAAGGAGCGAGAAGTAAATCAGAACGAGCTAATGCTGCACCTGCGGTCGATTCAGTCCTTTGCAATGCATATTATTTCTGAAGTATTAGTATCCTACAAACTTATTGAAAAAGGCTACGGTATAAATGGCGCATCGCATGAGGAGCTGCTGACAGTCTCAACCAATATTCTAAACTATTTCGAAGGCCTAGGTAATGAGCTGTTAGAAGCTGAATTCGATAGTTCTGCATTGGCATTCTTAAGAAGTGATGATCTGGTAAAAGGTTATGCTAGGTCGAAAATAGGCGAGTCTCAAAATTGGACACGGCTTTGCATAGATTTTCCGGAAGAGTTTTTGGCCTCAAGGATCAGACTCACAACCTCAGAATGGTTTGTAAGCTGTTTCATGGAGAATTGTGAGAACTCGGCAATCTGGGGTACGTATGGCAATAACCATCAGGGCGTTTGTCTTAAGTTTAAAGTGAATAATGATGAAGGGCAGCCTGGAATCTCCCTCATGAAGCCCGGATTAAAGCAGGGCATAAAGTGGTGGACTCAAACCAAATTCCACTTCAGTAAAGTCTCCTATACAGAAAAGAGCCCTGATCTTGATTTCTTTTGTAACCTAGCTGGATATGGCGCTCAAGAAGTTATAGACAAATGGTATACCGATAAAAGCGGAAATGTAAGCTCGCGAAAAATGGATGTTTTCGAAAATCAACAGCAATGGCATGCTAATTATCACAGAGACAATTTTAAAAGCCTTACGATAAAAACAAGGCATTGGTCGAATGAGCAAGAGTACAGACTTATTCTAAAGTCTCAGTTTAACTCCTATATTGACGAAGATGATAGAAAGCTCCTTTACACCTTTGATGATCTGGACGGCATTATATTCGGGATTAAAACCGCTAATTCAGACAAGTATAAGCTTATCGAAATGGTGGAGAGGATGTGTCAGACAAGAAACCGTGAAGAATTCACATTTTACCAATCGTTCTATGATTCTTCCGCTGATGCCATTCTTCATCGGCCAGTTGCTCACGTTGGCAAACAAGGTGTTAGAACGCATAGGGACTGAGCACCGGTCCAAGCTGACCGCCGGTTTGATGAGAAACGGCGACTGCTCAGAGCAATCTCATCGAAACTCCAAGCGAACAAGATCTAAAAACCTCTCGTCTTTCGAGCTTCCATTCCCTTTCCAATCGCCACACCAACGAACTTTGCCCCCTACCTTCAGGACGGGCCGGGGTCGGCCAGAAGCAGCCGCTCATGATGGACCGCTATCGGCCGACTCTGTTGAAAACAGTCGGTTTTTTAACACGCTTCAACTCAGGTACAACAGCCATTGGAGAAATTGGCAACGAAGGCTGAAGCGGTATGCATAATTCGTTGCTGCCCGATTCGACCTCGGGGAGGCCCACCATTCAAATGAAAAAATTGCGCGTTCTTTTCTTTTGAAGGACGAGAGCCCCCCTAGGACCCTCTGATGTCTGGAACGGGGCTAAGCGATGTGCCACCATCCCGCCGTCCAGATCTGGATACCACCGACGACACGAAGCCTGCCATCACGAACACGCAGATCAACAGTTGTATCGCGATCAGACTACGCACCAACCTTGAATTGCCGACCACATCACCATACGTAGTTGTCGTGGAAATACCGATACTGAAAAAGAGGAAATCCAACCATGATACGGCGTCTAGGCGTTGTTTGCGCCAAGTCTGGGCAACGTCGATGAGTTCTGCACGCTTCTGACTAAGTAGCTCCCAAGCCTGTTCACGCTCACGGGCCTGGGCTTGGGTCTTGTCATGCAGTTGATCCATCTGTGCCATAAGCTGGGGATTGCCAAACTGCCCGATGTTGCTGATGAAATATCGGTAAGCCTCGGCCATTTGTTCAGCCTGAACGACCCGCATCTCTGCAAGCTTCACCCTCAGGTTAGCTTCAGCGACACCATAATCCCGCTCTGACGAGTCACGCTCCGAGAACGCCTTCAAGACTCGCTCGGCATCAACAACACTTCGGCTAGCCTCTGCGGTAATGTCCAGCCGATAATGCTCGCCATTGGCCATGGTGATAGTTTGATTGCGCCTGCCGACCTCGGCGAGCTCTGCGCGACCAGAGTCGACTTGCTGGTCCAACGACCTTACCTTGAGATCGAGTTCGTTGATTCCGGCTTTGATGCCTGCCAGCTTTGCACTGATCTCACCCAAGTTAGGAGCAACGGTCGTGGCGTGAGTATCCATTTCCTGCCAGGCCAGCAACGGAATATCCGACAGTGGGTCCAAGTTCAATTCACTGTTAATGATAAAACTGTCTGGCCGGGCGCCCCAGATGGAGTAGTACGCCCCACTAAACAGCAACACGATTGCGAGATAGCTCATCAGCCATCCGTTTATTTTCTTGAACACTGCCAACGATTGCCTCCGAACCATTTGAATTTAGACAAGCAAAGCATTTTCTAGGACGCGCATGATAAGTCCTGTGGGCGGCTAGCGCCTGCAATGATAGATGAAAGCACCTTTCGTCCTTTTTCGTCCTCGAGAAAATTCGGGAGGGATCACCGACTTACGGGGCGGATTTATTTTTCCTACTCTAAAGGACCGCTTCTGGCCGAAAGCGATCATCGCCTAACCTCAGGCTTTGCCCTTTACCTTGAATACAGCAAAGGACATACCTGTAAGCTATGCAGAAGACCTGCTGCCAACTCTCTCCAGATCCAGCACGATTACCGTGCAATCCTAGCGCGCGACGCATCTAACCACTCTGGTGCAAATTGCCGTCAAAGTCGTATGCTGGAGGCCATTGGCCATGCGGTACTGGCCGGCCGAGGTGCAAGGGACTGATGAACAACCTAAACTTCCAAAATGAAAGCCCGTCCGATGTCGATGTTTTCAAGGGCGAGAGCCACGACCGCGTGGCTCAAGCGATGCATGATTATCTAAAGCCTAAAACCAATCACCGGGTGATTGGATTGGACGGTGAATTCGGTTCAGGGAAGAGCTCGATCCTTCAGATGCTCGAAAAGAAGATCGTTACGGAGAAGTCGAAGACGAAGTTGTGGCTCTTTGACTGCGAGCAGAATTATCAAGGCTCGATCAAAAGCAATTTTATCCAACAACTGACCGAGCAAGTGACAGAACTGCTCAAGACATTGGGTCGAGAAAAGCAAATCGCGGAGGTCGAAACCAGCCGCGACATCGCCTTAGGTCGGCACTACAGCTACACGAAGGACACCCGCAGTCATATCAGTATCTGGGCAGTGCTACTGATCGCAAGTGGTGTACTTACGCCGACCTTTATTCGTGACTATCTAATTCGCCTTCATGGCAGCGACTCTCTCGCCCTAGGGCTCCATGCTCTTTACCTGCTGGCGTGCACAGCGCCTGGCATTATTCTTCTGTTCGCGTATCTGGCTAGCCGAAGAGAAGAGGATCCTAAGAAACGCTGGAACTTGGCCAGTCTGCTCAAAGGCAGCTCCGATGATCGAATCACCGAAACTATCGAAGTCAGCAAAGAGGTGAGCCCTCTCGATTTGAAGCAGGCCCTCCGGAAGCAGCTACATGCAGTGAAGGATTACCACATCATCATTGTGATCGATAACTTGGACAGGCTCCCACGGGATGTCTTACGAGCGGTATGGAGCGATCTAGAAATTTTCACGTCCGTCACAGGCGAGGAAAATCTCAGTGTCATAGTGCCATTCTGCTCCACAAAGGTATCCAAGTATCTCAATGGTGACAACGAGCAGAGCTACGACTCGAAGGACTTCATCGCCAAAAAATTCCCTGTGGTGTTCCGTACCCCGCCGATCATCACATCCGGCTGGAAAGATGCATTCAGGAAACTTTGGAGTGAGAGTTTTGGTGCATCCAACCTGTTGGATGCTGATGCGTGCAGCGTGATTCTCCAGCGTCATAGCCCCATGGCTGGCGGGTTGGTGACTCCTCGCCTACAGAAAAGATTCATCAACGACATCGCAACCACACTGCTGGTCACTGCAGATAGACCAAGCGTAGTCTGCATCGCTGCCTACCTGGCAATCTGTAAATATAATGGCGTGGCCATCGAGGAGATGCTGAAAGACCCAGATGCTCCGACGGTCGGTGAGAGCGCTAAGAGCGCCGCAGAGGCTGAAGATGAAACCGCCCAAGCTGTGGCGCTGAACATCGATAAAACCAAACGCTCCCTGAAGGCACTTCTGGGAGAGGACATGAAAACAGGCTGGCCCATCCAGATCCTACAGATCCATTTCCAGACATCTTCGGATATCGCCATCGCTGAGCTGATCGACCAGCCACTTGAAGATGCTATCGACTCCCAAGACGGTAAAAGGCTCGCCGCACTCGTCCCTTACTTTGGGTTCAAGGACTCTTTTGTTCGCCGCTTGGAGACACCCGTTTCCCCGGTCAGTCTTCTGAAAACCCTCCATCAAGCGTCTCAAATGGAAGGATGCAGCATTGATGACCTACTGCCGCACGTGAGTGCGAAATTCGGGAATGGGGATCAGTTGAATACGGTAAGCACAGAACCCGGTTACTTTGAATCCATCAAAGGACTGATTGGGTTAGGCCTACGCAGAGACATCTTCGAGAAAGCACTGGCGACTGCCAAAACCGCGTTCGAAGAAATGGCAGAAGAGGCCTATGATCCTGAGTCTGTTGAAGGCTACACAGAGACCATTTCCAGGTACGACAACTACCTGGATTCTGTGAACGCCCCCTTTGAGCCCTTGACCATGGGTGGCGCTGAACTATTGTTCCATATGGTGATGCCCGATCCAGATCTCAAAAAGATTGATACGAGTAAAATCAGCCTCAACGACAATGGCTTGAGGGACGCAGTGCTGCAACTGGCAGCGACTGAGCATGCAAAGCTGAATCGAGTTCCACTCAATGAAAGCGATTGGCTGCCATGTTTCACAGCCTATTTTGGCCAAAAAAGACTGAGCACTATCCCCAGGCCTTATTTCTTAGGTGTTGAGCCCACTGCGGCAGTTACGACGGCAATTGATTTGAACCCTACTGAACATAGGGTCTGGTTCGCAGCAGCCCTATTCGGAAAGCTTTCCAGCGCGATACCACAGCTAATTCTGGTGCATCTACCTAACGTGAAATCCAACCGCATCAAAGTCTCAATTGCAGTCATGTACATGAGGCTAAACACGGGGGTACCACTAAGCGAGATTCCAGGCATCAAGGAGGCCATTGAAGCCGAACAGGATTATCTGGACGCATTGGTTCGGGCAGCGATCATCTCTGAAAACCTCTTCAAACTGACGATTGAAGATGAGTCTTCACACCTAGTGGCACCGATTCTGTCTAGACTGATTAAGGTCGGAGCCATCGGAAACGTTGCCTCTGGCCACGTCTATGAGTCGTATTCGATCCTTGCGGATAGGCTGAGTGGCTACGACATAACGGATAATGAATTTCTTGATTGGTTCACCTCGTTCAACTTGGCATCCGAGAAAGTACCCGCGCTCCCAGATATCGACACGCTTTTCTTGAGACACGTCCTTGAGGGATCCAACGCCAAGTTGCTGGAGTTGCGGGCCGCCGTACTTGATCGAAGCTTTGGGATAGATATTGATGCATCTGGATGGACGAACCTCATTGAAGCTGCCAGCACCAATGAGCGAACTGCGTTAAGATACATGATCGACCACAAAATCGATTTTGCGGGTGAGACTTCGGCTCACCAAGCTATGTCTGTCTGGCTTATAGATGCAGTCAAACAAGCCACGTTCGTCAAACCGTCCTCCACGATCATTCAGAATTCAAAGCTACTGCTCAACCTCTTTGAAAAAGACACCCGCGCCATTACTGGCACCATGCTTCGACCGTATGTATACGATCTCAAAGTCTCTGTGGAGGCCACAATCTTTATTCTGGGCGAATACGGCGAGCTGTTGCCGAGCATCACCCCTAGAACACCTGAAGAGGAGGAACGCCTTCTTCAGATACTACTGCAGATGAACAATGATCCTGAGGACACAAGATCCGCAGCGAGTTTTATAGATTCAAGAGCCTCTCAATTCGCTGAGTGGAAAATTTCTAATGAACATAAAGACACGTACGCTTCCCAGGTAACCAAGCTTAAGGAACGCCTCCCAAATATCTACACTAACCTGTCCGAGCAGCATGGGAATAAGGGACGCATGCAGAAATTGGCAAGAACCCTTTTCGGCAAAGAGTGAAAAATTGAAGTCGCCTGCATCGACTTGACGACACAAAACGTGGGGAAGGAAAGCAGGCGAAACTTCTAGCGGCACTCTGGTAATCAATTATGTAGTGGGTCGGCTTAGACTCGTGACGTCTAGCGGAGCGGTTTTAGTCGAGACCATGAAGGGCTGTCGGTCAGTTAGGAGGTATAACCGCTTTCAGCCAAAGTTGACGTTGACGCCTGAGCACCGGGCGTCGCATCTACAGCGAATTATTAAGCATGTTTACGTACACCATCCAATTTATTGACATCAACTACCACCTCATATTCTATTGATTGATCCGAAAATAAAACATAGTCTTTTCGGTATCTCGCTTCCAATACGACCCTGTTATTTTCATCAAACCAGTCCTGGCCTAAATAATGAGCATACGCAAATTTTTGGGCGGACTCTAACGATGTAGACCACGCTTGCCCGAAGGAGCGGTTTTCAAGCTCGCTTCTATCGCAGCCTCGATATAGGGTCAAAACCCGAGGCAATGAGTCAATATCGTTTGGTTCTAGAACTTCTGTGAGCACTATTTGGGGGTGCCAACACTCATTTTCTTGGCGCGTATAAAGTTGATGCAGGCCATTGTATGCATAACACACAAATGAATGTCGCAAGGCGTCGAGCACCTGAAACGTTTCGCTATTTACTATCTGGTCAGTGATCTCGCAGAAAAGCACATTTATCAAATCTTCGGCCTGATTGCCTCTGAAGCACGAAAGGTCTCGGTGCAACCCTGACGCCTCAAATACCTTAATTGCTTCTATGGATCTTGATATTGCGGCTATCGCGACCGCCTTAAACTCCGAAAAGAATGGCTCACTCAGCTTTGACTCAATTGACTCAACAACTACCTTCATGTTTTTTGACATAAAGTCACGGTCTGAATAGGTAAACATTTACCAGGCTCCCACGATGCCAGCAATCAGCCAGCCGTTTTAGCGAGTCGGCTGCATTCAGTAGTTAGATGTCTCGCATGAAAGCATCAACACCTCGTATGGCCAGCTCAAAATACTCATTTAACTTTTCGCGTGCAGCAAATCTGTTTGAAAGCTCTGCAGGATGTATTGCGTCGCCCCTAATTTCCTAGACGCAGTCGACTGGCTCCTTTTCGCCGACAGCTGCCGTTCGCGACCAGCGGCTTTCGGCTAATAGCTACCTGTCGTAATCGACTAAAATAGACCCTAAGCGCCCGTTGAGTCCTCGCCGAATATGAGTCCAAAGCAGCCAGATCTGCTCCAAGCGGAATAGAGGTTATGGCAGTTCTTTAGCTTGCTCGCGCTGAGCGACGTTGGCGAGACACTGTTCGATGAACTGAAGCTCCTGGTAGAGCTCGACCGCGCGTTTTTCCAGAGTTTTCAACGCCGCCTGGTGCTCCTTCTGCACCTCTTCTGGCGCCTTGGCGAGTTTGGCAAGCTTGCGCTGCCTCCACGCGATATCACCGTTCAGGTCGGCAAGACATTTGACACCTGATTCTCTCTTCTTAGCTGTAAATAGCTGGCACTCCAAATAGCGGATGGCGTCGTAGATTTTAACGACTTCACTGCTAGTCTTTGAGTGCACGAAGTTCAGGCTGCCCTCGTCGAAGGCGTGGTGCTCCTGGTTCTGCCCACCCCAGTTGACCAAGTCATTCTTGATGAAATTGAAGTATGACAGGTCATAGTCAATGAATGGTTCCACCAGCGAAAAAGTGTGTTCCAGGCTGACCTGCAGGTACATGCTCTTCTTGAGCTGTGATTTATTAAAGTGTGCGGTCACTTTGACTTCATTTTCTATGCAGAACTCAAGCACCATGGATTCGAACCAGATACGACAATAGAGCAGCGCTTGACGCACATCGAATACCGAAAGCGCGGCAAGAATTTTCTCCTGGAAGCTGCCCACGTGATCAATGACTAGAATGCCTTTGTTCGTATAACTGAGAACATTACTGGTGTACTGAACCTGCTGAGCATGACGCTGGGCAATAATACAGAAACGCTCCCAGAAAAAACGGTCATGGGTGGTGACGACCATTTGGATCCGGCACAGGTAAGCATCGGTGAAGAACAGGTCGATGATGTTCGATCGGTGGTCGGTGTCGATCGCATTGACGACGTCATCGAACACGATGAGCGGGAAGTTGTTCTTCTCAGCCATCGCTAAGAGGATGGACAAACCCAGCGCTCGCAGATGCCCCTCGCTGAGCACCGCAAACGCATCAAGGAATGATCCGTCCACGCTGGTTATCTTGATCCGATAGCTATCCGCCTGGCGGTCGAAGGTCAACGACGCGATCTGCTCATGGTCATCGTCGTGGTTGTTGATCGCGCGGTAGTACTCGGCAGCCTTGGCTTCGATCCCTGTTATTCGCGCTTTCTCCAGCCCAAGCTTGTAATCCAGCAAGTCGCGGTACAGCGTTCGGTACTCAGCTTCCAGATCCTTGAGCAACTGGTTGAAGTGGCTATTGTCGACTGCATCGTTGAGCAATGCCGCTTTTTGCTTTATCAGGTCTGTCATCTGGTCGTTGGCGACCTTGAACTCGCTTATAGCCAGTTTTTTTCTATCGAACTGCAGCTTCAGCAATTCGTCAATTTCTTTCAACTGCGTCACCCGTTCTTCGAGGCGGGCTGCCTGGGCGTCTGCCTGGCCAACCTCCTGAAGCTTGCGCTCACAGGTGCGCAAGTAGTCTTCGATCTGATCTGCACCCCGCGCGCAGAGCTTCAGAAACGAGTCGAGAACGGACGGCGCCACTTCAGAGCGATCGGTGGCGGCATGGAACTTTGCAAGCTCCGCCTCCAATTCGTCCATGTTCAGTGGGCAGGGAACACCGGCGTGCTCATTGCCTTTCACCGCGCCGATTCCGGTCGCGACTCGTGAAGCCCAGAGCGCGATTCGGGCGTCATTTCTCTGCCTGGATTGCTTGAGGGATTCCAGTGCCCCCAACGCCTTGATCTGCTCTCGCGCCCTCTCGAACGGGTTCATCACCACCTGGTCGAGGGGCGTGAGGCATGCGGGACAGGTTTCCCCGACCTGCAACTGTTCAATGGCCGACAATGCCTCATATACGGCTCGATAATTGACCTCGCTGGCCCTCTGCAGAAACACCTTCTCGATATCGGCTCTGCGGTGGAGCAAGCGCTGAGCGATGGCACAAATACGCTTGACCTGCTTTAGCGGTATAGCGAACGGGGCCTTGGCGGCTCGCAGGCGCACAGCACCACGAATATGTATTTCAACCGTGTCGCGTAGCCGCAAGACCTTTCGGCGGACATCGAAGTCTTGGTCGGCCCTCAGCCCCAGCAGCCTACAACTCTCGGAAATCGATGCATGAAGATCTGCCCTGCGATTACGCCGCAGCTGGCCCAGGCTTACCCGGGCACGCTCCAGGGTGTTCAGTGCCTCGGCCTGATCAGCACGTATGAAGGCTTTGAGCGAGAAGCTTTCAGGCCGGACGAATCGAGAAATGACCTCCTGGAGTTCTTCCAAACCAAACAAGGTGGCCAGGACATCACTCTCGGCACTGCCAGTATCCTTGGAGCCCAGCAACGAAAATTCTTGAAGACGGTTCCGATCAATGAAACAGCCCGACCAGCTGATGCTTCGCTTAACTGGTAACTTGTCTGTTCCCATCAGCATGAGCTTGGGCTTCACCTCTCCCCGGGCAATGTACTGATTGACCTTAGTCTTGCGCCTGGCCGCTTCTTTGATATCGCCAGTGGTGCCGATTTCCAACGCCTCGCACAACGATGATTTACCGCCGCCATTGGGTGCGTAGAAAATGTTCTTCAGCTTGCTAAAGCGAATGAAGGTGCCTGTGTCGTCAGGGCCAAATTCTCCGAAGCCTCTGAAGTTTTTTACGCGAAGGTAATCCAACGTGCCGAGTCCAGATGGAGGTATTCGGTCCAGTTCCGGCTTGTTGTCGAGCACCTTTTTGAAGCGTGCGGCGATGCGTTGATAGTTGCGCCCCAGCAACTGGTCAGCTGCCGCGGTGATGTGCGTTTTGATGTGGTCGGAATAACGGCCCTTGCCTTGGTTCGCCTGGTACATGCACCAGAGCAGCACGAGGTAAGCGTCACTGCGTCCTTGAAGATTCTGCCTGGCAAAACTCAATAGGTACTGGCTCATCGTACTTCCTCACTGATACGCATGAGCGTAGCCGGACGGAAATCAGAAAGCCATTATCGCCAAGCCAAGTGTCGAGGCTTTTTGCTATTGTTGAGCTCTTCCGATCTGGGTCTGGAACTTCATAGGATTCAGCTCTGTTTCTTCTTAATGTTGCTCGTTCCGTTCGGCATGGAGGAAGTGCTGCTAACACTGGCAACGCATCCTCAGCTCCTGCCTTGATCCCCACGCGACGCTCAACGCTGGATTTTTGACAAGGAATAATTCTTGAAACGCATGCCAAGAGATCCATTAAAATTCGACCCGGTTGAACTATTTACCGCCGTAAGCAGAGATCATAATTACAGAATCGAAGCAGAAGAAGATATCGAAGACTTCCTAGATAAAGTTGGGAAGTCTCTCAAATCATCTCTTAAAAACCAAAACCTGCTGAACGGTAAGCGAGTCGAAGCTTTATTTGCTCATGTTGCCGGAGCTTTAGGCAAGTGCGCAATGGTGAAGCAGGAAGACAGTGGTGCAATATTCGCCGCAGGAATGAATGTACAGGCGCCCGATTACTCTATTGCCTTGAATGACGGAACGAGATTTCTTGTAGAGGTGAAGAACTGCCATCATGGCGACCCCAAAGAAGACTATGAGTTTCGGAAGGACTACGTAGTGCGGCTGGAGAATTATGCAAAGCTACAAGGTACAACTGTAAAGTTTGCGATTTACTTCTCCAGAATCAGAAAGTGGGTGCTCTTATCCAAAGAGTCAATGACTGAACATCGGAATAAATACACGACCAACTTCATTGAAGGCTACGCCAAGAGCGAAATGGTATCGCTGGGGGATAGAATGATCTGCACTAAGCCGAATTTGAGCATCGAGTTGATTGCAAAGCCCGAAGAAGAGTCAGGAGTCAACGAAGACGGACAAGCCTCAATAACAATAGGTGATGTCAAGCTGTACTGCCATGACAATGAGATTTTGACGGAAAATGAAAAGCATATTGCGTTTTATATCATTAGATTCGGAGATTGGACTACCGACGATCCTTCGGCTGAGATGGATGGGCAAAGAGTTAGGTCTATACGGTATGATTTTTACCCTGACGTACCATGGGAAGAAGACCAGGGGTTTGCAATGCTAGGCTCACTGAGCTCAATGGTCACTAGCGCTTACAATGAGCATACCGTATACGAAAGTAAGATATATGCGCTTGATGCCAAGGTTAATCCTGAGGTGTTTTCAGTGCATATTCCTGACGAATACAAAGGCGACAAGCTTCCACTCTGGCAGTTTTGTATTCAGCCTAACATGGATTTCAAGATATAAAAAGTGGCGAGATGGCCCCTAACCTTATAACTGATCACCCTTCGACTACATGCTCTTCCTTGAACAACTTCAATACTTCAGTACCTGTTACAATCCTTGAAGCCTTAAGGGTGCCATTTGGTCAGGGTTTATCTGCGTGTAATCCTGCGAGCATTACAACAACTGATGCAGTCATGTGTAGCGCATAAGCCACAATATCATCCCTCACGTGCCTAACCTCCGGGCCCTGACCGTGGGCACTTTCATTGTTTCTTAGCGAGACAACCCCCTCCATCAGACTCACGAGGGCGGAAAGGTGACTCTGATAATACGCAGGAAATAACTGCTCATTCTGTAATATTACTATTAGACGCTTGGCGTTATCCGATGACTTGTAAGCCCAGCCACGGGCACTGCAGATAGCTATCATAGTGCTCTCGACGGTCTTCAGGGCTTCGTTCAAGGCCTCTTTATGCCGCCCATGCCTGTAATGCTCATAAGCAAGGATGAACTCTTGCTGAGCGCCTTCGAATCCCGGTTGCTTCAAGAACTGGATCGCAGGCTTAACTACAACCGCATGATGAAACCTTGAGTCGATTCGGATAATCTCGCCATTGATGAGCTCATAACCAACCCCATGCTCTCGAAATCTTATATTGAGATCATTAATAAAATCACGGCACTGCTCATCATAATCAGGGTATTCATGTGTCTGATTAATGATCAGCTCTATGGCATCCATGACTCTTTCAATATCTTCCTCTTTTCGAAGGAAAAGAATCAGCTCATGATAATCATCGTTTTCAGGGTCAGTCGCGATGTTATGCTTTCCGTATTCGAGACGGAGAGTCTTAACGACATAATGGACAATTTGATTGCATGTACTTAAAGTCTTGTAGAACTCGTGTTCGTCGCCGATGAGCTCGTTGAGCATATAAAGCATCTGAATACGGAGAGGCATTGGGAGCTTGTCGTACACATAGACGTCTGGGCCCCCCCCGCGTAGCCGCTTCTGACGCTTTGAAAATAGATCTGTGACTGCCATGTACCGTTCCCTTCAATCTTGGATAGCAGCATGCTAGCAGATAGCCTTGATCTTACGCCTGCGGTTGAACCTCCTGACTGCTCAACCAGGCTGAAACCTTATCGCTCTAGCTCATATCCCGAAGCTCGGCCGTGCCTGCCGCCAGGAGATCAAGGAAGCGCTGTCGTCAGCGTGCAATCCACGCTTTGCCAACAATTCGGTTGCATCCGAGATCCCCGCATCACCAAAGAACTCCGTTCTATCGGAAAATAAATCCCCGTGAGTGACACCTTGCCATCCATCTCGATTCCAATACGAGGTGAAGTGCCACCCACCGCTCGTCACGACAGGAAACGGGAAGTTAATTGCGGCTTTACCGGTTATGTGGTGCTCACGCCAAGGCTGGACTTTGTTTGACGAGTGACTGCCTCAGCTTTAGCTTTCGGCCCAGCGCATTTACTGAATCGACTTGTTTGTCGTGGAGCGAGGCTCGGGTCCGCTTCTGGCCGAGAGCTGCCGGTTGCGAAAGACAGTTAGTAGCCCAGAGTGCATAAAAACGCAGTGTCAAAATTGAGGTGCGCGTTTACGCTAAATCTGAAGTTTATCGGCACGTTAGCAGATGTGGATTTCGTGCAGATGCGCGATTTCCAGTACAGCTTTGAGTACCTGTCGCGCTCGAAAACGTTTTTACACAGCCTCGGAGCCAACCTCAATACTCGGATGCTATCGGCCAAGCACGCTCTCAAACCAATTGCAGTCCTGAAACTGGGCAGTAAACTCAAGCAGCTCTCGGTTGATCTGGTCAACTGTTCCAACTATCCCGCTCTCAGCCAATGAATAGGCATCTTCGAAATAGCCGCACAGGCTAAGAGCGTCAGGAAAGTCGTATCTAGACCGAATCCAGGATTGATACAGTCCTTCTGCTAAGACCTTCCCAAAATCAGGATCTACAAGGAGTTGTTCATGTGCCTTGGCGAGCACATAGGGCAATATCTCTGCGCGACTCAAGGAGGGCGTGGCGACTCGAAGTAACTGACTTGCAGTATCGTACCGATTCGAGTCACTCATCAGCGCAAGCTCTATCAGTTCGTAGACAGGATTTTCCTGTGCAAGGATCTGATCATCCGCCCATTGCACAATGTCCGAAACCTCAAGGACACATAGCTCTAACGCTTCTCTTAGGTAAGCGATCTGGTCTTCAACGCTAGGGCTGTAAATGTTCCTTGTCATGCTGCCTTCCCGATTTCCCTATAGATAACTCTATCCTAATTCAGCAATGAAACCTTGTTGCCTGCTCCGATAAAACGCAGGTAGAGATTCTAGAAACCGTGTCAACTGGAAGGTCGGGGAAGCAACCTGGCTCATTCCGATATATGTCGTCCTGTCGATCAGGTCGCCAAAAGACGAGTCCATGAATGGCCTTCCGGGCATTATAACTTCCTGATGGTTTCCTGAGGATATGGCTCGGGAAGGTGTATTGGCCAGCTCACACCCCCTCGTCGCAAGGACGAATAAAAGGCTGCCAACATCAGCAGCCAGAGATCGGTTCAAACCGCGCTCACTTACATCCTATACGGCTAGGCAATTGCCCCTGCTTCGACTTCAGAACGTCCTGAACGGGCTGTGGCAGATTCCCCCAGAAGGTAAGTCCTGATCGTTCCTCGATCTGGGCAACCGTCACCTGATAGGCACAAAAGCTTGCGTCACGAGGGGTCTCTTGATTCATCACGAACGATGCATAGAGCCCATTTTCTGGTGAGCTGCCTACGAAGATGATCTTCCAGTATCCGCTAGGGATCGTATGCACCTTGTTCGTTCCTGGTAGCGTCCCTACGAAATGTTCATAGAGCGGCCCCGTGACGACGTATACCTGGGCGACAGAAGGGTCTTTGCTGAGACTTCTCTCCTGATCCTCAAGGCGGGCCCAGGGTCCTTGGTTAAGGTCGGATTTCTGAGGGGTGATGTTCGACAGGTAGTTCAGGGTTTGCCAGTCAGGAACACCGCCCATGGAAGCAAGGTTGGCTTGATGCCCGCGATCGATCTTGAGCGCAACATTGGCGCCGTTATAGTCCACGGGATCAAGCGTTTCGCCTGCAGGGACGTCGGGGTCTGTCTTCCAATTACGTGGACGGCCGCTTGCTGACGAGTCCTTCGTGATCTTGTACGACACCCAGTTCGCAAACTTTGTCGAGCCATTATTGTTGAGCGTATACGCCTGGCGATTCAGCGTCAGGGGACTGCCGCCTGTAGGGCACCCCACTGAACAGTTATCAAACTGCAAAGGCTGCTCGGGCGCCATACGGCTATAAACTTCAGACTCCCGCGACCTGTCAGGTGTAGTACAGGCAGCAATAAGCGGTAAGAGCAGGAAAGCCAAGTGCCTCAGCTGTATATGTCCTTTCATGATGCTTCTCCTTGGTGTGAATACGTGAGGCTAGCTAAGTGGAAAAATTCCCCATTTAGGTTCCATAAAGAATTGATCCCTTCACAGAACAAACTAGCGCTTCAGAATGACGATCGTAGCGTTTGAAGCGTTGAACCGCATGACTTGGAAAAGCTATCGTTGGGAAAGGGCCCCATGGCAGGGCGACGTCCCTCCCATGCTGCGTTGCTCTACTATCGAAGCGAAAGGTCAATTAACTCAACCTGGTACCTGTACCGGGCAGCAATGTGTTTGATAAGAACGGCGCCGAGCGAAAGCCCAAAAATCAAAGCCGCAGCGTAAAGGAGCACAGTGTCCCCAATATTGCTAAGTCCTGGGCCGGCACGAAGGGTTCTCTGGATCCATGGAAAACCACCGAATTTCTCTGAGAATACGTAAGCCGTTGCGAGCAAGCCCAGGGCAGCCGTCTTATCCCCAAAAAACCACGTCACACGCGCCTCAATGCGCTTGATCTTGAGCTCAAGCCACATTTTAGCTTCCGTGAGCGCATTGACGCCGTGTCGCCGCAAACGGTTTGCAATGCTTTGCTCATGAATAATGTCGCCCCGCAGGTTTTCGTATGTCACTGCCTCCCATCGGAAGAGTACCCACGCTGAAGCAAAAATCGGAGCAACGAACGACAGCAGCGTGAGTGACATAGACAACGCTATCGCCACCAGAGCAGCATTCTGTACCACTTCCGACAACGCCTTTGCTGGATCCTTGAAATAGCCAAGCAACGCGGGCGGAGCCAACAACACCCCGGATAAAATCAGGCTCCATTTGGAAAGCAGTTCTGCTTTTTTCTCCAAGCCCGTACGCCGCTCTGATGCTCTTCGAGGCTTACAAGTACTGAGCTCTTTTAAGACGGCGAGCGTCTTCACCAATGTCGTTGAAGGCTTACCTTCAGCTTCCTTTTTTTTCATTATGCAATCCATGTTGATGAGGACTAAAGAGCAACAACAGCCGGTTCTTTAGCCCGGTTTGTTAGGGGGTTAAAATTTCTGACCGCTACGTATTCACTGGGCCACCGGCTGCTTTTTTCGACAGCAATGCCTAACGCGTCAACCAGTTATTCCTGTGTCTCTCCAATTTCTGCACGCGCTTATATTGTTTCCAGAAAAGGTAAACACCACCGATAAGAATGGTTGTTGCTCCCGAGAGGACGAACCACCTCGGATAGAAAATAGGCTCGACCGCCCATTCCTGCGTCGCGGCCCAGGAGCGTACGAAGGTTTGTCCAACTCCGTCGAATGCGCCTTGGCTAAGGAAATACCCGAGCAACGTGCAGACGATGCCGGGGACCCAGTGGTTTAGAAACGTAATCAGCTTGGACATTGGGAATGTCATCCGTGGCGGTGGGAGAATTCAAAAGCATGCCACCCGGTCAATTTTGGTTCCACTCAACTGAATGCACTTTGATAGGCCTGACCGAAGGCGAAGTCAGAACACATAAATCGACTCATCCTCAAGGCTCGCCACTACCTCGAAACCGCCCCTTGCCATACCAGTTTCCTTGCAGCACTCCTCCACCGCATTTGCAAAGGTAAGGCCTCGATTCTTATGAGGCCACAGGGATGCCCCTTCCGCGAAACAAGACAAACACAGCGAGTCTCCACCTCTCACTTTTCCTGGTCGTCACTCTTCTTTCCGGCTGTACTTTAACGCCCTATAAAGATCCGGATGTCATTGCATTGAACGTCAGGGAAATGCCCATGGCTGCTCAGCCCCCTGCAATTGCGTTACAGGTTGAGCACTCTTCAGATGTTCGTCTTGGACGATACACGAAGGCCGGCACATCACCCCGACCAGACCAATTGGATCTGCTGAGCCAGGTGGTCAACATCCAAATACCTCAAAGCCTTACGCCAACCGTCCAGAACGCACTGACCTACGTATTACGCTACTCGGGCTACAGCTTGTGTCCAGCGACAAGCGAGTTACGCCAACTCTACGCACATCCCCTGCCTGCCTCGCACTATCGTCTGGGCCCCATCACCTTGCGCAACGCATTGGTGACGTTAGCGGGATCGGCCTGGCAGCCAACGGTTGACGAGAAGGCGCGGCGCATCTGTTTTGTCTCGCGGATGGCACCGGCCATTCCCTCACGCCTCTTATCAAATCCAGAACGCTCGTTGACGGAGATGAAACAATGAATCGGCCTTCCCTCGCGACTCTCCAAAATGGAGCGCTGGTGCTGCTCAGCGCGACTTCGCTGTACCTCATGACTGAAGTGGCCGGGCTCTCTACAGCCATAGGAGGACGTCCCTCAACAGACCAGCTTGAGGCCTTGCAACTTCAACTCGACAGACTGGACAGTGACGTTAACGACGCAAAACAGCCAGGTTTTGTGACACTGGAAGATTTTGAACTCAATCAACAGACGCTCACCGAGCGTCTGGACGCCTTGGATCAAGCCCCTGACCATTGCGAAAGCATCGAGCAATTGCAGGACGAGCTTTCAGCGCTATCGAAAGATGTCATGAGCGCGAAGACTCAGTTGCTCCGCCTAGAAACGGCTGTTGAGAACCGTACAGTCGCCGCGCCTAAAGGTGTTGAGCCACGCCTCACCAAACCAGCAGCCCCCCTTGCCGCTCGTAAACCAGCCTCTTTACCTTTCAACATCCTAGGGGTCGACTCAAGAGGCGCAGAGATTTTCCTGGCCGTTGCTGCCTTCGACCTATCCCACCTGGCCGATGTCGTCCTGATGCGTCCTTCTGCCTCATTCATGGGCTGGAAGCTGAACTTACTCCTCCCAGATGAAGCCCACTTCATACGACCTGATGGTTCTTCACACCTCGTGACGATCAGATAGGCAAACGACATGAAATTGATCACTAAAGTCGTTTTGCTTGGCGCCCCACTTCTGACGACCTGGCTGACAGCAGTTGCCGAAGACCATCAATCCGCACTCGAAAGAAGCCGTCTGCAAGAGCACCTCACCTCCTCCCTGGAACAGTCAAAAGCCAGGGCATGGAATCTGCAACCGGATGAATGGCAACGCTACAAGCTTTTGATGGAAGGGCCTTTAGGCCTCTACTCACCGGGTATCGATCCACTGACGGCGTTAGGCATCGAAGCGCGTACCCGCGAGGAGCAGAAGCGATTCACGGAGATGCAGGCGCATGCGGAATACAACCGTGTCACGAAGCTGTTCGCTTATCAGAACGCGTACAACGAAACATTCGCCCGCCTTTATCCCAATATGCTCCCGGTGGACCTACTCGGCACCTCCCCCACCGCTCAGTCGTCACCCGTGACGCTGCCCGCAAGACTGGCTGTTTTCGTGTCTATCGACTGCAAGGGTTGTGTTGAACGGGTTCAACGCTTGCAGAGCGCCAACCATCCCTTTGATCTCTACGTTGTCGGCACGAAAGGCAAAGATGAGTTGATCCGCGGCTGGGCAGATAATGCCCGTATCGACATCCAGAAAGTCCGCAATCGCGACATCACCCTGAACCACGACGCGGGTCGCTGGAACAGTGTCGGCGATAAGGGCAGCTTTCCCGCCGTGATGCGCCAGGTGAATGGCCAATGGCAACGGCAGTGAACTTCAGCGGAATGCTGCTCAGTGGTTGTCTTAGCTTTACCTGCACCCCTGCCGCTGAAATCCCTCCCCCTGCCTATCAGCTAGCGACTTATGGCAGTGATGTTCCAGCAGAGGTTCTTTATGCGCTTGCCGTGCAAGAGAGCGGAGTCCTATTACGTGGGACGCTGATTCCCTGGCCCTGGACCTTGAACGTCGCAGGCAAGCCCTATCGATTCGCACATCAAGATGACGCGTGCACCGCGCTTATACAGGCCTTGAATCGGGTGGGTGCGAAAGCGGTTGATGCAGGCTTGGGCCAAATCAATCTCGGCTGGAACGGCAGTCATTTTGTTCATCCGTGCGAAGCGTTGAACCCGTATCGAAACCTCCAGGTCGCCACCGCTCTCCTCCAGCAGCATAAGACCCCAGACACCACCTGGATCACCGCCGCCGGACGTTATCACCGCCCTGCGGGAGGTCCACCGGCCGCCCGCTATCGCACGTCTTTCGCCAATCACCTTAGTCGTATCACGCAACCAGCCCTTCAAGGAACGAAGTCACCATGAAATGCACACTCTCAATGGGCGCCCTCTCGCTGGCGTTTTCCACCCTTTCCTGGGCAGCGCTGAATGGGGTCGAGGACTCGGGTTGGACCTCGACTGTGCCCGACCACCGCATCCTGAATCCTCCAACTGAGCGCACGTCGGCGAAAGCCACTGCGCTCCCACTGGTACGCCTGGATCCTTACAGTGAAGCGGACATGTTGCCGGTGAAGTCGGAGCGACTCAGCCCAGGCAAGGTCGAAAAGCGAGTGAGCAACCACCCAGGACTGGCTCCCATTTTCCTGATTGGGGACGACGACCTATCGCGACGTTGGTTAACGTCACGCAAGGAGGTGCTGCTGCAACTCAATGCCGTGGGCCTGGTGGTCAACGTTCAACAGATAGGAGCCCTCACAGCGCTACGCGACCTCGGCACAGGATTGGAGATGGTGCCGGCATCCGCTGACGAGCTTGCAGAGCGCTTGGGCATTCAACACTACCCCCTGCTGATAACGGCATCCGGTATAGAGCAGTAGCCATGGCCAACTCTCATACCATCGAGGCACTACTGCGCCCTGCCGTTGAGCTTTTCACGGTGACCGTCTGCGCTATTGGGGCATTTTTAAGTCTCTTTGCCCCCTGGTCGTTAGCACTTACGCCATTGTTTGGAATGGCGGCAGCCGCCTTCTTTTTGATCTTTGGTTGGATACGCCTACAGCAAGCGCTATTCGTCCTGCGTTATCGCAGGAATATTCGCCGCCTGCCGCGCTACGTCATGACCAGCAAAAACGTCCCCGTGAGCAACCGGCGTCTGTTCATAGGCATAGGCTTCAAGTGGGAGCAACGCCACACCCAGCGCCTGACACAAACCTATCGACCAGAGTTTCGCAGGTACGTGGAGCCCACAGCACTTTTCCAGGCTGTCAGACGCATGGAGGAGCGAATGGAATATGCCCGCTTTCCAATGAATGTGCTTCCCAAACTCACGTCTTGGGACAACCCACTCAACCCCGTACGCCCCCTGCCCCCCGTTGGCGGCTCTGCGCGTCTACATGGGGTTGAGCCAAACGAGGTTGAGGTGTCGCTGCCCCTCGGCGAACGCGTAGGTCATAGCCTGATTCTGGGTACTACCCGAGTGGGCAAAACCCGTTTGGCTGAATTGTTTATCACCCAGGATATTCGCCGAGTGAAGTCTGTTGGCGGTCTAACAGAGTTCGAGCCGGTGATTGTGTTTGACCCAAAGGGCGATGCCGATCTACTCAAACGCATGTATATCGAAGCCCAACGAGCAGGTCGTGAGAGGGAGTTCTACGTCTTTCATCTGGGTTGGCCGGACTTCTCTTCTCGATACAACGCCATTGGGCGTTTCGGCAGAATCTCAGAAGTAGCCAGCAGGATTTCAGGGCAGTTGTCGGGGGAAGGCAACAGCGCAGCCTTCCGTGAGTTCGCCTGGCGTTTCGTCAACATCATCGCGCGCGCCCTGGTAGAGCTTGGCGTTCGGCCCGACTACCTGAAGATCCAGCAGCATGTGATCAACATTGATTCGTTGTTCATCGAATACAGCGGCCATTACTTCGCCAAGCACGACACCAAGGCGTGGGAGGTGATCGTAACCATAGAGGGTGCACTGAACGAAAAGAACACCCCATTCAACATGCGCGGTCGCCAAAAGCGGGTGGCCGGGATTGACCATTATCTATCCAAAACCCGCGTGGCCGATCCCGTCATGGATGGGCTGCGTTCAGCAGTGCGGTACGACAAGACCTACTTCGACAAGATCGTTGCGTCCTTGCTGCCCCTTCTGGAAAAACTGACTACCGGCCGTATGGCAGAGCTGATATCGCCCAACTACACCGACCTGAATGATCCTCGCCCCATCTTCGACTGGATGCAGGTCATCCGCAAACGCGCGATTGTCTACGTTGGGCTCGATGCACTATCTGACCCAGAAGTGGCTGCGGCGGTGGGCAACTCAATGTTTTCCGATTTGGTGTCGGTCGCTGGCCACATCTACAAGTTCGGCATTGACGACGGTTTACCCGGTGCTTCGAGCGATCAGAAAATCCTGATCAACCTGCATGCTGATGAGTTCAACGAGTTGATGGGGGATGAGTTCATCCCAATGATCAACAAGGGCGGTGGTGCCGGCATCCAGGTCAGCGCCTATACACAAACCATCAGTGACATCGAAGCGAAGATCGGCAACCGAGCCAAAGCAGGCCAGGTCGTCGGCAACTTCAACAACCTGTTCATGTTGAGGGTGCGGGAGACCGCAACGGCTGAGTTGCTGACCAAACAATTGCCAAAGGTAGAGGTGTACTCAACCACCCTGGTGAGCGGTGCGACAGACAGTTCAGACCCCTCCGGCAACACAGACTTCACGAGCAACACACAAGACCGAGTGAGTTCTACGAGCGTGCCATTGATTGAGCCAGCTCATGTGGTGAGCCTACCCAAAGGGCAAGCCTTTGCACTTTTAGAAGGAGGAAATCTCTGGAAGATTCGGATGCCCTTACCCGCGCCAGATCCTGATGAGCTGATGCCCAAAGACTTACGAACCCTCGCCGAGAATATGCGCAACAGCTATGTAGATGGCGGCGGTGAATGGTGGACCAGTAGTGGAACTCGATCGCTGGATGAAACGCTACCTAGTGAGTTACTCGACGATGAGGCTATCCCCGACGCCCTCGAGGCAACAGACTCATGAGATGGCCGTCGCGCATGGAGCTGCGTTTCATCAATCTAAGGGCGTTGGCACCGACCGTTCGAGAGATATCAGGCGAGCTGCAGCTTCTGCTGGGCTACGCCAAGCTGGGGATCTACGACGGGCACGCACTCTTCGATCAGTTGCAAGACCAGGGTCTCAAACCGCATTGGAAGAGCCCTAGCCACATACAAATCGAAGACCCTGTGGCGGGGTCCCTTCTGGTGTGCTTTCAACACTGCCACATGACCATTCACTGACCTGGACGAGACCATGGCAAGCACCGCTGAAACTGCCAAGCGTCAGCAGCAGTACCGTGAGAAGGGTTGGATCAGTAAAGCGTTGAGCGTGCCTTTCTCCATCCTGGGCATCCTTCTGGTGTCACTGTTTTTTAGCATAGTGACAGAGTGGATCGGACTGTATTTCTTCTGGAGCGAAGAAGGCTGGCACCACTCGCGGGATATGCTCAATAACGAGCTGGACTGGCTGTCCACCTCATTCACCCAAAGCCTGCTGATCCAAAATCCTGACCACTTCGTCCGGAACACGATTGGCTTGGCCTACGAATGGGGCTTCGAGAAAACAGGGATCGTCGACTGGATCAGGCTTGCCTCTGAGCAAGCCAGGCAGAACAGCGCCAATGGTACGGATCTGCAGCGCTACATCAGCCTTGCCTATGTGCAGATTGAGAATTTCGGCCTGGCCGCCGTGTATGCAGCGCTGACGTTTCTGACCAGGCTGCTGATTCTGACGCTAAGCCTTCCACTTTTTTTGATGACGGCACTCACAGGTCTGGTAGATGGACTGGTGCGTCGCGACCTTCGCAGGTTTGGCGCTGGGCGCGAATCTGGGTTCATTTACCATCGGGCCAAGATGTTGATTGTGCCATTGCTGATTTTACCCTGGGTAATTTATCCAGCATTTCCCATAAGCATTAGCCCACTTCTAATTCTGCTACCGATAACGGTAGCGTTCGGGATAACGGTTAGTATTTCAGCAGGCAGTTTCAAAAAATATCTTTGAGAAACCAAATTTTTATCAACCGCCTAAAATAATTTCAGCGCGAAATACTTTTCCGATTTCAAGTGCAGCAAAGAGCCCGTCAGAAGAAGTCTGATTCTTTCCAACCATATCCAACCACTCACTTCCAACCTCTTGAATATTTTCATTAACTGTGGGCTGCTCTGCGAGTTCTCTAATCGCATCACGATTTATGCCCTGCCGGATTATTACATGAGAAACATAACTTCCATCTACTACGATAGCACGAGGTAGTTCAATGCGCACTTCACGCCCAATGAAAACATCATCAAATAACTTAGTATGTAAATCCTCGTAAGTCAGTTCATCACGCGCCTTAGTATCTCGATCGATAAGAAAATTACGACGCTGTTGCTCTCCAAGAACACTTTTGGTACGCATCCACGCTGGCCACTTTCCACGCGGTGACGCAATTGTATCAGCCGAGACTTCAAATCCTGCCATGCGGAGCGCTTTAGACATGACACCTCGAGTGGCCGCATCATTTGCTCTAGGCAACTCCGACGATAAAATTTCGATGGGTTCATCAGCAACTGGGTCAATAATTTTCAACCGACTACCCAACCCTCCCTCTACGCCTATACTAAGGCCACACACCAGGCGCTGGCCCGTGTGCCCAGTTGGAAACTTCAATGACAGCTTTTGATTTATCCCTCTACTCATTTGCTCTTCGCTGTAAACAACTCCCGACTGCGTGCCTTTACATTCGACCACATGCCAAAGCCCATTAGTGTCTCTAGCTACGAAATCTGGTGTTTTATTAGGGCCTCGCTTCGCCGTTCTTTGCTGAGTAACACTCAAGGAGGAGGCGAACTGCTGCATAAAATATCGGCCATCAACAATACGGTCAAAGCTAAGAGTGTCTAATAGCCAATGCATTGACACCCCCATACCAAAATCGTCGCTTAAAATAGTTTTTTGATGAGCATCCAGATCTGCAAAACTTTGGCTTAGTCTCATATCAATATCATTGGAAGAGATCGCCGCAAGATAGCGAACCCATGCCCAGAACTCGCTGAGCGTTACACCGGTGGTCGCTGCTGGCGTAGTCAGGTAACCGATCAAAAGCAACATTGATGGTATATTAAGATCATACTGACTAACACCATTTAAAAACTGCGATGGAAAGCATGGTTCTAGTCCCGCCCCTGGCCATGTCGATTCATCGATATCAACTGAGAGTGCACGCCTCATACATAATCCTTATGAAATTACAAACCAAAAACCACAGCCAAAATCAAAATCAAAATCAAAATCAACCTAAACTATAACTCCAAAAAGGAAAGTTCAAACTAGAACAGCCATTTAATTATAAATCTCTCTCTCCAACGCTCTAACATACTCATAAAGATCATCATCCTGAGGAACTGTTAGGCCTTGAGCAGTGTCTAAAGAATCGGTTTCAAAATCCTTTAGCTTGAAAAAATCGTAAGTGTATTCCCCCACAGGGCTAAACACTTTGTAAAAAAGTATTGTGTGCGCACCAATCAAATGCTGACGAATCTGAATGTGCTTGTAAACGGATACGAGATTTGGATGAGCAAACTTATATAAATCCGGCTTAAAAAGTTCCGCTTTATCAATAGACGTCAAGTGCAATGGATCGCCATTCAGAAACTTCACACTTGCGCGCTTCACGTCCATATTACACCGACGGCAGGACACCGCTAGATTGGGCAAATCAAAAATACAATGACTGAATATGCTTTTCGGAAGGATATGTTCTATATCCAAAACCATTTTGCACTCACCACGAATGCTTCTTTGGCAATAACAGCATCGTTCCTTCTGCTCTATGCGCTTATGGGCTTTGAATCTATCCTTTACCTCCTTCACATAAGGAGAACCCCATACTTCAACAGGCAACGGTCTTCGCGCGCTCCCTATTTTTAGCGCTCTAACTATGCATAAATACTCTCTAACACTATAGGCAAACCTATTCATCCGCCAGTGCCTTTACGTGAGAAATCAACTGTCGCTGTTTAGAATCATTCCACGCAGCATCATACAACTCATCAAATTCAACATTAAAATCATAACCCGAAATACTTCCAGACCTCTTCTTATGTATCAGATCTGTTAAATACCTCGATAAAAAGGCACTTCGAGGTGTGAGCATTTTAAAAACCTCCCAAAGCACCTGCTCCATCCCTTCATCTATATTATAAACTTCTTGAAGCTCATTATTACTCAGACGATAAACACTATAAAACACATTACAACAAGGCACTGACGTTATAATCACCGGCGCGTGAGTAGCAATTATTATTTTAGGTTGAAACAATTGAAAAAGGTCAAGCAGTTGATCAATGTATTTTCTTTGCCACCGAGGGTGCAGACTATTTTCCGGTTCATCAATCAAAATTGCGGTGCGGTGCGTAATATTTGATGCAATAAAAGCAAAAGTAGTTATTAATTGAATCTCGCCTGAACTTGCTCTCTCGATGGGTAATTCACGCCCTTTTCTCTTGAGAAAAATGGCTGGCCAGTTATGTAACTTATCCTTATGAAGATTGAGACTCCAGCTTCCCTCCTTTGAATTTTTTTTGAATTCACTGTTTGATTGACTCGAACTCAGGTCATGCCAATCAATTCGTGATTGCGACTCTTCCTGACACACTCCCAGTATAGTATCGTAACCTAAATAAGAAAGAACAGCACCAACGTGATACCTTGATACTGACGGTTGAGCAATAGAAGCAAGCACTTGCTTCAGTGCCACACCTATAAACGACTGGCCATACCTTCCGCCCATGAAAAAATATCGCTTACCTTTATCGCGAAACTTATCAAATGGACAATTGGCAATTGCAATAACGCTATAGTTTCTACTGATATAGCCTTCAGCAATATCCCCTAAAGCCTGGCTTTTACCACTGCCATTTTCACCAATAAGTATGGATAGAGGCTTATCATAATCAATAGACTTGGAGTCAGTCAGCATAGAGATTCCATTCCTTTTGCATGCTAGGACTGTAAGGGAAATCATACAGCCAGAGGTGCCTGACTAGCATACATGCGTAAAAATCGCTGAGCTACTACAAGATAGCCATATGCCACCCCTCATGGCTTGGCCGGCTACTTGCCGCAAATTAACATTCTGATCCCGACGTCGCGTGAAGCTCAACGGCACCCAAGATAGGAGCATGCTTCCTCACCTACCTCAGCGTTCAAACTGGAACGACCTCGTGCATGGAATGACAAGAGGCCTTGAGACGAATTCTTATTAAAGCTCCTAGGTCTAATCCTGTTTTCCTGATGTTTGCAACAGCCCCCTGCGAGAAGCTCGAGACACTTTTCTGCGCATGGATGGCACCGATGCCCTGCCCCTTCAGATCACTCTCTCTGTTCTTCATTTGTACATGCTGCGCAGCCTCCACCACATTGGCTAGTTCAACGACCGACGAGCATCAGCGCCTCGCCTTGATCTTGCGTCAGCTCGAAGCTGCAGATCTTCTCTCATCATCCAGTGGGTCCAACGCTATCGACTCAAACTTCCGCTACACCTTCGACTACGCGCGCCTTTTAGCCGACATCGATCTGATCCGCCAAGGCATCAATGGCTACCTCACACCTTCCCGCGCCCAACCGCGAAATCCCCCCGAACTAACCGGGCACTACACCCGATCCGGGCAAACACAACCATGAGCATGAGCCCTCAACAGCTCACTGCCTTCAAGGCCATGGGCGGTTTCACGCCCCAGCAGAGCACCACCTTGTTCATAGGTT
>Ga0163162_10000925_pt1 | contig 27246 bp, 20 predicted proteins | sample S55metaG_FD_115310 | JGI IMG/M metagenome (GOLD analysis project Ga0163162, IMG submission 115310) | Switchgrass rhizosphere microbial communities from Kellogg Biological Station, Michigan, USA - S5-5 metaG | ecosystem: Host-associated > Plants > Roots > Rhizosphere > Soil | place: USA... | reverse complement strand
CACTTACCGGAAGGATAGACGGATTCATTTTTTCTACCGAAATATTAACCCCTGCCGGCAATGAAGCACTAATTTTGGCAATCTGCGATTCTATGCGCTGCTGACTGAGATCAATATCGGCACCAGGATTCATAAATGCAGAAAGTTCACAACTGCCTCTGCTGGTGGTGCTTCTAACCAATTGAAGATCGGGCACTTGTTTTACCGCATTTTCTAAAGGCCGGGTTACGGTAACCACCATCTTATCAACCGGTTGTAATTCTGCATCGGCAATAATTTTGATCTTTGGAAAAGTAATTTCAGGAAAAAGCCCCGTTTTGAGTTGATTAAAGGAATATACCCCACCCACAATAATGATGAGCAGCGTGGCCAGAATAGGATTTTTATGGGAAATGAAAAACTTGTTCATGGCTATTTCTGGATTTTGACTTTAGCCGTATCAGCAATTCCGTAATTTCCAGTTGTAATGATCCGGTCTGTCTTCGAAAATTTCGGATCGAGCACCTCAATAGTATTCTGGCTTTCGATGCCTTTTTTCACGTTTATTCTTACAGCTGTAGAATCATTGATGAGTTTCATTACCCAAAACTCATCTTCGGTTTCGTTAGCCAATACCGCCGATTTTGGCAATACCTGGGCCTGTGCATGTTTCATTTTGGTTAATCTTACCTTTGCAATCAAACCTTCGGGAATATCTTTGCCAGAACTTACCTTAAGCACATAACGTTGGGTCTGTGCAGATGAATCTACAGCAGGCATTGTGCCTGAAACCTTTCCGGTCATTTTGGTTCCATCTGGCAAAAGAATATCCACATTATTATTCTGATTAATCAGTTGATGATATTCGTAAGGTAAATCGAGCAGAAAAACCAGGCTATTGCGGTTGCTAATAGTAGCAAGAGCTTCTCCATCCTGCACATAATCTCCTTTTTGGTGGTTTACCTGGATAATTGTTCCGGACTGATCGGCTCTGATACTGGAGATACCGGAAAAATTAAATCCAGCATCAAGTTTATTTACGCTATTGCCAATAGATTTTGCTTCCTTGGTAATTAAACTAAATAATAGTTGATGGCTGCTTACTTGCTTTCCCAATACGGCATGGGCATTTTCTACATAACCATTGATGTTTGCCTTTACAAAACTTTTCTCCAGATAGGCTGATGCTGCCGAAAGCTCTACATATTCTGCCAGCGCACTATCGCGTATAGTAGTTACCTGAACGGGAGTAATTGGCGAAGGGTCATCCTGAGTATCTGCAGGGGCTGAATGGTTACACCCCGAAAAAACAAACCATATGGCGATCGCACCACACCATAATTTTATATCACTTTTCATGGGTTATCGATTCCAGTAATTTAATTGATTGATTAGTTTTAAGCGGCTAATATTGGTTTGCCGCAACAGGTTTTGGGCTGCCATATAGTTGTTAATTGCAATTACAAAATCAGCAACCTTCAGGTCACCAGTGTGCATCAGTTTGCTATCTACCTCGATTAAACCTTTGCTTAAACGGATCTGCTCTTTAATTTTCGGAAAAAGTGCATCAGTCTGGTTAATCTGCTGTCGAATAAGCTGTAATTGCTGCTGCTGTTGTCGGGTAAAAAAATCGCGGTATCTTGAAGTTGTTTTTGCTGCCAAGCTGAGCTTTTCATACTGCTTCTTTTTCTGATTTCCATCGTAAATGGGAACAGAGAAAGTGAAACCCACACTGGTTCCAAAATTTTTGTAGGGCTGAAGCGCAAATGAAGAATTATAACCACCGTTTGCATACACGCCTAATTTAGGATGGTAATTAAATTGAACTGCGTTTCTTTGATTGATGTTTTTTAAACTGTCAATATCAAAACGTTTATTAAAAAAACCCTGAGCAGTTGTACTAAAGTCAGCCTGTAATTTTGGATCGGTTAACTTAACCGGGATGGTATCGGCAAGCCCAGCCAGGTAGTTTAATGTCGCAAAATCATTTTTGAATTGCAATTCGGCTTGTTTAAGCACCAATTGCTGCTGTTGCAGCGTCACCAGAAAGGTTAAATATTCAGATTGCCTGTAAATGTTGCTCCGGGTTAGTTTTTTAAGTAATACTTCTTCCGTTTCAAGCAGTTTAACCACTTCAAGGTTAAAACCAACCTGTTCCTGACTGGCATAAGCTGAAATATATTGATCGATTACGGCTCTTTGCAAATCGTATAAGGATAGCTGGCTTGCATATTTGATGGAATCGCTTTGAATTTTAATTCCCTCAAGCTGATTGTTGATCCGCTTTTTGTTTAGCAGATCGTAATTTACATTAAGTAAAGCTTCCAGCGCTTGTCCGTTGGTAAGCACCTCATCATAACCGTAACCGCGAACAGTGGGTGCGTACATGCCCGTAGAACTGGCCGTAACCTGTGCTCCTGCCGTAGCACGGACAATCAGGCTATCTATGCCAGCAGCACGCTGCTGATTCTGATAATCTTTAAGTAGCGGACTAACCGACTCGGCCTGTTTTAGATAATAACCCAGATTTTTAGAGGCCGTTTGCGCCGCAGCACCCGTTACACAAAAAGTAATCAAGCATAAAATCAGACATTTAACCTTTATATCCATTCTGGTGTGAATAATATTAAAATCTGCCCGAAAGCATTAAACCTGTACTGCCTTGCTGATGGAAAGGCATGAAAGTAAAATTCCCATCTTTTTTTGTGGTAAAAAGGCTTTTGATATATGGATACACCAGATAGGATATTTTTGTGGAAGCAATCCCGAATCCGGCACCTGCCACCACATCACTAAACCAGTGTTTATTATTATACATCCGCAATGTTCCGGTGGCCGTGGCAACAAAATAACCAGCATAACCAATCCACGGATTAACATCTTTATACTCCTGGTGCAAAAATTCTGCAGCCATAAATGCAGAAGCAGTATGTCCTGAAGGAAAAGAGTTATACCCCGACCCGTCTGGCCGCTCCCTACCAACGCCCTGTTTCACAAAATGAGTAGAAATGCCCATAATGGCAGCAGAGGTTACATATAACATCGAAGCATCAAATAAATTGTGTTTACCTTTTATACCTGATAAATTTAGTGCATACACCGCAGCAGCAGGTGCAAACTGAATGTAATCATCAACATGCGCCGCAAATAAAGGATGATCTTCCTGTAATTCTGCCCGGGTACTTACGTCCAGTTGCCTTAACGCACCATGATCATATACCGCTTCAAAACCATAACCAGCAAGTAACACAGGTGCAATAAACGCTGTTGCCTGAAACTTTTTTTTAGGAATCGGATTACCCACATACCATCGCCCTAGCGAATCTGCAGGAACATTTTTAACCGAATCTATAATTTGGATCGACTGAATAAGGGCAGCGGCATAAGTTTGACCGGAATAAATTACCATAATCAACAGCATTCCTAAAAACCTTTTCATAGTTTAAATTTTAATCAAAACTATGATCGAATTATGGAGAAATTCTGAAGATATGGGTGAACGAAACTATTTTCTAATCTGGGTTCGATTAATAATGTGCTTTAATTTGGGTTCTTTGGTACTTTTGCATGAACGGCCGTCACCCTGAACTTGTTTCAGGGTCTTTATAGCAAGGCGGTTTAACAGGAAAGATGCTGAAATAAATTCAGCATGACGAAACGGCTAGCAATTTGTCCTAATTAAGTATATTAATTTTTAAGTATTAGTCGAACTCTGGTTTCTAAATCAGATTTGCAACAGGTAATTTGACAGCGGCTGTCTAATCAATTGTAATTCATTTAAATTTATCAAGTTTAGCCTCCCGATGAATCGGGACAGGTCGTCGAAACGCCTTTTAAGACATTTAAAACAGGTCCTTCGACAAGCTACCATTGACAGACTCTAATAGAATGGTCGTCATCTCGACCGGAGCAACGCGAAGTGGAGAGATCTTTGGCCTAAGTTATTGAAATCAAATTTAAAAGATTTTGCTTCGCAGAGTCTTCGGGTTCTACACTACGGTCGAAATGATACTTCGAGGTCATTCATTCTTTATCCATGTGTAAATTTATATTGATTTTATCAAATAAATTAACCATCAGGATGACAATTCTACATTAAAATAGACCGTAAAAGTATGCGCTCCATTTTTTTCCTGATAATCAATGCGAAAGCCATAAAGGTTACAGATCTGTTTGGTTATGGCCAAACCAAGCCCCATCCCATCAGAATCTACGGCTTTAGAAAAGCGATCGAAAATTTTTGTTTGTATCTGGCGGGCTTTACCTGAATTAGAAATACTTAAACTGCGTTGATCTAATTTAATAAAAATGTGCCCGCCGGTTATATTATGCCGCACCGCATTACTAAAAAGATTGTTCAACAAAATATCTGCCAGGTAGCGGCTCATGGTAACTTTAACCGGGGAAAGATCGGCGGTCAGGGTTAATTTATTCTTTTCCAATAATTCCTGGAACTGACGGGCTTTAACCGCTACCATTTCTTTAAGTTCGAGCTGCTGAAAATCAGGAATCAGGTTGTTTTCAATTTTGGCCAACAACAATAGTGACTGATGCAATCTTGATAATTTGCCTGTGGCATGATAAATATCTTCTAATAATGCGCCCTGTTGCTCGGTAAACGATTCTGTTTGCAGTAAAGAATCCAATTTAGAGTTAATTACGGCCAGTGGGGTCATCATTTCGTGCGAGGCATTATCGGTAAAACTTTTAAGTTCTTTATAATCCTGCCTTACCCTTTCGGCCATGGCGTTTACAGATTTATTGAGTTCATTAAACTCATCTATTTTAGTAGGTTCTTGTTCAATGGTATCCATTCGGGCCACCTCAAAGGCTTTCATTCTGTTTAAAATAGAATAGAAAGGCCGCCAAAGCCTGTTCAATACGAATCGGTTAATCAGCAATAAGGATAAAAGTAAAACAACAGTAATTCCAAGTGTTATTAAGAGAATGATCCTGATCAGGTTTTCTGATTCTACCCTCGATTTGGTTATGGTTACCGCTATGGTTTTACCATCTAAATGTACAATGGTGACGAGACTTCGTCCAGGTTCGCTTTCGCGCTCTTTCGGATTAAAATAAATGGTATTTAAAAATTCTCTTTCTGGATTAATCCCATTTAGGGTTTTATATGATATCTGTTGATCGAGATAATTTGCAGGTAAGGGAAGTTTATGATAAGTATTTACATATTGATTAATTTCATTCTCTTCAACTGCTAAATCCCGATCTAATTTTTCTGTCAGAATGAAATGAATTACAACATAGTAAATAATCCCTGTAATGATTAATACAACGATAGAGGTTAAAATATTTGCCTTATTGTAACGGTTAGAAAGTTTCATACCTCGCCAAATTTATAGCCGATTCCGTAAACAGAACGAAGATAATCAGCTGCTCCTGCTTCAATCAATTTTTTACGGAGATTTTTAACGTGCGTATAAATAAAGTCGAAATCATCTGAGAGGTCCATTTCATCGCCCCATAAATGCTCAGCCATTGCATTTTTAGTAACCACTTTATTGCGGTTAGAAAGAAAATACACCAACAGATCGAATTCTTTTTTGGTGAGGATGACCTGCTTGCCTTTAACGGTAATTTTCATTGCCGAAACATCTATAGTGATCTCATTAAAAAGAATCTCATTATTGCCATCAAAATTCTTGCGGCGTATAATAGCACTAACACGGGCTTTAAGCTCAGACAAATGGAAAGGTTTAACCAAATAATCATCTGCACCGAGATCAAGCCCCATTAGTTTATCATCTAAAGAGTGCCGTGCAGAAATAATCAATACCCCATCTCTTTTTTTTAGTTGTTTAAGCTTGGTCAAGAGCGCCAGTCCTTCCCCACCGGGCAAGCCTAAATCCAAAAGAATACAATCATAGCTATAAAGTGATATTTTTTCCTCGGCAGCGACAAAATCTGAAGCATGCTCACAAATATTGCCCTCTCCCATAAAATAGGCAAGGATACTTTCCAGTAAAGCCTGTTCATCTTCAATGACTAAAATTTTCATTAGTTAATTATTTCGTTATCCATAAAGTAATCATTAAAACCGGGAAATTAAAAATGCAATTATCATTTTAGTAAATCCATGTACTTCTCTCCCCATAAACACGGCAATATTATCGGCCAATACTGAAGGAAAACTGTAGTATAAGTACCTTTCTTGGGCTGCTATGAATTCGTTTTATTTGATGAAATTAAAATAGAAGCCAATTTTCAAGTGGTAATTGATCATACCCAAGGGAAATTGCTTTTAAAACACGTGCAGAAATTAACTAGCCACGGAAACACGGAAATCACGGAGGAAATTAAAGTCTTTCCGTGTTTTTCGTGCTTCAGTGGCAAACATAACGCTTAGACATTCGCAAAAAGAAGAAGAATTATCAGAGAAATGTTAAAAGCGATTTCCCTGGATCATACCCCAAATTAAAATAAGATTAAAAAATTATTAAATATATTACTTTAATAATATCTTTAAGCCTAACCAAACCTTCAGGATTTCTTCAGAATTGAAAACTACCTTCGCCAATTACTTAACACCTGGCAAGTAAAATTCAAATTTTGGATCCATCATCAACTATGAGCATTAAAGAAAAAATCAATCAATTACTATATCACAGATTTGGACCAGTTTTTTTAGTTACTGCGCTATTGTGTAGTATTTCGCTGATTACCAGATTGGCCTTGCTAATTTATAGTGCGTCTGCTGTGGATTGGTCGGTTCTGAATCTGCTTAAAATTCTGATTATTGGTTTATTTTATGATCTTGCAGCAGCATCTTTTGCCATCATTCCGATTGTTATTTACCTATGGCTGCTCCCTTCTAAATGGCATGCCAGCAAATTTAACAGGGTATTATTGTTCATTTACTTTTTCTTTGTCGTTTTTACGCTTATTTTTAATGCCATTTCAGAATGGTTCTTTTGGGAAGAATTTTCGGTCCGTTACAACTTTATAGCGGTCGATTACCTGGTTTACACCACAGAAGTTATAGGAAATATCCGCCAATCGTACCCGATAAACAGTATTATGGTTGGCCTCGTTATCGTAACATCATTAGTTGTTTATTTATTAAGAAAACCGATCACCACCTCTACCACAAATGCAACAGGCTTTGGTAAACGGACCAAAACTGCCCTTATTCTATTGTGCCTGCCTGTACTTACCTATTTCGGTGTGAGTCATAAATTAAAATACCTGAGCAAAAACCAATATGTAAACGAGCTTTCTGGTAATGGCATGTATGATTTTGGATTTGCTTTTTGGAATAATCAGCTGGACTATAACACTTTTTACAAAACACTTCCGATCAGAAAAGCGGAGAATATTCTGAGCAATTTGCTGCAACAAGATACAGTTGCAAAAGGGGCATTTAAAAATACGTCCAGAAACATCAGCAGCACGGGTACTGAAAACAAAATGAATGTGGTACTGATTAGTGTAGAAAGTTTAAGTGCTGAATTTTTAGGTACATTTGGCAATACACAGCACATTACGCCACAACTTGATTCCCTTGCCAAAGAAGGTTTGCTCTTCAATAACCTATATGCATCTGGAACGCGTACAGTACGTGGTTTAGAGGCGCTATCGCTTTGTATCCCACCTACACCAGGCCAATCTATTGTAAAACGTCCTGATAATAAAAATCTGTTTACCTTGGGTAGCGTATTTCGTTCTAAAGGTTATAATAGCAGGTTTATTTATGGGGGTTATGGATATTTTGACAACATGAACGAGTTTTTTTCCAATAATGGTTATCAGGTAACGGATAGAAGTGCGCTTCAGGATTCAGAAATCCATTACTCGAATATTTGGGGTGTGGCAGATGAAGATTTATTTACGCTTTCATTACGCGAACTGGATAAGGATTATCAAAACAAAAAACCTTTTTTCGCACAGATTATGACGGTTTCGAACCACCGTCCTTATACTTATCCTGAAGGAAGAATTGATATTCCCTCGCATACAGGCAGAGAAGGTGCAGTTAAATATACTGATTATGCTATTGGTAAGTTTATACGTGAAGCGAAGCAGAAACCCTGGTTTTCCAATACCTTATTTGTTATCGTTGCCGATCATTGTGCTTCAAGCGCGGGTAAGGTAGAGTTACCGGTTGATAAATACCATATTCCGATGATTTTTTACAGCCCGGGACATGTCACACCAGGCAAATTCGAAAAACTCACTGCGCAAATTGATATTGGTCCGACCATTTTGGGTTACCTGAATTTCAGTTACGACAGCAAGTTTTTTGGTCAGGATGTGTTTAAAATGAAAGATAGTGATGAAAGGGCTTTCATTAGCACTTACCAAAGCTTGGGATACATCAAAAATAAAACCCTGGTTATTCTTAACCCGAATAAAAAAGTAGCTACTTACAAGCCCGATTTTACCACTGGAGGTGCAGTAGCTATACCAGCAAACCAGAAATTGATTGATGAGGCGATATCCAATTACCAAATGGCTTCGTACCTCTACCAAAATCGATTATATGGTTTTGAGTCTAACAAGAAACCTTAATAACCGAGTTCGATAAGAACCTAGTCACAATCTAGTCTTAGCGTCTCGCTAAGACCATCGTATAAATTACATAACAAAGCCAAATAATTTAAAAATCGCCTTCTTTTACCTGAAGCAATGCTACATCATTAACTTCCGCTCCTTCCCTTTTCATCAGCATCACCACGGCGCCGTTCTTCAGTTTGCCGAATTTTGTTATTGCCAAACCGCCAATTGAAACTGAGGGAAACACGGCGGCTCTCAAAAGTGCCCAAATCAGTATATTGTAAACTACCGAAATTTACACTCGTATATTGACGCTGGGTTTTAAAAATATCACTGATCCCGATCCGCAGTGAAGCCTGATCATTAAAAAATTTACGGCCGATACTTGTGCTAACATTGGCGCTGCTTTGCTGCTTGTAAATCAGGTTTTGCGAAGCAGAAGTATATCGCCCACTCACTTGCAACTGATATTTGCTGAACAGGTTAATACGCTGGCTGCTGGAAATCTGGTAGCGCCATTTACCCTGATTAAGTTTGCCTTGAAACAATTCGCCGCTAAAGTGATCTTTCCCCATATTAAGTTTATTCAGCATATTCCACCATTTTTTGATCTTCACCGGGTAGTTCAAGTCGAAATTCAGCGTACTGAATGTGCCAGCATTAGCAGGCATTTCTATCAGAATATTGCCCGACTGGCGATAAACAGTATTGAAATAATCAGTTGCATGGCTAAAGGTACTGATGAGCGATACCCTATCGTTAAAAGTATAAGTAAGCTCAGCCTGGTCAGTGCGCTGCACGTGCAGACCAGGGTTACCCGTTTGCTGGTTAAGTGGGTCGAGCACATAAGAAAAAGGCTGCAGATCACTGTAATTTGGCCTTTTGATCCTGCGGCTCAGCGACAAGCGAAAATGATGTTTGGCGTTTGGCGCATAAGTAAAAAACGCTGAAGGCAATAAGTTAACATAACTTGTATCAGGCTTAATGAGTGAATTGGTTTCACCCCTGGCTGCTGTTTGTTCTGCCCGCAAACCCAATTGCCAGCCCCAATTGCCTTTAAATTGTGTTAAACTGGTATATAATGCCCGGATATTTTCATGATAATGAAAAAGTTTTTCATCCTGGGTATTATTGGTTTGTACAGCAGCAATTTTAAGACCTGACTCGATTTTGAGTTTATTGTTCCATGAATGTGTATAATCTGCTTTAAAAGTTGTGATCTTTATACCAGTTGTTATTTGGTAGTTCAGCTGCGGCTGTCCGGTAGTTACCTGGGCAATACTGCCGTCCTTATAAAAATCGGCACGGTCCAGATCTACAGTCAACTCCGTACCCAACGTATCGCTGTACCGATAGTTCAAGTTATAGGTATTCCAATGCCGCACACTAGAATTATGGCTGAAGGTTTGATAGCTGTTAGCGCCTTGCTGCGAATAAGTATCATAGCTCCCTGTATTCGTACTGGACTCCCGTTCTATTACCGCACCAAAAGTGCTATTTCTGCTGGAAGCATAATCTGCAGTTATCCGAAAAACCGGATCGCTCCATTTATCAAGGCTTATGGTTTGCTGATTGATCACATCAGGATACAGCTGTCGAATTTTCGTATTTTCAATCAGATAACCACCACTATGCCAGGCGCCATAACCGCTAATGGCTAATTTACCTGTACCATAATTTAATAAGCCGGAAAGATCGGTCCAGTTATGATTACTTTGGGAAGTGCTGTATTCTATATTACCCCTTAACCCTTTGGTAACGCCATTGGTTTTAACATTTATGATGCCGGTATTGCCGTTTACTTCGTATTTAGCCGGTGGATTACTCATGAATTCTACCTGTTTTATACTGCTTGCTGGCATAGCCTTCAACATTTTGGCCAGATCGCGGGCAGTCATCCTCACTACTTTATCATTGATCATTACCTGCACTTCAGCCTTACCACTCATCATAATCATGTCTTCATTATCACTTACCGTTACACCTGGTGCAAGGTTCACAATATCCAGCCCGTTGCTGGCCAAATTTTTAACCTGCGCATTAACACTGATTACCATACGATCGGTTTCCTGACTAATGATCGGTTGGCGAGCCATTACACCGATCTCTTTTAACATATTGACATCTGGACGGAGTTGGATAATCATATCCGGACCTAGGTTTCTTAAGGTATCTGCCAGAAAACCTGTATAGCTAATGATCATGTAGTCGGCTGTACCATTAGAGGCAAACCGTCCCTGATTATCGGTGAGTAAAATTTTAACTGGTTTAGTGGACTGATATAACCTGATTACGGCGCTGGATAGCGGTTGCATTTTTTCGTCGCTTACAGTACCTGTGATTTGGGCCACTGCATTCAGACTGCAAAAAAGAAATAAACTGAGGAGAATTGTTTTCATACTCCAAAAGTCGCTTGCGGATTAAAGCAGGTCGCTTCAAAATATGATCTGACACCACTATTTTTTTGGATAATCCTTAGGACTCATACCGGTTACCTTTTTAAAGGCCCGGTTAAAAGTAGATTTGGAATTGAAACCCGCATCGTAGGCTACCGCCAGTAAAGTGAAGTTTTTATATTCAGGTTGTTCCAAAAGGCGGATTACTTCGTTAACCCGATAACGGTTAACATAATCACTAAAATTTAAACCATAGGTTTTATTGATGACCTTACTCAGTACAGATGCATTTGTTCCAGCCTTTTTTGCCAGTTCAGTCAAGGTTAATTCCGGTTCCAGATAAACCTTTTGAATATCCATCAGTACTTCGATACTGGCTATCCACGCCAGCATCCAGCTATTGTCTTCCACTACTGAAATAGGTTCTTCTATTAGCAAAGGCTGATAGTTCAGTAGCAAGGCGGGCTCAAAATTCAGCTTGATGATTGGCTTGGCTGAATAGGCGCTGATTGCCATATAATAAGTAATGATCGCGAAAGCGAAGAAATAGTACCAGGTTCTGATGTAAAAAAGATCAATAAATAAACCCAGTACATGTTCAGAGATGAGCAAAATGGTCAACACGGCGAAGGCATACAGGAAATTGCGCAACCATTTAAAACTGGCCGCATCGGCAAAGGAGAATTCGTACCATGAAAAAACAACATACTGCCGATAATAGCGGATGGATAAGATTAGATAAACCATTAAACTGGCAGACCAGGCCCAATTATACCAACTGTCAAAATCCGGATCTGATTTCCCGTTCATCAGGTAATAATGTCTTACAATCAATTTGTCGGTAACTGCCGTAATTAAAGCCCAAATAACATAAAGTAATCCGGGTATAAAATGCAACCAATCGCGTTTTTGCAAACGGTATTGTGCATTGGTCAGACTTTTTAAATACAGATAAAGCAGCGGGCCAAAAAAGAGTGCATGAATGAAGGGCGTGTAAAATAAGATTTCGCGGTAAGGCTGTGTATCATACCAACCGGCAAATCCAGACATCCATGGAAATATAAAAAGCGCCGATAAAAAAACAAATGTACCCAATAGCCTATCGGATAAACGCTCCTGCTGATATCCGCGTTTCCAAAACAAAAAAGCGTAAACCAGTAAATGCGTAAAAAAGATGAGTAAAAGAGAACTGCGTAGGCCAAATTGGAAAAGCATGAACGAATATACGTGAATTGAAAGGTAAATCACAGTCTAACTGTTTTCGATATAAATTATAACGAAGTATATATCAACAAATAATTACATTTTTATCAGATAAAAGGTAAAGTGAATTTACCCCGAGCAGAACTGTCGGAGTCACTCATTCTTTGAATATTTCAAAGTGCGCAAAGCTCAATTTTTCTAAGTTGCTTTTTTCTTATATTTTGTGCTATTATCAATAATCTCAATTTAATTTACACAGATCCAATATCATTGTTTATGATGCAGGCAGTTTTTTTATTCAACATTTATAGCTTAATTATAAACATCCGTTACCTTTCCTGTTCCTTAAGTCATTTAAATTAGTTCTGGTGGTATATACCACATAACCAAATATTTAAATACATCTTTCACCATGAAAAAAAACCTATTTAAAGTAGCTATTGCAATGCTATTGCTAGCTGGCTGTGCTAAAAACCAGACTCAGCCCGAATTCAGCTCCGAAATTAGCGCTGATAAACAAAAAATCACCAACGCTGATCTTTTAGCAACAGCAACAATTGACGCAGGTACTGTACAACAAACGATCAAAGGTTTTGGCGGAGCAAATATTGTTGCCTGGACAGGCGACCTGACGAGCACCCAAAGAAATACCGCGTTCTCACCTACAAGTGGCATCGGACTTAGTATAGTCCGGGTTCGGGTTCCTAATTCCAGTTCAGAATTTGCCGCTGAAAAAGCGACCATAGATGCCTGCAAGTCGTTCGGTGGCTCAGCAATTGCCTCCGCCTGGTCAGCACCTGCATCGATGAAAACCAATGGAAGTATTGTAGGTGGCAAAATAAAAACAACATCTTACGCAAATTATGCTGCACATTTAAGTGCATTTAACACAGCAGTCGGCGGGCTTGCTGCGATTAGTCCTACAAATGAACCAGATTACAAAGTTAATTATGAATCTATGGAACTCACCGCTCCGGAAGTAGCAGACTTTGTTGCTGCTCAAGGAAGCAATTGTGGTGCCCCAATTATGGCACCCGAACCTTTCCAGATGAATCAAACCTACATAAACAATTACCTCAGCAATGCCACAGCAAAATCTAAAACAAGCTTCGTTTGCGGACATATATATGGTAAGACCCCTTACAACTTAGGCAACATTGGTAAACCTGTATGGATGACAGAACACTATACAAACTCAAATATCAGTGGAGAGGACTGGTCAAATGCCATGACTGCTGCCAAAGAAATACACGACTGTATGAATTCAGGATGGAGTGCCTATGTCTGGTGGTACATCAGAAGAAGTTACGGCCCGATCAGTGAAAGCGGCAATATTCAAAAAATTGGTTACGTTATGGCTCAATATGCCAGATATGTACGCCCAGGTTTTAATAAAATAGCCTGTTCAGAAAATCCTTCAACAGGTGTATATGCTACTGCATATAAAAGCGGAACAAAATTAGTTGTTGTGATCATCAACCAAAATGCAGCGACCACTTATCAAAGCTTCAATTTCAGTGGCATCACCGTTTCCGGTTTCAACCGATATTTTACAACCAGCTCAGCCAACCTTAGTACAAACAGTTTTGCTGTAACCGGTAGTAGCTTTGGAATTAATCTCGCTCCTTCCAGCGTAACGACATTAGTTTCTTACTAGTACTTCTATCAAAAAAAAGAGCCTGATCAATTATGATACAGGCTCTTGCATTTCTATTTATCCCAAAAGATACGTGTGTCCATATTATCCGGCCCGCCATTGTCTGCAACCGCTGCCTGGTAATTCGTTGCATTTGCAGAAAGCTCAAGCGTTGGATAAACAAAGCGGCGAACAAAACCACCGGTTATATTTTGTCCTGCGATGGTATTGGGCGATAAGGCTGGAAAACCGCTCCTCCTGAAGTTAGCAAATGCCTCGGTACCATTGCCCCAGGAAGCCACCCAATATTGCGTATTAATCAGGTTGAGTGCATTTGCCGCATTATAAGCATTAACGGGATTATTAATAAATGCATTTTGCGTAGCTAAAGGAATAATGGCTGCGGGGTTATAGGTTGTCCATTGGTCCATTGCCGCACGTATACCATTAGCATAATAAACATCTGCCGTACTGCCACCGGTTATCCAACCTCTAAAAGCAGCCTCTGCCAGGAGAAATTGCGTTTGAGCGTAGGTGATAAAAAATTGCGGTGCAGTTAAACTACCAAAAATACTATAATTAACCTGCGAATAATTAAACCCCGAGCCGTTAGCACCCCTAAATCCCGGTGCAGTTGGTAAAGTAGCACTGCTATATCCTATAGGGAGTCCGAACTGATTTGCCGATGTGGTATCTGGCACGGATGTAGGTGCTGCCAATGGATTTGCATATTTACCAGATATATACTTCAATCGTGGATCGCCGCTATTTTTTAGCTGATCTACGAAGGGGGCCGCTAAATAATAGGTATTCGCTATCGCCGTAATACTTTGGCTCACGGGATTCACATAAGTGGTATTGTATTTCAGATAACAATTGTCGGCATTTGATGTCATTACACCACCAGTTACGGCAGCTTGCACAATAGCTTGCGCTTTTGCAGGATCTATTTTACTATACCTCATGCCCAATCGAAGCAATAAGGAATAACCCAATCTTTTCCATTGGGCGATATTGCCACCGTAAAACACATCAGCCTTTACGATATCCTTTGCCGGATCTAAAGCTGCCGTTGCCTCCGTAACTTCTTTAATCAGGTCGGTGTAAATCGCTGCCTGGTTATCGTATTTAGGGGTAAGCACATTCGATAAATAGGCTTGTCCGGCTTCGCTGTACGGTACGTTTCCATAAGTGTCTACCAACATCATAAATTGATAAGCTTTCCAGATTCTGGCTTCGTTATATAAATTTGTTCTTGCCGGATTGCCTTTGATTTGGCTTAATATCTGCACGAGTAATTGAACAGGGCCTGAAGAACTTGTTGCGCCAGTATTTGTTCCCGTATACTCAGCATTCCATTTTGACGAAGTATAAGTTTGATTCAGCTGGTTAAAATTAAATGCCGAGGTGATTCCCGAAAACGGATTAACAAATTGCTGCACAATGGTTGGCTCGGTTTCCATCGTGGCTCCATGCGTTCCAAATTGTGCACTCGTAAACAAGAATGCCGCGTCGAGTTCTGTCGGATTATTTGGATTAATATTTAATTTATCAAACCCTTTATTGCAACTGGAAATTACTGTAACCCAGATGGCGATGGCTATAATTCTGATTAAATTTTTCATATTGTATAAAGCGTTAGAATTTTACATTTAAGTTAAATCCGTAAGTACGTGTTGTTGGTAGTGATGCCTGCTCATAACCTGTTAAGTTATCACCGCTTGAGGCTATTGCTTCGGGATCAATGTTGGGCGTATATTTCTTGATGATCAATACATTACGGCATACGGCCGATAGCACTAAGCTTTTTACGTATTTTTTATTGATAAATTTAGACAAGTCGTATCCCAACGAAAGGCTTCTTAATTTAACAAAGCTTGAGCTGTAAATGAATGGGTCTAAGATATTCGTTGAACGATAATTTGCGTAAAAATCTTCTGCGTTTACAGCAGTGGTATTTGGTAATCCATTAGTAGCATTTACGCCAGGAAAAATTACGCCACCTTCACGGCCAGGTAATGATTCTTTTGATAAACCTTCTCTTAATAAGTTTAAACTTGTGCTCGAGAGCAATTTACCACCTGCTTTATAATCAATATGGGAGATAAAGGTAAAGCCTTTGTAATTCAACGTATTTAGCCAGCCCCCTGTTGCTGTAGGAAGGCCACTACCAAAACTAACCGGTTTATCACTTGCTACGGGTTTGCCTCCCGATAATACGATGTTTCCGGAAGCATCACGCTTGTAAGTGGAACCTACAATCTGGTTAAGGGGTAAGCCTACCATGTGGACAATAGACCCAAAAAATTCAGGACTGCCCACTACAAGTTGCGATTGGTTGTTCGCTAATGACAATACCTTTGAAGAGTTGAAAGCAGAATTAAAAGCCGTTTTCCAGGTAAAGTTTTTGTTCTGGATGGGGATTAATTCCAGGTTAAATTCTAATCCTTTATTGGCTAAACCACCTAAATTAACCAGCGTTGTGGCATATCCGGTTGCTGCAGACAGGCTTATCGGAACGGCTTGATTAGTCGTTTTTTTATGGTAGGCAGCTACGTCCAGATTCACTCTGTTGTTGAACATGCGCAACTCAATACCAATTTCTTTTTCATTTACGCCAAAAGGCTTAATCTGGGTGTTTGGTGAAGCTGTTCCGTTTATACTGCCTAAGGGAAGCCCGTTGAATGAATTCTGAGCAAGCAAAAATGTTAATGCATTGTAGGCACCAACGCCCTGGGCACTCCCAGTTTCTGCAACAGCAACTCTAAACTTTCCAAAATTTAACCATTTTGTTTTTGGAAGTAATTCCGAAAAAACGAAACTTCCGCTAACTGAAGGGTAGAAATAATGATCTATATCTCTGGCGAGTACAGAATACCAGTCTGTACGGCCGGTAACATTCAGGTATAATAAATCTTTGTAGGAAAATTCTGCAGTACCATACAATGAATTAACGGTTTGTTTGGTCAAATTGTAAGTCGAATTTGCCGTAACACCGTTACCAATCGTATATAAACCTTTAATGTAAAAGTTGGTTACCGCCTCGGTAAATGTAGACGTGATTAGGGGAAAGTTATTACCACCCACGGTTGCATTAAAAGAAAAGTCTTTCCACTTATGCCCACCACCCAGCAAGAAGTCAAAATTATTCTGGCGTGTACTTGATGTACTTATTCCATAGCTACCGTTATACAGCCCCGTTGGAGCTGCAGATACAGCCAGCGTACCCGTCGGCGTGTTCGATTCATAGGTAGTTTGCAAAAGGTCCATATTTGCCCTGCCCTGAAGATATAGCCAATCGAAAAACTGATAGCGTACCACAGCAGTACCTAATAAATGATCTTTTGTTTGTCTTTGAAATTGCTTCGCTAATATCCAGTAGGGGTTGGTAATGGTAGCAAACCTCGAAGTAGGTGTTTCATTTCCGTTGGCATCTATTGCGCCTGCCTTGAGTACATCAAAAGAAATGGAGTTAGCCAACCTGTAAATTGAGGTAGGAATTGCATTTCCCTGTACGCCTATAAGTGGCGGATTGTTATTAAACTGGTGATCGTAGTTAACGTAAAATTGTGCAGATAATTTATCGGTAAGTTTATAGTTAATGCCAACGTTAAAAATCTTTTTATGAAAATCGTTGTTTGGTACTATGCCCTGAGCATCCTGATTAGAGAGGGATACCCGGAAACTTCCTTTATCATTACCGCCAGAAAGTGCAACGGTATTACTCCAGGATGGGGCAAGTCTGAAGAACGTCTTTATCCGGTCTTTAACAGGCGCATAGGGACGTTGAACGCCGTCGAACTGGAATGTTGGTACATTGTCAAATGGCACACCAAAACTCCATGCACCAGAACTCTGCGCAGTACCTACTGAAGACGGGCGAATATTATTCTCACCTTGCCCGTATTCATATTGAAAATCTGTATAATCAAGCGCCTGGTTTACCGTGAAATTAGAGTTAAAGTCAATCCCTATTCCACTATTCTTAGCTCCCGACTTTGTGGTAATAATGATTGCTCCGTTAACGGCACGCGAACCATACAAGGCTGCAGCTGTAGATCCTTTCAGAACAGTCATCGATTCGATATCGTCCTGATTGATGCCTTGCAGGTTATCTCCCTGGTCTACATTTTGTGTATAACCATTACTACTGCTTGCACCCTGTGACATTGGCAAGCCATTGATTACGATTAGCGGCGAATTGTCTGCAGTGAAAGAAGATTGTCCACGCAAACGAATCTTTGTACTCCCACCTGGCCCTGCAGCTGGAGGGGAAACGTCCAATCCGGCGATTTGGCCCTCAAGTGAATTGGCAAGGTTAGTCGTGCGGTTGGTTTGTAATGCCTCTACATCAGCTTTTTGAGCAGCATAACCTAAGCTTTTGGCTTCCCGCTTTATACCTAGTGCAGTTACAATAACCTCATTTAAAGCATTTGTAGCCGCCAGCATTGAAACATTAACAACGGTTTTTGCATTTACCGTTATTTCTACCGGTTTATAGCCAATGGATGTGAACACCAACACGGCATTGGTATTGGCAACATTTATCGTATAACTGCCAGATGAATTGGTTATAGTGGCATTTCGCGTTCCCTTTTCAGCAACGCTAACGCCGGGTAAACCAACGCCCTGTTCATCGGTAACTTTACCTGTAATGCCTATTAAAGCAACATTTAACTTTTTGCTTGTTACAGATTTACTAAAAACTGTAGTGCTTAGCCCACCAGCTGACGCCATTATGGGCTCGAAAAGAAGGAATAACATTAACACGGTATAGGCAAATACCAGTGGAAGTAATTTTTTTTTCATAATTTATAGTTTGGTTAGAATTGGTTTTTTAATAAGTAGCTTATCTATCGCCGGAAAACGCGGTGTAATCAATTCGGAAGATAAGCCGTATGAGCAGCAAGGTGCCGCAGTTGGGAGGTTAAGTAAATCTATCTCATATAAAATATTGGTTAGTTAATAATCGCTGATTAGGTAATTTAAGGCCAACACGCTTAGGGAAATATCTGATTTGAAGAAAATAGTGGTAAGCATATAAGCATTACATTCATTTATATTTGGTTGTGAAACAGTTATGTTACTTAAGCAAATAAAGACAACTTTAATGAAAAGCAATTTCAGTATTACCGCAAAAAATTGTAACATATTAACATAGACAGGTCTTTCTGAATTTTGGCCCCCTTTAACAAAGCAACATAAATACACCTGTTTATCAATAACTTACATCAATTCCTCAACATATAAACAATCTGTTACATAAATAATAAAACCTGGCGGTGTTAACATACCTAACCAACAATAGCTGATAGATATGCATTTATATTGCACATAATTTTTAATTTCATGTTCGTTAACCAATTATAAACATGAAAGCTACTTTAAAAAAGGCGACTCCAAACCCGGAGCATTCCTTTAACATCCATAAAGATATCGGACATGCGATATTAAGCGCCTGGCATTATCATCCCGAGTGCGAGCTATTAGTGGTTAAAAGAACCTACGGCACCTGCCTCATAGGTGACTACGTTGGTCCTTTTAAAAATGGCGACGTATTTCTCTTTGGATCAAACCTGCCACATACTTTCCGTTGTGAACAGGAATATCTGGAAAGTGATACCGATAAAATTGGAGAAACCATTGTAGTTCTTTTTCAGAACAACATCTGGGGCGATACATTTTTGAGTCTTCCCGAAATTAGTCCGATTGTTAAACTGCTCAATACCAGTAAACTGGGTTTGCGTTTAAAAGGAGCAACTAAACGAAAGGTTGGCAAAATAGCGGAAGAAATGCTCAACGAATCGCCTGCCCGTAAATTAATCAGTTTATTGTCTGCTTTAGAAATCATAGCGGCTACGAAAGAGTATGAAATTATATCATCCAATGGCTTTAACCTGGAAGTAAACAGCATAGACCAGAGCCGCATAAACACCATTTTCGAATACACTTTTAATAATTACCACCAAAAAGTAGCATTAGAAGATGTAGCTGCATTAATTAATATGGGAAAGCACTCTTTTTGCAGGTACTTTAAATCCAAGACGAAAAAAACCTATATCCAGTTTTTAATGGAAGTGAGAATTGGAAATGCCTGCAGATTATTGGTAGAAGAAGAATTTAACATGACCGAGGTGGGCTATGCCTGTGGTTACAACAATATTTCTCATTTTTATCATCAGTTTAAAGCACTTACGAAAAAAAATCCGATGGATTACCGGTCCAATTATATTAAAACCGAAGAGCGGAAATTTGCTGAGTAGCCTCAGTTCGGTTATTAATATTCCTTTAAAAGTCTACTACAGATATTTTTCACTCATAGCCATAACTCCGAGGGATAATTTATTTTATAAAAATAGATATAAGTGACGTTTTTTTTGTCTCCGCGCAGTCTTGCCTCGGCTCATTGCCGCCGAAGGGCTCTTACTTTTTGGCATCAAAAAGTAACAAAAAATGCCGGCTGAAAATTTTTCTTTCAAAGCCAGTGGTAAGGCTTGGTCACTGGAGCCCGAAAAATTTGTTAGGCCGGATTTAAGTAGAACGGAGATAGATTGGTAAGGCCCTGCTAGATGGAAATGCATAATGCCGCAATACAGTAATAAATAATTAATTATAAAATAACGTAAATGATAGTGGTAGTTTATTTTATAGAATCATATAAATGGACAGGCGAATTTTTAACGAGCTGTAAAACTGTGAAGAATCGTCATTGCGAGGAACGAAGCAATCTTAATGCGCACGCCAGTAGCGATCGTTGTAAGATTGCTTCGTCGGCTGAAAAAGCCTTCTCGCAATGACGAAATTAAGGGCAAAACTTACGTTAGTAAATAAAGATCAAATTCTAATCAATCAGCCCATACAAACCCGTAATTTTAGTATTGCAGCATTTTATTGTATTATATTGACATGATGGTGTAAATATGCTTTAAAAGCATTTATTTGCTTTTCGATTTTACCGCCTGGATACGTAAATTAAGTTTAAATCTAATTTTATATCCAAAAAAACTTAACCAAATAATTATGAGAATCTATAATACCTCGAGCGGGATTATTATCAACCATAATAATCAATATTTCTTAATCGGAGAAAAAAACTGGGATACATTCGTTAACAGGAGCAACCTCTTTAAAGTAGTAAGTAACGAGTTGCAAAATCTTAAACCTAACGAAGATTTACAGGCACTCACCCATTCCGCTATTTTAACACCCATCGGCAGCCAGGAAGTATGGGCATCTGGTGTAACTTATTTCCGGAGCAGGGAAGCCAGAATAGAAGAATCAAAAGATGCAAAAGGTGGCGATTTTTATGCCAGGGTGTATGATGCAGACCGGCCCGAGCTTTTTTTTAAATCACCCGCTTACCGCACAGTAGGGCCTGGAGAAAACATTCGCATCAGGGCAGATTCTAAATGGAATGTGCCTGAACCGGAGCTGACCTTATTTATTTGCTCAGCAGGCACGATAGAAGGTTATACCATAGGCAATGATGTATCTTCGAGAGACATTGAGGGCGAAAATCCGCTTTACCTGCCACAGGCAAAATCATACAATGGGGCAACTGCTTTAGGTCCTTGCCTACTGGTACCAGAAAAACCGATAGATCCGGATACCCGAATTAGCATCGAAATAACCAGAGCTGAAGCGGTTATTTTTCAGGAGGAAATATCCATTAATCAGATGAAACGTAAGCACAAGGAATTGGTAGATTACTTGTTTCTGGAATTAGATTTTCCTCATGGAACTTATTTAATGACCGGGACAGGAATTATCCCCGCCGATGATTTCACTTTGCAAAGCGGAGATACCGTAAAAATAAGCATTTCGGAGATTGGCTCACTCATCAATGTAGTTACCTGATAAACATCGGCAAACAAATGATAAGCTCCTCACCGCTCCAGGCGCGGGTGAAACGATTGGTTAATCAACACCTCCACCAGCCCCAAAAAAAAATTAAAAATAGCACAACTAGTATATTCTGGATATGAAACCATATAGAAGTTCAACCTGGTTTGGAAAAAAAGATAAAATGGGCCTCATCTACCGCAGCTGGATGAAAAACCAGGGCATGCCCGAAGACATGTTTGATGGCAGGCCGGTTATCGGGATCTGCAACACATGGTCGGAATTAACGCCCTGTAATGCCCACCTGCGTGATATTGCTGAAAGTGTTCGCCGCGGGGTATTGGAGGCCGGAGGCTTTCCGTTGGAATTCCCCATCATGTCTTTAGGTGAAACGCTCTTAAAACCTACTGCCATGTTGTTCCGTAACCTCGCCAGTATGGACGCGGAAGAATCGATCAGGGGCAACCCTATTGATGGCGTGGTACTATTAACGGGCTGCGACAAAACCACCCCTTCTACGCTAATGGGCGCAGCCAGTGTAGATCTGCCAACCATTGTGGTGCCCGGCGGCCCCATGTTAAACGGAAAATACCATGGCGAGGACATCGGCTCCGGAACCAGTGTATGGAAGCTGACTGAGGAATTAAAAAAAGGTGAAATTACTTATGATGAATATGCAGAAGTAGAAAGTTGCATGTCGCGTAGTCCGGGACATTGTATGACTATGGGAACGGCTTCCACGATGGCCTGCATGGTAGAAGCCTTAGGCATGAGCCTTTCCGGTGGTGCGTCTATACCCGCCGTTGATTCGCGCAGGAAAAGGCTTGCCCAGCTATCCGGAAGGAGAATAGTTGAAATGGTTAAAGAAGACCTGAAAATTTCCAAAATACTCACACGCGATGCTTTTGAAAATGCCATTAAGGTAAATGCCGCAGTGGGCGGTTCCTCTAACTTTATTATTCACCTTACCGCTATTGCCGGGCGTATGGGGGTACCGCTCAACTTAGAAGATTTTGATGATATCGGCAGTAAAATGCCACTCCTGGTTAATCTGATGCCATCAGGAAAATTTTTGATGGAAGATTTTTACTATGCCGGCGGTATACCTGCCGTTTTAAAACAAATGCAACCGGTGTTAAAAATGGATACCCTGACCGTAACCGGAAAAACCCATACCGAAAACATTGCTGGCGGTGGAATAAACTACAATAAGGAAGTGATTTATGAATTTGAGCAGCCTATTATTCCCGAAGCCGGAATCACCGTATTAAAAGGTAATCTTGCCCTAAACGGAGCCGTAATAAAACCATCTGCAGCAACGCCCGCTTTAATGCAACATCGTGGCCGCGCCGTCGTATTCAAAGACATTGAAGATTACCATGCGAGAGTAGACGACCCTGATCTGGATATCGACGAAACTTGTGTAATGGTTTTGCAAACGGTTGGTCCGGTTGGCTATCCGGGTATGCCCGAAGTGGGCAACATGACCCTGCCAAAAAAATTACTGGATAAGGGCATCACCGATATGGTCAGGATCTCTGACGGCAGAATGAGCGGTACGGCTTATGGTACGGTTGTGCTGCACGTATCGCCAGAGTCGGCCATTGGCGGCAATTTAGCACTGGTAGAAAACGGAGACATGATAGAACTGGATGTAGCCAACAAACGCATCCACCTGGAAGTAAGTGATGAAGATTTAGCCATCAGGCGAAGCCATTGGGTACAGCCCCCTCCCCTGGCCACACGTGGTTACGCAAACCTATACATTAAACATGTGCAGCAGGCAGATAAAGGTGCTGATCTGGACTTTTTAGTAGGTGGCTCGGGCCCAATCGTAACCAGAGACTCCCATTAATAAAAACATGGATGTACTGATTCTTTCTGGCTGTATCGTGATGCTGGTACTATTAATTGCCTGGGCAAAAGTGAATACTTTCCTGGCATTTTTAATCGTATCGGTAACGGCCGCTATATTGTTAGGTATGCCCGCCACACGTATTCCGCAAACGGTTAATAAAGGATTGGGAGACACCTTAGGGTCGCTGTCCATCATCATCGTTTTAGGGGCCATGCTCGGCAAACTCGTGGCCTTTAGCGGTGCTGCGCAAAAAATAGCCACAGTATTAAAAAATACATTCGGTCATAAATACATCACCTGGGCCATGTCTTTAACCGGTTTTATAGTAGGCATCCCCTTATTTTACAATGTTGGCTTTGTATTGCTCATCCCCATTATTTTTTCGGTAGCCTACAACTATAAGTTACCGCTGGTGTATGTGGGTTTGCCCATGCTGGCCTCGCTATCTGTGATGCATGGTTTTTTGCCACCGCATCCATCGCCCATGGCTTTAGTCACCCAATTTCATGCAGATCTGGTCAAAACCTTTATTTATGGTTTAATCGTGGCTATACCGGCTATCATAATTGCAGGTCCTGTTTTTGCAAAAGCATTAATTAATATGCGATCTAAGCCAACAATTAGCCTAAAGGCCGATGACTTACCCGATTATGAATTGCCGGGGATCACCAATAGCATCATTTCTGCATTATTACCGGTGCTCATCATTTTAGGCACCACCTTAATCAGCAGACTATATAGCGACAACACAACTGTGGTAAATTTTGCCAGGTTTATCGGCGACCCAACCATGGCCATGATACTCACCATTTGTATTGCAACCTATACCCTCGGGATAAGATTAGGTAAAAAGCTGACCGATATTATGGCCATTTATGTTGAGGCTGCAAAAGACATCGCCATGATCCTCTTCATCATCGGGAGCGCAGGCATTTTGAAACAGGTATTTGTAGAAACTGGCGTAAGCAACAGCCTTGCTGTAATTTTGAAAGGATTAACGCTGCCGCCTTTGTTATTGGCCTGGTTAATCACCGCGGTGTTAAGACTTTGCCTGGGTTCCGCAACCGTTGCCGGCCTCACAGCTGCTGGTATTGTTTTTCCATTTATCGGGCCTCATGGTGCCGACCCCAATTTAATGGTGCTCGCCGTTGGGTCAGGGAGCCTGTTCTGCTCTCACGTAAACGACTCCTCTTTTTGGCTGTTCAAAGAGTATTTGGGATTATCCATCAAACAAACATTTTTGTCCTGGTCGCTGATGGAAACGCTGGTCTCCGTTATCGGGATTATTGGGATATTGATTTTGAATCAGGTGAAGTGAAAATTGAGATTATAGTGTTTTATACATCATGATAGGGTTATTTTAGATATAGTTGTAATTTTATAAGCTGGGCCATTACAAGGTTTTTACCTATCATCAGCCTATTAGGATTACACGAATAACCATTTTTTGTCAGTATGGAACATATTAGAAAACAACTTCAAGAAATCTATCCATTGAGTGATAAGGACTGGCAATCCTTTTATACCAAATTAACAAAACAGGAATTTTCGAAAGGTAAATTGATATTAAAAGAAGGGCAGATAGAAAATTATCTTTCGTTTATTGACAGGGGCATGATTCGTTATTACATCCCTGGAATGGATAATGATCTGACCTTTGGTTTTAGTTTTGAAAGCGAGTTTACAAGTGGATATGATTCCTTCGTAAAGAGAACAGGTTCTCAATATGCAGTTGAAGCGCTTACGAATACAACGCTATGGCGCATTACCTATAATGATTTGCAGATTATCTATAACACGACGAGCATGGGCAATGCAATTGGTAGATTTTTCAGCGAGCGATTATTTTTATTAAAATTTAAAAGGGAGTTATCATTGCTACGCGATACAGCTGAAGAGCGATATCTGAAATTGTTCAAAGAGCGACCAAACCTAATCCAATATATACCATTAAAATATATTTGTTCTTACATCGGAATTACTCCACAGGCATTGAGTAGGATACGAAAGCGCATTTCTTAACCTGGGTTCATTGTTTGGTTTTCATTCTACTTGCATCTTTGTAGAAAAAAAGAGAAAATGAAACCATTACTAGTTCTTCTGATCGTATTTGTCATATCAATCATTACTTCAAAAGTCGCTTCTGGAAATTACGATTTTGCCTTATCGGGAAAAATTTCACTATCAGCAATGCTGATTTTTACAGCAGTTGGTCATTTCGCATTTAATAAGGGGATGACTTTAATGGTGCCCGATTTTATACCTTTTAAAGTAGCTCTTATTTACCTAACAGGCGTTATAGAGATCCTGTTTGCTATAGCGGTCTTCTTTCCTGCTTATCGGATATCAGCTGGTTGGTTGATTATTATTTTTTTGTTGCTATTGCTCCCTTTCAATATCTATGCTGCTATAAAACACATCGATTATCAGAAAGCCACATTCGATGGCAACAGAATTGAGTATCTCTGGTTTAGGATACCGTTACAAATCCTATTTATTTTATGGACTTATTTGTCTGTCATAAAACATTGAGCCATGCACTAGCCATACCTGGTTCTTCATTATGTTTCGGGATTAAATCAAATTTATAACCTGAAGTTACCGATTTAAAAGTGCTTTTCACCTCTCTCCGTAGAGTTCAACATAGCGCATCTACGGATATTAGAATAAAATTGAACTTATAAACTCAAATAAAAATGAGTCACAGACTCTTTTCTATTTGCTAATCCGTAGAGCCCTGCGGAACTTTACGGACAGGTATGACAGGTATGTTAAAAATTGTGCTTTTTGTAAGTGTTTTTTCAGCTATAATGCTTAGCTTTCCAATATAAAAAACTTGTTTAAATTATGCCTCTCCTCGATTATTTTAAAGAAATCACCATAGGGTGGAAACTTTCTATTTTTCTGTTGGTCTTTTGTGTTTGGCCAATCAGTGCTTATTTGATATTCCATTTTGACCCAGTACTGTTCCGAGGGCTGGATCTTTCTAAACTGACTTTATTGTCTTCAGCAATTGCGTCCCCTTTTTTGGTGATTAATACAGGGGTTAGTTTTTTACTCACCAAACCAAAAGATGATGACTTAAAATTGGGCAATTCTGCTGATGAACTGCTGTCTGGAACTGTGCTCATTGGTATTTGCGTCACCCTTTGGATACTTTCATTTGCTTCGCTTGCAGCCTTAATTGACTGCCCCTCTCTGATTATCAAGTTAATTATCCTGGTAATCGAGGTTGCTTTTTTGATCATCATTATCTGGTCAAAAAATATAGAAGATAGGCGGTTTAAAGAAAAAAATAGCCGCAGCATCGAATAGTGTTTTCACGAGGTTGGATAAAGAATATACTTAATTTTAAGTATTGACCCCCTCTGTCCGTAGAGTTAAGCATAGCTTCTCTACGGATATTAGAATAAAATTGAACTTATAAACTCAAATAAATTGAGTCACAGACTCTTTTCTATTTACTAATCCGTAGCGCCCTGCGGAAATCTACTGACAGGTATGTAGATGGGTACATTGTAAGTGTTTTTTCAATCGATTGGGAGTTGTTTGAAAATAAACCTGCCAATTCAACTGTATAACTATTTAATTATAAAGCAGATAAGTTTGATAAAAAGCCCACTGGATAGTATGAATATTTGAAATCTAATGATAGATTTTAGTTAACTTAAAAGAAAAATATACGATATAGCATAGCACATATTTACTAGTTATAGGCAAGACCAAAACTGAAAAGAGATAATATGGATACTCACGCAGATAAAACACAAGAGAACAAAAGCCAATCGGTGGCGAGTACCATTGCTCAAAAGCAGAAAAAT
>Ga0163162_10000923_pt1 | contig 27271 bp, 24 predicted proteins | sample S55metaG_FD_115310 | JGI IMG/M metagenome (GOLD analysis project Ga0163162, IMG submission 115310) | Switchgrass rhizosphere microbial communities from Kellogg Biological Station, Michigan, USA - S5-5 metaG | ecosystem: Host-associated > Plants > Roots > Rhizosphere > Soil | place: USA... | reverse complement strand
TGCCGAAAGGCATGTCATCGCTGAACCGGCTTGCTGCGCTGCGATCGCTCGGCTCGAAAAACGTCTCGGGCGTCGGCATGCCGCGGGGACGTTCCAGTGCCACCTGGCTGATCTTGGCGGCAGCATTCAGGTACCGTTCCGTAAGAGCGGGAGAGAGCGTCAGTGCGTCGGCATTGTTGTCGAAACCGAAACCGGCAGTGTCGGCCGGCAACATGGACGCCACGTCGATGTCGAGGGCCAGCAGGTCGCGGATTGCGTTCTTGTATTCGGAGCGGTTCAGCCGCTGAAGACCCGGACGTCCTGGATTAGGATTGGCCAGGGCGGCGCGATCGAGTTCCGTTTCCAGATATCGCACCAAACTGTCCGCCGTCGCCTTGTCCGGACGCGGCATTTTCGCGGGCGGCATGGCGCCGGTCCCCAGCTTGCGAATAACCTTCTCCCACGACTCGATGTTTTTCGCCGGTGCGGAGATGTCCAGAGCGGTCAAGGCGAGGCCGCCCGACTTTAGCTTGTCGTTGTGGCATGTGTAGCAGTACTTCGTGACCACCGCCTGATGCGCCGCCGCCGGCGAGGCCGGTTCTGAAGCGGCGGACTGTGGCGCGGGGGGCCGCGACGCCGTGGGTGCTGCCGGGGCCGTCGGTTGCTGCGCTTCGCTACGCACTCCGTACCCCACAACAAAGATCGCAAACGTGGCGACAATCAGGAACGTTAACCGGCGTTTCATTTAGCAGTCTCCTCCGGCGGCAGTGCCTCTTTAGGAATCATGTTAGGACACAGACCGGGACAGGGAATTTCTTTCGCCCCGAGTTTACGCAGCAGCACCGCCGTCTGCGGTTGCGCGGCGAACGAATTGCCATATTCCACGCCGTCGGCGACCGCCAGCGGCGTTCGGCCGCTCTTGTCGGCCACGTCGAGTTTCGCCCCGTGGTCGAACAGATACTGCACCACGCTGTTGGCCCCGCGATAGGCGGCGGCGTGCATCGCCGTCTCGCCAGTGTCGGCCACAAAATTCACATCCAGGTGCTGTTCTTCCACCAGCAGCTTGACCGCTTCCAGCACGTCGGCTTCACTAGCCCGGTCCTGGTTGGATGCCCAAGCGATGCCGGCCGCCGCCATGAGCGGCGTGATGTTGACGCCGGTGTTGATTTTCGGATCGGCGCCATTGGCCAGCAGCAGCCGCATCACATCGACATCAGCCGAGTAGGACGCAAGCAGCAAGGCGGTGGCGCCCCCCAGACGACGCCGGTAGCGCGCGCCCTCCCAGCGAGGCTCCATGTCGCTGTTCCGGCCGTTCACGTCAGCGCCGTGCGCCAGCAGCGATTTAATGATGCGAATCCGGTCGATGTTGACAGTAATAAGAATGTCGCTGACGTGCCAGTTGGCGACGTGCACCGCAGCTTGAAGCGGGCGGCCCCACGAGTTGTTCCGGCCGTTGCCGCCTTCGCTGCCGACGTCGCGGAGCTGCTCGCGGAAGCTCGGCGTCTTGAGCGTAAGCTTTACTTCGACCGCTTTGCTGCTGGTGACGGTCACCTCGGTGGTGCCGCCTTCAGCGTTGGGATCGGCGCCCTTGTCGAGGAGCAAGTCGACCAAATCTGCGTGGCCATTGATGATTGCGATGAGCAGCGGCGTCGCAAAATCGCCGGATCGCTTCTCGTTGACGTCGGCCCCGGCCGCGAGCATCGCCTGCACGCTGCGCACGTCTCCTTTGCGCACGGCCAACAGAAACGGCGTCGTTCCGGCGTGGGACTTTGCTTTGAGGTCGGCGCCCAGCTCCAGCAGCGCCGTCACCATCGCGCTATCGCCATCGGCGGCTGCCCACATCAGAGCTGTTTGACCGTTCCAGTTCTCCTTCGCGTTTACGTCCGCGCCGGCCCGCACCAGCGACTTGACCGCATCGATCTTCGACGAACGCGCCGCATGCATCAGCGGGGTCTCGCCGGAGTTCACGAAGTTAATTGGATCGTTCGGCTTTGCGCCCGCCTTCAGCAGAATGTCGAGCACGGTCGCGTTGCCCTGATCGGCGGCGAGAGCAAGTGGCGTAACGTTATATCTGTTTTTGGCATTGACGTCCGCGCCCGCACGGATAAGAGCGGCCGCCGACTCGGCGTCGCTTCTGTAGGCGGCCCAGTGGAGCGCGGTCGCTCCGTCGGGCTGCGGGGCGTTGACATCGGCCTTATTCTTTAAGAGCGCCTGGATGCCCTGTGCGTCGCCATGCTGCACCGCATCGGCGAGCGGCGACGGCTCTGGGCGTTTAACCTCTACATCGGCGGCGCCCAATCTGACCGCCAGCACAGCCAGCACTGCTCCGACCCACCGTCGTTTGGATAGCATACAAAATCCCCAGTAAGTTACTATCTTAATAGTGTTAAAGCAGATTTTCAACGTCTGGGCTTTTCAGAGCCTACGGCCTACGACCTCCCGCTAGCAGCTACCGGCCTCGAAAGCCACCTACTTCGCTCAGCGGTCGAAGCGAGAACGTTGTCTAAACTTCCCCTAGTCGAACTTGCCCCCGGACGTGATAGTCTGGGCCAATGCTGCGTAGGAATGTCTTCCGGGCTGCAGCGGCATTGGTCGCGAGCGGGGCTCGACTCTTCGGCGCAGACCCCGGTTATCTGGCCGGGATCGCTGATTGGCGGAAGAACTATGATCGCGATCTGCGGTCGGAGAAGGGCCCACTGTACCTGATCGCGCGCCACAGCGTGCCAGAGGGAAGTAGTGAAATGGGCAGCGACCCGTCGAGCCGCATCGCGTTGCCAGACCGCGCGCCGAAACGTGTCGGCACCATTGAGCACCGAGGCGATAAGGTCACGTTCGAGCCGGCCGCTGGAATCGCGGTGAAGTTGAACGGCAAACCGATCAGCGGTCCGGCCACGCTGCGGGCCGGTGTGGCGCCATTTCCAAGCGACAGACTCGAGTTCGGCGATTTCGAAATTGTCGTGTCGGCCATCGCGGGGAACTACCAGTTGATCGTTCGCGATCGGCAGAGCCCCTATCTGAAAAAGTTCCGTGGAGCGGTCTGGTTTCCTGTGAATGCCAGTTATCGCTTGGAGGCCGTGTTCACGCCGTATCCGCGGCCGAAGGAGGCGAAGATTCCCGATACGACTGGGCGCGCAAGACTCATGCAGGTGCCGGGGTACGTGACATTCCGGCTCAATGGTGAGACGCTGCGCCTCGAACCAGTCGTGAGTGGGAACGAGTTGTTCTTCATGTTCAAGGACCGCACGTCGGGCCGAGAAACCTACGGCGTTGGACGATTCCTCGAGTCGGAAATGCCGAAGAACGGCAAGGTCGTACTGGACTTCAACAAAGCGTACAACCCGTATTGCGCGTTCAATCCTTATTCGTCTTGCCCAATTCCACCCAAGCAGAACACGCTGATCACGCGTATAGAGGCAGGAGAGAAATATCGCGGCGAGCACTAGGCGATTCGGGACGCGCGCGCGCGCGACTTTTTAGGTGGATTAAAAAAAGAGGCCCGACTCCTTGAGAGCCGGGCCTGGAATTACCACTTGCGAACCTCTGACCTCGCAATCAGAAGATCAACTTTAGAGCCACTTGGAACTGCCTCGGGTTGAGGGCAGCATTCGATGCGGTGATCTGCCCGAACTGGCCCGCGGTGGATGGCAGAGAGCCCGGACCAACAACCCCCGAAGCATTCGGCAACCACTTCGTGATGGTGATGTTGGGCTGGCCGAAGTTTTCAGTGTTCGTGAGGTTGTAGACTTCGCCCCTGAGTTGCAGCTTCATCCTCTCATGGATCTGGAAATCCTTGAACAGCGAGAAATCGATGCTCCGCTGGTTCGGACCGTACGCTTGATCCCGCGATTCATTCCCGATAACACCCACAGGCTGAAGGGTGAAAGCGTTGAGATTGATGAAATTGGTGTAGTTTTGGTTGGCCGCCCCGTAGGACGCGCCGGGCACGACATTGGGCCGGTCCGTGGTCACCAGAGTGCTCACGTGAGATGGAACGGGGGTCGCCGAATCCAGCACGGTAAACGGTATGCCCGATTGCCAGAAGGCTAGACTGTTAACCTGCCATCCGCCGAGAGCCAGCTTGGTCATCCTGCTTCCATGCTTTCCAAATGGAAGCTCGTAGTTGGCGCGGAACGAGAATCGGTTCTTAATAGCAATGTCCGAGTTGCCCCAATCGTAGTTTCTCTGGTACGGCAGGATCGCACCAACCGTCGCTTGGCCGGTGGTTCCGCCGTCCTGAATATTCGTGAGATTGCGTGCGAAGGTATAATTCGCGTTTACCGTGAGGCCCTTCGCGTAGCGCCGCTCGAAACTCAATTGCATCGAATTGTATTCGGATGCGCCAGTGGCCGTGTAGTAATTAATGGAAGTCACGTTCGGCAACACGGCGGAGTAAACCAGCGGATTGTACGCTCCGGTGCTGGGCGCTGGAATATTCACGTTAGGAGCGTATTGGAGATGCCGGGCCACCTCGCCCACAAATCCCGCACTGACGACATTCTGCCCGAACTGCTGCTGGACGGTCAGATTGTATTGGATGATGTAGGCTTGCGGATAAGCCAAAGCATGCGCGCCGACCACGCCTGGAACTAGATTATTCAGTGCCGGTATAGGCGCCAAAGGAGCACCCTGAGCAAGAGTCCCACTGCCGGCCGGGCAAGCCGTCGGCCCACTGGTTACCGCCGTAAAGCAATTAATGGTCTGGGACACGAAAGGCGTGTTGTAGTTGTTCAGCGAGCCGGAGGCAAAGTCCTGGGCGAAACGGCTCATGCCGAAACCGCCGCGGATCACCAGATTCTTCCGCGGATTGGCGGCAAAGCCGAAGCGCGGCTCGAAGTTCGTCCAATAGGATTTTACGCCGCCGGTTGCGCCCACGATAAAGGGATCGCAACCCGCCGTGCATGATCCCAGATTCGTCAGATCGAAGTTGGAGCGCTGATTCACGGAGCTGGTGATGGGGCTGAAATGATCCCAGCGCAAGCCTAGATTGAGCGTGAGCCAGGGCTTAACGTGCCAGTCATCCTGCACATACACCGCCGGTTCCCAGAAGCGAAAGTATTGCTCATGGAAATTGATCTGCCGCTGGATCTGGTCGGGCTGACCTTCAATGAGATGCTCCAGATTTAGCAGCGGGCTCTGGGTGAACTGGAAGTATCCCAATCCGAAGGTATTCTGAAAATAATTGAGCTGCCGCCGGATGAGGGTGGCGCCCATTTTGACGTTGTGAGCGCCCTTGGTCCAAGTCAGTGAACCCTGCTCCTGGAAAACGTTGTTGATGTCCAGGATGGGTACGAATCGGTCGTCGCCGAGAGTGAAGTCACTGCCTGTCCCGACGAAGCCGGTGAGTTGTATCGTTGCCAGCCCCGAGATTTGAGAGTTCACATCGGTGTTCGGCTGTCCGAACTTCGCGCTCTGATTGGTACCTTGATTGGGAGAGGTGGTCAGAAGGTTGAGCCTGGTGAATCCGCCTTTCAATTCCATCACCAGCGTTGGGCTGAAGACGTGAATGTAATCCGCCGCGTAGCTCTGTGAATCGGCATTCGATGGACCCGGGAAGATTCCTCCGCCCGCGCTGATACCATTTACATCTGGGAATAACGCAGGTTGCGAGTTGAAAGTTGGGTTGTAAGAGAAGCGGAAGAACGCGCTGTCGGTATCGGAGAAGCGATGATCGACCCGCGCGTCATACGTAGTGCTGTTAAAGGTCTTGGTGACGTTCTGGTTATAGTTGGACGCGATGGCGTTCGCGGGACCCGTGTTCGGAGCTGGCCACAAACCCCAATACTTCAGCGCAACCGGATCAATGTGCGGAACGACAATGCCGCCTGGTTGATCGGTGAAGTTTCCGGGATTCTTCTCTTCAAACAGGGTCGGCGTGGAAATCAGACCAGTGGGCACGCCTTGGACGATCCTCAGAGCCTCGGAATCGACGAAGAAGAAAGTCTTGTCTTTCTTGATCGCGCCACCGAAGGAACCGCCAAACTGGTTTTGGCGGTACTCCGGACGCGGCGTGCCGGCTGAGTTGGAGAAGAAATCGTTGGCATTGAGCTTGTCGTTGCGAAGGAACTCGTAAGCGCCCCCGTGCCAATCATTGGTCCCGGATTTCGTGAGCAGGTTGATCACGGCGCCGCCCGCACGGCCCACTTCCGCGCTGTACGTATTGGTTTCGACTTTGACTTCCTGGATCATGTCGATCGACGGCCGTGTCAGGATGGTGAATTGTTCGCGTTCGTTGTTATCCATCCCGTCGATCAACTGGTTGTTGAATACTTCGTTCTGGCCGTTCGCACTGATGTTGGCGGTCTGGCGGCGTTCGTCAGGGCGCGTGCCGCTCAAAATGGAATTCGAGGGCCCAATGTTCACGCCTACGGTGCTCTGCACCAGGGTGACGTAGTTGCGGCCGTTCAAAGGCAGATCCTGCACGCCTTGCGCGCCCACCACGGTCGACAGCGTTGCACTATCGGTCTGCAGTGCAGGACTTTGTGCGGCGACTTCTACCGTCTGGGTCACGTCGCCCACCTGCAACTGCACGTTGGCTCTGGCGCGGTCGCCGGACACGACAGATAGATTGATGGTGGATTTCTTGAAGCTCGGCGCTTCCGCGGTGATCGTGTACTGGCCGGACGGCATCAGGTTGAAAATGTAGTCGCCGGCTGCATTGGTTGTCGCGGTTTTGGTTTCGTTCGTTGCTGTGTTCTGTACGGTGATCTTCACGCCAGGTACGACTGCCCCACCGGCGTCAGTAACCGTGCCGAGAATATCGGCTGTATTTTCCTGGGCCGAAACCCAGTTGACAGTCGAGAATAAGGATGATGCGATTAGACACACTAAGAGTGTGTGGTGTAACAGTGTTCTCATACCCCTTCGAAACTCCCTTTCTTCTTTTTTTTAAGCCCCTGTATCAAGCCCGCGGAGCAATCAATCGAGCGCCCCTTGGGCCAAGCTCTGTACCGAAACATTTGACGTTCGTTACAGGGCCACTGCCGTAAACAAGTTGTAAAAGTATTGTCTATTTCCGATGCCGCGAAACTAGCGCGTTTATAGATTCTCGGCCAGGCGCGCGATTGACCTCCCTGCTGTGGTGTGCGTTCAAAGCAGAGACTTGCGTGGCCGCGAATATATTCCGGTCTTCAGAAATATTGGCGACGATGCTGGGTATGCGCTCGCGCTGAAGCGTGGAGTTACTAGAGGTGTAACGCGCCGAGCATCGCATGAGCCTTGACCGAGTGGAATGCAATCGAGGCTAGGCTAAAGGCACTCAGGTGCAAAGGCAATTACGCATGGGTAGAGCTACGCATAGCCAATTGCAATCCCTAAATCCGCCTGCCTAATCCCTCGAATTTCCGCCGCTCGCCTTCCGCGCCATGACAGATCGCACACGACTCAGTGCCTTTCACGTTCAGATCCGACACCAGCGCGTAAGTCAATCCCTTGTCTTTCCAGGTGATGATTCGCAACCCCTGTTGCGACGAAAAGTAGAAGGTCAGACCTCCGGATCGATAGCCTTCTCCGCCTGACGGCATGATCCGCGAGGATGATGAAATCAGCAGCGATATCGGCTTCCGGTCCATTTCGTACGCCAGGTATGCGACGTCTTCTCCGCGATACTGCATCAGCCGGGCGCCTACCAATTCGTAGCGCTTCCGCCCGCCTTCCGGATAGTTCGGCAGCGTCAAGTGAAACGGCACCCGCGGCTCCAGCCAGTTCGACACAACCGGCGGCTGGTCCGATGCGACGTCCAACGGAAACGTTCCCCGCGCGTAGTTGCGATGTGCCTCCGCCGCGAATTGCTCGTACCCTGACCGCCCCGCCGAGATCCACCACGCAGCCGCCACCGCGAGCAATACTGCCGCTGCAGCGAGTGCAGGCAACCATCGGCGCTGCCTCTGCCGCCGCTCCCAGTTCGTTACCATCCCCTCGATGGCCGCATAGGACCGTTCCGGCACGTCATATATTGGACACGCCGCGCGCACCGCATCCACCGTCTCGCGCAGATCGTCATACTCCCGCCGGCACTCCGCGCATTCCGTGAGGTGCGCCTCAAACTCCAAGGCTTCCGCGCCGGTCACTTCCCGATCCACGTACAGCGCGATCCGTGGCCTGATCTCCGAACAGTTCATCATCGCCGTATCTCCTGAACCTGCGGCATCAATACCCGGCGCAACGCCTCCCGGCCACGCGCCAGCCGGCTCATCACCGTGCCGAGCGGGCAGCCGAGAATCGCGGCAATCTCGGCGTAGGAAAGGTCTTCCATATCGCGCATCACGATAATCTCGCGCCATATCGCGGGCAGCGAATCCACAGCTGCCCGAACCTCGGAAACCAGCAACTTCCGGCTCATCGTCTGTTCGGCGTTCTCGCCGGAAGCCACGTTCGCGGCGTCCTCAAATAAGGTCTCCCGCGACCGTGCTATCCGCCGCCGCTCATTCTGCCAGACGTGACGCATGATTGTGAAAATCCAGGGCCGGATCTCATCGGAATCGGCTGCCACCGGTTTCCGCTTCGCCGCCAAGGCGCGCTTGTAGGTTTCCTGCAATAGTTCCTCAGCTTCCCATGGCTCCCCGCAAAGAGACCGGGCATAGCGATAGAGGGACGCGTGGCACCCCAGCACACATTCGGCGAATGACGGCAGATGATCTCCTGACATCTATTACACCGCAGCCCCCAAAAAATTCCCAAAATTCTTTTTTTTCGGGTTCCGGGAATAATTCCGCCACCCGAGTGTGGACATGACAGTTGCCCAAGTTGCGGAACGGCTCGAGCGTGCCTCATTCACTGAGCGGCCGCGGGTACGGAAAGAGGAAGAGTTGCGATTCAAAACTCGTTGGATAAAGTTTTCGGCGATCGCTGTCGGCTTAGCGGTGGGAGCGGCCCTCCTGGCACAGGAAAAAGCGAGGCCCTCAAGCTATGCCCCGGTCGACATTCATGAGGCTTTTGCCACTACCATGAACCGTATGTCGGGGGCCAAAGCCGATATTATGGCGCGTCAGATGGCGCTGCTCGCGGAGCGCTACGACCTAAGCGACCGCCCAGCGCCCGGCGTCACCATGTCGCGCAACAAGCCGGTTCAGCAGGGCGTGCGCGTCAAACTCGCCGCGGGCGTTACCTGGGACCAACTCGCTAAACTCACCCCGGACCAGATCAAAGACCGCGATATCTTCCCCGCAGGCTTCCTCCCTCTGCCCCACCCCAACCATCCGGAAGGCGGAATGCTTTTCCCAAAATTCGAAATCGATGAATTGAAGAAGCAGGAGGACCGGGACCTCACTCGTTTCGACTTGGACTTCGACACTCCGGACCAATTCCTCCCCGAATTCCCTGCGCCCATCTATCTGACAACTCGCCCCGACCTTGGCGATGTGTCCCAAGGCAAGCTGGTCACTCTCGACAACTACTACGAACTGTTCAACGGTATCCTCAATCCCAAGCAAATCGAAGGTCTTCGCCTGCTTCTGACGACCTTTCCGCAACAGCAGTACAACCAGACTGAGGATCGCCGCACCGTTCACGCCAGCCGCGGCGTGGCCTGTTTCGACTGCCATGCCAACGGCCACACCAACCGCGCCACGCACCTGGTCGGCGACATCCGGCCGCAGGAGTATCGGCACCGCATCAATACGCCCTCTCTGCGCGGCGTGAGCGAGCAGCGCATGTTTGGATCGCAACGCGCTCTGAAATCAGTCGAGGACTTCACCGAGTTTGAGCAGCGCGCAGCCTACTTCGATGGCGATCCGGTCATCGCGATGAAGAAAGGTGTGAATATTCTGGACCGCGGGAGCCAGGTCCACGCCATGGCCGAGTTTGAGGAGTTGTTGGATTTTCCTCCGGCCCCCAAGCTGAACATTGAAGGCAAACTCGATCCGAGAAAAGCCAACGCGAGTGAACTGCGTGGCCAGGATATTTTCTTCGGTAAAGGCCGCTGCGCGGGTTGCCACCAGGCGCCTTATTACACCGACAACCTCATGCACAACCTGCAAGCCGAGCGCTTCTACAAGCCCCGCATGGTCAATGGCATGATGGCCTCAGCCGATGGACCCATCAAGACGTTCCCGCTTCGCGGCGTGAAAGACACTCCGCCCTACCTCCACGACGGCCGTCTGCTGACGCTCGAGGACACGGTGGAATTTTTCAATCTTATCCTTGAAACGCAGCTCTCGTCGCAGGAAAAGTCGGACTTGGTCGCCTTCCTCCGGACTTTGTAGGTGGATTTTGCTGAATACTCCTGATATTCCTCGGAGGTTTTAAGAATCGCAGGGAATAAAAAGCAAGATGAGATGTCTACTGCAATGAGCGCCCACCGAAATGAACTCTCAGGCGGCGGACGCTTAAGGTTCGCTCGCGGCTGAAGACGATCCTCCTCCGAGATGTGTCTGAAAGGCGAGCGGGGCCGGCGTACGCTTTGCGGGGCTCGCCGGCCCAGTATTTCTTCCCTCTTCGGGCGTGGGCTCAGCCACGCCCCTTTTTTTCCATGCGTGAGTTTATACCGGACTGACGGTAGGTGAGGTCCAACTGCTCTCGGTTCGTCGATTTACTCGATCGCCAAATTTTTCCGCGCGATCACAATGCTCTGGAATATTCTCCGATCGGAACGAGTCTGCATGAGCACATGGCGGCAATACTACAACGAGGTTGCCTCCTCAAGCAGTGGTTGCTCCCCCTTTTGCAACCACTGCTTCTCCAAGATCTTGCTGCTGTGGACAGTGCAGAGGCGCTCCCACGGAGTTCACAAATTGTTTACAAATATGACCGAAATTATTTCGGACCGGGTCTCGTCTCCAACCAAGAGGACGCTTAGGATGTGCGGACGAGCTTCGACGTTCGTCCGTTTTAAAAAAAGGAGCAATATTTGTGAAATCAGGAACTCTTTCATCTGACGACTCTTCAAAAACGCTGATAGCGAATGACGATGTTCAAGCGAACTGGCAACGCGTCGTCCGAAGACGCTCGTTTCTCCGAAACATCGGCGCGGCGGGGGCAGTGGCGGGAGCGGCAGCGCTGCCGGCCGGAAAGCTATTCGCCAGTAACAACAAGCGGCTTTCCAAGGGAGATGCTGCCATTCTCCGACTTGCCGCGGCAATCGAATTTATCGAGGCCGATCTGTGGCAGCAGTACAACGAGCTCGGCGGAGCGGTCGACCACAATGACAACCCGAATACTGGAAACCCGGCTTACATAAACGCGCTTGAGCAGCTCGATGGAGACATGCCGCAGTACATCTCCGACAACACCGATGACGAGATCAGCCATCGGGATTTTCTAAACGCCTACCTGACGTCCAAAGGCGCGCAACCCATCGACTTCACCCAGTTCCAAACTCTTCCGCCGACGAAAGCAGCCGGAGCTCTCGGCGGCGGACGGCTCACCAACTTGCAGACGCTCACGGTGGATACCAGTTGGTACTTCCGCTACCGCAGCACGCAGAATCCCGACTTGGGCGCCAAGTTTCCACAACTCCTCAATATCGTCAAGCAGCCCGCGATTCCCTTGCAGGACAATAACGCGCAATCTACCATTCAGGCGATTGCCAACGTCGCGGGCATTCACTTCGCTCAAAGCCAGCAGCCTGGAAGTTCTGCGCATCCTGATCAGTATCGGCGGCGTGGAAATCGATCACTTCTCGCTCTGGCACGACAAGATGGGCAACGCTGTCGCGCAACCCGTGGCGCCTCTATCGGACCCCGTCACCGGACTCACGTTCCCGGATTTCAACGATCCCGCCAACCAGCACAACGCGAATCTTTCCGCCGCCGACCAACAGGCCGGCAGCCAGATGTTTCAGACCAATCTGATTCAGCCCGAGCCATGCCAGTTCATTAGTCCGGATCTGCCGCCTTGCTCGGTCATCCGGCCGACGTTAACCGAAAATGGTGGCGCCATGGCCACCGTGCAGTCGTTTATTGCCGACCGCCTGTTCTTCGGTCAGAATCCGGCCTTTATCGAGCAGTTGATGGATCTGGCGTCGGAAGCCGACGCGGCGAGCCGCGAAGGCCAGGGTTAACGGCACAATCGAACGTTGGGGCGGGCGGCAAAACACGTGTCGTCCGCCCAAACCAGGAATATTTCTCCCGCTGTTGAGGTCTCTCCTTTGAAGCACGCTGGTTCTACAACCGACCCGCGTAGCACCTTTTCGTTTTACAAGGAGATCACCCCCAATGAGCAGAGTCTTAACGATGGCAACCTTGCTTTGCGCCAGTCTGACGGCGCAAGCCCAGCCGCTCAATCAAGTTTTGCAGTGGAACAAAACCCTCCTCACGATTGTTCGTACGCCCGGAGCACAACCTGCCACGATACACCCCACCCGAAGCTTCGCGATCATGCATGCTGCGATCTATGATGCGGTTAACTCGATCGACGGCACCCACGCGCCCTATCTGATCCGATTGAAAGGCGTTTCGCCGGCAGCCTCGCAGGATGCCGCGGCATCGGCGGCCGCGCACGAGGTTCTGGTGGTTCTTTATCCGAACTGCAAAACGGCACTCGATATGCAATTTGACCTGTCATTGACCCAAATCTCGGGAGGAGACATAGCAGCCGGAGTCACTGTTGGTCAGACCGTTGCAGATGGCATCCTTAAGCTCCGCAGCAATGACGGATCGAATGCCGCGCCGCCGCCGTTTGACTTCGAAAACGTGCCCGGCCGCTATCAGGCGCCGTTCCCAAGTCCGGCCGGGACGCAGCCGCAATTTACTCACTGGTCTCAGGTGACGCCGTTTGCCTTGCGGAAAGCGAACCAGTTTCGTCCCGGCCCTCCGCCTGCCTTAGGAAGCGACGCGTACGCCGACGTTTTCAATGAGGTGAAAGCCTTCGGAATCCAAAACAGCACTGCCGCTTCCGCGGACCAGGCGCTCACCGGGCGCTTTTGGAACGGCGCCATTCAAAACTACTGGAATGAGATCGCTCAGACGGCCTCGCTACACCATAACCTGACCACTGCGCAAAACGCGCGTCTTTTTGCCGCGCTTAACTTGGCGCTTGCCGATAGCGTAATTGCCTTCTACGATGCCAAGTACGTTTATAACTTCTGGCGTCCGGTGACCGCCATTCGCGCCGCCGATCCCGCCGAGAACCCCGAGACTTTCCCCGACCCGAACTGGCTTCCCGAGGTCGGGAAGACCACGCCCGACCCTGCCTATCCGGGAGCGCACGCGGTAATCAGCGCCGCTGGAGCTACTGTCCTGAATTCTCTTTTGCGGGGTCATCGCTTCGACTTTAGCGTCACCTCCGAAGTCATGCCGGGCACAGTGCGTTCGTTCAAGAACTTTTCGGCGGCTGAAGAAGAGGCTACGCTCAGCCGAATCTTCGCCGGAGTGCATTTCCGCTCCGACCTCACCAGTGGAAACCAGCTAGGCCGCGAAGTGGCGCACTTCGTGGTGGATAATTTCTTGACTCCCCTTCATCGGAACGATGAATCCGACGACGACAACTGAGGATTCCCATTTCATCGAAAGCCGACGCCACGCGCCCCGAAGGGCAAGACTAGCGCAAATTACGCCTTACAGTTTTCGCTCGCATTCTGAGACCAGTCTCCTCCAAATCCGTCTCCCGTGTTGAAGTCAAATTTACACGAGGCGAGCGAGGCCGGCGCACCCAAGCGTGGTGCGCCGGCTTAATTCTCTGGTTGAACGGGACGGGCCCGCAGCCGATGCTGCCTCAAATCTATCCAGCGCGCGATTCCGTGGCCGGTTAGGGCCCAACCGCTTCGGGTGCCGGCTTGTGCCTCAGCATCCTGCGAATATCCGGCCAAAACTCTTTGATTACGATCGAAATCGTATCGTATCCGATTTGCGAACCCCAGACGCTGACAGTATTCGACAGAGTACGATCTGAGTGAGGATGGTAACTGTAAGTGGAGATTCCCGCCGAGATCGCACTTCCAAAAATCTCCGAGTAATTGAACTGCTCGCCGCCCGAGTTAGAACGGGTGATAACGATCCTGCTCGCCGCGTAGCCCAAGCGGTGCAGGAATCGGCCGTTGCTCGACTGGTAAAAGCGGGGGTCCTGCCGCAGCAGCGATGGAAGTACGGCGCCGGTCATTAAGCCCTCGATGGTGCTATCGGCAAAAGCCACCCCGTAGCGTTTGCCATAACCGGCCGCACCTTGACCGTATCCCGCCTCGCCGTTCTGCGCCTGGCTGATGCCAGCGAGTAAGCCGTACCACGGATAGATAACATAGTCGAACGAACTCCTGGCAACCACTTTGAATTTCTGCTGCGTGGTAAGGGGCGGGCGCTGACCAGCATTCTCCAGCGTCAAAAAGTTTGGCAGCAGGTTAAAAAGCCGGTCGTTCGATGTGCCAGGTTTGGATGTGCCAAAGGGGTTAGGCGAAACACTCTGATCCGTTTTCTCTCCCTCGGCGGTCTTTGGTTGGCTGTATGCGGCCGCCTCGGTCGCGGATAACTGCTCCTGTTGGTTTGGCTGCTCTTCCTGTGCGGATATAGGACAAAGCAGCAAAGTCGATGACACCAAAATCCCACTCAGGAAAAAATGGGAACATGCTGCATGTGATCGATTTTTATGCCTCTTTAGCAGGTCTGATCGTTGTGCCATCTACTCTGGGAACTGAGCTTGGCGGAGGTTTATTCCTGATGCGGACAGTGTTAGCTGCTTGGGCTGGAACCGGTATGGCTAGACCATGCTTCGCTTCCACCCCGCGAGGCGTCTTCAACTCACCCGCTCAGGCCAACGCGCTGAAGCAGGTTGTGGAATCTTGGATCGGCGCGCAGCGGGTCAAAGCATGGCCGCATGAGGACCCACGGGCTAAAGCGCTCGGCATAAGCTTTTTCGAGCCAGGCCATTGCTTGATCCTTATCGTTCAGTCCTACGTAGACCATGGCGATCTCAGGAGCGTTTGAGAAGGAGTGAGACGATCGACTACTCAGATCCTTGAGTATCTTTACGGCTTCATCCCGCCGGCCTGAAACGGCGTAGGCGTAAGCCAGATTGGCTGTGAAGGCCGTACTTCCTGGAGACAATCCGATCGCTTTTTGAAGCTCTCCAATGCCTTCGTTGTAATTGTGCCTTTGGGTCAATGCCTGTCCCAGCACAAAGTGTGCAGGGGCAAAGAACGGGTCCAGGTACGTGGTCTTCCGGCTTTGCTTTATCGCTTCGTCATACCGATGCGCGACCAGTAGCTCTTCAGCCAAATCTGCGTTAATGATGAGGGAGAGGGGATCCAAACTCTCGGCCTTCTCGACTTCGGCAACGGCTTCGCGATTGCGCCCCAACGCGGCCAAGTGCCAGCCGTACCAATCGTGACCGGTCGCGTAGCCCGGGCTGAGCTCGATTGCTCGTGTGAACTCCTTCCCGGCAGAGTCCCAATCCCAGTCGAAGTTGTCTAAGCAGAATGCGAGCGAGACGTGAGCTTCGCCGAGAGTGCTATCGAGTTCGATAGCCTTGGCGGCCGCCGCCTTCGCTCTGGAGTACGCTTCCTTCGGAACGAGCACCCCATACTTCCAATCTCCCGCCAATGCATAAGAGTCGGCTAGCCCTGCATACGCGGGAGCGTATTTCGGACCCTTTTCGATGGCTTGGTTGAAATAATCGATGGCCTTTCTCAGGCCATCCGGCGTTCGCTTATTCCAAAAATATCGCCCCTTGAGGTAGGCCTCGTAGGCTTCCGGATTCACCGGATCGACATTTTTCAACGCAGCCTGTTCGTGTGGATTCAACTCGATTCGGATCTCCCGCGCAATGGAGCGAGCCACCTCGCTCTGGAGGGCCAGGATATCGCGCAGCTCTACCTCATAGCTCCGTCCCCACAATTGTTTGTCGGCGGAAGCTCCGATCAACTGCGCCGTGATGCGAACTTTGTTCCCGGAACGCAGAACCGTTCCTTCCAGCACGGCGTCTACATTCAACACGCGCGCGATCTCCGGTAACGGCCTGCGCGCGCCTTTGTAGGTCATCGCCGAGGTGCGGGAGACTACGCGCAGTTGGCTGATCTGTCCTAACTCGGTTGTCAATTCGTCGGTCATGCCGTCTGAAAAGTAATCCTGCGACGGATCGCCGGAGAGGTTTTCCAGGGGAAGCACCGCAAGGGATCGAATCCGCACCGAAGGGCGGATCGGCAAAAATATCCAGACCAGGACGCCGGCCGCCAGCAGAACGAACGCGACGGCGGATATCTTCGCCCAATGTATGGGCCCCCGACGCACCCCCGCCGTAGTGGCGCCAGGAAGATCAGCCCGGTCTTCAGTTTCGGATTCCTTAGCTGCGGAAGGCACTTTGCTGACGGAGGGCGTGTCTTCAGTCTCGCTAATGGATACGACCGGGGCGATAAATCGGTAGCCTCGCCGCGGGGCCGTCTCGACGAAGCGAGGATTGGTTGCTGAGTCTCCCAGCACCTCACGAAGTTTGTTTACCGCCGTGCCCAGGCTGTGATCGAAATCGACGAAGGTGTCCTCCGGCCAAAGCACTCGCCGGAGATCCTCACGCGTGACGAGCTCTCCGGGCTGCTTTAGCAATGTGAGCAGCAGCATGTACGGCTGGCCCTGCAGCTTGACTCTTACGCCCTTCTTCCTGAATTCACCCGAGCGAAGATCGACTTCGAAAACTCCGAATCGAACCAAGCGGACAGAAGACGGGAATTCCTGCATCGAGGTTCTCCAGCGTCCGGCCAGATACCAATTTGGCTTAATCCATTGAGTATACCCGTATGGTCGGACGCGGTCTTTCGGAAGTGAAAAGATCCGCGGCGAAATCTAAAAGAGCCGTGTCGATCTGCTTCTGATCCGGGTGGGGCTGGACAGGTGAAGTGTTCCGCTAAGTGTTTTACCATCAATGAATTACCGAGTGAAGAATTCTTGAAACAGCGAAGGTTGACTGTGCATTGAGCGATGCGGCTTCCACCCGCTAGGATTGTCCATGCTACGCCACCTGCCGTCGAGATATGGAGGGAAATCATCCGAAGATCCAGGAGCCCAATGTGACCCGGCACTGCTGGTAGCTCACCTCGGCGCGGCGTACAACCTTGCTCGCTGGCTGATGCGCAACGAAACCGAAGCCGAGGACATGGTTCAGGAAGCATACCTACGGGGCATCAGCCGCTTTGCAGGTTTTCGGGGGGGCGACGGGCGCGCTTGGCTCCTGACGATCGTGCGCAATACTTGCTACAGCCGCCTGAGGCAGAAAGGCGCTTCGGCTCATAACCCGGATTTCAACGAGACCATTCATAGCACCGTCCGGCAGACCCCGAATCCGGAGACCGCGCTGCTGTTAGCTGAGAGAGCCGCGTTGGTGAGGCAGTCGCTGGAGGATTTGCCGGCGGAATATCGCGAGGTAATCGTGCTGCGGGAACTGCAACAACTGTCGTACCGTGAGATCGCGAATATTACGGGCATCCCTTTGGGTACGGTCATGTCACGCCTCAGCAGGGCGCGCCAACAGCTTCGACAAGCCATAGTGCCCTCGGACTCGCCTGTTTCCGGTCCCCTCCATTGTTGAAAAGTCGTCACGGCGCAGAGGGCCGGACGGCGAAACTGAGTTACGAACGCAACGCCCACCGAACCACTCGCTGGAACGGGAGCCATGTCGAATACCGCGCAGTTGCGGAAAGCTCACCCGCGGCCTGGCCGGTAATCGACTGGATCAGTGCCCTCGCCTGCGGGGACTTAGCCACGAGTTGTGCGCCCCGATCGTGCCATCCGCGGAGCAGTTTCTGACCGGCGACATCGACGCGGTCACATAGCTGAGATCAACGATCAGAGATCGATTGCCGATCATCGACGAAGCAGTCTGCCAAGTTTGCTGCAATTCACGGGCGCCTTCGTCCGATAATCTGCCGGCTAGCTCGAAGCTGAAAGCAGCCGAGCCATCATGCATGTAGTAGCGGAAGTCGCTTGCTTCAGGCATCAATCTTCACGGCGCCTTCTGGATGCCCAACGCATGTCAGCACGAAACCGAGCGCTTTCGAATCCGGGTCGAGTCCGTCTTCCGCGTCCATTCGGACGTTCCCTTCCACCAGCTTGGTTTTACAGGTTCCACATTGCCCCTGCCTGCAGGACGACGGAATACCGATTCCCTGTTCTTCAGCCGCCTCCAACAATGTCTGGCCACTGCGGATGACACACGTCTTGCCTGATCGGACGAACTCGACAAGCACGCCGGGTTCGGCCGCGATCAAATCTGGCTGCGCGCTCTTTGGAACCGCGCCGCCGAAACTCTCCTGCATGATTCGTTGCGGTTTCACTCCCAAGCCAGTCAGGATGCTGCGACTTGCTTGCATGAACGGCGGCGGCCCGCAAAGAAAGAAGTCCGACGACGCAAGATCCTTCACGGTATCTTCGATGAATTCACCGGTGATATGTCCTCGCCGGCCAGGCCACTCCGTGTGAGGTTGCGACAGCACAAGATGATACTGAAAGTTCTTCAAGCGCGCCCGTAACTCTTCTAACTCTCCGTGGAATATGATGTCGTTGCTGGTACGAACGCAGTACAGCAAAGTCACGCTTGTTTCCAGGCACAAGTCATCGATGTAGCGAAGCATCGCCATCATAGGTGTGATCCCGCTTCCCGCCGCAAGCAGAACAATGCTCTGGTGCTTGTTCTCGTCAAAGTAGAACTGGCCAAAGGCGCCCTGGGCCTCGACCGTCATCCCGATGGGCGCCCGTTCGTTCAAGAACACCGACGCGGAACCATGACTCACCCGTTTTGGCGTTATCTCGACGTAACCCGATCGGACAGGCGACGAGCAGATCGAATACGATCTGATGATTTTTTCCCCATCGAAGAGAAAAGAAAACGTGAGAAACTGGCCAGGACGTGCGTTGAGCCTCCGGTTATGGGGGAGAATAAACCGCAGCGTTTTGGAGTCCGGAGTCTGCGTTGTGATGCTCGCCAGCCGCAGGATCAGCGGCCTATTTGGGGATACATCTGCGGCCGGGACAGGCCGGGCCAGCGCTTGTACGGTTCCCGCTGGCACGCCTGATCTGGCAGCAGCTGCAGCAGCTCTGGCAGGCCTCCGAATGATCAGGGTCAGCGCGCTCAAACCCACCAAGGAGAAGAAGCCGATCATCCTGCCGTCGTACCGGCCGCGTGACGCTAGTTGATCTGGAGCAGCAGCGACTTTTTGCGGTACCATGCTCCGGCCAGTGGATGAAGCGGCTGTCACTTGAGCTTTCCTCTGATCGACAGCATCCGGCGTTTGAGTAGCGGACAAGTAGGCAATGATTTGCTCATCTTCTCCGGGGTGAAATGCGTTCGCGCCTCCGTCGGCAAAACCGACCATCTCAGCGACTGTGGCTCGCCACTCCTCTGGCGTTTGCGCGGTTTTATAAACCCGATCGAGGCTATGGCAACGCCCGCACCGCTGGTCCACCAGCGCTCTTCCCACTTCCAGGCTCGCCGCCGCCACTGAACCTTTCGGCGCCAGTTCAGACGCCAGGTAAGAAACGATGATCCGCGAATCTTCTTCCGAAATCCCGGAGCCAGGCAGGGCTTTCATTCGGCTCACCGTCGCGAGCCAACCCCGGGCATCCTTGCGAGCCCCAGCGATGCGGTCCAGATTGTGGCACTTGGAGCACCGCTTCTCCATCGTTGCAGCCGCTATGTTGAGGTCGATAGAAGCGGGCGGAAGATCGATAGCCTCCAGCGAGACGGTTTGCATCCTGGCCTGATGAACCAGCGATGGACCCGCTGTAACGCCGATGAGAACGAATGCCAGAACAAATATCACCAGCCCGATCGGCATCAGCAGAGACGAGTAACTCTTGTAGTAGCGGGCGATCAGAACCTTCACGAAGAGAAGAGGACTGAGGACCATCGCCAAGGTCAAGTGAATGATGGTGCCGGGCGAAGTGCCTCCGCTGACATCTCCTAACCGGGCGACCATGAAGTATCCCATCACGCAGAACAGCGCGATGAAGAGATACCCGCCGATTCGATGGGCGGCAATTAATCGGGCGCTTGCCTGTGTGTCTCTCACCCGGGCAGAAGCCTGCAGGATAAGACAGACGTTGATCGCGCCCACGACCACGAAGGTAATGCCTAGCCAGACGCTGGTTGAAGTGTTGAGCATGACTTGGCTGGAATTGAATCGCTCGCGAATTGACTCGATGTGCTGGCGTTAAGGAGTTGACAGACTCTTGAGGTACGCGATGATAGCCAGGCGCTCCTCTTGGTTGGGAACTCGAAACGACATGTCGTTATCGGGCACTACGGATTCTGGATCAGTCAGCCATTTGTTCAGGTTGGTCTCGTCCCATACATGTTTTGCGTTTTTGAGTGCTTCCGAATATTGGAAGGTTTTGACGGTGCCTGCCGCTCTTCCCACTACGCCTCGGAGGCGGGGACCTTCGTGATCGGCGTCAAGGGCGTGGCATCCGGAGCAACGTTTCTGGAAGAGCGCTTGCCCGTCTTGCTCGCTCTGCGCTTCGGCTGCGGAAGGCAGAACTGAAAATGCCAGCAACAACAGAACGCCCACTGCGATGCTGGCAACTGGGTGTGGAATTGAGCGGGTCTGGATAATCATCGTCCACGCTAGGCGGCGTTGACCAGCCACTCGTCGGGGATGCCGTCGCCGTCCCGCTGGCTGCGATCGGCGATCTCCTGGCACTGGATGCAGAACGCCGCCCATGGCACTGCCGCCAAGCGCTTGGGCGTGATGTCTTCTTCGCAATGCAGGCACACGCCGAAGCTGCCCTCTTCGATGCGGCGCAGCGCTGCGCGAGTGTTCTTCAGCAGATTGGACTCGCGGTCCAAATTGCGGATCGCCAGTTCGCGCTCCGTGGCGTGCTGCACTTCGTCGAGAGAATCGGGGCTCTTTTCGATCGCGATGCCGTCACGATTCTGTACCAGGTGGACCAACTCTGCCTGCTGGGCCTCCAGCAGTTTTCTGTATTTGTTCAATTCGCTCTTGATCATTTCATTCTTCTCCTTTCTCTTTCGGTCAGTGTCTTTATGGATGGTGATTCCCGATGGCGCTCAAACCGTGACCAATCGGGACGGAGTGGAGCGTCTTACGCCCGGGCTAGACCACCAGACACACGTTGTGAACTTTCTTGCAACCGCTTGTGAATAGCTCGACGGCGAATCCAGCGGAACCAGCGAAACGCTAAGTGTCTGAACATCGATCAATCCTCACTGTGAAAACGTTCGCGGTGGTGGAAAAATTCCCGTCTCGGTTACTTCGCCGGTACACTCGACTCGGCTGTCCGAAGGCGGCGGCGTTCGGCGTGCGTCCACTCGATGACCTGTATGGAATCGTCAGCCGACAGTCTCACATTGGGGTGAAACATCACATACCTGTGGAGCGGCATCTCGCGATTTTCGATCACCGTTGCGATTGCTGTCAGAAGCGACCGCTGCTCGGACGCGTCGAGACTATCCCAGCGGGATAAATTTAGGCGCGCGCGGGCGCGCTTCACGTCATTCTCAACCATCCAGGAAATCGGGGCCAGATGGCTGTACCAAGGCCAGCGGGTTTTTTCGGAATGGCAGTTGATGCAGGCGCTAACGAATACGTCCACCACGGACGGAGGAACATCTGCGCCCAGCAGCAGTGGCGTTCCGGCTCGGTCCGAGGCTTCATGCGGGAGAGCATGCACACATACAGATGCCAGAAGCCACGCCACAAGCAAGCTGGAAACGGCTAGTCGCACACCGGTACCGTGTTTCAAGCGGGTCGGTTCAAGAAGTCTATGGTTTGTGAACGTCTTGCCCACGCCTTGCTAGACTTGCGAGGCGGCAAATGTATTCCCGGCTTTAGTGCCCCCGCAGGGCTCGCGCAAACTCCACAAGTTCTGCGTTATTCAGATCGGATACCACCCAGTAGGTCGTCTCCATGCCGTTCCAGTGGAGAATCTGGTAGCCTTGCGCGTCCTCTTCCCGAATGGCGTTTTCAGCAGAGGCATGATTCGGCCATAGGAACACATTGATGTTGTGCATGCGGCGCTGGTAGACTAGCGCCGCAACAGGCCGGCCATCCACATAGTCAAGCCTCCCGCCAACTAGATTCCATCCCAGTTCCGATAAGTCGGGCACGGGCGGTGAGAAATCCAGCTTGCCCTGAAACCATGGCTTCACGGTATGCCGGTCCGATGAAGGCACATCGATCAAATGGCCGGGCTGGAGCGACCGGATATGACCGGCCAGCACCGCACTCGCAATGAGCTGCTCATGGGTCGATCGCATACTATGCATCGCGAGGAAAACTCCGATTGTCGTCACAATCACCAGGGCGGCCATGGCCGGGACCCATCGGAAGGATCCAATTCGAAACCATTCGAACCATGACGAGCCCTGCGAACGCGCTTCCTCTTGGGCGGCCCTGCGCACTGCGGCTTCAATTCGTTTTGAGAAATCGCCCGTAGGATACGCGTACAGGCCGGGGTCGCGCAACGCCGAACGCAGGGAAAGTTGCTGGTCCTGAGCCCGCCGGCAATCTTCACACTCACTCAGATGCTTCTGGACGCGGAGGCTCTCGCCGACGCCTAGTTCTTCGTCCAGATAAGCCGGTAGATAGATACGGGAATCATCGCAGTTCATCTTAGGCCGGCTCCTTCTTCGGGCTTCACAGGCTGCGGGGTTGAAAGTATGCGCCTCAACCAATCGCGGCCTCGCGACAGCCGCGACATAACGGTACCGATGGGAACTCCAATGGTTGCGGCGATCTCCTTGTAGGAGAGGCCTTCCATCTCCCGCAAGATGACAGCTTCACGAAAGTCCAGTGGCAGTTGCTCCAAGGCTTGCCTCACTTGCTGGCGATCGCAGGATATCAGCAGACCTTCTTCGGGGTCAGGCGAACGCTCAATTGGATCCTCCAGCGCTTCTTCGAAGGCGATGGTGGTCCGCGCGTTCCGATTTCTCTTCAGCCAGGTCATAGAAGTGTTGCGCACAATCGTAAGTAACCACGGCTTGGCGTCCTCGCCGCGGAAGCTCTCAAACGCTGAGAAAGCCCGTAGAAACGCCTCTTGTACGATATCTTCCGCATCCTCATGGCTCCGCGTTAACCATCTCGCAAGGTTGTAAGCCGATTTGAGATGAGGAGAAATCTCCTCCTCAAAACGTTGTAGTTTCTCCTGTGACGTCAATCGGTGCTGCCTATTCCAAAGACTCCAATCGTCGTCAATTTATTCCCCAAGCGTTAAAGATCCCAATCGAAATGCGCCGGAGCGACGCTAACTCATTGATGAAAAGGGACGTTTCCGCGTGGCCCACGCTCCCACGGGACTATTTCTCACACGCATGTTCGCCCTGTTCTCGGTACCCGTCATCACTTCGCTTTTGGGGGCTTAAACCATTCGGTTTTCTCCAAATCACGCATTGCTTTCCGAAGCGCCTTCACTTTTTTCAAGTCGACTTGGCCGCCTTTATAATCGTCGACAAAGGCATTCAACGCTCTTGAGAGCCCATTGAGACGCAGGATGAAATCGCGTTCCTCATCGGCGGCCAGATCCGCCGGCGATTCCTCCGCAAAGGACGGGATGTTGACTGTCGCTGAGGCGTTCAAGTGCATGTTGTGCGCCTGCGGCGTGCTCCCAACTTGGTATGCAACCCATAAGAGAATGGCGGTAGTCACTACTCGGAGCTCCTATGTGAATTCTTTGTTTTTCCTTGCGCCGGCGAGCCAGCGGCCTTAACCTGACCGCCGTTTATCGCTAGAAGTTGTATCCGAATACGGCTGCGGGTACCTCACTATTGGAAAACCGATACAGGTCGTTTAGGCCGCCCGTATTGAGGGTCGCTGAGTTGTAGAAAGATCCTCGATGCTCGGTTCGAGGGAAGCTTCGACGCTCGAGGTTAAAGTCTGGGGCGCCGCTGGTTATTGTTTTGGGATCAAATATCAAAGCGGTCGCCGGCGTAGTGGGCGACCATCGCTTAACGCTGAATCGAAATACATATGTCGCGCACACCTGATCGGAATTGTTCTTGAATCCAATTGACCCCTTGAACGCGGTGTATGTTTGAGTGCTGTGCGAATCACTGGGAAACAGCCGATAGGCGCAAAGAAAGCCTTCATTGACGAAGGCGCTCTGCCGTATTACGTTCGCGTTTGGGCTTCTGACGAAGGGCACTGACGCCTCGATGCGGATGTCAGCCCTGGAAATCCGATTTTCTTGACCGAACGCCGGTGATGATGCGAGAGTACTCCCGCAAAGAGCCGCAACAATTGCGCTTTTCAAAGACATAGTCACTTCTCCTTTAGTTCCTGCTGCTTCTATCCATGGAGACTCTGCTTCGCGGGCTTTATTCCACAGCAGATTGGAGATGGCCTGAGCAGCCCGCCCGCGATCTAAATCCCGCATACCCGCCGGGAATAAATCCGACGGGCGCCAAGTCTGGTGAGAAGGAAGCGGCACTGAGGCCGCCACAGAAAGGAATTTACTATGACTGATGTTAAAGACGAGCAGGACGGCGTGGCGGGCGTTCTCACCCGCGACATCGACCGGCGCGGCTTCCTGAAGTGCATGCAGTGGGCTGGCGCGGGCGTGGTGTGGAGCTTCGCGGGGGGCGTACCGGTATCCCGCCTGCTGGGCGCTCAATCCAAAAAGATGATGCATTCCGAGGACTTCGCTTTTGTCCAGATCAGCGACAGCCACATCGGATTTGACAAGCCAGCCAATGCCGACGTCAACCTGACTTTCCAGGCCGCCGCGGATAAGATCAACGCGCTGGCCCATCAACCCGACTTCATCCTGCACACCGGGGATCTTTCGCACCTAGCGAAGGCCAGCGAGTTCGATACCTTGGACCAGCTCTTAAAAGGCGTACGCCAGAAGCAAGTCTTCTACGTCCCCGGAGAGCACGACTTGCTGGGAGACGACGGCAAGCAATACATGGAGCGTTTTGGTAAAGGCACGACGGGGCGGGGCTGGCAGAGCTTCGACCACAAAGGAGTCCATTTCATCGGACTGAATAATTCGGCGCAGCTCGAAGGCATGGGCGCGCTGGGAGACGAGCAGATTGCGTGGCTCAAGAACGATGTGGCCAAGCTGGGGGCCAGCACTCCGGTGGTGGTTTTTGCTCATATTCCTCTGTGGGCCGCATATCCGGAGTGGGGCTGGGCCACCAAAGATAGCGCGCAAGCTCTCGATATGTTGAAGCGCTTCGGCTCGGTGACCGTGCTGAACGGGCATATCCATCAAGTGATGCAAAAAGTGGAAGGAAACGTAACGTTCCATTCCGCGATGTCCACGGCATTCCCGCAACCCGCGCCCGGGAGCGCGCCGTCCCCCGGACCCATGAAGGTGCCTGCGGACAAGTTGCGCGATGTGCTGGGCATCCGCAACGTGAATTTCACGGCCGGATCGCACAGCCTGGCCGTGGTCGATTCGCCGCTGAGCAGCATGTAAGGAACCGAAAAAGGCGCCCCGCAAATGCATCACAACTGGACAAAACTAAGACTTAGAACAACGCTAACGATTTTTACCGGCGTTGTCTGCGCAACGATCGCGCTGGCCGCTTCGGCCCAAGACCCCGAGCGCGGCCGTGAAGCATTCGAAAAACGATGCACCGGCTGTCATGCGCTCGACAAGGCCAAAATCGGGCCTCCGCTGCGCGGCGTGTATGGCCGCAACGCCGGCAAGGACGCGAACTTTGCCTACTCGGACGCGGTGAAGGCGGCATCCGTCACTTGGGATGAATCGACGCTCGACCGCTGGCTCGCCGATACCGAGAGCGTTATACCCGACAATGACATGTCGTTTCGGCTGACCGACCCGGCCGATCGGGCGAATATCATTGCCTACCTAAAACAGTTGTCGGGCAAATGAGCAGGAAGTGATCAAAGAGACTCTCATCGCACGGGGCACAGTCGCCATCGCTGCCGGGGGCGGGTCGTTGATTTAGTTCAGCACGGGAAGGTGGACATTCCATTTAGCTGGGCCCGCGGCAGGGCAGGGGCTTGCCGCGGGCCGTCCCGCGTGGCGGTTATTTGGCTGCGACCGTCAGTGCTGCGATCGTTTGCCCGGTGGCCGGATTAATCAGCGCAAAGGAAGCGCCGTCGCCGACCCAATTGCCGGTCTCAACGGACCCGCTCGCGGGAAGGCCGGCGTCAAACAGCACTCCGTCCACCCAGATTTGCAGCCCGCTATTTCCCGGAGCGTTCCAGCTCAGTGTTGTCTTGCCGACATTCGCGCCCGCGGCCAGCGTGATCGGGTTCGGATTTGCGGTAAAGGCTATTTGGGCGTTCGCGGAAGCCGTCGTGTGAACTGTAATTGTGGAAATCGGGGCGCCGGTCGCGGGGTCGACCAGCGAAAAATTCATTCCATCGCTCACCCAATCGCCCGTCGCGGTAGACCCGCTCGATCCGACATCATCAAACAATGACCCGTTCGCAAAGATCTGCAGCGAGTTGTATCCTGGAGCGGCCCAACTCAACGTTGTCTGGCCTACATTGCTTCCACCGTTCGTCGGAATTGGAGCCGGGTTCGCGCTAAAACGTACGCCCGGAACGGGAACCGGAGTGAGCACACGGACACGTGATGGCAGGAAGTCCGCCTCGTAGACTTGCCCATTCGGGCCGATGGCAAGACCAACTGGAGTAATCGACGCATTGAGGGCTGCACCGCCGTCACCCCCAGAACCCGTGATTCGGTTTCCCGCGACCGTGTCAATCATTCCGTTCGAAACCCTCCTGACAGCTTCCTGTTCGCTAATGTAAATCCGTCCCAGGGCGTCCACGGTTACGACACTGGGGTAAAACAAACCGGCGCTCGTCGCTGGACCACCATCACCGCTGGATTGCATCAAGAAGTTCCCTGCAACAGTGCTGATCATGCCATTCGAAACTTTCCGTATACGGCCAAAGATAGGTTCCACGATGTAAAGATTGGCCGCGCCGTCCAGTGCCAAACCAGTGGGCTGCAACAATCCGGAGTCCAACGCGGGGATGCCGTCACCGTAATTCGTGCCGCCGCCAGCTACTGTCACAATCGTTCCGTTCGATATTTTGCGTACAACTTGGGCGCCAAAAGGGGAACTCACATAGACATCCCCGACGGGACTGACTGCAAGACCTCCGACACCCAGTTGAGCGCTGGTCGCTGGGCCGCCATCACCGCTGTAGCCCGGAGTTCCGTTTCCCGCAATGGTAGTAATGATTCCCTTTGAGACTCTACGAACGCGATAGTTGCCCTGATCCGCAATGTAGAGGTTTCCCGCGGCGTCCAGTCCGATGCCCCCGGGACTGTTGAGCTGAGCGTCTGTCGCGGGGCCGTTATCGCCGGCAAACCCGGGTGCTCCTGTGCCCGCTACCGTCGTGATCACTCCCTGTGATATTTTGCGGACGCGATTTAGCTCGGCTATATACACGTTGCCTGCCGCATCCATCGCCAGATTGCCGCTGATGCCAAAATTA
>Ga0163162_10000922_pt1 | contig 27274 bp, 23 predicted proteins | sample S55metaG_FD_115310 | JGI IMG/M metagenome (GOLD analysis project Ga0163162, IMG submission 115310) | Switchgrass rhizosphere microbial communities from Kellogg Biological Station, Michigan, USA - S5-5 metaG | ecosystem: Host-associated > Plants > Roots > Rhizosphere > Soil | place: USA... | reverse complement strand
GTGGGACGAAGGGACCAGACCTCTCAGGTGTAGGACGCCGTCTGAACGAATCACAAATCCGCTCTCAGATTCTCGGCGGGGGCAAGCAAATGCCTCCATTCGCCGGCGTACTTCAGCTTACTGAGACCGATGATCTTGTAGCCTACCTGCGTTCATTGCGTGACAAGGAGAAAACGAAGCAGCTCATAAAAATAGCAACCGCGGTACTATCCGTACAGTCACCTGAATGAAACCAGCTCTTCTCTATCGCGCTTTCTGCCTTCTCCTCCTACTCTGCCCGATTCCTTTTAGTGCGGCACAGACACTATCGAACTATGGCCATCAGATATGGACCACCGAAAACGGCCTCCCACAAAACAGCGTCCATGCCATACTTCAATCGCATAACGGGTACCTGTGGATTGCTACCGAAGGCGGTGTCGCGCGCTTTGACGGGCTCGAATTCCGACTCTTTCATCACGAGAACACACCTGCAATTACAAGCGACAATATCTGCTGCCTCGCCCAGACCACCGGAGACAGAGGTGCGCAAATCATTTGGTTCGGCACCGCAGATGGTCTCCTTCGTTACGAATCGGGATCACTTCGCCGGTATACCGTAGCGGAAGGACTGCCTTCTGCAGACATTCTCGATTTGGCGACAGACAGCACATCGCTCTATGTGCTTACTAGTTCTGGCGTGGCGAGCTTTAACGGGACGTCATTCTCTACGGTTTCACTTCCCTCGTCACCACTCGCCATCGCAACATCGATCGACGGGGATGGTCTCCTCATCGCCACGTCGACTGGAATGATGCGGTTCTGGGCAGGCAAGCTTTCGCGTTCGTATGTGCAGCCCACACCGACTGTTGAACCACTCGAAGCATTCGGCACAGTCGCCAGTCGCACACTCTGGCAGCAAACCCGTGACAGCCTTACTTTTACCGCCAATGGCATTCCGCGTACGATTTACACCGCATCGTTCAATGGCGCACACGTCCAATCGTTTCTAGCCGGTTCCCATGGAGCGCTATGGGTTGGAACGAGTAAGGGCCTCTATCACTTCGACAATGCTGCCGCGCAGCCGCAAGTTGTATCCGAAATTGGCGGCAATAGTGTCCTGTCGCTGTATGAAGACATCGAAGGCGATCTCTGGGTTGGCACTGAAACAAGCGGGCTCCACGTCTTGCGTCGTCGCAATTTCACGACACTGCCTGCGTTCGGCGATCGCGTTATCACTGCTATCTCCCAAACGAACGACGGCGCGATGTGGCTCGGCTCGAATGGAGATGGCGTCGATCGTCTGTTTGGTGGGACGACTCACCATCTATCGACACACGATGGCCTTCTAAGCGATGTCATTCTTTCGTTTGCGCCTGGCAGCGAAGGCGACCTGTGGGTCGGAACTGCGGATGGCCTCAACCATATCAAAGGCAACCGTGTCGATCACTACACCTCAGCGGATGGCCTTCCTGACGATTTTGTTCGCTCGCTATTGTTGGATAGCAATAATGCTCTCTGGATCGGCACGCGCCACGGTCTTGCTCGCCTTCAGGGGCAGACATTTACCGCTTTCACACAAGCCAACGGGCTGCACAGCGATTTGATAGGCGCGATCCTGCAACCAGACAATTCAGGCGATCTTTGGATTGCCACGCTCAATGGTCTATCGCTCTTACATAACAACACCATCAAGACTTTTACGATCGCCGATGGGCTCTCGGGAAACATCATCACTTCCCTCTTTGAAGATGCCAGCGGGAATCTCTGGATCGGCACTCGCGGCAATGGGCTCTCACTTCGTACATCGAATGGACGCTTCGTCGCTTTCAATCGCAAGGATCTTCCTCAAACGATCGATTCCATCGTTGGAGACAATAATGGCTCATTGTGGTTGGGCTTCTCTCATGGAATTACACGCGTCGCCAGCCTCGAATTAGTGGTCTGTGCTTCCTCATCCCCTTGTGCCCTGCACCTTCACAACTATGGAACCGCCGATGGGATGCCTACAGAAGAGATCACTGCGATCGGCCATCCCGCCGCGTGGCAAACGACTGAAGGTCCACTCTGGTTTGCTACGCGCAAAGGCGTTGCTATCGTTGACCCCAACCATCTTTTCATTAACAAGGTGCCGCCCCCCGTCAACATCGAACGGTTCACGGTAGATGACGCCGATGTGCACGATCTCGCACGAATCCAACCCGGACACACGCGGTTCGTCCTCGAATACGCCGGCCTCAGCTTCGTTGCTCCAGCACAGGTTCGGTATCGATACATGCTTCAAGGCTTTGACAAACAGTGGAACGAAGTTGGCGCGCGACGTACTGCGTACTACACCAACCTTCCCCATGGCAGTTATCGCTTTCGTGTTCAGGCTGCAAATAACGACGGCGTGTGGAACGAGACCGGCGCCGAGCTCTCATTCACCATCCGCCCGCCGTTTTATCGCACTCTTTGGTTTTACCTGCTTGCTTCTGCGCTTCTCGTCGGGCTTATCGTCCTGATCTATCGCCTTCGTTTACACCGACTGCGCTCGCAGTTCGCTGCCGTGCTCGCCGAGCGCGCCCGTGTCGCCCGCGAGATTCATGACACACTGGCACAAAGCTTCGTCGGAGTATCTGTGCAGCTTGAACTCGCCACGCAGCTGCTCGCACACCAGCAGATCGATGCCGCTCGTCAGCAACTTGACCAGACAAGCGCATACGTCCGTGAGGGCATCGATGAAGCTCGCCGCAGTATCTGGGACCTGCGTGCCGCGACTGCGCAGAACACTTTGCCAACCCGCCTCTCGCGACTCGCAGAAGGAACCGGAACGAATGCGCTGCCGCTCCAAATTAATATCGGTGGAACCTATCGCCCGCTCGACTCCGCGACAGAAAACGAGGTTCTTCGCATCGCTCAGGAAGCTCTCTCCAACATTTCGCGTCATGCCCAAGCAACAACTGCGACCATTGAACTGCGTTACGAAACTTCCCGCCTCACTTTGACTGTCGCCGACAATGGACACGGGTTCTCGCTTGCTGAAGCTCAAGCTACGCGCGGACGTTTTGGCCTTCAGGGCATGCGCGAACGCGCCGAGCAAATAGGCGGAAAACTCTCCGTCCTCAGCTCGCCGGCTCAAGGAACCCGCATTACACTGGACCTCCCTCTCAATGGAAAGAAAGGCGCATAATCGAATGCCTGAGCGAATCCGAATCCTCGTGGTCGATGACCATCACGTCGTTCGACAAGGCTTCGTCGCCTTGCTCGGGATCATGCCCGAAATCGACGTCGTTGGCCAGGCTGCTGATGGCGCTTCTGCCATTGCGCTCCATCGATCTCTGAAGCCCGACATTACATTGATGGATCTGCAGCTCCCCAATGTCTCCGGCGTCGAGGCCATCCGCAGCATACGCGCTGAAGACCCCGCCGCCCGCTTCATCGTCCTCACAACCTTCGACGGCGACGAAGACATATTTCGCGCACTCGAGGCAGGTGCAAAGGCATACCTGCTTAAGGGCATGACCATCGAGGAACTCACTTCGACCATCCATGCTGTGCACTCCGGCAAGGCACGCATCGCCCCTGCCATCGCAGAAAAGCTGGCCGAACGCATGAGTGGGCAGGCCCTTACCGCACGTGAGCTGAACGTGCTCGAACGCATCGTCGCTGGGCGCTCCAACAAGGAGATCGCCTCTGACCTCGACATCTCCGAGGCCACAGTCAAAACGCACGTGAATAACCTGCTCGGCAAGCTTGGCGTCAGTGATCGCACCCACGCAGCTACGATCGCCATTCAACGCGGGATCGTCCACCTCAAATGAAACCACGGGATTCCATGAAGCTCCTATTTGCTCTCGCCATCGCAATCTCCATCGCTCAGCCCTCTGGCGTTCTTGCGCAGCAAAAAGGAAGTTGGCGTTCAGCAACCTCCGCCGAACTTGCCGCCTCACTTCCTGCACGCGCTCCTGTTGAAAAGGAGCACATCGAGATCGAGATGCGCACGGCATCCGGCATCATCGATGCTCGTGGCCGAATCATCGCCGGAGTCGTTCTCATTACCGCCGGTTATTCGGCCGACGGCAAATACTCGCATTACTTTTTGGTGCAGTCGCCGATCACCCTCGGGAGTGTTGCACTCAGCCCCGGGTCCTACGTTATCGGATGGCGGCGCGGCGATGACTCGCTCTCCATCACGTTTTACGACGCGACGACAGGCTCTACACGCGGTACCGCTCTTGCGCACAGAATCCCCACCGGATCACGTGTTGAGAGCTTTAGGCTCTGGCCTCCAAATGACCATGCCATCCTTCAAATCGGGCGCTTCGCGCTGCCTTACACTCTGACCGATTAGGGATTCAGCCGCGCCTGCCGCTGCTCGCCAGAGTCCTGACCCTTTCTGATCTCCTCGCCCAGCAAAATTGCCTCGGCGATCTCGAGCATCGACTTTCTTCGTTGGCGGCTCTCGCGCTGCATCATCCTGTAAGCTTCTTCCTCACCGACCCCCAGGTCTCGCTGCAGAATTCCCTTCGCCCGCTCCACCGCCTTCCGAGCCTCAAGCCTTCCGGCCAGCTGCGCGTTTTCGTTTTCAAGACGAGCACGTTCCACCTCAGCGCCCACAAGGTATCCGATCGTCGACAGGAGCCGGACCTCATTCGTTGTGTGTTGGTAAGAACCACGATGCTGTAGGTTCATAACTCCCACCACCTTGCTCGCACACAAAATCGGAGTTGAAAGCATTGCCTCGAATCGGTCCTCGGGCAGATTCTTGAATAGCTTGAACCGTGGATCTTCCGATGCATTCGCAGCAATCGCCACCGGCTCGCGATGCTCGGCCACCCAACCCGTGATTCCCTGCCCGACTTTGATTCCCAGGTGGTCAACGACATCGGCGTGCGGATTCTTTGACGCCCTCAGCACCAACTTCTCTCCCTCAAGCACGTAGATAAAGCAGGAGTCGCACGGGATGACCGTCGTGACAAAATCCACAATCCGCCCCAGCACTTTGTGTAACGAATCGGCCGCCGCGATGCTGCTTGTGATCTCGTGGAGAAAATCGATCGGCGCGATCAACGCGGCTCCTCCTGTCTGGACCTCTGATGTCGGCGTCTCAACCTTACTGTCTTTTGCGACAGCTACGCGCAACCCAGCCTGCCGTGCACTCAAGCTGCGAGAATGGCTGTTCTTCTTCTCCTCTACCAGCCTGCCTGCATTCTGCGCCGCCTCATTCACCAGGAAGCCCATCTTCGGATGTGAGGGCTCAAAATCCGGCGTAACCCCGTGCTGCGTTAGTTCCTCACTGGTCGTCGGCCCGATGGAAACAACCACCACCGATCGCAGTCCCGCACGAAGGTCGTCAGCTGATTCCATCTGCGTCGCGATCTGAAACAGGTGGACCACTTGCGCTGCGGTCGTAAACAACACGACGTCAACTCCTCCGCTCGACACGCCCAGTACCGCCTCGCGCAGCGGCCCAAGATCCTCCGGCATGGCCCACTGATACACCGGAACCTTGGTCAACTCTGCCGTCTTCTCGTTCAGCGCCTGCAGCAACTCTGGGTTTGAGACACCGTACTCCTGCACCGCCACGCGAAAGCCGGCCAGCGACTCCCCGAACTCCGCATCGAGTGCTGTCATCATCTCCCGCCACGTATTCGGCTCAGGAGCCACCACGGCGATCGGCACCTTCAGTTCTTTCAGGACTGCGACCGGCTTGGGCCCACGAGCCGCGATGCGCACCTTTTTCAATGCCTCCAGAAACTCCTCGCGCTTGCCCGCCGCCTCGACAATCCCCATCAGCGCGCGAACACCTACACCGGTGAGAAAAACGACAAGATCGAAGCCGCCCGCAATCAGCTTCTCTGCAAATTCGAGAGCCAGCCGGTTCGACTCCAGCGGAACTTCACGCATCGCTGGCACCACAAAGGGCTCGCCCCCGTAGGTCCGAATCAGCTTCGCCATCTCGCTCGAGCGTCGCGACTCAAGCGACAAAACTCTCAACCCATCAAAGCTTGCAGGTGCCATCATGAACTCCCGAAGTGCCACAAAAGCGGCGGAATGCATTACCAAACAGTAAATTTCAGCTTATGTGTAGGCCTGTTGCTCATCATTTTACAGACACACTTCAAATCGGCCAGTGCCGACACCCAACGTGCTACCTTGTCCACACGACCAAACGCTCAGCCCAGGCCCTTCCAATGATTCACGTTCGACGCTGGTTTCCTGTCCGTATCCGCCTTGCACCGCTGCTTTTTCTTCTCGCAGGGAATGCCTTTGGCCAGGGCGGGGTTACAAGTTCGTCCAATTGCGACCTGCAACGCGCCCAGCCTTCAAACCGTGGCGAAATCCCGGGCTTCCTGCCCGTTCTCTCTGGTCCCTACGTTGACGCGACGCTCGAAGCACAGCTGCGCTCCGCCTATCGCTCCCTCCAGATGCGGGATTCGAGTGCAGCCGCACGTGAACACCTCCGCGCCACCCTTGCGCTTGCCCGCGCGCGCTCCAATCGGTGCGCAGAGTCTCTCACCGACTACGCACTTGGTATTCTCTCCAGCAATACAGACGTCAAGGCGGCAAGTGACTGGTTCCACCAGGCTGAGGAGGGCTTCCGTGACGTCGGTTCTGCCACCGGACTCGCGCACGTCCACTTCGATCTCGCCTCCCTTGCCAGCAACACGGAATCGGCCAGTCAGTCTTCTGCCAGATTTGTGGCCGTAGCCGATGAGTTGGAAAGAATCGGCGATTCTCTAGATGCCCTCTCCGCCCGTCTCCATGCCGCAGATCTCACAAACGATCCCTCTGTGGCCATGGAAAAGCTCATCCAACAGGCACAGGATCTCCACTCAACGTCCCTGGAAGCCCGTATTCACCAGACCTGGGGTGACTCCCTCTACGCTCATGGCCAGTACGATCAGGCAATGCTTCATTACCGGCGGTCCGACGACCTCTACGTCACCTGCCGGTGCGATCCAGACGAACGCGCCTATCTGCAGACCAGCATGGGCCGCCTCGAGCGTACTCAGGGCCGTCCCGAGGCTGCCATTCCCCACTACCGCCTCGCCCTCTCGCTCCAAAGTCTGGCCCGCGATCAGGCCTTTATCCCTCAGACGCTCAATGCCATCAGTGTCGCCTACGAGACGATGCATCAGTATCCGCGCGCCATTGCTTACGTCCAACAAGCGCTCGCAGTCGCACGTGCCATTCACTCTCAGCAGTTCATCGACTTCCTCGAAGCTAACCTCGGCTTCCTCTACTACCAGTCCGGCGAGCCTCGCCGCGGACTTCCCCTCTTGGAACGCGCAACCTCGAACCTCAGCAATGACTACCAGCGCTGCACACGCTACTCCCAACTTGCTGAGGTCTATCTCGCAATCCGCGATTTTTCAAAAGCAGAGGCGACCATTACGCGTTCCATCGAGGCCTGCGAACGCAATCACAATACGCAAAGCATCGCGGAAGCCCTGGAGACCCGGGCTCATATTCGCCTGCTCAGCAACGGCTCACTTGATGCGGCGCTTGCCGACGCGCAGCGATCACTTGCCATTATGGAAGAGATTCGTTCCCATGTGGTGCCCGAAGACGCCCACAAACGCGGATACAACGAGGTCTCCATCAAGAACTATGAGACGACCATCGCCATCCTTGCTCGCCTCAACCGCTATCCTGAGGCACTCGAAGTCACCGAACAATCCCGAGCCCGCGCGTTTCTCGATCTCCTCAGCAGCCCTCACAACACGCTCTCAGCCGACACACCCCTTGCTGTAGCACCTGCTGCGCTGCCAGCATCTGCAGGCGCGGTTGCCTCAGTCCATCGCAGCGCATCCCTCCTCGCTGCCTCCGGCCTGCTTGAAAGCGAGTCCCATGTCCCGGCCATGCAGACCTCAGAGATTATGGCTGCCGCCAACCGCCTCCACACCACACTACTCGCCTTCTGGATCTCCTCAGAGCCCGAGCCACGCCTGTACACCTGGGTGATCCAGCCCTCGACTGCGGGGTCCGCTCCTGCAATCTTTGGAACCTCGAAGCCTATTCACCCCTCCGAACTCGAATCGCTCATCCGATCGACAAATCCCTCCAATTCACAGACCCGAGGCGTAGCCACTCGTGGAGACCGCGCCCTCGCGTCCGTGCAGAATCCAACCGAGCTTCGATCCTGGAGTCGCCTTTACCAAATCCTTATTGCTCCTATCGCCTCCCACCTTCCCACCGAACCCGGCTCCCTGATTACGGTCGTCCCGCATGGCCTGCTGTTCCAACTCTCCTTCGCTGCACTCCTCGACACCCGAGGCCACTATCTTGTCGAGCGCTATGCTCTCAACACAATTCCGGCGACAGGCCTCCTTCGCTACACCGAAAAAAACGAGACTGCGGCCGACGCTCTTCCCGCGCACTACGTCCTGCTTGCGAATCCAGAGCATCTGCCCCAGCTTCACGGAGTTCCCCTGCCGCCACTTCCAGGAACTGCGGCTGAAGTAGCCGCGATCGCACAGACACTCCCAACCTCTGAAGTAACGATTCTTGAAGGCTCACGTGCCAGCGCGGAGGACCTATTCCGGACACTGCCCCAGGCCACCGTCCTCCACTTTGCGACCCATGCCGTCGTCAGCGGAACCGACTCCTTCGGCTCCTTCCTCGCCCTGAACAAAACAAACGACGGCAAAGCTAATCCACAGAATCCCGCACCTGATGGTCTCCTGACCACGGCATCCATCTACTCCCTTCGCCTGCATACTCGAATGGTCGTTCTCAGTGCCTGCCGCACCGGGCTCGGCCCCGTCTCAGCCGATGGCGTCGCCGGACTCTCTCGCGCATTCTTCTACGCCGGCTCCGCCTCGGTGCTAACCACGCTTTGGGACGTCGCCGATCAGCCAACCGCGGTCCTGATGCCCCTCTTCTACCAGAACCTGTCCCGCGGGCAGTCCCGCTCTCAGGCTTTGCGCTCCGCTCAGCTTGAGCTTATTGCTCGTCTGCGCTCCAAACGCCTGCGTGTCACCATAGGCTCCGTAAGCCGCCCGCTGCCCGAACGACCAGCCTACTGGGCAGCCTTCTCCCTCTCCGGCCAGCCCTAAGTCCATTTTCCCTATCGAATTCCTCCACCAAATCGTCTACCCTATACCGCGAGAAGGCCAACACAGAAAATTAACCGCCAACCCAAAAAGCGGCACTCCTAGATCGCTAACTATTTTTCTTCTATTTCTCTCGCTCACACGATGATCTCTTTAGACGAGTTCAACGGCATCTACAATCAGCATGTTGATGCCATCTTTCGGGTCACGCTGCGTGCAGTCAGCCGCCGCGAAATCGCCGAGGAGATCACCAGCGAAGTGTTCCTAACCCTCTACCAATCCGCCGAAACGGTCACTCCTGACCAGATCCCCGCCTGGCTCTTCACAGTAGCCAAGCGTCGCGCTGCCGACTACTGGCGTCGCTGGTATCTCGAGCAACGCTGGACAGATAGCTCCTCCGAAACCGACTATGCTGACCCGGCACAGTCCCATCCTGAGATTCCCTTCGACGACCTGCTAACCCGCTGCCCCGCTCTCAAGCCTGTCCACCGCGCCTGCCTTGTCCTGCGCTTTGTGCAAGGGATGACCCGCGAGGAAATCGCCGTACACACCGGGCTCTCCGAGTTCCAGGTAAAAGGACATCTGCAATACGGCCTCAAGCTTCTCCGCGACGCCCTCGCCTCGCCGCGGCCAAATCTTCCCGCGCAGGAGCTATCCGCCGATGTCTGACCTTCACCAACACGATCTCGACACTCTTCCTCCCGGCGTGCACACCTCGCGCACCTGTCCCCCGCTGGCTCTGCTGCGTGCCTTCCAGGAGCAGGTGCTGCCCAGCGATCTTTCCGGCGATATCGCCTCCCATATTGAAGGCTGCTCCCTCTGCCGAGGCCTGCTCTCTGACATTGAACATCTACCCCAACCCGGAATCACCTCCGTTGAACGTGGTCGCATCCGCAGCAGGCTCCCGCTCAGCACAGCGCCGTCCCGAAAACCCGGATGGCGCTGGTACGCCGTGGCCTCCGCCGCTGCTGCTCTGGTCATCGCTGGCGTCATTCTCGTCGTCCATCAAACCGAGCATCCTCGCGTCGCAAACGTCGCTCCGCTCCCCGCCTCCTGGCCCTCACAGACACATACAGCCGAGGTCCAGCCCGGCAAGACCGCTACCGCACCTTCCTCTGAGCCTCAGATCGCGAAACTTGAGCCGCCGCTCGAACTCTCCCCGGCACTTGTTCTGCGCGGCGGATCCACCAGCACCTCCGAACCAACCGCGCAACAGCTCGCCCCGGCCTTCGACGCCTACACCCGCAACGATTACACTGCCGCAGCGCAGCGCTTCTCTCAGCTTGCCAAACAGTTTCCGCGCTCCGGCATGCCCTTCCTCTACCTCGGCATCACCCAGTTGCTCACCAACGACAATGCCAATGCGCTCTTCAACCTGACCCGCGCCGAGCAGTTCGTTCCCCCAGCCCAGAAGGACGCCTCCTCCTGGTATCGTGCCGTCGCTGCACTCCGCACAGGGGCGCCAAATGCTGAGCAGCTCTTGCACTCGGTCTGTGAACGCAAGGGTTCGGCATACGCACAGCAGGCCTGTCAGCTCGAACAGCATCCTTAGAATTCGGCCGGGGCAACAGAATTACCCCACAAGCGCACGTCGCATCGGCCTGCCTGAAGCTTTCCACCGCTTCATCGTCTCGTAAACAAGCACGGTCGTAAACGTCACTGCCATCCACAGGACAACTGCCTCAATCGGCAGTCCATCCCAGGCCGTCACCCTGAGGCCCATCATCTGGCGGCCCTGATAGCCCCACCAGCCGTACGGAACTGCGAGCGTCGCCTCCCAAAGCATGCTCATCAGCAGAATGACAAAGAAGGTCAAGCTGAACGCTCGCCAGTTGACGACCTCCCGCGCCTCCGTAAACAACGCTGCAGATGGCGCGAGCGCACCGCACACCAGGAACGTCCAGTAGCCCGGGAAACCCTCCGGTTCGGCAGAAAAGAGCTTTTTGTACGCGATGGCTGCCCCAATAAGAACGATCCCCAATACCGCTGACTCTGGATGGAATCGAAGCAGGCGGTCGAAGTCGATTCGTTCCGGCGAGTCTTCGCCAACCGTGTAAGCACGTAGCCAATACTCGTCCAGCCAGATGTACATCAGCAGCACGGCGACGAATCCGAGGAAGTAAAACAAATACTCTTCCACGGGTACTCCGCCATGCAGTGCAGGTGCCAGAATACCCAAGGTCGACTCAGCATTCGGGAACGTTAGAAAGAGATGCGCGAAGAAAAAATCAAGCCCAGCACCGATTGGAAAAAGCAGGCCAATCGTCCACCAAAATGCCTTCTTTGAGATCCGAACGCCCTCCTGCGGCACCAGCCAAAATCCGATCGCCACAATCGGAATTGCAAACAGCAGCAGGCTCACGGTGTACCCATACGGTGAGGGATTCTTCGCGGAAACATCTACCACCGACGAGACGCGTACCGTATGCAGTGTCAGTGCAGCTGGAACCGCCACCATCGCGATCATCGCAGCCACTAATCCGAAGCCTGCCCGCGATGCGGCGCCACTCCTACGAAGACTGTTCATTCGAACCTCCGGTCAAACGAGGCCCTACTCCATTGTCACTCTGTTCCAGAGAAGTCACCATAAACATTAATCTTCCGCTCACATCCGCGTACAATCTCATCCCACAGAGGTCTCCGCCGCAATGCCCAACCCTACCCTGCTCTTTTTCGTCATCATCATCCTCTACCTCATCAGCTCCATCAAAATTCTTAAAGAGTATGAGCGCGGAGTCATCTTCCGCCTCGGCAGAATCTCACCCGCAAAGGGCCCGGGAATTATTCTTGTCTTTCGTCCTCTCGATCAGATCGTTCGTGTCTCCCTCCGCCAGGAGGCGATGGAGGTCCCTGCCCAGGACATCATTACCCGCGACAATGTCACTCTCAAGGTCAACGCAGTCATTACCCTCCGCGTCATTGATCCAACCAAAGCCGTCATTGAGGTCGCAAACTATATCTACCAGACCTCGCAGTTCTCCCAGACCACGCTCCGCTCTGTACTCGGTGAGGTCGAACTCGACGAACTGCTAGCCCATCGCGACCGCCTCAACCAGCGCATACAGACCATCATCGATGGTCACACCGCCCCCTTCGGCGTCAAAGTCGTTTCTGTCGAGGTCAAACAGGTCGACATGCCCGAGACCATGCTCCGAGCCATGGCCAAACAGGCCGAGGCCGAGCGTGAGCGCCGCGCTAAAATCATCCATGCCGAAGGTGAGTTCAACGCCGCATCCAAACTTGTTGAGGCCGCTACCCTCATGGCCACACAACCCATGACCCTCCAGCTGCGCTATCTTCAAACCCTCACTGAGATAGGTGTCGAGAAGAATACGACCATAGTTTTTCCCCTTCCAATGGAGCTAATGAACTTGTTGAATAAAACAGTCCAGGCTGGCAGTGAAGCAGGAGCTACACTTCCAGCCAAGCCCACACAATAGGAGCCCTCACGCTGGCTCCTGCCGCGAAGGATTCCGACCGTGAACACCCGCTATCTCGAAGACGAAGACCTCGACACCGCCTCCAGCGACCGTGAGATCTCGCTCGGCGCTACTACTCTGCTCGGAATCTTTCTTCTGCTCGCACTCATCTGTGCCGTCTTCTTCGGATTCGGTTACACGATGGGTCGTCGTTCTACACCCGTTGCAGCCGCCGCTACAACCAATTCCGTAGAAGCCACCACCCTCAAGACCACGGGTGCTGCCAAGCCCGCCCCAGGCTTCGTCCCTGCGGCCAAAGCCTCCGACGAGCCGGACACCGTCAGTGCCGACAACTCCGATTCCAGCGTGCAGCTTCCGCAGCCAGTTCAGGCGCCTTCCGCCAGCGCCGAATCGCACGCCCAGCAGAAGCCCCAGCCCGCCCCAGTTACCGCGGCGAAGTCCTCAGCTAACCCGCCCGCTCCGATTACCGCACCTGACTTCAGCAAAGCTGCCGCGCCTCCGGCACCAGCCCATACAGTAGGCACTGCAGTTCAGAGTGGCCCGCCCGCACTCGTTCAGGTAGCCGCAGTCTCCCATCAGGAAGACGCCGATATCCTCCTCAATGCTCTCAAGCGTCGCGGTTACGAGGTTGCGGTCCGCCACGAGCCTCAAGACAAACTCCTGCACATCCAGATCGGTCCCTTCGCATCGCGCAAGGACGCCGATGACATGCGCAAGCGCCTGCTCTCTGATGGCTACAACGCTATCGTCAAATGAACACCTTGGGTTCACGTTCAATCCAGGGGCTTCATCTCTTCCGGCAAAGCCTCAGCAATTGCGCCCCGAACCGCCCGTAACAAATCCTCACGCGACTGAAACGCCGCTGGCTCAATCACTGGCAGGAACCGTACCTCGGCCACGCCCGGCGTAATTGCCCAACTGCCTTTCCGCATCATCTTCTCTGTTCCCGTAATTACGACCGGAACCACGGGCGCCTGTGTCTCCATCGCCAGGTAAAAAGGCCCCTTTTTAAAGGGCTGCAACCGACCGTCACGAGACCGTGTTCCCTCCGGATACACCAGAATATGCAACCCCTTTTCGAGAGCTCTTCCCGCCGCAATCACGCTCGCCTGGGCGGCCTCTCTCTTCCCTCCACGCTCAACCGGAATAAAGTCACCCATTCGCATTGCGCGTCCCAGGATTGGAATGTTCATCAGTTGCTTCTTCAGCATCACCGAACTTCGGCCCGGAAACATCGGCAGCTCAACTGGCGGGTCCAGGTTTGATACGTGATTACTCATAAAAATGCATGCTCGATCACTAGGTACACACTCCCGACCTGTAACCTCGATACCAATCCCAGCCGCACTTATCCCCGCGTTCGCGATCCACATCGCCACGCGGTATAGCAGACTGATGTCTCCCACGAATAGCGTGTAAGGAATCCCCAAAATACCGGATATCGGTCCTAGAGATGTGTAAACAAACAACAACTTTAGTGTAGAAAGCATCCGTCTTCGAGAATATCGCAAGAGGCGGGGACAACCCCCCATACCCTATTCTTCATCCATTTGGACATAGCACTTTTGGGGGAAAAAATTTCCCCCTCATAGTGCAAAACTTCGTTCATACGCCAGACTTATTCGCTAAGTCTTTTCAGTAGAGCACTTGGTGGATGGCACCTAACTTGCAATTAAAAGCTTGAGGAGTTCTGTCGCTCCCCGACACATGCAGCCCCGTGTCCAGACAGAACGCTCGTTCGAGGCCATCTGCGGCCTTTTCTTTTGACTGCCTGCAACTTTTCGAACTTTTAACAGGAGGACCATGAAACTCTATTCTCAGGTCTCTGTCTTCGGGGCGGTGCTTGCGCTAGCAACCGCCTTCGCGTCGGCCGATACTATTCAACTCGGCAGCTACCAAACCGGAGGGCCAACCCTCGGGAATGGCAACACGGCGGTTGCCTACGTCGGATCGACGACTACAACTTATGCTCTGAACCCCGGTGCGGCCTGGGCTGCTCCTGGTGCCAATTCCACTTGGGTGTCGAACAATCCGAATTCCGCTCCCGGTGGCAGTGTTAATGAAGCCGCGGGCATTTACTCCTACACCACAACCTTCACCACACTGGCTGGTTCAACGTACGCCGGAGCAATTTGGGTGCTGGCCGATGACACCGCCAGCATTCTCTTAAACGGAAATGCTATTCCTGTTGTAAATTTGCTTGGGCTTGACACTCATTGTTCAGACAGTGGAATCGGCTGCCTAACGCCAACCCTTATCAACCTACCTTCCGCATACTTCGTAGACGGCATAAACACTCTGCGATTTGATCTCCAGCAAACCATCCTCTCTACCGGCCTGGATTTCTACGGAACAATCATCGGAACCGCAGGCCCTGTCGGAGGTCCAACGGCTGTTCCTGAACCCGGAACCCTGTTCCTTCTTGGTACTGGCCTTATTGGATCTGCGGGATTTTTGATGCGTAGGTCACGATCGTTTGGCCTCAAATAAAATCCGATAACGAATAACTAACCCCACCGGAAGGCCTCAAGCGTCCGGTGGGTTTTCTTTAGCCACCCAAGCGACTAACTCACTTCATAACTCCCTCAAGAAAATCGGTCTGCAAGTCGGCCTGCAATCGCACCTTGCGTAATAGCGCGTGGAAGCTTGTCATAGATTCCGCCAAACCCTCCGTTCGAAAGAATCGCGACAACATCGCCACTCTTCACCTCAGGCGCAAGAGCCGTGACAATTGCATCGGCGTCTGGGTACGTCCCGGCGCGAACTCCTTTTTCCCTCAACTTAAGAACCACTGCCGACGGGTCGAGACGCTCCAATACCGGAATGCTCTCCGACTTAAAGACACCCGACAACGCTACTTGATCCGCCAACGCCAGGCTCTCAACCAGCGCATCTTCGAAGACATTTCTTCTCAATGTATTTGATCGTGGTTCAAGTACCGCAATCAACCGTTGTCCCGGATAGCTTTCGCGGAGGGCACGCAGCGTCTCACGAATAGCAGTCGGATGGTGCGCAAAATCATCGATAATCGTCACACCTTCTGCAACGGCCTTAACCTCTAGCCTGCGTTTTACGCTCCGAAACGTCTTGAGCGCTTCAACGATTGCCTCGACCGCAACTCCCTGCCCTGCAGCAAGCGCCGCCGCTGCAGTTGCGTTCAGCGCATTGTGCTCTCCTGCCATCGGAAGGCTCAACTCCGCGAACCTCTGGTCAGCGCGCCACAAGGTCCATCGGCTCCCCGATCGATCATGCCGCAAATCAGAAATCCGCCAGAAAGAACCCTCGTCAAATCCGTAGCGCTCCACAGTACAAAATGCCTTCGCAACACACTCACTGACATTCGAACTCGCGTCGTAGGCTACGAGGCGTCCTCGTCGCGGAACCAGGTTCACAAAGCGCTTGAATGCTGTCTTTACCGCATCGAGATCAGCATAGATATCCGCATGGTCGAACTCCACATGAGTAAGAATCGCAGCGTTGGGAAAGTAGTGCAGAAACTTCGGCCCTTTATCAAAGAACGCCGTATCGTACTCATCGCCCTCAAGAATGAACGGAGTGGTCGGCCGCACCATAAAACTGGTACCAAAGTTCTCTGCAACGCCGCCAATCAAGAATGACGGCGCAAACCTCGGACTCCGCGACGAGGCCGTCTCATAGATCCACGCAAGCATACTGGTGGTCGTCGTCTTACCATGCGTTCCTGCAACAACGAGGGGCTCGCGTCCCGCAAGAAACTCGTCATGCAGCACGGAAGCCATCGAGCAAAACGGAATCCGCTCATCCAGCACTCGTTCCAGTTCCACATTTCCCCGTGAGATCGCGTTTCCGACCACAACGAGGTCCGGACGGTGATCCAGGTTCCCCTCTGCATACGGCTCATAAACCGTGATATCGAGCGAGCGCAACAGATCGCTCATCGGCGGATATGCGGCCGCATCCGAGCCCGTCACCACGTGGCCCTGCTGCTTTAGCATTCCCGCCAGCGACGCCATCGCCGTACCGCAGATTCCGATTAAATAGATGTGTTTCTGCATCGCACCAAGGAAAGACTAACCTGAAACCGCGGCCTCAAGAAAGGTAAGTTGCGGATTCTCCGCATCGTCAAGCTCCAGCCTCACCTCAACGCCTAGGGGAAGAGTGACATTCGCACCGTACACGTGCCCACATCGCAACCCAATCCCGACAGGACCATCAAAGCCACGCAAACCATGCAGAATCGCACGCTCCAGCAGGTCCTGCTCCTCGGCAGCGACACACTGCGCCATGTCGCCGAAGATAATTCCTCGAACATTCTCCAGCCTGCCAGAGTAGCGGAGATGTAGCAGCATTCTGTCCCACTGATAAGGTTTCGTGCCGATGTCCTCAAGAAACAGCACGCTGTCCGCAAGTCGCGGTGCATACGGCGTTCCCAGCCCCGCAGCGAGAATCGAGATGCAACCGCCCAGCAGCATCCCCTCTGTTGTTCCCTTCTGTAGAACACGAAGACCGGCAGTCGATCCAAGCGACCATCCTGTCTCACCATCGAAGGTGCTGCGCCAACTCGTCAGGTCAACTCCATCTTCGCGACCGAAATCAGACGCCACCATCGGCGCATAGAAGGTCGTAAGGTTCGCTTCGTTCTGAAACCAGCTATGCAACGATGTGTGATCGCTGTATCCAATAAATGCCTTTGGATTCGCCCGGATCAGCTCCGCGTCGAGATACGGCAGTAACTCCGCCGAACCCCAACCCCCGCGCGTACAAACGATGCCATCAATCGCGTTATCACTGAACGCAGCATGAATGTCTTCCAGGCGCTCCTTGAGCGATCCCGCGTAGTAGAGTGGACCGCTCGCAAGCGCATGTCGCCCTAACTTCACGCTGTATCCAAGCGCCTCCAACTCGGCAATCCCGCGCTCGACCAACTCACGCTTCGGCGTGCTCGCCGGAGAGATCACTGCAAGTGTCGAACCAGGCCGCAGTGACAGAGGCTTCGTAAATTTGTACTTGCTTCTCGTCACAGCGCCGAGACCTCGCCGCGGCAGATAATCTCTGCGGGCCCGGTCAAACGCATCGCCTGATCATTCGCCAGCCATACCGTGCGCTGCGCTCCACCCTCAGCTACCGCCTTCAACTCCCGATTTACACCACGCAACGCCATTGCGGCCGCTGAAGAGGCGCATGTCCCTGTGCCCGATGAGGTCGTCGGACCACACCCACGCTCGAAGATGCGAAACGCAATCTCACTCTCTGAGACAACTCTCACAAACTCAACATTTGTTCCATGTGCAAACAAGGGGCTCGTGCTGATCTGCGCGCCCAGCGCTTGCCATGCAAGCCCGTGAGCGCTGAAGTCATCACTCTCAACAAAGATCACGAAGTGTGGGTTACCCACATTCACCATCGCGCCAACCACATTCCCGACTCCGGGAACCTCGATAGTTCGCGGCATCACACGCGGAACTCCCATCTCGCTCTCGATCAGGTAGAGCGGATCGGCGTCTTCGACGACATGGCAGATGCGCGGGCCACCATGTGTTCCCAGCACGACATCGTCCATTCCCTCTGAACTCGCCAGCCACGCGGCGACACAGCGAGTGCCGTTGCCGGAAAGCTCCGCCTCGCTCCCGTCTGCATTGAAGAGCCTCAAAAACAGCTCGCCATTTGCTTTCCGTTCAAGGAACTCAATTCCGTCAGCACCAACGCTGGTATTGCGGCTGCACAACTTACGTGCCAGAGCTGCGTGCTGCCGCATAGAGGCCGCTTCCTCGAGGATCAGAAAATCATTACCGCATGCATGTGCTTTAACAAAGGGAATCATCATCGATCTATCTATTCTTCCTCAGCATCCCGAAATACGACAACCTGGTCGGTTGCGTCGCTCGCACGTAGTGCCTGCAGTAGCTGCGCGTGGTGCTTGCTGTTCGACGAAACGGCAAATGTAATCCGCTCGAATCCCCCACCGCTGTCCTTCTCCTGAATGTTCAGACGAATCCCCTTGCGATCCAGAACACTCAGAACTGCAACATAGATCTTCTTCATATCCTCGCCGCGAACCTCATACAACATCGAGTAGTGCTTCCAGCTCATAATCGATTCAAGATATCCGATAAGCACCAGTGCAATAAGGGTGATCAACGTCGCCAGGATGGCCTCGAGATAAAGACCTGCACCACAAGCCATTCCAATCGATGCGATAACAAAGACCGTTGCGGCGCTCGTAAGCCCTACGACACGGATACGCGTATGCAGAATAATCCCCGCGCCCAGAAAGCCAATGCCCTGCACAATATTAGCCGCCACGCGGCCTTTATCTGGGTTGGCATCGCCAGCCAATACCGCTGAAAGCATTGTAAAAAAGGCGCAGCCCAGGCACAGCAGCATGTTCGTGCGCAGGCCCGAAGCCTTATGCCTCCACTCGCGCTCGAAGCCGATGACGCCGCCCAGGAACGAAGCGGTGAGAAGTCTCGCCGCCGTTCCTGTCGAAAGCAGTTCCTGGTCAACCTGACTGAAATGAAACTGGGGTACTAGCATGGTCTGCGTGAGATAGTAGCACCGGCGCGCCTCATCTTCCCTGCAAACTGTTCGCAGGAATCAGAATCGGTCCGACCGGTAAACACGCGCGCACGGCTGTCCCGTCGTGCATAGAACAACAAGTTCCGTCAGGCCGTGAGGATGTTCCGTTACCGCCGCCGCAACAGGATCTCCGGCAATCGCAATCACATATGCGGCATGCTCAGCGGGAGCGGCGAGCGCCACCTTCCAGCTGTCGTAGTCGCTCTCGCTCAGCGTCTGTCGCAGTGGAATTCCCGCCTGCTGCAGCGCTCCCACGTGATCGGAGTTATACATCAGGATCGGGACACCAGGAGGAAACGTGTGCAGTTCACGGGCGATCGCAGCCTCAAACGCAACGCGTGTCGTGGAGTTAGCCATTGCTTCCTTAAGGACCAGTGGAACGCGATACATCATCGTAATCACGCTCATTACGATCAGTAGCACCGCGATCGGCTGCATCAATCGTGCGGGCAACGGCTGAGATGCAGCCCAGCGCCGCTGTATCCATGCCAGCGCCACGAACGCAAATACCGCAAATGCCGGCAGCATCTCCATTCCATAGCGCGAGTTGTAGTACGAGTGCGGCCAGAGCGGCGGGATAAAGATGGGGACTGACCCAAACGCGATGGAGTAGATATAAAACGGAAGCGGAATCCACAGCAACGTAGAGGCCACTTCCAATCGGCGTCGAACCGCAAGTGTCAATCCCGTCACAGCCAGCGCCAGCACAGCAAATCCCGTCTCCCATGCAGCTGTGTCCAGCTGGGCTGCGCGCAAATAGAGCACAGTCGCCCAAACAGGATCGCGCCATCCCGGATAATGATTCGCCCCAGAAGGCGTCGTTCGCCTCTCGATCGCCGTCGCTGAGTACGGCCCGCGCATAAAGTCCAGCGGATCGTGAAAAAAGTGCTGGTTGTATGCAAGCCACGCGATTGGTCCTGAGACCGCAAGGACCGTAAAGACAGCGAAGGCCGCAGTACAACGGCTACGGATACCTCCTGACCGGATCACCTGCCAGCCAAGAACACACCATACTGCCGCCCCAAAGATCCAACCGTCATAGCGCGTCAGAACTGCCGCCAGGATCAGCAATCCAATCGCGATAAGCCGCCAATTCGCCGCGCTCGCCCGTCCAGCACGAATATCCGCGACACACTCCATCGTAAGCAGCGTCGCCCAGATCAGAATCGCAAGAAAGAGCGGCTCCGTCATCGCAGTCGTAGCCAGGTAGAGCAAATTGGGATTCAGGCCATAAAAGGCTGTCGCAAGCAACGCCCAGCGTGCCGGCATCATGCGACGCGTCAACCGATAAAGCCCCGCAACGCTTAGCACATAGCACAGCAGCGAAGGCCATGCGCCAGCCATCCCGTTCTGCCACCACTCCATCTTCTGCACGAAGGGAAGTATCAACAGGTGCGGCAGCGGCAGCCACACGCCTCCAAGCTGAATAATTCCTGGATTCCTTGAGTCAAGGATGCGCCGTGCTATACCGAGATGCGCCACCGCATCCCCGTACAGCAACAGGTAGCCGCGCGACATACAAACAATCAGTGCGATAAAACCCAGCGCCACCGCAGCCAGCGCAATAGGCATCGCCTCTTCGCGTTTTGACGGACGTATATCGAAGTTGAGAGGAGCCGGTCCTGCCGACTCCTCTGGCCCCATGCCTCGTTGCCTACGCGCCCGTGTAGTCAAGGTGCGAAATCTCCCGGAACAGTTTGAACCGCTGTTCGATCTCCTCGCGAGTCACCGCTTGCAGACGCTCAGTTCCAAACCGTTCAACAGCGAACGAACCCATCACGCCACCGTAGAACATGGCCGTGCGAAAAACCGTCGGCGTCAGCTCTGGCTGCGAGGCGAGATATCCATAGAAGCCTCCTGCAAACGAGTCACCAGCGCCGGTTGGATCCACCACTTCGGCCAGTGGAAGCGCAGGGGCGCGGAAAGGATGCACCGCACGAACTCCACCCGGGAATGAGCGATCGCTGAAGAACGCCGTAGCACCATACTCTCCATGCTTGACGATCAGCGTCTTCGGCCCCATCGCCAACACCTTATTGGCAGCGACGACGAGGTTCGGTTCTCCAGCAAGCATACGTACCTCGCCGTCGTTGATCAGCAGCGTGTCCAACTCGCGCAACACCTTCGCAAGATTCTCGGCATGGTCGGCAATCCAGTAGTTCATCGTGTCGCCGCACACCATGCGAACGTTTGCCATCTGGTTGCGCACTCGACCCTGTAGCACAGGATCGATATTCGCCAGGAAGAGATAGGTGCTGTCCTTATACTCCTGGGGAATCTTCGGCTCGAAAGTCTGGAACACGTTCAGGTCCGTGCCCAGCGTCTGCGCCTCGTTCAGATTGTTCACATACGAGCCAGTCCAGTGGAAGCTCAGGCCATCCGCGCGCTCAATGCCGCGAGTATCGATGCCGCGCCGCGTAAACACAGCCTCGTGTTCGGCGGTGAAGTCCTTGCCGACAACCGCGATCACTCGCACATCCGTGAAATAGCTGGCAGCCAAAGCAAAATGCGTCGCCGCGCCGCCCAGGCAATGATCCACCGAACCGCTCGGGGTCTGAATGCTGTCAAACGCCACCGAACCTACAACAAGAATCGACATGAACTCCTCTTTCTTGAACTTTGTGTTTTGCCCAACGAAATCAAAACCAAACAAGCCCGCCTAGGCGATTGACTAAGCCTGAAGATATTTGTCCAGGAGCAGTCCCAGCTTCTGCTTCGTCTCCGCCGGAATCGCCTTGCGATCGGTAAGGATGGCATACTTCAACGCATCGCCACACCCGCAGGTTCTCTCGGCCGGCATCGCCGCAACCGCCGCGCGAACCACCTTGGCTGCATTAGCTGAGTTCTGGTGCATCACCGCGACGATCTGGTCGACGGTCACATCATCATGTCCCTCGTACCAGCAGTCGTAGTCCGTCACCATCGCCATCGTCGCGTAGCAGATCTCTGCCTCGCGAGCCAGCTTGGCCTCCTGCAGGTTCGTCATGCCGATCACGTCCGCACCCCAACTGCGGTACAGGTTCGATTCCGCACGCGTCGAGAACTGTGGCCCTTCCATGCACACATAGGTGCCACCGCTCTTGCCCACCACGCCAACCGTATCGCACGCCTTCTGAAAGGTCGCCGACACCGTCGCACAAACTGGATCACCGAACCCTACATGCGCGACGATCCCATCCCCAAAGAAGGTCGAGGTACGAGCAAACGTACGATCAATGAACTGGTCCGGCATCACAAAATCGGTCGGTTTGTGTTCAGCCTTGAGCGAACCCACGGCAGAAACCGACAAAATCCGCTCAACACCCAACTGCTTCATGGCATAAATATTGGCCCGGAAGTTAAGCTCCGTCGGTAGCAACCGGTGACCGCGTCCATGACGTGCCAGAAACGCCACGCGTCGTCCCTCAAGCTCTCCCAACACCAGCACATCCGAAGGATCACCAAACGGTGTCGTCACCTTCTCTTCGCGTACATCCGTCAGCCCTGGCATCGCATACAGTCCGCTGCCCCCGATAATTCCAATCTCTGCCTTCTTCAACCGCATCTCCTCAACCACGACTACTCGTGGGAATGTCCTTCAGAAGTATATCGTCCTGTTCTGCTGCTCTCGTTCACGGCGGCTACCTTCACCATCCCGTAATACCGAAGCATCTCACCCAGCGCCAGTGCCGGCTCATGGCTCTCCTGCGCAATTCGCAATGGCCCTTCTGATTGCACGCTCGCCACACTGTCTCGCAGCTTGCGCGCCAGCGGCAGACTAAATCCTTCACTGATGAATACGTTCCGGCCGGAGATCGACAGCAGCACGTCCCCTTCACCGGTCGAGAAGACCTGTTCATTGTCGCCGGCCTCATCCTGTTGCCGTCGCACAACCTTCGAATACTTGCGCGCGATCTGTGCCCCGTAGATGCGCAGGAATGTCTTTGCCGAATCAGAATTCTTCCACTGCGAGTAGTAAAAGAGCGCGAGGGATGACGTCGTCTCCTTCTCCGCTGCCGTCGCTGCCTTTCTCTGCGCTGCGTAATACACCCCGCCGTTCCAGTCAGGCGACAACCCTTGAGCAATCTCACGGCCCCCAAACAGCTCCGACAAAATCCGCACATCAAGTTCGCCCATCACACCCAGATCGTAGGGTTCATATTCCGCGTCGATCAGCGGGTGAATATCGGGCAGCCGCAACACAGGCACAGGCGTGTGCGACATATACGCCCCCGGATGCATGATTTCGAAGCTCGATGACGGAGGATTCTTCAGCACTCCTGCAAAAGCCACATCCTTACCCGCCTTGGTCAAAACAGCCTGCTCAAAGCTCAACCCATCGCTATAGGGAAACAGCAGGGACTCTTGCAGCAGCAGTGGAGCCCTTGCTAGTACCGGCGATCCGCTAGTGTCTCCCACTGTATCTTTCAGTCGATCCGCCAGCCCGGGAGGAGCATCGGCCAGCGTTTTGCCCGTTGGCTTTAGCGTGTAGTCAATAAACACCGCCATTGCCTGCCCTTCAGCTACTGCCTCTCGCGCCGTTTCCGCCTCATCCACCTGCAAATGCTTGTTGTCGTCCTGCACGTTGCGCGAGGTGTCGTTCAGGCTGACATCCGACCACTTCGTCAGGCCCACCTTCTGGTCCTGGAGCGCATGCGTTAACTCATGGGCAAGTACCGGTTTCTGCTCATCCGGCTCAATCCAGTCCAGCAGGTTTACCGTCTTCGTCTTGTTGTCGTAGAAGCCCGCGATCTGTTCCGTCAGTAGAGACAGCAGGAACGGCCGCAGGTGAAAGTCCCGGTCCAGCAGGCCGAACTTCTTCAGCACCAGTTCCGACCGCTCCATCCGCTTCGCGCTCTCGTCTTCGTCAAACTTCTGTTTCAGATACTTGGTCACCTCGTCGCGTGAGATCAGCTTCCGCTTTACGCTGTGCTCTATCGGAAGCTTCGTATCCTCACTGACAAATCCCAGAATCTCATCGACCGAACGAAACAGCTCCTTCGCCTGAGCTTTGGTCATCGGGGCCTGCGGTTTGTCCGTCGACTTCCCTTGCTCCTTCGCCTGCGCCGCACCCACCGCAACACAGCAAGTCAATAGAACCGCTCCTGCGCTCAATCGGCGCAGACCGGCCACCATTCTTTCTCTTGTCTGTCGCAACAACCCGCCTCTCATTCCACCGCTTATAATCAAGTGTACGCAGAGTTCCTTCGCGCCGTCGCGCGCGATAAACGCCTATGACAACGGCCATTACCTCCAACACGCCACCCACAGCCCACTCCGGCGTCGAGCCCCCCAGTTCCAACCCGCAACTTACAGCCCTCCTTCAGGGAGCAGGAATAGCTCCGCTTGACCGCATCGACTGGATTCGCGTCACCGGTACTGATCGCGTCCGCTGGCTCAACGGTATGGCTACCAACACCGTCCAGGATCTCGCCCCCGGCGCCGGAGCTTACAACTTCTTCCTCAACGCCCAGGGCCGCATCCAGGCCGACGGCTATATTTTCGCCACGCCCGATGCCCTGCTCATTGAGACCTCGCGCTCCCAGGCCGCCTCGCTGATACCCTACCTCGATCACTACATCATCATGGACGATGTCGAGTTGGCCGACGTCACCGAATCCCGTCACGGAATCACTCTCATCGGCCCGAAAGCAGCTTCACTACTCGTAAAGCTCGGCCTTGCCATCGACGATCTCAAGCATGTCGAAAGCCGATCCCTCCCTTGGCAGTCCATTACGGTCACCGTCATACACGCCCACAGCCCGCTCGTCCCTCGCTTCGAACTCTGGACAGACACACCGGCCGATGCCGCAATCCTCCTTGATGCGCTTGAGGCCGCAGGCGCAGAGCCGTGTGAATCGCAGGCATTCGAATGGCTTCGTCTCCTCGAAGGAACGCCGCTCTACGGCACAGACATCCGCAACTCCGAGACAGTTCGCGACCTTCCACAGGAAACCAACCAGGCCCGCGCCCTGCACTTCTCCAAAGGCTGTTACCTTGGCCAGGAGATCGTCGAGCGCATCCGCTCCCGCGGCAACGTCCACCGCACCTTTACTGCCTTTCGTCTTGAAGGAGCGCTCCCCACAACCGGCACTCCACTCGAGTCCGCAGGCAAACAGGTCGGGGAACTCACCAGCGTAGCCTCCATTCCCTTCGCCGGAACCGCTCTCCAACTCGCTCTTGGCTACGTCCGCCGCGAAGCACTCGCCCGCGGTGATCAGCTCCAATATCCAGGCGGCAGAGCCTTGCCAACCGCCATCCCCTATTCCTTTGCGAAAGCTGCATCCGATTCTCCAGAAAGAGTCTGACTATGTCCGAACAGAACAAACCCTTTGTCATCACCGATCGCCGCAAGTTCACATCGGAAGGCGAACTCCGTCCCGATGCCGATATCTCCCCCAGGACTGAAGAACGCGAAGCGTCGGCTGCGCCAGCAACTCCCATCCCTCCGCCGCCCGCTGCTGAGGCGAACTCCGAGCCATCCGAACCCGACTTCCCACCTCCTCCCTCGGCTGAACAAAGCCAGCAAGCCTATGCTGCTTATCAAGCCACCTCTGATCGTCTCGACACCGCCATACGCGCCGCCAATCCCGGCGCTGATCATCCGCCGGCGATGAACTTCGAGACGCTCGTACAGTCCGTCTATATGACCGCAATCGTCCAACTCGGCGGAGCTACGCCTGAAGGCCAACAGCCGCAGGTAGACATCCTCGGAGCTCGACAGAGTATTGACATGCTCGGTGTGCTCGCTGAAAAGACTAAAGGTAACCTCAGCGCCGATGAACAGCGTCTGATCGAAAGCGCACTCTTCGAACTCCGTATGGCCTTCCTCGAGATCACCCAGGCGCTCGCGCGTTCCTCAGCCAAGGCGCCCAACGCAGCCCCAGGCAAACCGAGCATCGTCCGCTGATCGATGGAGGCAAACCTCACCTTTCTCGGAACCGGCACGTCCATGGGTGTGCCGACGCTCGGCTGCGATTGTGGCGTCTGCGCCTCCGCAGTCTTGCCTGATGGCGATCCGCGCAACCGTCGCACACGCCCCTCGCTGCGCCTCAGTTACAACAACCATGTCGTCCTCATCGACACCGGCCAGGACTTCCACGCGCAGGCCATTCGCGAAGCCATCCGCCACGTCGATGCTGTCCTCTACACGCACGGACACGCCGACCACATCCTCGGCTTCGACGATCTCCGCCCACTCAGTTTTCGCGTTCCGGGCGGCCTCCCCATCTACGCCGATGATGAAACCGCCGGCACCCTCGAGCGTATCTTCGACTACACCTTCCGCACCGACAACCGATACCCCACCAGCGCCCGCGTTCAAATCCATCGCATCGACGAATCGACACCCGGCGCTGGTTTCGACCTCTTCGGAGCATGCTTCCAGCGCGTGCCGGTTACCCACGGCCAACAGCGCATCACCGGCTATCGCTTCGGCTCCGCAGCCTACCTTACCGATATGAGCGACATCCCGCCTGAAAGTATCAACCTGCTCCAGGACCTCGACATCCTCATCCTTGATGCCCTGCGCCGACAGCCCCACCCCAGCCACTCCCACCTCGAGCGCTCGCTCGCCTTCGTTGAGCAACTCAAGCCCAAACGCGCCTTCTTCACCCACATCAGCCATGACCTCGACCACGCGGCGACAGAAGCCGAACTCCCGCCTCACGTCCGTCTCGCCTACGATGGTCTCCAGCTCAGCTTTGATATCGCCTGATGCAGAACAAGATGCTGATCTTTCGCTCTCTTGATGAAATCCCCGCAGACTTCGGCCCCACCGTCGCCACTATCGGCAACTTTGACGGTGTGCATCACGGTCACCAGTTAGTCATCGCCGAGGTGATTCGCCGCGCACATGAACTAGGGACCCGCTCCCTCGCTATCACCTTTGACCCCCATCCCGTCCGTGTCCTGCGCCCTGAATCCAGCCTCCGGCTAATCACGCCACTTAACGAAAGGCTGGAGCTGCTGGCTACCACCGGCATCGATGCCACCCTCGTCCTCCCCTTTACGCACGAACTCTCGCACATGTCTGCCCGAACCTTCGCTCGCGACGTCCTGCGGACAGCGCTCCACGTCGTTGAGCTGCACGAAGGTGAAAATTTTCGCTTCGGCCATCACGCCGAAGCCGGTATTGAGACCCTCGAAACGCTGGGACGCGAACTCGGCTTCCATGTATCGGTCTACGCTCCGCGCGCTATACGCGGCGAAGCCGTCTCATCCAGCCGTGTCCGCAAGCTGATCACTTCTGGAAACGTCCGTCACGCCCGCGCGCTTCTT
>Ga0163162_10000921_pt1 | contig 27280 bp, 20 predicted proteins | sample S55metaG_FD_115310 | JGI IMG/M metagenome (GOLD analysis project Ga0163162, IMG submission 115310) | Switchgrass rhizosphere microbial communities from Kellogg Biological Station, Michigan, USA - S5-5 metaG | ecosystem: Host-associated > Plants > Roots > Rhizosphere > Soil | place: USA... | reverse complement strand
TATGAAAAAGCCCATGCATATGTAGCTGACATGGTGCAACCTATGCGAGAATCTTATTAATGGAAAAATAAAAGCCTGCTCGATTAGTATCTTCTTCCCCCGCCGCCCCCACGGTCTCCGCGATCGCCGCCGCGGTCTCCACCACGATCACCCCCGCGTCCACCGCCGCCGCCATATCCACCTCCGCCGCCACGGTTGCCGCCACCACCATATCCACCGCCACCGCGTCCGCCGCCGCCGCCATATCCACCGCCACCGCCACGGTTGCCGCCGCCACCGCCGCCTCTGCCTTGCTCATCCGCCTCTTTCACGGCCAGCTTTTTGCCTCTTATGCCGGCGCCGTCCAGGGTCTCGATCGCACCCTTTGCTTCCGTATCATCAGCCATGTCTACGAAGCCGAAGCCTTTGCTTTTGCCGGTCTCCCTGTCAATGACAACTTTAGCGGAGTGAACTACACCATACAATTCAAACATTTCTTTAAGATCAACATCGTCGAAATCAGAAGGTAAACCTGCTACAAAAAGCTTCATGCACGTGAATTTGGAGTAAAAATACAAAGATGGCTCCTATATCTGGTAATTATATTGAAATTTGTTAGGTAATTTTTTAGAGCGTGAATTTCGTTATAAAGCCCTCTTCAGAAGGGTTGTAAGTGTTGCTAAGTGATTGCCTGTAGGACGCACTGCCACAGTCCATTGCAGCGATCGACTGCACTAATCCACGCCGCCTTTACGGATGGATTTTACCTGCGCAGGCCATTGTGTCGGCTGACCCGTTCTTACATTCACCGGAAGGATGCTTTTTTCACGCGATGTTCTGACAGGATCTTCACTGGCCATGTAAGCCAATGCCGCGGCCAGGATGGCATTGTTACGCAGATCATCAAAAACGATCTTGTCATACGTGTCCCTGTTCGTGTGCCATGTGTATGCAAAGTACGACCAGCTTTTGGAGCTCAGGGAAAAGGCGGGTGCGCCAACAGCAACGAACGATGCAAAGTCAGATCCGCCGCCGCCCGGAATGCCCGGAAAATGCGTTTCTATTGAATCCCTTATGCCGGAAGGCAGCGGAGCCAGCCAGCGGGTGAGGTATTCATAGGCATGAAGGAATCCCTGTCCGGCGAGAGAGGCCACCCTACCTGTGCCATTGTCCTGGTTGAAGACGACCTGGATATTTTTTACGATCCCGGGATGATCTTCCACAAAAGCCCTGGAACCATTTAAGCCTTGTTCTTCGCTGCCCCAGTGTCCCACCAGGATCGTGCGTTTGGGATGGGGATATACTTTCCTGAGGATCCGCATGGCTTCCATCATGGTGAGCGTGCCGGTGCCATTGTCCGTAGCGCCGGAGCCGCCGTCCCATGAATCGAAATGCGCGGACAGGATGACGTATTCATCAGGCTTTTCACTGCCTTTGATAGAGGCGATCGTATTAAAAGTGGGTACAAGCCCCCGCTCCTTCGATTCGGTGTGGCAGCTGATCCTGGGCTTGTCACCCGACTCTGTAAGCCTGTAGAGCAGGCCATAATCTTCCAAAGCAATGTCCACGGTGGGGATCTTTTTGGTGAAAGCGCCAAAGATCTTGTCTACGCCAAAGCCCTGCGACCAATTGCAGGAAACAATGCCCGCGGCCCCTGCATTTTCCAGCACAACGGGCAGCGTCCGGGTCGTGTAGCCCGTCTTTTTGATCCGCTGCGCCCACGCATCCGTCTGTGCAGTGCGCTCTTTCTTCATCTTCTCAAACGATGCTGCTGTCGCCCATTCCTGCCAGTTGTAATCGGGACGCCCGGTGGGCTGCATCATAGAGACCATGACAAATTTCCCCTTTACATTCGGCAGCCATTGCTGGAACGCGAGGGAGTCTGCCAGGTCCGGAAGAATGACCAGCTCTGCCGTCACCGTGTTCTTGCCCATACCGGGGCTCCATGCCAGCTGCGTACCTTCCAGCGTCTTCGGGCGCGGATAAACCATATCGATATGCGAGATGCCCCGCTCCCATCCCCTCCATTCTCCCCATTTTTCACTGTAGGCCGGTATGTCCCAGCTGCTGTATTTGGCGATGGCCCAGTCACGGGCCTGCTCCATCTGGGGTGTCCCGACCAATCGGGGGCCAATGACATCAAATAGCTCATGGGCCAGCTTCTGCAGCTGCGAGCTGTCATTCTCTTCTTTTATGATGTTGTCGATAACGACGTCTTTCAGCTGCGCAAGGACAGGGGAGGCAAAAAAGCAAAGGCCTATAAATAAGGGGGTCAATTTTTTCATAGGTCTAATATAAGAAATAAGACCTGGTTGAGATAACTCCTTCCCGGGCCCGGGATTTGCATAGCAGATCTTACTATGGCAAAGGAACTAAAAAAAATATCCGTCTCCGGGCAGGAAGAAGCTTTCCAGGTGATCAACCGGTTGAGCCAGCATTATGGGATGCAGCAGGACACGCAACGTCATCAGTTCCATGTATCCAACGATCTTTACGCTGCCTATTATGATGCGGAAGAGCAAGTTGTCAAGATGGAGTCTATTCATCCGGAAACCACCGAAGAGCAGATCAGGGAGTTTTTGATCAGCTTTCCTACTTTTTTTTGATCAGGTGGATTGATTATAATTACTTTTTGACGGGTTTGGGAGAGGTGGAATTCAGGCCGTCTATATGTTCGAAAAGATTGGGATCGATTGGATTCCAAAGAGGGTCTAAAATGAAGTCAATTCCTTCCCGCCTCGCTAATTTGGAAGCTGGGACAAAATCTTCATCGCCGGAGATTAAAACGATCCGGTTTACTTGCTTCTTCAAGGACAACGATGCGATATCTATTCCTATTTTCATATCGATGCCTTTCTGTCTCATTTCATAAAATATGTCCTTATCCTTTATTTCATCAAAAGCTATTTCCCCTCTCAACAATGCTTTAACCTTCGAAGGATAAATTTGCCATCCGCCCGAATCTTTGATATGTCCTAATCGGAGAGCTACCTTTCGCTTTTTCTTGAGCTCTTCAAATAATGCAAGACGTAATCTGTAAATATCCGTCTTACTAAAATCAATTGATTTCCTGGAAATAGGATTGTGTACTTTCTTATTGAGTGGAAAACAATCATAATAGAAGATCCGGTAAAGTTCATAATCGGGAGCCACGTGCTTTATGGCAGCCTTGTAGATATTTCTTGCAATTGAATCGGCATTATGGAAGTCCGCCCCAATATACAGGCTGTAATATTTTTTCAGAAAGAATCCGCCATCAATAAGGACGGCTACAGTTGGTCTCATAAAAAATGCCTTTGGGTTTGCTCTCATTATCAATTTAAGAGGTAAGACCAAAGGCGCTATCAGGCATCAAAGTTAGAAACAAATCAAATGCAAAAAAAATAAAAATCCCCCTTCTCGCCGCACTTTTATTGCAGCAAATGAACTTCTTAAATTAGTTTAATTTTATTCCATTATGTTCAAAGCCCAATCCAAAGACCGCCCATTCATTACACACCTGCTCGCCCAATGTTTTGACGACAATAAAAGCGTCAACTACATCATTCCCCAGGATCGCCGCAGGCCCGGAAGGCTCCTCCGGCTCATGGAATATTCCTTCGATTACTGTCAGCTCCATGGCAACATATTTCTCTCCGACGACCGGCAAGGCTGCGCGCTCGTCGTCTATCCCCATAAAAAAAAGCCCTCTTTAAGATCCACCCTGCTCGATCTGCGATTAATAACTACCTGCATAGGCCTGACCAATCTCAGAAAAACCTTACAACGCGAAGTCCTCCTTAAAAAACTCCATCCCCGCGACCCCTTCTGCTACCTCTGGTTCATCGGCGTATCCACCAATGCACAACAGCAAGGCACCGGTAGCGCCCTGCTGCGGGAGATCCTTGAACAATGCGACAGCGAGGCGCTCCCCGTATACCTGGAAACTTCGTTGGAAAGGAATGTTCCCTGGTATGAACGGTTCGGCTTCATAGCGTATACCGCCCTCAACCCCGGCTACCTTCTCCATTGTATGAAAAGAGGCGCCCGTCTTTACGCTGACTGAAGCTGCCATCCCCATCACATTTCCCCCCTTTTACATCTCTTTCATCACTCATCTATTTTCAGGGCAAAGTTGCAAAAATTATTAAGCAACCATCTGACATGTACATCCGTATACATAAGTAAGGTTGCTAATAAAAAGCAAAAAAGATCAATTCACCGCAACAAAAACCGCATTCACCTCAACATTGGAACACAGGCACAATAATGGACGACATAATGAGTAAATATTTATAAAAGCAAACATCAACGTTCACTATTCATTCTGATCTAAAAGTAGACTTATGGAAAGAAAGCAATTCTTAAAAGGCGGCCTTGCCGCACTCGGATTAGTAGCTATCGCACCCCTGGCCTGTAAGAAATCTTCAGGAGATTCCTCTTCCAGCAGCTCGTCTTCCGACAGTTCGTCTTCCGGCTCTTCCTCCGGTTCCTGTACGGTGACCTCTTCGGAAACAGGCGGTCCCTACCCCACTATTACTCCTTCCTCTTATGTTAGAAGCAACATCGTCGATGGACAATCAGGTGTACCGTTGACCGTCAAAATTTACATTAAGAATACTAATAACAGCTGCTCCGCCCTCTCCGGCGCCCTTGTCGACATATGGCACTGTACGGCCCTTGGCTATTATTCCGAGTATACGGATACACCGGGCGGAGGTTATGCAACTGTTGACTATACGGCTTCTCACTTCCTGAGAGGACGACAGACAACAGATTCCGACGGGCTCGTCACCTTCACCAGCATCTTCCCGGGCTGGTATTCGCCCAGGGCGCCGCATATCCATGCACACATTTATAATTCCGGTGGTACTTCACTGCTGATAACGCAGATCGCATTCCCTACGGATGTCTGCAATACGGTGTATACCACGGCCTCCGATTACACCGCACGCGGCACCCAGGATACATCCAATGCCAACGATATGGTCTTCAGCGATTCCCTGGCCAACGAACTGTCAAGCGTCACAGGCAGCGTATCGGCAGGTTATGTACTCACCCACACTATCTATGTAAGCGCCTGATGAAAAAAAGAGTTATCCGCCTGGCATACAGGAAGATCATCGACACCAGTTCCCGGAAGCAATGGGAAAAATATGTGTTCGAAGACAGTTATAAGGAGTTCCTTCTGCAGGCGCAGTTTTACAACCAGGAAAAAAAGTATTCCACGTTCGGAGAATTGACCGCCCATGTACCGAATGCGGAGAAGCTTCATTTCCTTGTCAGCGCTTCCATAGTCGGCTATCTGAAGCAATTGAACGGGAAAATTCCGGATATCCTGAATGCCGTAGGGAAACATTTTCTCCCGTTCAAAAGCTACCGATTCGAGATCATCAACTCCGATGTCAGGAAAAAGGAAAGTCACCAGGTTGCCATAAATTTTCTGACAGAGCCGATGATCTGGTATGACACCATCGGATCACAGCTATTGGTGGCTCCCGCTGACAACAACGGTGCAGAAGGAGAGGAGGTCCTGACAGAACTCTTCCCGATGCAGCCTTTCCTCACCATTCATTCTTTAAAAGAGTCCCCCTGATCCATGGTACCACAATCCAAAGGGAAAATATTCCTGGCCGATGAGCGCGGCCATACGGAGCTGGAATGGTTCCGAAGCTACAATACATTCAACTTCGGCAATTATCGCCATCCCCATAAAGACCCCTTCGGCGCTTTATACGTCCTCAACGAGGATACGCTGGCCGGGGGCAGCAATATCAGCCTGCAGGCGGAAGAAGACTCGGAGATCATCCTGCTGCCTATCGTGGGGGCCATCACCTATACCGACAGCCTGGGCAATGCGGGCAGTGTGGAAGCCGGACAGTCGGTGATATTGGATGCGCCCAAAGGAATGTCTGTCAGGATCGGGAATCCTTATGAGGACGACCTGGTCAAATTCCTGCAATGGTGGGTCAGGACCTCTCCCAAGACAGAGCCGCTCGCGCCGGAAATGCTTTCTTTTGACCTGGACGGTAACAGCAACATGCTTACCATGGCATACCCCCGCCGGCAGAATGACAGTGCTATTCTCTTTCACGGGGCCATGATCGGGAAATTATCCGGACGGGAAGAAGCCGTCTATAAACCATTGGTTCCCGGGAATGGGCTGTTTGCCTTTGTGATCCAGGGAGAAATGGAAGTACAATACAGGCTGCTGCAGGCCGGTGATGGGCTTGCCCTCTGGGATCTCCCGGAAATAGAAATGGAGGCCCTGTCAAAGGAGGCTATTATCCTGGTGATGGAAGTGCCGGTGTGAACACCTACTGCACCACCTTCACTGTCCCCGCCCCATTATACGAATGATATTCTCCATTATACATCGCATCTGCGCCCACGGGTCCCATCCTGTAAACACCCGGTGACACCGCCCGCACCGCATAATAATACACCTGCTTATTATAATGCTGGTTGACAAACAAATTGATCCTGTCATCCCGCACATCCAGCGCCGTTGGCGTCTCCGCATCCTTTATCCAATCCATCCCCGGAATATCCTTCGTCCGCGGATTCTCGATCTCAAAACCTGCCGGCAGCATATCCGTGATCACTACATTGTCGATGTCGGTGCTATATGTCTTTTCCAATGTGACCTGTACGATCACCAGGTCATTCTGATGGAAGGTATTGCCGGCGATCGGCCGCCCATTGCGATCGAAGAAACGCTTGCGTACTTTCAAATAGCTGTCCTCTTCCTTATACGCCCCCGTAGCGCTGATGCCTTCCAGCTGCCAGAAATAATACACCTTGCCCGAACCCCTGGTAACGATATCCACCTTTGGCGCACCGGCGCCGGAACCCTTGAAGACAGCAGACCCCAGCTTCACCGGACTGCCATTCATCGAACCCACGGTCCTGCCATCCACTTTGATCTCCGCCGTAGCCGTAGAGCCGGCTTCGCGTCTTGCGACCTTACCCATCGACAGGAAACTAAAAGCCAGCTCCTGGGTGCTGAACCAATAGCGTTGCTTCAGCTTGCCTGCTATATGTCTCACCATCGTCGGGATCTGCGTATTGTCCGGATCCACATCCACCAGCACATTCAGCGCCAGCGATTCGTCCCGGATATCGGAATAGAAGCTGCCGCCCGTCTGCGCCACCGACTCTTCCCCTGCAAACTGTGTAGGCAGGAATTCCCGGAAGCTCTTCTTATCGCCCGACAATGCATAGGCGGCCGACAACAGGTACTTACAATCCAGGCTCAACAGGGCGGGATTGGCTTTATAGTAGTTCATTACGCTGATATTGGGCCTGCCTGCCATGGACAGCACATATAGCCCATAGGCTACCTCCTTGGGTGCTATCTTCTTATTCTGGTCACGATTGTAATAATAAGTGATCGTTTCCTTGTTTTTCAGCCGGCTGTTGATATAACCGAGCATGGTCTCGATCAATCCCTTGTCCACATCGAAGCCCGCCTTCTGCGCCTCCAGCAGGAAATGCGCGGCATAGATCGTCGCCCACCAGTTCTCTGTGCCTTCATTGTCCCATAACGTCACGGCTCCGCTGTACAGCTGCCGCATTTTGATCTTGCGGATCGCCTCCTGGATATTCGAATTGGCCGATGCTTTCTGAGCAGCAGCACCGCTGCCTGAACGCATCAGGTCTGCCAGATCGCCATAATACAATTGCGGGAAAGCCGCAGAGACGGTCTGTTCCGTACATCCATACGGATACCGCACCAGCCAGTCGAGATATTTTGACAGCTCGGTCACAGGCGACCTGCTCACCATCAGCTGATAATCCACGCTGGAAGGAATTAGATCGCCGGCATTCCAGTTCAATGTCTGCGAAGCGCCGCCGGTGACAGCTCCTGCATCCGTGATCTTTTGCAGGGGCGCCGAAGGCCGGACGGCTATCTCGGTCTCATCTGTAAAATGCTCGCCCATACTGGCCACTTCCACAGACACCTTACCTACGCCGATCGTGGGCGGCGCAATGATCTGGAAGACGGCCCGCCCTTCACTATTCGCCGCGACAGACAAGGACTGATGATCTTCCCCTGCGATCCGCACCGCACCGCTGACCTTCAGCCGGGCATCTGTATTGGCAGAAGAACTCGTGGTATTCGTAATCGTCACGGGCATCGTCACTGTATCCCCCGGACTGAGGAACCTGGGCAATGCGGAGCTGAGCACGATAGGGTCCGCCACGGTCATGGCCGACGCCCCGGCGCCAAACTTTGCATCCTTATACGCCAAAGCCATCAGCCTTACTTCCCCTGAGAACTGGGGTATATCAAATTCAAACTCCGCCTCGCCGCTGCCGTCGGCCTTTACAATACCGCTCCAATACGAAACGATCTTTATCCGCTTGGACTGCATGGGGTTTACCCTTTTCTTCATGTCACCTTCCGCATCACCGCCTGTACTGCTGAGGCTGGGCCGCACTTCCGGGAAAAGTAATGGATAGAGATCGTAGCCATTCACCTCCAGGGCGCGCTTGGCGTAAAAATGTGTATAGGGATCGGGCGTCTCGAAATCGGAGATCTGCAGCACTCCATTGTCCACGGCCGCCAGCGTCACCATACTGCCTGCCACCGCCCTGACCTTCACTTTCTGATGGGTGTGCGAACGTACAGACTTCTGGGCCACGATCTCCACCGGGATCCTACGGTCCTTCTCCTCTACTTTCACCGATTGATAGCCATGGGCCACCGTCAAAGGAATATCCGACAGCTCATGCGGTTTGATCAATGTAGCGGTGATATAGACATTGGGCAGATCGTCTGCCGTAAGAGGCAGGTCCAGCGAAGCATCACGCTTGTCCACATTGACATACTGATAGGACAGGACCTTATCCGTCTCCAGGGTCACCAGCATGCGCCCGCTGAAAGGTGTTTTAAAATGCGCCTTCATCGACTCCCCTGTGAAATAAGTTGATTTATCCAGGTCGATGTCGATATGTCCTTCATTGTTCACCTCGAAAGAAGTATTGTCGCCGCCCCAGGCGCCGTAGCTATAGAAGCTCCTGCTGACATATGAATTGGCACCGGGTATGGATACCCGCAGCTCATAGTCCCCCGGGCTGCGGGGCATAAAGGAATATTTCGTATTCTCTCCGGCCACATTCACCAGCGAGGATGCAATGACCTTGTCATCCTGCCGGGATTCATACCGGAAATAGCTGCCGCTCTTGGTAAGTACCGTCCTGTATTCGTGTTTGATCACCTGCACCCGCGCCTGCGTCCCGCCGGACACTTTTTCATTACGATCCAGCGCGATCAGCGGGAATTGTATGTTCTGGTTAAGCGCATAGTACGAATAGCCATCATCCGAAACCCCGAAATAAACGGGCTGCGTGAAAATATCCACGCTGGTGCTGCGGCTGACAGGACGCCCCGTCTCGTCAAAGACAGTGGCAAAGAAAGTGGCCTGCAGCAGACCCGCATTCTTATACATGTCGGGCACTTCGTATTTCTCCACGGCATTGCCCTGCTCATCCGTCTTGCCTTCCTTATTATCCTTGCTGAACGTCACATTATTGTCGGCCAGGCTGAAATCATAGTTCCTGTAGTTCTTCGGGTTGAAGGTCTTCTGGCGGATCCGGGTCTCGTATTCATAATTCCGGTTGGCGGCAGGAGGACCGAAGAAGTTAACGGCATGAATGCTGAGCCTGGCTATATCGCCGGTCTCCAGGAAGGGCTTGTCCAGCTTAGCCGTCACCTTGATCCTGTCGGGCACGAACTCCTCGATCCTGAAAGGCTGCGTCGCCAGCAGCACGTCATTGGAGGTATAGACTTCCAGTGAATAGCTGCCCGTGATGGCGGATGTCGCAATATCCACGCTGCCTTCCAGCGACCCCTGTTCATTAAGACTCTTACGGAAGGTTTTCAGCTCCTTTCCGTTAGGCAGGAGGAACTTCATCTTGACAGGGAGCTCGCCCGGCGATTTCCATTGTTTGTCACGTATGACCACGGAGAAATTTACCTTTTCCCCCGGGCGATAGATATCCCTTTCCGGGTAGACAAAAGCATCCAGCCCGGTGCTATTGCTATGCCGGCCTCCTACTTCAAAACGGGAGGTATTGACCTTTGTCGTACCAAAAGGAAGATAGTTGAAGTCATCCGCCGTCTTGGCAATGATCATCGCAGGCCGGAAACCCACGGGCTCTTTCCGTGCATAAGTGATTTCCGCCACGCCATCCGCATTGGTGGCGCCTGTACCCAGCAGCTGGTTGTTCGATCCATAGGCCAGCACGTTGACGCCGGCCAGCGCTGCCGCGTTCTTGATGGAGTTGACGAACACCAGCATCTTTTCATTGCCTTCCCGGGCAATGAGGCCAATGTCGGAAAGGGATACAAATCGGTTATCCCTGACCCAGTAATCCTTTACAGACCGGATCATGACATGGTAAATGCCCTTGAATTCCGGTAATTTATCGGCAATGCTTAAATTAAACAATCTGTTATTACCGCTCTTGGCCAGGGAACGGGTATCCACCTCCTTCTCGTAGATCACATCCCCCAAAGTGACATCGGCGCTGCTGTTGTCATAGCTGCTATAATCGCTTTCTCCTTCCTCGTCCCCGTCACCGGAGGATGAACCCGACCTGGAGGACTCCTTCGGGTAGTAGCCATACCGCGACGCCATCAGCAGGTTGCTCTCATAGATCTTCGAAATGATCACTTTTACTTTCGGCACATTGATGATCTTTACTTCGATGTTCTGGGCGCCCTTGCCGGAGAGGTAGACACCTTTGCTATTGACAAAGCTGACGGAAGGCGCCAGCTCTCCAAACGTGATATTCGTATTGTATTCCTCGTGCAGCACGCCACCGATACGGCCACGCAGTCCCTTTGTCAGGGTAAGCGCATAGCTTTTCGACTGATCGAAATTGTCGCTCTTGATCGTAAATCCATCCTCGGCAGGCTCCGCCGTAAATTTAACGGCCGGGTCCAGCTTGATGTAAGCCGCCAGGTTAGCGGGGATCACCTGCTGACTGGTCAATACTTTAATGGTGCCCGTCTCGCCGTCATGCTCCGTGGTGACGTCATTGATCTGCAGGACAAAGGGAGAGGGGATAATGGTTTTGTTTTCCAGCTTTTCCTTCAACCCATTGGTCCCACCCTCCGGCACCAGGCCTTTATCGATGGAGATGGTCGCTTCCTGGTTCTTGTCCTCCATTTTCAAATTCGATAGCCGCACCGTGATCCGGTCGTCGGCAGAAAGGGTCTGCAGGGTATAGCTCACCGGCTGACCGCCCACCGCGATCTGTAATTTATCCTTCAGGGAGTTGGGATTGACAGGGTAGTTGAACTGGAGGTCGACCTGCGGAACAGCTTTGGTGCTGTTGTCATCCTGCTGCACCCAGGTAGTATTCGTATTGTCCAGCTTCAGGTCCGGGGTATGAAAGACCAGGTCCTCGCCTTTTTTGATCCGTCCATAACTGCTGTACTGGAGGATATCGTTCCTCAGGGTGGCTTTAAAGGTAGTGGCCGGCGTCAGGGGCTGGGCAGGGGAAAATACCAGCTCGTCGGGATGTTCCCAGCGGAAGCGACCGGCAATCTTCGGCTCAAAGCTGATGTATTGGGAGGAATCCCATCGATCCAGGAGGGAATCCTTCACCAGGTCCTGGTCAAACCGGAAGATGAGATTGCCCAACGGCGGCACTTCATCCTTGGCATTTGTATATTGCAGGGCAACAGCGCTGCGATTACAGGCTGTCATGATCATCAATGTGGAAAATACGGTTGTTAAAAGGGCTGTCGTAATTAAGCCGGAACTTATACGCATAAAGAGGTCAGATTGAGGATGGGTGCTATTTTTAAATAAAACGTTGTCAAGATACAATAAAATACCAATCGCCAAAAGAGCGTTCAATCGCTGAAAAATATGTAACGGTGAAGCTAAGGAGGAATTGTTGGGGAGGCCATAATCGTTGGAAAAAAGATTCCACTGTGAAGATATACTACGGAGATGCGTGTTTGCAAGGGACGCCACGATAAGAATTTGTTAAAGCCGGAAAAAATATATTACTGGGATGAGGAACACCGTTGGAAGCAAGTGATCTTTGGGTAAGAAAATGAAAAAGATACTTCGTCATATAAGGAGCTGGTCCGTCAGGCGGATGCTCGTGCGATCGCTGATCGGGGTCCTGTCGGCATTCCTGCTGTTCCTGCTGCTGAACTGGATCTTCCCCGTCCCCGACCGCATCGAATATTCCACGATCATCGAGGACAGCCAGGGCGAGGTGGTCAATGCTTTCCTCACCCATGACCAGCAATGGCGGATGAAGACGGAATTGGAGGAGATCTCCCCGCTGCTGCGCAAGACCATCGTAGAAAAGGAAGACCGGTACTTCTATTATCACCCGGGCGTCAACCTGCTGGCCATGAGCCGGGCTTTTCTCATGAATATCCTGCATATGCGGCGGACCTCCGGCGCTTCTACCATCGCCATGCAGGTGGCCCGTTCCCTGGAGCCCAAACGGCGGACCTATTGGAATAAGGTCCGGGAGATGTTCCGGGCCCTGCAGCTGGAATGGAAGTACAGCAAGGACGAGATCCTGCAGATGTACCTGAACAAAGTGCCCTACGGCGGTAATATCGAAGGGGTGAAATCAGCTGCTATCCTCTACTTTTCAAAAAACCCGGATCACTTGTCCCTGGCCGAGATCACAGCCCTCTCCATTATTCCCAATCGTCCTTCTTCGCTGGTGATGGGAAAAAACAATGACAGGATCGTGGAGGAGCGCAATAAGTGGCTGAAACGCTGGGCCCGTGAAAAGGTCTTTACCGAAAAAGAGATTGCCGATGCGCTGAATGAACCATTGACAGCCAGCCGGGGCACCGTACCTCATTTCATTCCACACCTGGCCTGGAAACTGAAAAAACACGGCGGTGCGGAAGTCTTCCGCACTACCATCGAGCTCAATACCCAGCGGAAGATCGAAAAGCTGGTGAAGGACTATTCCCGGACCCTCAACCTCAAGAACATCCGCAATGCGGCAGTGATCGTACTGGACAACAGCACCCACCGGGTGATCAGCTACGTGGGCTCCGCCGATTTCAAGGATACGACGGACGGAGGGCAGGTCAACGGCGCTGCGGCCATCCGTCAACCGGGCAGTACCCTCAAACCCTTGTTATACGGTCTTTGCATCGACGAGGGCCTGCTCACGCCGAAAATGGTGATCACCGACGTGCAGGTGAATTATGAAGGATACGCCCCGGAGAACTTCGACCGGAAATTCAATGGCTATGTGACCATGGAATATGCGCTGGAACACTCATTGAATATTCCCGCCGTAAAAAGCCTGAAGGCCCTGGGCAAGGACAAACTGGTGCAAAAACTGGCCACCTGCGATTTCCAGCAGATAAAAAAAGACCAGAAAAAGCTGGGCCTCTCCATGATCCTGGGAGGATGCGGCGCCACACTCGAAGAAATGACCGGGTTATACTCCATCTTTGCGAATGAAGGAAAGTACACCGCCCCTGTGTATGTACAGGGAGCGGTGAGTAGCGAGCTGCGAGCGGCGAGCAGGACGATCCTCTCCCCCGAGGCGACCTTCATGATCAACGAGACTCTTTCAAAAGTGAACAGGCCGGATTTCCCCCTGACCTGGGAAACCACGATGCACCTGCCCAAGATCGCCTGGAAAACAGGCACCTCCTATGGCCGCCGCGATGCCTGGAGCATCGGCTATAATAAACGCTTTACCGTGGGCATCTGGGTGGGAAATTTTTCAGGCGCCGGCATCCCGGAACTGAGCGGTGCAAATACAGCCACTCCCCTGCTGTTCCAGGTCTTCAATACGATCGATTACGACGATGACCAGCCCTGGTTCTCCCGGCCCAAAGATTGCGAAGTCCGCACCGTATGCTCCGAAACAGGCCTGCCTCCCACCGATCATTGTACCCATCTGGTGACGGATTATTTCGTCCCGCTGATCTCCACCTCCCGCAAATGCGACAATATGCAGGAGATCTTCATATCACCCGATGAAAGAATATCCTATTGCCGGAGCTGCCTGCCGGAGAACGGATATAAGAAGAAGCTCTATAAGATCATCACCCCGGAGATGAAGGAATATTACGAAGAGAACAGGATCGCGTATCAATCCATACCCCCGCACAATCCCGACTGTGAAAAGGTCTTCAGGGACGGGGCGCCCCTGATCGTCAGCCCTTCCAACGGCAGCGAATACCTGATCAACCGGAAAGACCCGGAACCCTTGCAATTGAAATGCAGGGTCAGCAATGACGTGGGAAAAGTTTACTGGTATATCAACAACAAATTCTACAAGGCCGGCGAAGCGGGCGGCAAACAATTCTTTGTACCCGAAGAAGGACCGGTGAAGATCTCGTGTACGGACGACAAAGGGCGGAACAGGGATATATGGATCAGGGTGAGATATGTCAATTTGTAGTTGTCCGGCTCAACCAGTTCTCCTTGATCCCGATGCGCAGCCAGCCTCCCTCGCGGTCATGCCGGTAGATGAACGTATAGCCCCCGCCGCAATTAATGCAAAACTTGAAATTAACGTCCATCACAGCATATTGACCGTCATCCGTGAACTGCGGCTCCGAAAAGCTGAATACCGTCCTTGCATCATCCGGTGTGGGCGACAGCAGCGAATCGGCCCGGGCTGCCGTGATACATACCGCTTTCTTTAGCTTATCCTTCCGCCAGTAATAAGGCTCCCGGGCAAGATGTACTTTATAGGCCAGCTCATTCAGGGTGGTCAGCGGGACTTTCTCCAGCAGATAATACTTTACCCACTCGTCGTAGTCGAATTTTTCAAACCGGCAGCTGTCGGCGCCCATTACCAGGTAGTAGCTGGAAAGAGTGCTATCGCCGTATTTTGCAAATACTTCATTGACGAACGCTTCCCTGGACGGCTGAACCTGTGCCTGCACTCCCCCGGCCGGAAGGACAAATAGAAAAAGGCAGATAATACGTATCATCTGCCTTCAACGCCGCCAGGCCGGAACCTGGTATAAGAAAACTGTTAATTGCCCACTTTTTTCACGCTCCCGGCACCGCTGACGTGCTGGTTCACGTCCGAGGCATTGCCTTTATAGCTGACGTTCCCTGCGCCGCTGACCTGGGCGTCCAGCTTTACGCTGGCATACACCTCTGCGGAGCCTGCCCCGGAAATGTCCACCTTGGTGTTTTCAGCCAGCAGTTCATAGCAATAGGCATGACCGGCTCCGGTGAGCTCCAGGTCCACGTCCTTCGTCTGTCCCTTCAGCTTGATACTCCCGCTGCCCGATACTTCAGCCGACAATTTGGGAGCGTCCACTTCCATTTTAATATCGCCGGCGCCCGTGACATGCAGACTTAAGTCCTCGGGGTTGGAGATCTTATTCTGTCCGATGATGTCGCATGCCCCCGAAGCGCTGATCCGGCTGTAGACGGGAGAGGTGACGTAGATATTGATATCACCGGAAGGCTTAAGATTGAATCCCTTCTTCTCTCTGATATATACCTTATCCCCTTCCTGAAAGACCTCAATGTACTGCAGGAGATTGTCGTCAGCTTCCACCTGCACGGCAGACTTGTCACCTTGCGACACCAGTACCTTCGCTGCTCCCCCCACCTCGACCTCCTTAAAGTTGCCGACCGGCCGTTCTTCCTTATGTATATTGCCACTGCCCCTGACCCGTTTGCCCATGAAATTGCGGCAGGAACCCAGGCCGGCCAACGCAGAAAAGGCCAGGAATATCCATACATATTTCAAAAAGGACGCTGACTTGTTAAAACCGGTACTTGCAGTGTAGTTCATATTAGGTATTTTATTCACTTGTTTAAATGTTTTATTGCGGGCCTACAAAAGTTAAACATTTCCACGGCATTTTAAAACCTTTCACCCCCCATTTTGACGCTGTCTGCCGAAAAGTGGTTACGTGGGTCGCCCGCACCGGCGGGCCGGGCTATCCACACATGGTCCGGCCATCACCCGTCATGGTCCGGCCATCACCTCGCCCCCGATTGGCCAATTTTTTTTACCTTCGCGTCACCATGACGGAAAAAATCCTGATTCTCGACTTCGGCTCTCAATACACTCAATTGATTGCCAGAGCAGTACGTGAAGCAAATGTGTATTGTGAGATCATTCCCTTCCACCAGCCTGTCAACTTCGAGCCTTCTTTAAAAGGTATCATCCTCTCCGGTTCGCCCTTTTCGGTGAATGATGCCAATGCGCCGGTGGTGGATATTGCAGCCCTGCATCAACGGCTGCCGGTACTGGGAGTCTGTTATGGCGCCCAGCTCACCGCAAAACAATTCGGGGGACGGGTGGCCAACAGCAATAAAAGGGAATATGGCCGGGCCCTCCTGCACAAGCAAAAAGAAGACGTCATCCTGAAAGACGTGATCGAGCGCTCACAGGTCTGGATGAGCCATGCCGACACCGTTCTCGATCTCCCCCAGGGGTTTGAAGTCCTGGCCAATACCGAAGATATCCCTTACGCCGCCTTCCGTAAGAACGAAGCCGGACCCGCCTTATACTGTCTGCAGTTCCACCCGGAAGTCTATCACAGCATCGAAGGAAAAAAGATCCTCAGGAACTTCCTCGTAGAGATCTGCGGCTGCCACCAGGATTGGACACCCGCCCATTTTGTCAGCGACACCGTTGACAGGCTGAGCAAGCAGATCGGAGACAGGAAAGTGATCATGGCCCTCAGTGGCGGCGTGGACTCCACGGTAGCCGCAACCCTCATCCATAAAGCCATCGGCGACAGGCTGTACGGCATTTTCGTGGACAACGGGGTCTTACGCAAAAATGAATTCCAGCAGGTGTTGGACACCTACCACCGGATAGGCCTGAACGTAAAAGGTATCGATGCCAAAAAGCTTTTCTATGACGAGCTGAAAGGCAAGACGGACCCGGAAGCCAAACGCAAGACCATCGGCAAACTATTCATCGACGTATTCCAGGAAGAGGCCGCTAAAGTGGAAGGCGTCGGCCTCCTGGGACAGGGAACGATCTACCCTGACGTGATCGAAAGCGTATCCGTACACGGCCCTTCTGTGACGATCAAATCCCACCACAATGTGGGGGGCCTGCCCGAAAAAATGCATCTGGAGCTGGTAGAGCCGCTCCGTTTTTTGTTCAAGGACGAGGTCCGGCGCGTAGGCGCCGAGCTGGGTATCCCGGACGATCTGCTGCAACGGCATCCCTTCCCCGGTCCCGGCCTGGCCATCCGCATCCTGGGTGAGATCACCGAAGACAAGGTCCGGTTATTGCAGGATGCTGATCATGTATACACCAAGGCGTTGAGAGACCATCATCTGTATAGTACAGTATGGCAGGCCGGTGCGATCTTACTACCGGTGAAGAGCGTCGGTGTCATGGGTGACGAACGGACCTACGAGTTCACCGTGGCCTTACGGGCCGTCACCTCCGTGGATGGCATGACGGCCGATTGGGCGCACCTGCCTTACACCTTCCTCGCGGATGTCTCCAACGAGATCATCAACAATGTGAAGGGGATCAACCGGGTGGTATATGACATCAGCAGCAAGCCGCCGGCCACGATCGAGTGGGAATAAACCAGCGAAGATTCAGTGATCGGCAAAATCAGATGAAAGCTACCTCCAGATATTATCTTTTATGCATCCTGCTGGCCACCACTTCCGTCCTCAGGGCGCAGGTGACCGACTCGACGCACCGGACCAGCGATACGCTGCAACAGCGCAATGACAGCGTCGTCGATCGCCATAAGCTGGCCATTTTCCTTCCTTTATACCTGGATTCAGCCTTCGACGCTTCGAACAGCTACCGCTACGATAAGAATTTCCCCAAGTTCCTCAACCCGGGCCTTGAATTCTACGAAGGCGCACAGCTGGCGCTGGATTCCCTGCAAAAGGAAAACGCAAAGCTGGAAGTACATATCTACGATACAAAATCCGTCGCCAGGCCTATCGCCCAGATCCTTCAAAGCCCCGAATTTGAAAAGACGGAGCTGATCATCGGGCATGTGGTCCCCGGAGAGCTGCAGCAGCTGGCTGCGGCTGCGGCAAAAATGAATGTGCCGTTTATCAATGTCAACTTTCCCAATGACGGGGGTATCACCAACAATCCCGAATTCGTCATTCTTAATAGCACTTTAAAAACACATTGCGAAGGTATCTACCGGCATATCCAACGTAACTACCCCACCAAACCCATTGTCCTGTTCCGGAAAAAGGGCACACAGGAGGACCGGCTGAAAAGCTATTTCGATGAAATTGGCAAGACGACCAATTCCGTGCCGCTGAAGATCAAATACGTTATGCTGGAAGATGTCTTTGACGTCACCGCGCTGACGCCTTACCTGGACAGCACTACTCAAACCATTTGTGTGGCAGGCAGCCTGGATGAGAATTTTGCCAGGATGCTTTGCCAGGGACTGGCCTCCGTGAATAAAACATACACTTCACTGGTGATCGGTATGCCCACCTGGGACAATATCGATTTTTCCCGCCCGGAGTTCAATGGAGAAGAGATCGTTTATTCCACCCCTTTCTATATCAATCAGTCTGACGCCCTTGTCAGGAACATCCAGCAATATTATAAGCTGAAATTCTATTCCCGTCCCAGTGACATGGTGTTCCGGGGATATGAAACGACCTATCGTTTTTCCCGGCAGCTGCTGCATACGGGGAAAAGCCTCAGCGGAAGCCTGGGAGAGAAGAAGTTCAAGATCTTCACTGACTTTGATATCCAGCCCGTGTTCCTCAACAGGCAGAATATGACGCTGGATTATTTTGAGAACAGGAAGCTTTACTTTATCAAGAAGGTGGATGGGGTGGTGACGGGGGTATATTGAGCTACAAGCTTCGAGCTGAAAGTCAGCCATCCCCGACTTGTCTTTTTTCAATTTCTTTTTTCACTTCGTCCATTAATTGCTGTTCAGTCGGCAAGTATAATTTATACTCGCTGGCTATAATGGTCTTATTGTTTTCCGGTAGGGAAATTTTGACAACTGCGTTATTTTTCGCCGCACAAAGCAGGATCCCGATAGTAGGATTTTCAAAATCCCTTTTTTCGAAGCGGTCGTAATAGTTTACATACATCTGCAACTGCCCGATATCCTGGTGCGTGAGTTTATGCGTCTTTATCTCTACAATGACAAAGCATTGCAAAAGGCGATTGTAAAATACAAGATCGATAAAAAACTCATCTCCCCCGATGTGCAGTCGTCTTTGTCTTGCAATAAAGGCAAAGCCATACCCCAGCTCTAATAAGAATTTATGCAAATGGGTAATAATGGCTTGTTCCAGGTCTTTCTCATAGTAGTTCGATTCCCGGTGCAGCCCCAAAAATTCCAGGTACATCGGGTCCTTGATAATTTGCATTGCATCGGAAGGCTGTTTTTCGCCCCGTGCTACAGCCAGCACACTATCTCTGTCATTGCTCATGAGAAGGCGCTCCCATAAGTTGCTATAGATCTGGCGTTCGAGTTGGCGTACTGTCCAGGTATTTTTAAGGGTTTCAGCTATATAGAAGCTTCTTTTATCTTGATTATCAACTCTTAAAAGCAGTTTATACTGACTCCAGCTCAATTGCGAATACACTGTATTCGCAATTGGGAATACGCGGTAAAATTGACGAAAAAGCTCAATTTGCCTCTTGGAAAAGCCACTACCGTACTCCGGCTCTAGCTGCTCAGCAATAAATGTAGTGAGGTAATTGCCATATTCGGCTCTATCCTTGCCATCCTGTTCCTCTACAAAAATGCGCTGACCGATACGCCAGTACATCATGGTACGCTCGTGGTCTACCGTTCGGATTGCTTTCTCCCGTGAAACGTGGATGATTTCCCTGATCTCTGCTATCAATAACTGATTGAACATTATCCGAACAACGATTTACTAATTTTATTAGCAAATTTATGTAAAGCATAACATCAAAAAAATGAAATTACGCTGGTAGTTGGCTATCAGAGCGGACCCGAACCTTCCCCGCCCCGGCTTGTTATTTGCATTATCACACCCATGCCGCTCATCGAATTCACAGACCATGGCCTCTATTGCCCGCAGGGCGCCTTCTACATCGACCCCTGGCGGCCCGTAGACAAAGCCATCATCACCCATGCCCATAGCGACCACGCCAGGGCAGGCAGCAAATACTATCTCTGCCATAAGCTGACCCTCCCCCTGCTGAAGCTCCGGCTGGGCGACAACTTGTACCAATCGCTGGAATGGGGCGAAACCATCACCATCAACGGGGTCAAAGTCAGCCTCCACCCGGCAGGTCATATCATCGGATCTTCCCAGGTCCGCATCGAATACCAGGGTGAGGTATGGGTTGTCAGCGGCGACTACAAAACGGAGGATGACGGCATCAGCGGCGCCTTCGAGCCTGTGCCCTGCCATACCTTCATAACCGAATCCACTTTCGGCCTGCCCATCTATAACTGGAAACCGCAGAAAGAGATCTTTACCTCCATCCAAAACTGGGTGAAGACAAACCAGGCCGCGGGTAAGACCTCGGTGCTGATAGCCTATAGCCTGGGCAAAGCGCAAAGGATCCTACCCTGCCTGTCCGAGGTCTGTGACAGGATCTTCCTGCACGGGGCTGTCTGGAATGTCCATCAGGCCCTGGTCGACGCCGGCATCATCCTGCCACCCGTCCAACGCGTACACCTGGACGCACCAAAGGAAACGTTTAAGAACAGCGTCGTCATCGCTCCGTCCGGGGCCGACGAGTCCCCATGGATCAAAAGGTTCCAGCCTTTCGAAGTGGGCGTGTGCAGCGGATGGATGCAGGTGCGGGGCAATGTCCGGCGGAGAAATGCAGATGCAGGCTACGCCCTCAGCGATCACGCAGACTGGAAAGGCCTCCTGTCCGCGATCAAAGCCACAAAGGCCGAAAAAGTATTTGTCACTCACGGGTTCCAGGCCGCCCTGAGCCGGTACCTAAACGAACAGGGTATCGGGGCGGCAGAGGTCAAAACAGAATATGGAGAGGATGAAGAAGGAGCCCCGGCCGAAGCCACAACTTTGCCATGACAGCCATTAACGATCATACCGATCCCTCGTCCCCGGCCAGCTTTGTTGCGGCACCCACCGGCATGGGCCTGTTTGCCGAACTGGTCGTCTTGCTCGGCACCAGCACCAAAACCAACGATAAGCTGGAAGCCCTCACCCAATATTTCAAAGCATCCATCGACAAAGACAAGGTCTGGGTCATCGCTCTGTTCAGCGGACGGAAACCCAAACGTACTGTCAACACTACCCAGCTGGCTGTCTGGAGCCTGGAGATCACCGGTCTGCCCTCCTGGCTCTACGAAGAGAGCTATCATACGGTGGGCGACCTGGCTGAGACCATCGCCCTGCTGTTGCCCGACCAGGAAGATCCCGTGTGGAAGGCCTTCACCAACGTGGAAAAGACGGAAGAAGACAGGATGAACGGGATCGGGCAGCGCAGCGCCGCAAAAGGTGATGGCAGCCTGGCTTATTACCTCGCAAGACTGACGGAGATCGGCAAAGAGGAAGAGATCATAAAGAAAGATTTCATCATCCAATGCTGGGCCCATATGAACAGGGACGAACGCTTCGTTTTTAACAAGCTGATCACGGGCGGCTTCCGGATCGGGGTTTCCCAAAAGATGATCGTCAACGCACTGGCAAAAACGACGGCAACACCCGCTGCCGTTATCGCGCACCGTATCAGCGGTAACTGGGACCCTTCCACTATTACTTTTGACAGCCTGCTCAGCGAAGAGGGCGCCAGCGGCGATATTTCACGACCCTATCCGTTCTATCTGGCCTATGCGCTGGAAGATGAGCCAGCCACACTGGGCAGCCCCGAAGAATGGCAGGCCGAGTGGAAATGGGATGGCATACGGGGCGAACTGATCAAACGTGGCGGTCAGCTGTTCGCATGGAGCCGCGGAGAGGAACTGATCACCGACAGGCTACCGGAATACCAGGCCTTCTCCAGCGGCTTGCCGGAAGGGACCGTCCTGGACGGAGAGATCATTGGCCTGGAATACACACCAGCAACCGCCGAACAATTCCGTGCCCTCCCCTTCGCCGTCCTCCAAACCCGCATAGGCCGAAAGAATGTGACAAAAAAACAGCTGACCGAAGCACCCGTAGGCTTTATCGCCTACGACCTGCTGGAATACGATGGGGCCGACTGGCGGGAACGACCGCTAAAAGAAAGAAGGGCGCAATTGGAAAAGATCATACACAACATCAACCAACCCTTGTTGCACATCTCACCCGTCATACCCTACAACACCTGGCAGGAACTGGCCGAAGCAAGACAGGAATCGAGAGACAAAGGCAGCGAAGGCGTCATGCTCAAGAAAAAAGGCTCGCCTTACCAGGTAGGACGGCGGCGGGGTGACTGGTGGAAATGGAAGATCGATCCCCTCGTCATCGATGCCGTCATGGTCTACGCCCAAAAAGGCCATGGTCGCCGCAGCAACCTATACACAGATTATACTTTCGCCGTAAAAGACGGTGAAAAGCTGGTCACTTTTACAAAAGCCTATTCCGGCCTCACCGATAAGGAACTGGGAGAGGTGGATGCCTTCGTAAAACGCAACTCCCTGGAAAAGTTCGGACCGGTGCGTACCGTCCGGCCGGAACTGGTATTCGAAATAGCTTTTGAGGGCATCGCCGCCTCCGGCCGGCATAAGTCCGGGGTGGCATTAAGATTCCCCCGCATCAATCGCTGGCGAAAGGACAAAAAGCCCGAAGAAATTAACACTTTGGAAGACCTGAAGAAGATGCTGGAACTGCATGGGAAAAGTAATTTATGAGTAAATTTACATTATGAAGAAGTTGTTCGTGTTGACCCTGTTAGGATGCACCTGTCTGGCCTTTACCACTGTCCTTCGCGAGCGACGCAAAGAAGAGCCCGTTGCCATTCCCGCCAGCCCGCAGCGGGTGGGACAAAAAGATAAAGGATACCAATATCTTACGACAGGAGACTACATCAAAAGCGGGATCCCATATAATTATTTCCTGCTGGGGTTTGGTAAGAGCGTCAGCAATCTCCTGAAAAGAGATAGCCCCAATCACCTGATCAGCCAGGAATATACTGCGGTCACAGCAGCCAACGGGGAGACGGTGGTGGCGCCCAACTGCCTGCAATGTCATGCACAGGTGTTTGAAGACAAGCTCTATATCGGAATGGGAAATACCATGATCGACTTCACGGATCACCAGAAGCTCAATGCACGAAATGCCTCCATGGCGGAAGCCATCCTAAAAAAAGGCGATCCTAAAAAATATGCGGCCGCCGCCCCTTTTCTGCAGTCCATGAAGGTCCTCGGCAGTCAGCTGTACACGGAAGTGAGAGGTGTAAACTCGGCCGACAGGATCGCGGACCTGCTGGTGGCGCATCGCGATCCGGCTACCTTACAATGGAGCGACACGCCTGTTATCGAGGTGGCTGCCGGGCTTATTCCCACGGATACACCGCCCTGGTGGCTGCTGAAAAAGAAACACGCCATGTTCTACAACGGCTTTGGCCGCGGAGATTTCGGACGGTTCCTCATGGCGTCAAACCTGCTGACCGTGAGCGATAGCTCGGAAGCCCGCGAAGTAGACAGCCATTTCAATGACGTACTGGCTTACATCTATTCGCTGGAACCGCCCAAATATTCCCATCCTATCAATCAGTCATTGGCAAAGCAAGGCGGCATCATCTTCGTGGAAAATTGTTCCAAATGCCATGGACACTATGGCCAGGATGGTGACTATCCCAACCTGCTGATACCGGAATCCACGGTACAAACGGATTCCTTTCTTTATAAAAGCAATTACCAGAGCCCGCAATTCATCGACTGGTTTAACAAAAGCTGGTTTGCCATGGGCGATCATCCGGCCAGGCTGGAACCTTTCAATGGCTATATCGCACCTCCGCTGGACGGCATCTGGGTCACGGCGCCCTACCTGCACAATGGGTCCGTCCCAACGCTGGAAGCACTGCTGGACAGCAAGACCAGGCCCGCCTACTGGTCAAGGGACTTTTCAAATCCCCAATACGACTATGAACAGGTGGGCTGGAAATATAGCCGGGAAACGGCGCCCAGGGGCACGGCAGTATACAATACTACGCTCCCCGGCTATGGGAACTATGGTCATACTTTCGGCGACAAGCTCACCGACAAAGAAAGAAAAGCCGTCATCGAATACCTGAAAACGTTATAGCCATTATTGCGCCTTGACCTTCACGAAGAGCATATCGCCCTCCGGCTTGTACAAGGCGAAAGACTCGGGCTCCTGTGTGGACAGCAGCACCTCCTGGGCATAAAAGGAATGGCTGATATATATTTCTTCCGGGCTATTAGCCAGCGCAAAAGTCAGATAACTCTTGAATTGAAAGGGGCTGGCGGCCTGATCGAAGGAATAGCTTTTGTAGCTGTAAGGATTGCCGGCAGGTGAGGTCAGCGTTTTTGACGGGGGCTGCGGCTTGGCCGTGAACTTATCGCTATACACCGGGTTCGGCTCGACGACTGCATTCAGGCTCTTTGTAATAAAGGTACCGGGAGGGACCAGGTTGATACCTTCGGGAAGTTCGAAAGAAGCATAAATGTTCCCCGATGAAGCCTGTATTAACCTGCCGCCCGAGGAGAACCCGGAATAACCGCCGGTGATCTGCACGTTGTGGTCCAGCAAGCTAAAAGATTCTCCACTGCGGATCAGCGCCGACTTTTTCCAGTTGACGAACAGCGGTTTGTCCGTCTTGTTAAAAACAGTCATGGTAACGGGGCCGCCTTCGCCATGAAAGTTATAGGTGAGGCGCATGGTGTCGTTCTCCCAGTAGAATTCTTTTCTATCGTTCTTTGGCATTTCCGTGGAATTGAGCGTGAGATACTGGTACGAAACGCAGGAGCTGAAGGTCAGCAACAGGAGTAATAAAGATAAGAGACGCATAAGTTATAAGTTTAAGATGATATGTAAGTGATCTATCGGCCGAGGGTCCAAAGCATATCGCCGCCCTGCCTGTAAGGAGTAAAGTGCTGGGGCAGCTGGTGGGTCAACATGACAGACTGAATATAAAATGAGTGCCGGATGGTAAATTCCGTGGCGTTGTTATCACCCAGCACAACGGTCAGATAGCTTTGGTACTTAAATGGGCTGGCAGCAGGGTCAAAAGAATATAAGTTGTAAGCAGGTGCGCTTGAATGCTTACTTGCTTTTTGACGTTGCGGTATGCCGGTAAGTTGATCAACCCTCACCGGGAACTCCTTTAAGTTGACACTGAGGGTCTTGCCGATGCGGGTGCCCGGAGGGATAAAGTCCATGCCATCGGGCAGCGTGAAAGAACTGGCCGTATTGCCGGAGGTGGCAATGGAACTCCTGGTAGCATCGAATGTGCCGGAGACCTGGATCTTGGGGCTGGAGAAAGAGGTAGCCACCCCATTCTCGATGATGGCGGATTTCTTCCAATTGATGTACATTGGCTTATCCGTTTTATTGGTGACGGCAATGTAGACGGGACCCTTAAAGCCGCCATAGTCATACACCACCTTAAAGGTGTCGTTCTCGAAGAAGAAGCAGTTTGCCTTGTCTTTTGGAACTTCGGTAGAGTTGACAGTAAAATATTGTAAGGAAAAACAGGAGCTGAAACAAAGGCTCATCACGATGAGGAATAGGGATAAGAAGCGCATGGGATTTTTTTGTTAAATTATAAAATGATTGCCTGAATTTGCAATGGCAACATTGCTTTCAATCAAAAATTAACATCCGTCTTAAAACGGAATTAAAACATTGCTGTTAAAGATGCTAAAAGCCTGATGAGCGGAACTTCAAAATGATATTACAGGAAACCGTAGGATATAAAACGATCTTAACCTGGCTGTCGGCAGACAGCAGAAAGCCTTTTGCTTTCCAGGAAGAAACGTGGGCGCACATCATCGCCGGCAGATCGGGACTGGTAAATGCACCTACGGGTTGCGGTAAGACCTTCTCCGTATTCCTGGGAGCGCTTATCGACTTTATCAACCGGCATCCTGAAGATTTCAAAACCAAAGCGAACAACGGTCTCCAGCTATTATGGATCTCCCCCCTCCGCGCCCTGGCCAAGGACATCGGCCGGGCCATGGAAGAGGTGATCGGTCAATTGGGTATGCAATGGAAAATAGGCATCCGCAATGGCGATACGGAAATAAGCGAGCGGCAGAAACAAAAACGCAAAATGCCGGAAGTGCTCATCATTACCCCTGAAAGTCTCCATCTCCTGCTGGCGCAAAAAGGCTATCATGATGTATTTAAACAGCTTAAGATCATTGCCGCCGACGAATGGCATGAGCTCCTGGGCAGTAAGCGCGGCGTACAGGTGGAGCTGGCCGTCTCCCGTATCGTCGGTCTGAAAGAAGGCAACTGCTCGATCATCGGCATCAGCGCTACCATCGGCAACCTGGAGCAGGCGAGAGATGTGCTCCTGGCAACCCTGGAAAGATACATGGAAAGACCCGACTGGGATTTCATCGTTCGGGCGAATATCCATAAGAACATTCAGGTAGAATCCATCCTTCCCGACGAGATCGAAAAATATCCCTGGGCGGGTCACCTGGGCCTGAAGCTGATCCTCAAAGTGCTCCCCATCCTGGAAAGGAGCCGGACCACGCTGATCTTTATCAACACCCGGGGCATGAGCGAAAGATGGTATCAATCCCTGCTGGACGTCAGTCCCGACCTCGCAGGCGCCATCGCCCTGCACCACGGCTCCGTGGACATGGCCTTGCGCAACTGGGTGGAGGAAGCGCTGCACGAAGGCAAGCTAAAGGCCGTGGTCACAACGGCAAGCCTGGACCTGGGCGTGGATTTCAGACCGGTAGAGATGGTCATCCAGGTGGGCAGCCCGAAAGGAGTTGCAAGATTTCTCCAGCGGGCAGGCCGCAGCGGTCACCAGCCGGGAGAGGTGAGCAAGATCTTCTTTTTGCCTACCCATTCCCTGGAACTGATGGAGGCGGCGGCATTGAAGGCGGCCATGAAGATGGGTCTCATCGAGAGCCGTGAACCTATGATGCTGTGCTTCGATGTGCTCATACAATATCTTTCTACCCTGGCGATCTCCGAGGGCTTCCACCCCGCCGCACTCTTTACAGAACTGAAGTCCACGTACTGCTATGCCGATATGACGGAAGACGAATGGGGCGAGATCCTTCACTTCATCACAGCGGGCGGGGCGGCCTTGCACCAATACGACGAGTTCAAAAAAGTAGAGATCATGGAGGACGGTGTCTATAAGATCAATAGCCGCCGCATCGCCATGCGGCACCGCCTGCACATCGGCACCATCGTCAGCGACGCCATGCTCAAAGTGCGCTTTATCACCGGCGGATATGTCGGCGTCATCGAGGAATATTTTA
>Ga0163162_10000920_pt1 | contig 27300 bp, 25 predicted proteins | sample S55metaG_FD_115310 | JGI IMG/M metagenome (GOLD analysis project Ga0163162, IMG submission 115310) | Switchgrass rhizosphere microbial communities from Kellogg Biological Station, Michigan, USA - S5-5 metaG | ecosystem: Host-associated > Plants > Roots > Rhizosphere > Soil | place: USA... | reverse complement strand
TTGCGATTACAGCTTTCGATGTTTATGGAATGGAACAAGCGGCGATAGAGGCTGGTTGCAATGAGTACATGAGCAAACCTTTCGATCTCGACGAACTGGACAAAAAACTTAAAAATTTGGGATTCATCGTGTGATTCATTGAGAGATCATCTAGTCGAGCATTAAACAAAAACCTGTTCGCATCGGCTGCTTGAAAGCCCACATTCTTGACACGCAGCTAGCCCGCATGGTACTACCTCGAACCACCGGAAGCGTTTAAGAAAGCAGCCAAGTCCTCGCTTAATGGCTTTTTGAGAGGCCATGCCTGATCACTGTGACGGTAGAGACGACCGAGCTAAGGTTACCCAGCCGCATTGAGACGGTCGCCGCCGCAGCAGCGGCGGTGGCGGAGTTTGTTAATAGATCGGGAGTAAGTGACGACGCGGCGTTCGGAATTGACATGGCTGTTCGCGAGGCAGTGACCAATGCCGTCGTTCATGGAAACAGCCAGGATGAAGGCAAAGTCGTCGACATTGTTTTGAAAAGCTCGCCTGACGCTGTAGAAATCAGCGTTCACGACCAAGGCCCCGGATTCAACCCAAACGAAGTCCCAGATCCGACCGTTGAAGAGAACATCTTAAAGACGTCTGGTCGTGGCATTTTTTTCATGCGTAGTTTTATGGATGAGGTCGACTGGTTCCTACCTCCTGAAGGTGGTACAACAGTGCGAATGCTAAAACGACGTTAATCGCAATTTCATAAAGGAGATTTCCTACAATGGCTGAGTTGAATATCGCGGAACGTCAAGCAGGAGATGTTACCGTTCTTGACATGAGTGGAAAGATAACAATAGGCGAAGGCAGTGTCGCACTTCGCACGGCTATCCGCCGTTTACTTGAAGAGGGGAAGAAGCGGATTCTCTTGAACCTGGCGGGAGTCGGGTATATCGATTCGAGCGGCATTGGCGAGCTGGTTTCAAGTTATACGGCCATTAACAAAGAACAGGGCCAGTTGAAGTTGTTGAATCTAACGCAAAAACTCCAGGACCTCTTAACAATCACAAAGCTTCTTACAGTGTTCGATGTTTACGAAAACGAAGCAGAGGCGCTGAACAGCTTTAAGTAGAATCGGCTAAACCCACGCAGAAAGTTTGCGCTGACCGGAGACACACAATGGCTGAGCTTGAAGTGAATCAACGACAAGCCGGGGACGTTACGATCCTCGATATGAATGGTGCAGTACGAATTGGTGAAGGTAGTATCACCTTGCGTGACGCTATTCGCGGTCTTGCTGACGAAGGAAAGAAAAAGATTATTCTCAACCTCGCTGGAGTGAACTACGTTGATTCGAGCGGAATCGGTGAGTTAATTGCAAACTACACAACCGTCAGCCGCCAGGGTGGCCAACTCAAGTTGCTCAATCTCACTGACAGAATCCAAAACCTCCTGGTGATTACGAAGTTGCTTACGGTCTTCGACGCTTACGAAGATGAAAGCGAGGCTCTAAAGAGCTTCGAATAGTGTTTCGGATTTCGAGTTTCTGGTTTCGAGCCAGGAATCGTATTTACTCGAAACGTCGAATTCGAAATTTGAAATCAAATGTTCCGTGCTGCCTTTCGCCGTCTGCTTGCGATCGATGATCCACCCGAGCGGACGGCGCTTGCATTTTCTATCGGCGTTTTTATTGCCTTCTCACCTTTTCTTGGACTTCATACAATCCTCGCAACACTAATTGCCTTTGTCTTTGGGTTTAATAAAATCGCTATCTACACCGGTACATTTCTGAATAACCCGCCGCTTACTCTGGTGCCGATAATCATCGCTTCCTATGCGGTGGGCGCATTTTTAATGGGTCGTCCGCTAAGGATTCCGTCGGAGGGTATTGACTTATTGAAGCACCCGCATCTTCTCACCGCCGATTACTACCGACAAATCTTTGTGCGAAGTTGGTATTTGGTTGAGCCGTTTGCCTTGGGTGGAATCATGCTGTCGGTAGTTTGTTCGCTCATTACTTATCCGTTAACATTGCGGGCGTTGCGTGCTTATCGCGGTCGCAAAGCTCAATAAACCGAGCAAGTCCAGGAACATGGCATCGGCCCAACCTTGCTGCGCATCTACTTCGTCGGTTCTTTAGTCTTTAGCCAGTTTTGCAAACATCCCAACATTTGATCGGATTTTCTTAAATGAAGAAGTGTCTATTCATAGTTCAAACATTGCTCTTGGCGACAGGTGTCTCTTTTGGACAAGCTGCACCTGCCGCTTCACCCCAGCCTCAGCGACCTAAACAATCTCCAATCCAAGCTAGAGAAGGTGCGCCATTTGAAGTCTCGACCTACGGCGTTACCTTTGAAGCCGACACCAGATTGATAACGATGATGGCGGCGTTGGAGGCTGCAGGATTTGATCCGCAACCAGGTCAGGAACCTTCTGTGTTTCGAGCGAAAGTAAGAAAAGACATCGCTGCACTCGATCCGGATCTACGTGAGAGATTGAAATCCTTTTACGAACGCAATCGTCTGCCTGCTCCCGCATCCCCGGCGGATCAAGTTTCACGTTACGTTTCCCTGGCACTTGCAGTTACTCAACCGCCAGACTTCCTCGCCCCGGAACGCTCGGATGACTTGCCGGCAGGGCTGTTAGACGTTCTCGACTTTGCCCCTCTCTTACGTGAGTTTTACAGGCGCTCCGGGATGGAAGACCACATCATTGACTATGTGCGTGCTTATCAGGCGGAAAGTGACAGGCTTCGTCAACCAGCAGCCGAGATGGTGCGTAGTCTGCTGACTTACCTGCACACAAATCCAATCTTAACGACGTTTGAGCGGACGGAAGTGAAGGCGCCGACGACGAAGAAAAAAAATCAAACGAAAACCTACAGCATGCGTCAGAAGGAGCGCAGGTTCGTAATACTTCCAGACCTGCTCGCTCCTCATGGGGCCATTAACTTTCGAGTCATCGCTGATGATTACTACTGCATAGTGCCGGAAGGGACCGATCCTTCATCATCTGAACTCCGGCGCGCTTATCTTCAGTTTGTGATTGATGCCTTGGTTCTGCGTTTCAACAAAGACATAGCGCCACGTCGCGATCAGATCAAACAATTGCTTGACGAACGACAGAAAGCAGGAGGACAAGTAAGTACTGATGTGTTTCTAACTGTGAGCCGTTCACTCGTCGCAGCGGCTGATGCGCGTTATGACGAAGTGCGGAGACTCGAAACGCTCGGACGAGTTGCCAGGACTCGCTTAGATAGCGCAAAGGATAATGCCGCTCGCGCACTGATCGGTAAGACTGTTCAGGCTGACATGTCTGCCATTCAGGACGACACTATCGCCCGTCTTGCAGACGAATACGAGAAGGGAGCGGTTCTATCGTTCTTCTTTGCGGATCAACTTAAAGGGATCGAGTCGGCCGGGTTTGATATCGCTAATTTCTTTCCGGACATGATGACCTCGTTTGATCCGGTGCGTGAGGCCAAGCGTCCGGCTGAATATGCAGAAGCGAGACAAAGAGCTTTGGCTGCACGTGAGGCACGGATAGCTGCTCGACGAGCCGAGGCTGAAACGAATTCTGCGAGTAGTGCTGAAATGGTGAAAGATGCCGCCCTGGTAAAGGAGCTTACGGCAGTTGAAGACACGCTACGGAGCAAGAACTACGCTGAGGCCGAAACGCGGTTGAAGGACATGCTAAGGAACTATCCACGTGAGCCGCGCATCTTCTTTGCATTGGGACAAACTGCTAGTCTCGCGGCGATGGATGCCACCGACGATTCGATTCAGGCGGAAAGACTGAACCGCGCCTTGGGTCAATATCGTCTTGCAGTGCAGTCTGCATCGCCTGAATTGGATAAAGCGATCCTCTCACGTGCGCACGAGTCGATGGGACGTATCAACGCTTTTCTCGAAAACAAGAATGAGGCGATTAAAGAATTTGACGAGGCCATCAAGATCGGCGAGGTAAATGGTGGTGCCTATCAACAGGCGTTGGATGGAAAGAAAAAGTTGAGTCAGCCGTGATTAATCTCAGATCTCAAAATTCAGATCTCAAAGAATCTCAAAAGGGAGATTGAAGAGTTTGGAATGAAATTCTCCGAGTAGCCACTTGAATTGCAACCAGGCACTCTGAGATCTGAGACCTTAAATTTGAGATCTTATTGGAGTGCTTTTGCCGCATTGATGCGCCCGCCGGAAGCGATCTTACCTTTTAGCGAATTCAGAGGATCAACTGAGGCAAGCAAACGTGTCCGTAGTTCGTCAACAGTAATCTTAGGATCGTGTGCTGCAACAAGCGCAGCAACTCCCGCTACTACCGGCGTTGCCATTGAAGTTCCAGACTTCTCCTCATACTCGTCTCCAAGCCACGTACTCAGGATGTCTACGCCTGGCGCAGCTATCGCGACACTCTTCACGCCATAGTTTGAAAACGACGCCAGCTGATCGTTTCGATCCAAAGCAGCTACGCTGATCACGTTAGGCACGTTGTAGCTGGATGGATAGTGGGGATTGCGGTCATTGTTGGTACTTGCATTACCACTTGCAGCCACAAACAGGATGCCGGTTTCGTAAGCTTTGCGAATTACATCTTCCAGTGCCCTGGACTTCTGCGTGGATCCCCAACTTGCGCTGATCACGCGTACGTTAACTCCAGCTTTCTTCCGATCGATTACGTAATTGATTGCTTCGACAGCATCCTTAGTTGTTCCGTATCCGCCGGCGTTCATAAACTTCAACGGCATGATTTGTACCTTCCAGTTCACACCGGCGATGCCTATGTCGTTGCCGCCTTCAGCGCCGATGATGCCGGCACAGTGAGTTCCGTGGCCGTTGTCATCCATCGGATCAGCGCTGTTTTCAATTGCGTTGTACCCATGCAAGTCCTGAATTGTGCCGAGCTCTTTGTCTTCGTAAGGCTTCACACTGTTTGGTCGCACCCAAATGTTGCTTGCCAGGTCACTGTGTGTGTAATCGACCCCGCTATCGAGCACTGCTACTACGACTTTGTCGCTGCCGGTAGTCACACTCCATGCCGTTGTCGCGCTGATGTCGGCACCCTTTGTTCCACCTCTTGAACCGTCGTTGGCAAGAGCCCACTGTTCTGAGAACCTTGGATCGCGAGGCGTTACAAGCGATGGTGAAAAATCATCCGCGCTGATTTCGAAAACCGGTTCCGCATACTCGACGTCGGGTAATGCTCGGTACTGTGCCGCAACGGATTCGGCCGAAGCGTCATCGAGGTCATCGATTGCTGCTAGTCCTGGCACCGATTCAATTTCATCTTCCACTCGATCGTGAAGTCCGAGGGTGATTTTTTCGATGGCATCTTCAGTAATACCCGGTTTGAACTTCACTAGCACTTCGGGAGCTGAAGAGTCGCGAGAGTCGTAAGGAGCAGACTCGATGTTATTGATTGGCTCGCGACGCTTATCAGCCGTCGGAAAGATGCGCGCGCGATTTTTCATTTGGATTTGCCATCTGCGCAACTGTCCGGCGAAGGCCGCTACGAGAATGAGAACAAGAGCGAGTGCTATATGTGGAAGGAAATTATTGCGGTTCATGGATGGTACCTCAGTAAAGATGGACTAGGTTTTAGGCTTTGGTCTTTGATCAATGTGAACTCCAAAGACCGACTGCCAGAGGCCTAAGACTTAGATCTTGTAATTCTTCCCGTTGAACTTATACGCCCTTAATTGGTTCTTATCCGCGCGGTATTCGTAAGTTTTGCCACTGGCCTCCAGCTGAATTTTCCAGCCGCGCGTAATCATTTGACCGCTCATTTCGTCGGCAGCGCCGGCGCCCAAAGCCATATCAGGAAAGTCGGTGTCAGCTACAGACCTTTCCGACACCTGGCTTTCATTTATACCAAGTCGTTTAGCCAAATCCTTTCGGGCTTTCTCGGCCGCCTCTTCTTTTGTCATGCTTGGAAGTTTCCTTCGTTGAGTCGTAACTCTAGAAACGAGTCTCTGGCATTCTTTGTTCCGGGGGAGTCTGGAGCTATTCTGAGCCTGAATTGGGTTGAGGTCAAAGTCTCGCAAAAGAGATCGTCTTGATATCAGTTTTCTCTGCTTCTCCTCCGCGTGCTCTGCGGCTTCTTAGCACTTGGAAACAAATTTTCAGGTTGGGAAGGGGACCCTGTCCCCGCTGCTAGCCATCATTCACCATAATGCGCACTAGCTTCTAGAGTCAGTGTGAGAAACCAGGTCAATCATTCTTACCAGCGGGGACAGGTCCTTTCCCAACCTGAAAATTTGTATTGCTTCAAGAACTCACTTCAAGTCGCCAAAGGCATGCTGAAGTAGAACGCTCACTGTGATCGCTGCTGTCTCAGCACGTAGTATCCGACCGCCAAGTGTCACGATACGCCAACCCGAGTCCGACGCTGCTTTGATTTCATCGTTTGCCCAGCCACCTTCGGACCCAACTAGCGCGGTCACACTATCCGGTGTGCGATATGCTTTAGCTTGTCGCTCCTGGGCAATTACTTCCTCAAGTGATCTTCCTTCGCGTTCTGAAAACATTACTCGAAGCGAGTCACCTGCGGTTCTGATTAATTCTCCGAACTCAGCAGGCATATCGACATCAGGAACACGCGCCCGCCCGCACTGTTTTGCTGCCTCAAGGGCAATGCGCCGCCAACGGTTTACACGTTTTTCACCGTCTGATGAATCGCGCAAATGGATGTCAGCGTGACGCGTCATTACAGGAACGATGCGTGTGATCCCTAATTCAGTCGCTTTCTGCACGACGAGGTCGAACTTATCACCCTTCAACAACGCAGTTGCCAGAGTCAGATCCAGTGGTGATTCGGGATGAGGCGGTGCGACCTGTTCGCATTTGTCGAGTGTTACTTCGTCGCGTTTCCAACCGGACACTGTGCAGCGAAATTCTTTTCCTATTCCATCGAACACATAAACTTCGTCACCTTGCTTGAGGCGGAGTACGTCTCGAAGGTGTCTTGCTTCATCGGACGTTAGCGTTACTGTTTGTGGCTTGAATGCGTCAGGCGGCGCAAAGAATCTTCGTCGAGACATGTTCTGCAAGCTTGCTCATACAACACAACAAATCCATTCACCATCCCGTGTCACTTCGACCTCTGATACCGCGAGTGCTCTCAACTGATCTAGCACCTCTTCTTCCTGTGTCTCAAGAATTCCCGACAGTATCAATTTTCCGCAGGTTAGACCGAGCATTGTCCGGAGCATGGGCGTGATGACGTCTGCGGTCAAATTCGCGCACACGAGATCGGCAGATGGAGTGGTTTCATCTACAGAACCGGGACGAAAATCGATTCGATCCGCAACTTCGTTCGATTGCGCATTTACTCGAGCGATCTCGATTGCCTCTTCGTCAGTGTCGTAGGCTTCGATGCGTGCATCGGGAAAAAGCTTTGCAGCTGTAATAGCGAGTATTCCGGTTCCTGTTCCTACGTCCAGGAAACTACCGCCTGCAAAATGTTTCTCGATCGCTGCCAGGCAGAGCCTCGTAGTTTCATGAGTGCCGGTCCCAAAGGCCATTCCTGGTTCGATGCGAATCACTATTTCGTTTGTCGGCTGCTTAAGTCTGCTCCATGGCGGTGCGATTATGAAACGGCCAACAACCGTCGGTTGCCAGTTGTTCTTCCACTCTTCGAGCCAGTCGCGATTTGCAAGTTGTTCGACAGTCATCTCCCGAACCGACGAGGATGGCAGGTTATATATTCGTAACGCTTCGATAAGTTCCGTCCTGACTTCTTCGCGATTTGGAACGGTCTGGAAATAGCCAGTTACTCGCAGCAACCCGCCGAATGGTTCGTGGGTTTCCGTTCCCAACGCACCTGCTTCCATCAACGCATACTCCACTGCTTCACGTGCAGACGGTTCGAGCTCAACGTTCAGGAGATGCCAGGAGTTTTCTCGCACTGGAGTTACCATCACTAACCCAGACCCATTTCATCCAGCATCGCATCTCTATTTCGCCAGTCTTCTTCAACTTTGACGAAAAGTTCGAGATGAACTTTATGACCCATGAGGTGTTCGATGTCCTGCCGTGCACGAATCCCGATCTCTTTCAAACTACTCGCGCCTTTGCCGATCACAATCTTCTTCTGCGAGGTTCTTTCGACGACGATAACGCAGGAGATTCGTGTGAAATCTTCGCGCACTTCTTCGAAGAGTTCAGTTAGAACCGCCGTCACGTAGGGAATCTCGTCTCCCATTCTTTGCAGCAGTTTCTCCCGAACAATCTCCGCTACGAGAACACGCAACGACTGATCGGTTAGCTCATCTTCTGAAAAGATCGGATCGCCCGCCGGTAAGTGGCGCAGACAACCATCGAGCAAGACATCCGTCATCTCATCTTTCAACGCTGAGATGGGAACAACTTCGCGCCAGTCGTATTGTTGGCTGTACCAGTCTATCAACGGCAAGAGAGCAGCCTTGTCCTCAAGCTTGTCGATCTTATTGAGAAGCAGCAGAGCAGGCTTCTCCGATCGTTTGATTAGATCGAGTACAAACCGATCACCCTGGCCTGTCGATACTGAAGCATCACGCAACAGGCAAACCAGGTCGACGCCAAGTAGCGCATCCTGGACTGTAGCCATCATGCGCCGGTTTAGTTCGTAACCTGGTTGGTGAACGCCGGGTGTATCCACTAACACAATCTGCCCCGCGGGCTTGGTGATCACACCCTGGATTTTGAATCGAGTGGTTTGTGGTTTGTTGGAGACCGCGGCAATCTTTTGGCCAACAAGGCGATTGAGTAGGGTTGACTTGCCCGCGTTCGGTCGGCCGACAAGGGCAACGTAACCGCTGTGGTAGCTATTTGGTTCTGAATTGGACACGTTGGTTGGTATTGTCAGGACACTTGAGCCAGGTAGCAAGTGCTGGTTGATTATGAGCGCTGGGTTCTGGATAAAGTCCCAACACTGAACCCTGAAAGAACAACTTAGGAAGGGGCACCCAAGGTCAATCAGTGACACTCTATTAGAACAAGTCAGGAAGGCGGCAGCGCCCCCGCTGCTTTTCTTCGCCCTCGCTCCAGCGGAGCGAAACGTTTATAGCTCGACAGGTCCAAAATGAATCCGCGCCGGAGGCGCAGACCAGCAAGATTATTGCTGCCTAGAAACATGTCGCTCCTCCGGAGCGAAAAAGAGCCAGCTGAAATTGAACGTGTTGGATCTGGGGCGCTCAGTGTTGTGAAGATTAGCGTATTGAGACAATGCCGTCCTCCACTCCCAACTGTTCTAGTTGAGTGTCAACGTTGCCGGCTCCTATTTGTTATTGAGCTTGGCCAGCAAAGATCTGGACCAGGTTTACCAGCGTCTCAGTTGTCTTTTCCAATCCACGTCTCGAGTTGAACTCCAACTTGCCATGAAAGTTCGCACCACCGGTAAACAAGTTCGGAGTGGGCAAACCTCTAAAGGTCAAGTTAGCTCCATCTGTGCCGCCCCGAATCGGTTTGATGTAGGGTTTAAGCCCGGCTCGCTTCGATGCCTCAATCGCGTTATCAGTGAGTTCCGGAAAATCCTTTAGCACTTCTTTCATATTCTTGTAGTTCTCTTTGATTTCGATTGAGACCTTCACCTCTGGAAACTTTGCTTGAGTTTGAGCTGCCATGTCGCGCAGCAGTTTCTCCTTGGCATTCAGACCACTCAGATCAAAATCGCGCAACAGAATCTTCAATGACGACTTTTCGACTTCAAGGCCGCCAGTGTATGGGTGTAAAAAGCCGACGCGCTCTTCAGTGGTTTCGGGCAACATGTCATGTGGAAACCGGCTGAGGTAATCAGCGATGGCAAACAAGGAATTAACCATAATTCCCTTGGCCGTTCCCGGATGGGTGTTCCTGCCCTGGAACGTGACGGTAGCGGTTTTGGCGCTCCAGGTTTCGTTGCTGATCTCGCCAAGCGTCTCGCCATCGACTGTATAGGCGACACCCGCCCCAAAACCCTTAACGTCAAACTTGTCGATGCCGCCGCCAACTTCTTCATCCGGCGTGAACGCGATAGCGAGTGATCCATGTTTGATTTGCGGGTTCTGACGCAGGATATCGATCATCGTCATAATCTCGGCGCAACCTGATTTGTCGTCCGAACCCAGCAGCGTGGTCCCGTCGGCCGTAATGATGTCGTCGCCAATCATCTCCTTCAACACCGGATTCTTGGCTACAGTGATGACTTGTGAGGGATCCTTCGGCAAGACAATGTCACCACCCTGGTAATTCTTGTGGATGATCGCATTGACGTTTTCTCCCGAGACTTCCGGCGACGTATCCATGTGCGCGATGAAACCAACGACCGGAACTTTGGAGTTGTCGGGCAAGTTGCCGGGGATCATTGCGTACACAATTCCAAACTCACTGACTCGCACTGCCTCAACGCCCAGTGCGCCTAACTCCTTCGCAAGAAGGTTAGCCAGGTTGATTTGCTTGCGTGTGCTGGGAACTGTCGTTTGATCTTCGGCAGATTGCGTGTCGATCTTCACGTAACGAAGAAAACGAGCCATTGCCGATTCAGTCGGGGGTTTTAGTTGTGATTGTGATTGCGCGCAAACTGCAGCCGCCAGACACAAAGCAAGTGCGAGAATTTGTTTCATTCAGAAGTACCTTTCATCGGAACTGTAGTTTGGGAGAAACGGATGATCAGCTAAATCGATGCCGAAAAGCAAAGCCGCGCTGCCTGAATTTGCATTAGTAAGGTTGCTTTCCTCTGTGCTAACTCCGCGTTCTCTGCGTCTCTGCGGTGACCGTTCTTTAGATTCTTATTTCAACCGCAGAGACGCAGAGAACGCAGAGGTATAGCGCAGAGAGTTACGATTCTTTCCTCCACGCTTCACCTCGCTCGACAAGTTGATCAAGCACCCGCTGCAACTCATCTCGCTTATCATCCATTGTTTGTTCGTTCGCGTCGCTGGGTACGCTGATAGCGGGTGCGATGTCGACAAGTGTGCGCGTAAAGGGCAGCGGAATTTGTAGGCGATCCCAGCTATTAATTGTCCAACGTTTTGCGGCTGTAAGAGTGAACGGCAAAACAGGGTTGCCGGTCTTCTTCGCCAATAAAACTGCCCCCATTTTAGCGACGTAACGTGGACCCTTTGGGCCGTCAATGGAAAAACCCGCCGGACACCCGGCGCGCATCAGTCTAACCATTTCAACAATCGCGCCAATGCCACCGCGAGTGCTTGAGCCGCGAACTGCTCCATACCCAAAGCGTTGAATGAATCGGGCAATGTACTCGCCGTCAAAGCTTTGCGAAGTCATTATTACGATGCCGCGTTTTCGAAAGAAGTAAGTTCCCGGGAAGATCCGGTCATGCCAGAACGTGTAAATGGGGATTGAGTCATTATTCCACGCTGCCGCTAGATTCTCTGCCCCTTTGATGTCCCACCGAAGAGTCCGACCAATAACGGAGATCAAAAAAAACATGGCCAGGTCTGCCGCCCTGATCAGCAAACGCTCCTTGAGGCTGTACTCAGCCAGGCTCCTAAACGAATATGCACGTTCAACGGAACTCTGGGTCCGATCTTCTTGTGTTTGTGATTTGCTTGCGAGATCCATCGAAGGTGCTGACAAGTCTAGCAAAACCGGTGCGACCTCAGTAGAAGCTGACAGCTCAGTAAATCGACGGTTCACCGGACGGACGAGTCTTCCAGCGTTTGTGTATCCACAACCACTGATCCGGATAGCTCCTGATCTTGTCTTCCGTAATGAGCGAAAGTTTAGTGGTGAGGTTGCGAACGTCAGCTTCTTCATCTCCCGTTGCTTCGAATGCAATCGGCGGAGATATTTGGATAATAAACTTGCGCAGCTTTTCATCCCACGGGGCAAACATTGGCACGATCGGCGCTTTTGTGCGCAGCGCAAGTTTGGCAACCATAAAATTGGTCGCTGCCTGCACGCCAAAAAAATCCACGAAGATTGCTTCTTCGTCGAGTGTATTGAGATCGGTGAGCACGCCTAGTGCTTCTCCCGAACGAAGAGCTTTGATCATTTGTCGTCCAGCTGATGATTTGTCCAGCGTCTGGTTGCCCCAACGTGAACGAATCTGATCGACCAACTTTTCAACTTTCGGATTGTCGATACGCCTGACGACAACGTTCAGTCTGTCCCCGTGTAGGGACGAGCACAGAGGTAATAGTTCCCACGCACCGAGGTGTGCGGTGAAAAAGAGCACTCCTTTGTTTTCAGCCTTTAGCTTCTCATAGTGCTCCCGGCCGGATATGTGAAGAATCTTCAGCAAAGACTCGGACGAGCTCCTGGCGAACTTACTGAAAACTCCAAGTTGACGTCCGAGGCTGCGAAAACAGCCGCGAACAATTTCGTCTCGTTCCTTCTCAGTGCTCTGAGGAAACGCCAACTGGAGATTGCGTTCGCCAGTTCGCCGCAGATCTTTTGCCAGGAGATACGCGAGGCTTCCCAGGCACTCTCCTACGGAAAGTGCGAGCGACATTGGTAGCAATCCAAGTGTGGAAAGAACCAGGCGCGCCGCGAAGTATTCTAGAGAAGTCTGTAGTCTGCCGTGCTTAGCCATCTGAAAGGATAGGAATCTTAGTTTAGCAAGGAACTGGTAATACATGGGAATCGGGGCCATCCGTCTATTATCCGTTCATGGCTTCTGATATATTTCGAACGCGGCGCGTTAGAATTTCGTACAGACTTTCGTCAAGCGGCTGTCGCCCGTTGCGATCTCTCCTCAACTTCCTCGTTTAGATAGGAGCTGGATGGAAAAACGCCGGATTCTCATCGTCGATAATAACGATGAGTTACGTGCTCTCCTCGAAAAAGGACTCGGCAAACTCGGCCACGAAGTGGTCGTCACTGGCGAGCGGGAGAAGGCATTGGCACGTACCGATCTGGATGAGTTTGACCTTGTCATCAGCGACCTGAGCGAAGCCGAGGTAAACGGGCACCCGATCGGCGATCTCCAGCGCAAACACCTCGTAACACCAATTACTCGGAAATCGACTGAGCCTGGGATTATTAAGGCATTCAAGATGGGAGCAGCTAATTATCTTCGCCAGCCTTACAACGCCGAAGCGCTGCGAGAGATCGTTGAGCAAACTCTTTCTCACAAGCTGCGTTACCTTGACGATCCAACACTGCTTCCTCACATCCATGAAAAAATCGAGTTTGAATTGCCGAGCGATCTCTCGTTGATGGATGGCGTGCTGGAGTATCTGCAGGAGCGCGTTGCAAAGTTGGGGTTGATTAAGCCGGAACGTTCTAATCTCTTCATCGCCCTCGACGAAGCATTCGTCAACGCCGTCAAACACGGAAATAAGAGCAATCCCAACAAACTATTAAGAATCACTGCCGAGTTGTCACCTAACGAAGCTTGCTTCACGGTTGAAGATGAAGGGGAAGGCTTCGATATTGGAGAGATTCCAGATCCTTGTGATCCCGCTAATCTGTTTCGCACTTCCGGACGAGGAGTGCTCCTCATTTACAACATCATGGATGAAGTTGAGTACAATGCGCAGGGCAACCGCGTAAAGATGATAAAGCGACCAGACACAACGGTCGAAACTCAACTCATTGATCCAAACTCTCCTGAAGACAAACAAATCTTTTAGCCAATTCGCGCGAGAAACGGACAATCTTGGGGGTGCCGACTCACTTTCCGCGTTTTGGAAATCATGGAAGTGGTGGTTAGCGCCTGCGCTTGCGGGACTGGGTCTCGTCCTTTACTTCGTAGATCCATTCATTGGTGATTGGGATGGAATGGATTACACCATGCTGTCGCTCTCTGGTTATCCCTCATCGATGGCCCTGGGACGCAATCTTTTTATTTTCAGCAATCATTTTCTATTTGTTGTTGCTAACTCACTATTTCACCTGCAGCCGGAGAATGCGTATCTTCTCTTCAAATATGCCGTAGTAGTGCAAGCCCCTCTAGCGATAATTGCTTGTTGGGTTCTGGCATATTCCCTTAGCCATTCTCTCTATACGGCAACAACGAGTGCGCTATTGATCGTGTGCTGCCCCGTTTTTGTCCTTTATGGCGGACAGGTAATGACTGACGTGCCTTCCGTCTTACTTCTTGGAATCGCCCTGGTTGTTCATCTGCGGGGAATCCAACAGAACAAGTTTTGGCTCATCTTAGGGGGAGCAGCTTTGATGGGCTTGGGAGTAAATCTTCGTGAGACGATCGGTTTTTATGCTCCGTGGTTAGTGCTCGCGCCGCTGGCTTGTGGTTGGAAACTTCGCAGACGTGAACTGCTCATTGTTGGTGCGTCATGCCTGGTCTTTGCGTTACTTGCTTTTGGTTGGTTTGGATATTGGTTTATTACTGATCCGCATTACCGTCACATCTGGTACGGCTGGCGTGAATCTATGCGGGAAGAGTCAGGTCGGCATCCCGTAGAACTTGCGAACCTTAAACCGTTTTTTGTTTATCTCTTCATCACCGCACCCGTCGTTTTCCTTTCGATTCCTCTAGTCATAAGGAACGAATGGAAGCGACGACACCTGACACCGATGTTGGCGTTGTGGATGGTTGCGCTTTTTGCCGATGTTCTTTTGTTCTTTAACTACAGCACAACGGTGAACTGGCGCTATTTCTTGACAGGGTTGCCGGGATTAGCGCCTCTTGGAGCTTACTGGCTATTGAGCCTGGGTGTTCGTTTTCTCGGTGAAACCCGTCGAGCTTTTGTCGCCTGTGTTTTGGTAATAGTTGGCTTTGCAACTGCATTCAGTTTATTCATTAGGCCCGTGAGTTCCGACTTTATTCAACGACGCGCGATGAGCAAGGATTACAAAGACCGATTGCAGCAAGTACCAGCAGACGCAGTTATGATTTCCGGAGCACAGACGATAGCTGTTACTTACTGGACGGCAATTGGCTCGGGACGATGGGAGACGATCGGGACAGGTGGCGGATGGCCCGGTGATCGTCTTTTTGCGGTCGTGAATGATTACTTCGCCAAAGGCAAACGAGTCTTTATAGATAGTGATCCGCGTTGGTGGTTGCCTTGTGGATGGCAGCGTGATGAGATCCCACTAATCACGCAGCTTGAACAACATTTCCGCTTCCGTCGTGTAACGGATTCAATCTTTGAATTGCGACCATTGACTGACAACTCAGCGCAAGACCACCCAAATCTGAAGCGACTGCTTCCCGAGAACAGGCCGGAAGACACGAGGAGGTGTCCAACTCGACCTTAGTCTGCGGCCATGCCATACGAATTATTTCTTGCTCTTCGCTACCTTCGCTCACGTCATAAACGCCGCTTAGCTCGTGCCACGGCAGTCGCTGCCATCATTGGCATTGCCATGGGAGTGGGTGCGCTGATCGTTACGTTGGCACTCTCGAATGGATTTCGCGATGAAATGCGCGACAAGATCCTTCAGGGTACTGCCCACATCAACGTGCTGCGAACAGATGGTTATCCGCTTACGGACAGTGAACTCTTGAAGGGTCGAATTCGAGCGGTTGAGGGAGTGCTCACTGCTTCGGCTACGACCTATGACGGAGCAGTTGCAAGAGGACCAAAGGGATCGGCTTACGCAGTATTACGCGGCATCGAACCCGAAGCCGCTGAATCAATGGCTTTGCAGTCGTGGTCATTCGAAGGCTCCGGTTCTGTTAGATCACAACCGACAAGCGAGCCACTCGTGGTTTTAGGTGTCGAACTGGCTAATAGGTTGGGTGCCAAAACTGGAGACATTATTCAGGTAATTCCAGCCGAACTCTCAAATGTGGCGACTAAGAGAGTGCGGGTCTCGGGCATTTTTCGATCGGGACTCTTTGAGTACGATTCGACCTGGATTTACTTGCCATTGGAAACCGCTATCTCATTCAGCGGCGACAATCACTCAGCTTCAATCATCAGCGTTCAGGTCAAAACCCCCGATGAAGTAAAGCGTGTCGCCAGCCAGATCAGACAAACACTCGGTGCTAACTACAACACAATCGACTGGCAGCAAGCCAATCAGCCTCTCTTCTCTGCTCTCGCACTGGAACGACGGATGGGCTTGTTCATCATCGGACTGATCATTGCTGTAGCGGCAATCAACATCAGTACGATGCTGATACTGGTGGTCGTGGAACGACGTCGCGACATCGCGATTCTCAATGCGCTTGGTGCGAAGCGACGTGGTGTCATGCTCGTCTTTGTAATTGAAGGAGCAATCGTTGGTTTGGTCGGATCATTGCTAGGCAGTGTGCTTGGTCTCGCTGCTTGCGCAGTTGGAAACTACTATAAGGTGGTGAGTTTGCCTGCTGATGTTTATTCAATCAGTAACGTCCCGTTGAATGCTCGAGTAAATGAAGTTGCCATCGCCGCGTTGGCAGCATTTCTGCTGAGCGTGATAGCGACGATTTATCCCGCACGTGCTGCAGTAAAGATGCGACCAACAGAAACTTTTCGTGACGCAGGTTAGCTATTACCGGGAAAACATCGGATGCAGTCAATTCAAACAGATCGAGAGAACTCCGCGGAGCGTGATGCCGAGGGTTTTGCGATGCTGAGTGTTGTTGACTTGCGGAAGAGTTTTGCGTCACCAAACGGAGCGAGAGTTGAAGTACTGAGAGGTGTGACACTCGATGCGAAAGCTGGTGAAACTGTCGCTATCACGGGAGCATCAGGATCGGGAAAATCAACGTTGCTCCATCTCCTCGGCGGGCTCGAGGATCCCGATCATGGCTCGATTGCGTTTCAGAATATCGAGTTGAGAAGTCTAAGTCCTGATGAGTTAGCGAACTTTCGTCAGCACTCGATAGGTTTTGTATTTCAGTTTCACTATCTATTTGCAGATCTTTCTGCGGTTGAGAATGTTGCACTTCCCTTGCGAATATCTCGTCACAGCACTTCGAACGCCCGACAGATGGGCGAGACGCTATTAAGGGAAATGGGTCTGGACGATAGGTCAGATTATCCGGCAGCGCATCTTTCCGGTGGAGAACAGCAGCGCGTTGCCCTGGCGAGGGCCCTGGTAACATCCCCAAAGCTTCTTTTAGCCGATGAACCGACCGGCAACCTCGACGCTTCAATAGGAGATGAAATTGGAAGAATCCTCGCGAATTACATCCGCAAGCTGAATGCTGTGGCAATAATAGCCACACACAACGAGACGCTGGCTAGTGTTTGCGACCGCGTAATGGTGTTAGAGGGTGGACGTTTGCGCAAACTTTGACGATTCTTCTGTAAAAAAACAATCACGTTGCGCGTTTTAGCTATTTGTAAACGACAAAGCTTCTGGAGCCACTATTGATGGGTTATAATGTCAGCAGTTGCCGGGCGTGATAGTTTTCGCCCGGCATGGTAATCATTAGCAACCTTTTCGACTAAAAACCAGATGTTCGAACGCTACACAGAAAAAGCGCGCAGGGTTATTTTCTTTGCGCGTTATGAAGCCTCCCAATTCGGCGCTCCAGCCATTGAACCCGAACACCTTTTGTTGGGATTGATGCGCGAGGACAAAACGCTTACCGGCCGCTTTTTTCCGCGGGCCCAGGTATCGATCGAGTCAATTCGTAAAGAGATCGAAGGTCGCACGTTGTTGCGCGACAAGATCTCGACATCGGTCGAACTTCCACTGGCTCCCGAAACCAAGCACGTGCTTGCGTATGCTCACGAAGAGAGTGACCGCTTGCAACACCGCCACATTGGAACCGAACATTTATTACTTGGTTTGTTACGTGAAGAGCGTTCAATGGCGGCTGAGATCTTGTATGAACGCGGACTTCGTCTGAATGCAGTGCGAGATGAAATTGCGCGCCAGTCTGGAGCTGACGCGAGATCATCTCAAAAGAAAGATACCCCACACCTTGTCGAGTTCTCACGCGATCTAACCGAGGACGCTTCAAACGATAAACTGGATCCGCTGATTGGTCGGGAAGCAGAAATTGAACGAGTGGTTCAGATCCTTTGCCGCCGCACCAAGAACAACCCTGTATTGATCGGCGAGCCTGGAGTTGGCAAGACCGCAATTGTCGAAGGACTCGCACAGCGAATCGTGCGTAGTGAAGTTCCATCATTTCTTGAAAACAAACGGATTCTGTCGCTCGACCTCTCGTTGATCGTCGCAGGGACGAAATATCGCGGGCAGTTCGAAGAACGTTTGAAGCAGATCATGCGTGAGCTCGTCGAAAATCCGCAGTACATAGTTTTTATCGACGAGTTGCACACATTGGTTGGCGCCGGTTCCGCCGAAGGTTCGCTAGATGCAGCGAACATTTTGAAACCTGCTTTATCTCGAGGAGAAATTCAGTGTATAGGTGCAACAACTCCTGCAGAGTTTCGCAAGTCAATTGAAAAGGATCGATCGCTCGAACGTCGCTTCCAGGCAGTAAAAGTTCCACCACCATCAGAAGAAGAAGCAGTGAGTATTCTAGACGGTGTACGCGAACGCTATGAAACTTTTCATCAGGTTCGTTATTCAGATGATGCGCTGCAGGCGGCAGTTTATCAGTCACACCGCTACATTCCAGATCGATTCCTCCCTGACAAAGCTATCGACGTGATCGATGAAGCTGGAGCGAGAGTAAAACTGCGTGTTAGACGGGAGCAGGGAAACTTAGCGGACTGGAATGAACTCAATGAATGGTCGCGTAGTTATGGCGAAAATTCGAGTTTGCGTCAGCAAGAGGATGCGCTGGTTTCCGCAGAGGTTACTCGCGACGACGTCGAAGACGTAATAGCACGTTGGACGGGTATACCGGTCAATTCACTGAAGGAAGAAGAAACCCAGAAGTTACTGAGAATCGAGCTGGAACTGCACAAGCGCGTCGTTTCGCAGCGCCCGGCCATCTCTGCACTGGCTCGAGCGATTCGAAGATCTCGAGCAGGCCTTAAGAATCCATTGAGGCCGGTTGGTTCATTCCTGTTTCTTGGGCCGACTGGAGTAGGCAAGACTGAAGTAGCACGTTCTTTAGCGCAGTTTCTCTTTAGCAGTGAACGGGCTCTAATTAGGTTTGATATGTCGGAGTTCATGGAGAAGCATTCAGTATCGAAGTTGATTGGCTCGCCGCCGGGTTATGTGGGTCACGAAGAAGGCGGGCAACTTACTGAGCGCATCAAGCGTTCCCCGTATTCAGTACTATTGTTCGACGAAATTGAAAAAGCCCATCCGGATATTTTCAACATCCTGTTGCAGGTTTTTGAAGATGGCATTCTCACGGACGCATTGGGCAACACCGTCGACTTCAAGAACGCAATCATCATCATGACATCCAATATTGGCGCCCGCTTTATTCAGAAGAAGGGCACCCTTGGCTTCCAGGCAAACACTGATGCCAGTCGTGAAAAAATGGAAGAAATGGTTATGTCCTCCGTGCGACAAACCTTTAACCCCGAATTTATCAACCGGCTTGACGAGATAATTATTTTCGATCAGCTTGTCGATGAAGAGTTGTTGGAGGTAGTGCAGCTGCAGGTGGAGCAGATCAATCGCACAATGATCCGCCACGGCTTTGAAGTTCGCCTTAGTGACGAGGCGAAGCGCTGGATTGTAGATAAGACATGTGCTGATCGTTCATACGGTGCCAGACCTTTACGGCGTGCGCTGCAGAAGTATGTGGAGGATCCTTTATCAGAGGCATTGATTCAAGGACAACTCGCCGGTTCATCCCTCGTAGAAGTGTTTTTAAGTGGCGACGAACTCGACTTTCGGCCAGCCGGAATTGAGGCTGCCGATGATGCGCTGCTGATTCACTAAATACAAACGGTAACGAGCTAGTCCAAAGTCAAAAGTCCATGCAAGTCAATCCCCTGGCTGGACTTCGGGCTTTGGACTTTACGATTTTTTGCCTATATAATGCGCCACTTTGCTGCGCCAGAAGCTGGCAACTGGGTACTGTTCGACAGAATCCAAGTGCTGTCTTCGAGCCAAATCAACACTTGGCATTTTGCCTTTATTTTTCTATCTCTGGTTTATTATTCATCCATAGCTCCCCGAAGTTTTCTGAGGCCCGGTAAGAACTACTGAGGGAATTGGTGCCTATGCACTTATATCGCGTGTCGTTGCTCTTCTTTTTGAGCGTCTTAATCGGAATCATTACAGTTTTTGTGACAGCTGAACGCGTCTCCGCACAGCAAAACCCACCGGCACCTCAGCAAATCGTCGAATCGGTTGAAATCACCGGCAACCGTCGTCTGCGCAAGGATGACATCCTGTATTACATCCAGACTCGACCTGGCGATCCATTCAGCGAAGAACAAGTTCAGCGTGATTATCAAACACTTCTTTCGCTCTCTTTCTTCGACAAGATCAAGACTCGCGTGTCCACGGAAACAGGACCGCGCGGCGGCAAGGTAGTCATCTTCGAGGTCTTTGAACTCCCGATAATCCGCGATCTTGCTTTCGAAGGATTGAAGAGTGTTCCTGAATCCGATGTGTTGAAGGCCTTCCGCGAACGTCGCGTCGGTGTTTCGAAAGAGAGCATTTACGATCCGGTCAAGGTTCGAGGTGCGATGCGTGTAATTAAGGAACTGCTTGCAGCAGGCGGGCACCCAAACGCAACCGTTGAAGAGCGTACGGAAGAAGTGTCAGCTACGTCACTCGCAATTACGTTTGTCGTTAACGAAGGTGATCGAGTACGCGTTGTCGAGATTAAGTTTGAGGGTAACCAGGTGTTCAGCGATGGTGCTTTGCGAGGCGCCATGAAGTATGTGAAAGAAGCGGGTTTGATTACGCGGTTCAAGAACTCGGACATCCTGAATCGCGAAAAGTTGGAGTTCGACCTTCATCAGGTTGATAACTACATGAGGTCGAAGGGTTACTTGCAGGCTCGTCATGGTGAACCTCGCGTTGAAGGAATAGGACCAAGACGCACTGGATTTCCGGTGCTACCGCTGCCCTTCTTGTCGTCTACAGACGAGGCCTTACGAATTACTGTTCCGATTGTGGAGGGTAAGGTTTATCGACTCGGTGAGTTTAAGGTGACTGGTAACTCAATCTTTTCAGAGGCGCAAATTTTAGCGGTTATCGGACTTAACAAGGGTGATGTTGCCAACGGCGAGAGAGTCAGCAAGGGGCTGTTTGAAAATCTAAAGAAGTATTACGGCAGCCAGGGGTTCATTGAGTACACGGCAGAACCTGTTCCCACGTTCAAAGACAATCCAGCCAATCCGAACGAAGGGATCGTCGACTTTGAAGTCACGATTGAGGAAGGCAAACAGTTCACACTCCGAAGACTCGAGTTCATTGGTAACACCTTTACTCGTGACAACGTGTTGCGTCGCGAAGTGCTAATCAATGAAGGTGATATTTACAACGACTCTTACTGGGAATACTCAGTCACCAAGCTCAATCAGACGGGTTACTTCAATCCCATCGACAAAGATAAGGACGTTGACCGGCGAACTAACGAAGAAGAGGCCACGGTCGACTTGAATCTCAAAGTAAGCGAACGCGGACGACAACAGATTTCTTTCAACGGTGGTATCTCTGGAATCGGCGGTTCGTTCTTTGGGCTCGAATACTCCACGAACAATTTACTTGGACGTGGTGAAGTGTTGTCGTTCAACCTTGCGGCAGGAAATCGACAGAGATCTTTTCAGTTCTCTTTTACTGAGCCTTACATAAAAGATCGGCCAATCAGCGCCGGGTTCTCACTCTTTGCCTTTTCACAGAAGTTCTTTGGCGAAGGCACCTTCCTTTCGCAAAATTTGCAGGCTCAACAGGATCTGATCAATTCACAGTTCAACGTCAATGATATTAACGAAGAGAATCTTTTCACTCGAGATTCATACGGCGGATCGATTTTTCTGAGTGCGCCATTGTCCGAGTTCTACAAGAAACGCAGGTTCACTCAGTTTTCACGCATCGGCGCCTCGTATCAAATTTCGTTGTCGAACGTAAAGGATCCAGAGAGTAACCAGGATCCAACCAGGGGCGCGTTCATTCCGATTATTTATAGTCAGCCAAACATTCTTACGAGCCGTGTAACCGGAACCTTTACCTACGACACTCGCAACGCCAGTGTCGACCCGACAAACGGTCGTGAACTCTCGGTTGCGATGGCTGTCGCAGGTTTGTTCGGAGACGTTCGAACATATCAACCGACGCTTTCATACACCCAGTTTTTCCCGGTACGTCGTAAGAAGTCTAAGAGACCTGAGGTTTTTGGATTTCGTCTCCTCGCGGGAACTGTTGGCAGCTTTGCAATCACTGATAAGGTGGCGAACGCGAACTCACTCGCGTTTGTTGATGGTGTTCCTATTTTTGAACGATTCTTCCTTGGTGATGAATTTACGATCCGTGGTTACAACGTTCGATCTATTAGCCCTGTTGCGCCAGTTGATAGCTTCATCACATCGCAAAATGTAAGCTTCGCCTCGAACGCCAGTGGCACACCTGTCCCGATCACTGGCTTACCAGCCAGTGCGCTGAGTTTAGGAATGTTCACAGGTTCGTCGGGCAGCAACGTCGTATCATTGCCGAGGACTTATACGTCAATCGGTGGTGACACACAGCTTCTCGGCAATTTTGAATATAGAATTCCGATTATTACCGATGCGGTTAGTATTGCGGCTTTTGCCGATATTGGTAGCGCTTTTAACCTTAGGTCAAAAGGTACTCAGACCTTTTCGAGTAACTTCCTGGACGACCAACCGTTCCTTTCAACGGTAGGAGTGGTTCCCTGTCCAAGGTTCGCCACAGGTTTTGCTCAAATCAGTCTTAGTTCTCTTGCGCTTTGTAAAAACCCACAGCTCGCGGCGTCACCTTTCCTGAGCCTCGTCGCTAGGGACAATCGAATTGTCAGCCAGTCGGAGCTGGAAGCGGCGGGAACAGGGGAAATAAATCCCGTTACACTTTTACCGATTGGTTTTCAGCCCGTTTTCCTTAGAGGACAGGCGCAGACAAATAGTGTCGTAAACCTTTCAGAGAGTTTGTTCGCCAAGATTGGCGACTATAGATCGAGCCTGGGTATGGAAGTGAGAGTACAGGTACCAATCATCAATGTACCGTTTCGCTTAATCTTTGCGTATAATCCAAACGCGCGGAAAGACCAGATAATTGACGGTTTTCCGTTCTTCTTCAATGAGAAAAAGCGCGTCATACGTTTCAGCGTAGGTCGTACCTTTTAACCTATTGAGCCAACCTCGGCGGAAAGATGAACAACTAAAGAGTTTATCTGAACGCCCCAAAGTAAGGAGTATTACAAGAACGTTATGAAGATAGTTCGCTTTATTGCCGCCGTCGCGCTGTTGACGACCGTCGCAATTATTTCCGTTTCCGCTCAACAGCCGAAACCAGGTGCGACAGCCCCAACTGCGGCCCCGCAGGCAAATGTGGCTGTGCCCGACAGCAAGCTAGCATTGATCTATTCAGACGCCTTTTTAGATCCGAAAGCCGGTATCGCAAGGTTTGCTACTTTGCTGAACACCTTGAATCGTGAGTTCCAGCCAAGACAGACGGAACTCTCCACGCTTGGACAGAAGATTGATCAGCTGACAAAAGAAATTAACGACACCCAGGCCGTAGCTGATCCAAAAACTATTCAGACGAAAAGGGAACAGCTCGAGCAGTTCCAAACTGAGTACAAACGAAAAGGTGAGGACGGTCAGGCTGCATATGAGCGACGGCGTAAAGAGATCTTCTCGCCACTGCAGGAAGATATCGGTAAGGCTCTCGAAGTTTATGCGAAGGCACGCGGCATCACTATCATTGTAGATGGTAGTAGCGTTCCAGTTGTCTATTACTCCGATAGCATCGATATCACCAAGTCGTTTATTGCTGATTTCAATAGCAAGAACCCCGCGACAGCGTCGGTTACCCAGCCGTAAGTGCTGTTACAGAGAGACGCAATCTCATCGATAGGAAGGGCCTCGGACCGTACCGAGGCCCTCATCGCCAAACAATGAAAGTACTCGTTAAGCTATCAGCTGCGTCGCTGCCTTTTGTCATGGCATTGACAGTCTGTGCACAGCGACCTGGCGCCCAGGCGACACCGACGCCAAGTTCAACTCGTCCCGCTGGCCAAACAAACACGACCCCTGCGCGACCAGCTACACAACAACCCCCAACTGCTACGGCCTCGGCTACAAATCTGCCGATTAGTAAAATGGCTGTAATCATCTCGGATCAGTTTCTTGACCCAAAGACGGGTATCCTCAAGTTCGGTATCTTAATCACAAAACTGAACGGGGAGTTTCAGAAAACCAAGGACGACTTAACGCAAATGCAGACTCGCGCTCAGCAACTGCAAAGCGAGATAACCAAACTGCAAAATGCGCCCATCGGAACCCCAATTGACACAAAGTCAATACAGGCTAAAGGGGACCAGTTAGAGCAGCTAAAAAAAGATATCCAGCGCAAGAGTGAGGATGCTCAGGCAGCCTATACCAAGCGCCAGGGAGAATTGTTTGCTCCTCTGCAGGAAGATATTGGTAGAGCGCTCGACGTGTTCGCAAAAGCACACAACATCAACCTGGTCATTGATGCCGCGCGCGTTCCAATTATCTATGCGGCTGACAGCATGGATATTACGCAGGCCTTCATAAATGAATTCAACAGCAAGAATCCCGTAACCGCAGCCACCACATCTCCGCAGTAGCGAACTCTGGTGGCCCTTGATACTTAACGCGGCGATGCGGCTGCAAGTCCCGCTTCACCGCGTTTTTCATTTCAGCTATGGAAACTGTTCTCGACGCCCTGGCTATTCAGAAGCTTCTACCGCACCGTTATCCCTTCCTGCTTGTAGACCGCATTGTTGAGCTCATACCGCGTGAACGCATTGTGGGCATAAAGCAAGTGAGTATGAACGAACACTTTTTCCAGGGTCATTTCCCTGGCGCTCCTGTGATGCCAGGTGTACTCGTTGTTGAAGCGTTGGCACAGGTTGGGGCGGTGCTCGCCCTCCGAGAAATCGAGGATCGTGATCAAAAACTGGTTCTGTTTACCGGCATAAAGGAAGCCCGGTTCCGTCGTCCAGTAGTGCCGGGAGACACACTCGTTCTTGAGGTGACGGCTTTGCGCATAGGTTCGCGTGTGCAGCGCATGAAAGGTGAAGCAAAGGTTGATGGTGTGTTGGCTGCTGATGCTGAAATCATGAGCATCGTTGCACCGAGAGAATAGTATGCGATTTGAGATCTGAGATCTCCATGTCAACTGTGACGCCCTCCAGAAATATCCATCCAACAGCGGTAGTTAGTCCGCACGCATCAATTGGCGATGATTGTTTTGTCGGACCGTACTCGATCATTGGCGATGAAGTTCAACTTGGAAATGGGGTGCGTCTCGAATCTCACTGCGTGGTTGATGGCAAGACTACAATTGGGGAAGAGACTCATGTCTTTCCGTTTGTCTCAATTGGACTGGCCTCACAAGATCTGAAATACCAGGGTGAAGCTTCAGAGACAAGGATTGGAAAGCGAAACAAGATTCGCGAGTTTGTGACGATCCATCGCGGCACTGCCGGCGGTGGAATGCTTACAAAGATTGGAGACGACTGCCTCATCATGGCCCAGGCGCACATCGCGCACGATTGTTTGGTTGGCGATGGTGTAATTATGGCCAATGCCGCAACGCTCGCCGGCCATGTAGTTGTCGGAGATCGCGCGAACATTGGCGCATATTCAGGAGTGCATCAGTTCTGCCGTGTTGGGCAGGAAGCCTACGTGGGCGGTTACTCTGTTGTCGTAAAAGATGCACTTCCATTCGCCTTGACGGTTGGTAACCACGCGCGTTGCTACGGATTGAATATCACTGGTATGAAGCGCCGTGGTTATTCGCGTGCAGCGATCGACGCTCTTCATCACGCCTTTCATTTGCTCTTATCTGCAAAACTCAACACTACTCAAGCTCTCGACCGAATCAACGAAGAGATTACCGGTTCTACCGAAGTTGAGGATCTCGTTCGCTTTATTCAAGACTCCAGCCGCGGCGTCACGAAATGAAGTTCGGATTGATCGCCGGCAATGGCAAGTTCCCTTTTATGGTATTGGAGGGCGCTCGACAGGCCGGCGTGCAGATGGTCGTCGCTGCTATCCGGGAGGAGACAGATCCTGCAATCGAAAGCGTGGCTGATAGCGTCAAGTGGGTTGGGATTGGTCAACTGGGACGGATGATTCGCTTTTTCAAAGACGAGAGAGTCGAGAAGGCAATCATGGCGGGCCAGGTAAAGCATGTGCAGATCTTCAGCCGTGCGGTGCCGGATGTGCGTATGCTGAAAGTACTCTTGAAACTTCCGCGTCGTAACACTGACTCGCTCATCGGTGCTATTGCTACGGAGCTGCAGGGTGAAGGAATCGAGTTAGTGGATTCGACTTACTTCCTTCAAGACTACTTACCTAAACCCGGGGTTCTCACCCGGCGTCAACCGGACAAACACGAGCAGGAAGACATTCAGTACGGTCTTGAGATAGCGCGCAAGATTGCCGGCTTGGATCTGGGACAAACTATCGTTGTGCGTGGCAAAGCATGTGTGGCAATCGAGGCGATGGAAGGTACAGACGAAACGATCCAACGAGCAGGTCACCTGGTAAAACGCCGATTGACAGTGGTTAAGTTGGCGAAGCCGAACCAGGACATGAGGTTTGACGTGCCGGTTGTTGGTGTACCCACGCTAACAACGATGACCAAAGCAGGCGCCACGTGCTTGTGCATCACGGCAGGGAAGACTTTGATGTTTGATCGAGATGAGATGATTCGATTGGCGAATGAGAAGAAGATAGTGATCGTCGCGGTTGATGTCCGATAAGCTTCAGCTTGTCCGCAAGTAAACATAAGGCCACAGATACGTGTTGATCTGTGGCCTAACTTTTTTGAACTTCAGCCGACGCCAAGCGGACATCGACAAGCTAAGGCTTATCGAACAGCTTAATCCTCTGGAGGACGTGCTTCGGCGGTTTGTGATGCCCTGGGATCATATGGTGTGGCCAGATACTTCTTCGCAATCGCCTGGGCGTTATCGTAATCGATGCCCGACTGCACAGCCTTCTGATATTCGTAAACGGCCTTGTTTCGATCACCCTTGGCGTCGTAAGCGTTACCACGTTTTATGTGGGCCCACACTTCAATCCATGAAGGCTTCAAGGTTCCCAGTAAAGATGCGTCGAAGTTATCGAGTGCCTGTTGCCAGTTTCGCTGTTCGAAGAACAGGAGACCGAGGTTGTAGTAAACCCACGAATTAGAGCGATCGAGTTTAAGTGCAGCTTCGAATTGCTGTTGGGCCTCGGCGTATACCCCTTCCTTCATTTGTTCGATACCGCGCCGAGCAATAATCGAAACGCGAAGGTCGTCTGACATTCGCAGAATCTTGTTGTTAGGATCAACTATTACTTCAATCGGCTGCCCATTCGATTCGAAGTCGAAATCTTCGCTGCGTCCTTCAATTCGAACTGTTGTTTGCTGATTGCCGCCTTCTGCACGCAGCATCAACTCGACCGGCATGCGCAATGCTTCCA
>Ga0163162_10000918_pt1 | contig 27387 bp, 34 predicted proteins | sample S55metaG_FD_115310 | JGI IMG/M metagenome (GOLD analysis project Ga0163162, IMG submission 115310) | Switchgrass rhizosphere microbial communities from Kellogg Biological Station, Michigan, USA - S5-5 metaG | ecosystem: Host-associated > Plants > Roots > Rhizosphere > Soil | place: USA... | reverse complement strand
ATGGAAGACGACGGCAAGGAAATGGTGCGCGCCCCGGTCTTGATATCGGTGGTCGTAACGCCGTGAAAGAAACTCATAAAGCTCAATCTCCAGAAACGGAAAAGCCCCGCATAAGCGAGGCTGTGAGGGATGTTCGTGTTACGCGTAACGGAAAAGAAAACGCCCCGTCAGTGCGGGGCGTTTATTGGAGTTGACCAGCCAGCCAGAGAGGCGACGGCGGTCGGTGTTCAATCAACGGGAACTCTCCCGCTTCTGGCCAGTTGCGCAACGCTCGGCGGTAGGCCTGAAGCTCGGCGTATTGCGTGGGAGTCAAGGTGGTTTCTTGACCCCCTTCCAGCTCGTCGCGATGGCGCGAAACAACGCCGTCAGTGGCCGCCAACTGACCGTCACGCCATACACGCTCAATCGCCGCCAAAACCTCCGGGGATGGCGGAGGAGGATCAACCAGCACCGGATAACCATCATCGCCCCAGGTAATAACCTTGCCTTCCGACTGCCCCGCCAGCAGCTCGGCATGCAGACCTTCTGGCATTTCAACCGCATCAGCCGGCATGGTCGTGTGGATTGCTGGATCGTAAAAACCGCGAGTTGTTTTTGAAGCGAACATTTATCTACCCCTTGGGTTATTTGCCGATTGCTCGCCAGTAGATGATTTGATACCCCGCAGCCGAGCTAGTAAGCCGACCAGAGGTCAGCGAAACGCCCTCAGCCCCTACATATCCGCTAGGCTGCGCGCGCGGGCTAGCCCACACGCCAAAAACTTCGCTGGTGAACGCAATAGGGAAAGTAAAGCTGTTGAACCCACCGCTAAACGCGGTAGTGGTCACCACCCCCCATTGCTCGATGTACCCGCCCGGTAGCTTCTGATAACCATTCGCACCTAAGGAGGCGGCGAACTCTGCTGTAAGTCCGAGGCCGCCAGAAACTAGAGCAATCCAACTTGTCGAGGTAATAGCCACGAAAGTGATCGACTGACCTGTCACCAGGTTTACGGTCTGGTTGGTTGTCCCGACCGTCAAATTCCCCCCTGCTACAGCGACTACGCTACAAGCAGACCTGCTACCCATCACTATTGTTATTGCCCCCCCCATGGGGATACCAGCTACTCCTGGTTGCGGGAGCTGAATAGCGGCACCTTCGGCTGGCTGGTATACACCACCGACATGTGCGGCAGTGATGACGCCAGCAGGCAGGTTACCGTAACCGCTGTAGTTACCCAGCGATCGCTGCACAAACTCCGTCGTAGCGGGCGCCTTGGTATTGTTGAACTGCGGCTGCGTGGTCCAGTTTGGGCCAGACATAACGGCGGCATATTTGAGCGCAATAGAGCCGCCACGCAAACGCCAGGTGCCCGACACTTTAACGAACTCGGCGTTATCCCCCATGCCCAAGACGACGGGTATCACTCCAGCGACCTGAGACGCTAACACGTCCAACCCGGCCGCTAGAACAGTCACGGCACCGGCCCCAGCACTCACCACCTCGACCGTCGCCCCCTCGGGCACCCCGGCGGTAGGCGGCAACGTGATGTTGATCGGCGTAGCAGATGCGCCGACCACCACCCCACCAACACTTGACGCACCCAGCACGGTACTGGCTATAAGCGGGGCGAAGCCCGAGTACTCGACGCCCATTCGTTTGGCAAAGGCGGTGTTCACCAGCCTGAGCGAGTTGTCGAACTGGGGCGGGGTCAGTGCCGTTGGAGCGCCCAGCAAGGCCGGGGAGTTGATCGGTGCATAACCTTGAGTCACGTCCTGAAACGTCAGGGCCGTGGCGCCCAGGACAACCACCCCATCCGTGACCAGTTGCCAACGAGAGTCGGCCAGCGTCGCGCCTTGCTCGACCGATACCAGCAGCGCCGAAGTCACCTCGGCATTGGTGTCGGCATCCGGCGCACGCACCCAGGCAGGGGCACCGGAAATGTAAATGCCATTGTCCTTGGCCACGGTCTGGTTTTTCACCAGCACCCTATCGCCCGCCAACAACGTGACGCCGTCGAGAACCTGAAGGCCCGCCAGCGCGATGTTGGCCGTGGTGGCTACCCGCACCGACTGCTTGCTGTCGAGCTTGTACAGCTCTTCCATGATCCGAAGATCAACATACTCGCGAGTCGCCAGCACAACGGACGGATCAATCTTGAGCGTGATATTGCCGGTGCTGGACACGATGAAATTCATCCGCACCACTTGCGTTCGGCCGGACCCCTGCGACAGCACCGGCTTGAAGCTCGGCGCGCAGTTGGCCACCGCCACCAGATCGCCGTCCGCGTCATACAGCCCGATCTCGCGAATCCAGTGCCCACCCTCGTCGGCCGGAATAATCTGCTCGGCGATAATCACCGCCGGGTTCACCGGATCAACCCGCACCTGATTCAGCGGACGGCGGCGCCATTCGTTGATCAGGTGGGTTTGTGTCGCACTGGGGATCGGGTCGGTGTTGTTGGCATCGCCCAGGCCCATTTCGGTGAACTTCCAGGGAAGGCCGAGCGCGTCGGCGTTCGCCTGCTTGGCCATCCCCACGTTCGTGAGGATCGCGAAAAACTGCGAATTCGCATCAATCATAATAAACGTCCAGGGTGTCTATGGAGTGTTCGCGCCCGACCACGCCGATGGATCCGGTGACCTCGATGTCACGCATGACCGGCGGGTAAACGTCGATTTCGTCGCCTTCGTACAGGGCAACACTGATGTTCAAAAGGCCTTGGCTTTCGAGGCTGATCGCCAGGCCAGTCAGGTGCCGTGTGACCGGCTTGGCGTCGTCGATCAGGCGTTCCAGCTCCTGATACATTTCCTCGGTGATCCCGGTATCCAGAACGCCGACCTTCAGCGCAAAGGTGCCCGGCACGCCCTCGGGCACGGTGTTGAACCACTCGATAATTTCGATCAGGTAGCCCAGGGGCTCGACCACCCGACGCAGCGCGCCGATGGTCCCTTTGTGGGCATGGATGTAGTAAGAGGCCTTAATAGCGGCGCGCTTGGTCGCCTCAGTCCATCGATAGTCCCAGCGATCCACCGACCACGCCCACGCCAGATGCGGCAGCAGATGCACCGGACAGGTATCGGCGTTGTAGAGGTCGCGCAGCGGGACAATCGTTTTCTCGAAAAACGTCGCCTCCATGGCCCGTTCCAGTTGCGTGCTGTTGATCGGCAGTAGGCTTTTCATGTCAGCCCGCCAGCGTCACGGTGTAGCCCGTACAGAACGCCGCCTGAGCCTTGGTCGGGGCCAGGTCCTGCCAGCCGACCAGCTCAACCCGGGAAACGCCGGCAACGTGCAACTGAGCATCGACGCCGGAACGCGCGACCTCGATGCCCAGCCGTTTTCGCGGATTGATCCAGGCCGACAATCGACTTTTCGCCTCGGCCAAACTGGCATCCGCTTCGGGGCCGGCGCTGACCATGTGCAGAGTCGCGTTAATTTGGTAGCGGATCACTTGCGCGCTCTGCACCGTCACCCGATCCCCTACCGGCCGCACGTCGTCGTCATTCAGCGCGGTAGCCACCGTGGCCAGCAGCTCCGGCGGCGCCTCGCCTTCCCCATCCAAACACAGCACAGTTACCGTAACGCAGCACGGTGCCGGGCTTTCGGCCGTGGCATCCGCCACCAACCCCGAGGCGTTGCGTGCGTGCAGGATGTAGCTGTTACGCGGGCCGGCCGTGGTCAGCCCCTCATAGGCCAACTGGATGCGCTCGCGAAACGGATCGTCATCCTCCTTGACCTCCGGCACCGGTGGCACCGCCAGCAGATCCTCGGCTTGAATAACCAGGCGCTTTAGATTGACGTTGGCCCCCAGGTGATCGAGGTCGCCCTTTATGGCGTGTGCCAGCAATACCGCTTTTCCGGCGTCATTCACCCGGGCGCGGTTGCCGACCTTGATGTACGCGCCGACCTCCAGCACCTTAGTCACCGGATCGCTTTCCAGCGCGGCAGTCCAGTTGCCACCCATGTACCCGCGAAAGATGCCCAGCCCTTCCTGATAAACCTCTTCAAAGTCCAGAGGCTCTAACACACTCGGCGCCGGCAACGACGACAGATCCACGATACTCATACGGCTACCTCCAACGTGACGCCGTCGCCCAGGTACTCGCCAGCGATCTTCAGGTTGATTTGCCCGCCAATAACGGAAATGACGCGCACCTGATCCAGTTTCAAACGCGGCTCCCAGCGCCCCAGGGCGCGAGCGACTTCAGCCTGTACGGCGCTTTTCCAACCCTCGTTAACGGGCAAATCGACAAACCGCCGGAGCTTGCTGCCGTACTCCATGCGGTGCCGGCGGCTGCCCAACGGCGTGCCCAAAATGTCTGGAATGGATTGCCGCAAGTGCTTGATGCCGGAAATGGGTTGGCCGGTGTGGCGATCCATTCCGATCATCTAAATCACTCCTTCGCGGGCTCAAATTCGGCGTTGGCTTTCAGGAACTTGACGGCGTCGATATCGGACACCGAAACCTCTACAAGCCCCTGGCTCACCGGCAGGGTGCGATCGGAGTCCGGGACAATCAGCAGCCGCGACGTGTAGACCTTGTCGCGAAACTTCAAAAGCTCCGGTGTCGTTAGCAGTAACGGTTCCCGCATCGGTGATGCGGACACCTGTTCGTCGGTGACAGGCGTGTCGACGATCTTGGCCATGTGTTTCTCCAGGCATGAAAAAGCCCGCACTGGGCGGGCTGTCGTGAATGAATTAATGCGTGTGGTGGTTACTGTTGCCGGTGGCATCGATGATCGCGCCAGCGCTGGTGATGCCCTTGGTGACGTGCAACGCGCCGTCGATCATCACCGCCGCTTTCAGATTGATGTTGCCGGTGGTCACGCTCACGGCGCTGTCCGTTATGACCGCCTCAGTGCTGGCAACTTTGATGGTCACCGTCCCGCTGGGCAGGGTGATGCTGTAGCTCTTGGCCTGCCAATCGTAGATCAGCGAGCCGCCATCATCGAAGCGCCAGACCTCGACGTGGTCGCGGTTATCTGGCGGTGGGCCGGCATTGCCATACAGGCCCGGGACAAACGTGCCTTGCGATACGTCACCACTGGGACTGATCAAACTGCCCTGCTCGCCCATGGACGGCGCCCGCCAATGCCTGGCCTTCCCGGCGGCGATGCTGTGCCAGCGCACCCACGCGCTGACCCAGTCGCTCCCATCTGACACGCGACACACCGGCGGCGATGCGGACAGATCCACCGCGACCACATAGCAAGCCTTGACCGCCCCCGCGATCATGCGGTCATGCTGGGCGCTTGCATAACTCACGACAGATCCTCGGGCCTGAATGGGCCGTCACCTGGGGCAACGTCAAATACGAGCGTCCCCGGCGGTTCGTCCGGCCAAGGCCACTCCTCTCCACCGAGGTACACCTGCTGAGTCCACTCCACCAGCCAGACGGTGTAGCCATCAAGCGCTGGCTGGGTCCAGTCCTGCTGCGCTTGTACGAACTCGGCGGGTTCGACCGGTAACCCCCACGTCTGTGCGCGCAGCAACACGGCGAGCTGGGTCGCCAATTGCACGGCCTGCTGTTGATGGTGCGACTTGATCGGGTCGACGATGATGCGGGCCTCGAACTTGCAGATCAACGTTGTTTCGCCCGTGCCAATGTCGGTACCTGGTTCGATCTCGGCCAGCTCCAGAAACACCGCTGGCAGCGCGACGCGGTCCGAAATGTTCGGCCAGACCGTCACCGCCTGCACGCCTGGCAGGTGGGTACGCAGATGCTGTTCAACCGCCTGATAAAGCTGGTCCAGGCTGAAGGGTTCGTCAGACATTGCCTATCCTCTTGAGGTACTTCTGCAGCTCAAAGTTGAGCTCCTGTTTCAGGATCTCCAGCAGGCGCTCATCCGCCTTCTGTACCCAGCTATCGAAGTGTGGCCGCGCCTGCTCCAGCGAGACTTTCGCCTTGGCCAACGGAAAGCGACTGCCATTTTCCGCCACCCATCCCGAACTCGGCCCGCGACCCGGTGACACCGTGCTGTCGGGGAAGTCGTCCGCGTTGAAGTGCTTGCTCGCCGTGCGAATCCAGATGTCGGGCTTGTTGCCGTAGACCTTCTTCAGGAAGGCACCTTGGTAACGGCGCCCCGCCACTGACACGCCGCTGCCCGTTTGCCGCGCCCGGCCGATCCGGCTGGACTCGATGGCGTTGAGTCCAAACCACAGCTTGCCGCTGGAAGCCCCGCCGGAAACCGGGTAACTGCGCAACCGTTGACGCACCGCCGCGACAGCGATGCGCTCCTGCCGGCTGACGGCCCGGGCGATGTGCGTGCGCAACCAACCCAACGTCTTGTTGATCGCGCGTCGGTGCGCCGTTGCCGCCGCCTTCGGTACCAACTTGGCAAAGTCCTGAAACGCCTGAAGGTCCGTGGCCGAGGACTGGATGGAAATCATCCCGCCACCGGCCGAGGGCTTGAAATAGCTACCGACACTCATGGGCGCATCCTCAGGATCAGGGCGACCAGGCCGTCACCGCTCGGCTCCAGCTGCAGCAGGTCGTAATCGCCGCCACCGTCCAAGGCTGGCAGATCGATGCTGACCAACAGGCCCTGCACCAGGCCCTGCGAGTCGCTGACGCGGATCTCGAAACGCGGCTCACGTAACCCGGTGTTGAGCTTGCCGAACTTCGGCTGCAACCAGGGCGCGGCAAACATACCGAACACCGGCTCTTCGCGACCCTCGATCCGCGCGGTATCGCCCAGCGTTTCGAACACCACCGCGTCGACCTCGGCCACCAGATCGCGAAAGCTCATGGTCAGAGCTCCAGCAGAATCTGTGCACGAGGTCGGGTGCACAGGTGCAGCGGGTTGGACTGGGCTTCTCCGGCCATGCCTTTGTTGAACGGCAGCGGCTCGATCATGCTGTAGTAAGGGATTCCCTGAGTGTTGACCGTTTCCATGTAGTCCGCCGGAGCAAACACCGAGATATACAGATCAGGCACACCCTCAGGGACCAGCAACGCCTTGTCGTCGTGGACGAAAGACACCCCGGCAACTTTGCCACGGTAGCGCTCCCAGACAATGCCGCCGAACTCGAAGCTTTCCCGGGCATCACCGCGCAAGGCTGCCGCTTGCTGGCTGTTGAGGTAGGTTTCCTTGACTGCCTTGTGAACGATCAACTTGTTCCAGAAGTTCTTGCCGCAGAAGGCGCGAGAGCCGGTACTGGTCACACTGCCCAGTGCGTCTTCCTGCATATCCAGCGCTTCGCCGCATTTAACCCGCAGCTCGGTACTCTGATCGGCCAGGCCCATGGGTAGCTTCTGACGCTGCACTCCGAAGGACGCATAGATATCCAACAGCGGGGTTTGGCCATCGGCGTCGAGGATCAGGCCATTGAGGGCACCCATGCGTTGGAACTCGTGCGTCGCGTCCAACTGCCGCCGCGCTTTCGCCAGGCGGGCATTGACCACGTCTTGCACCGCTTGCAACTCGGTGCGGGTACCGAAGGCGCGAATGCCCTGGATCTCGTCGGCCTTGATGGTGAAGCGCTCCGGCAAGTGCACGGTGTTGAAGGGGATCAGGTTGCGCTTGCTCGACGCGACTACCAGGCCAGAGCCACCCCGCTCACCGGCAGGCACCAGTGCTAGGGTGTCGCCGTCCTTTTCAATCTGCACGGTCAGGGTCGTAACCCCTTCCTCGCGAAACAGGCCCAGCGCACTGATCCGGCCCGGAAGGTACGGTTGTTCGTTGAGTGCAGCGGTGAGCGCGGTAACGGTAAACGCTTCGTCGTCAAAAATGGCGATATCGGCCATGGGTACTCTCCAGAAATGAAAAACCCCGCTCAAGGCGGGGTGCATGAAGTGGGCTGAGCGACTTATCGGACGATCAGGAAATGGGCGGCCAAGTCTTTTTCGGCGTCGGCGTCGAGTCCGGTCAGGTGCGCTTCGCTAACTTCCGCCAATCGCACGACGGCGCGACCACGGCGCACCACATCCGACTCACCCAGCGGACCGAAGAGAATCGCCACGGCCGTCTCGCTGCCATCTTCGGCAGCCGGAGCGTACGGTGCGAATTCGCTGGTGGCCGTCACCAGGCCGAGGACCTGGCCCGGGTACAGCGCCGACCCGGCGGCGACGTTGATGGCTTCTCGCGAGATGTTCCCCGCCCCTTCAGACAGCAGAAACTCACCGGCGTGGATCGGTTCTTTTTTGATGGTCATGGTCTTGCTCCTTTCGCGCCGTGCGCAGTGCCAGAGTGAGCGGCTTGTCGAGCGGCCCAGATCGAGGTGGGATCAGTTTGTTTGGCCAGCACCTTCGGCGCCGGGTCGTTGTCCAGCGGCAAGCTGTTGTCGATTTCGAAGCCTTTGCCGCTGCTGACAATTTTGTCGAACAGGCGCGCCCGCACTGCCGCTGCGTCCAGTCCAGCCGCGACGTACTCAGCACTGAACTCCGGCAAACGGGCCGCCACGCAAAGGTCATTCACCGCCTTGGCACGGACCAGGCCAGCCAGGACGATCTCTTCGCTTTCAAGCTTGGTCGAACTGAGCAGCGGCGCGACCAGGTTGCTGATCCCCGCCTCGGAGCAACGCTGAGTGATCATCAGAGCCAACTTGGTCGAGTCGACCACCGGCGGTTCCAGCGGTGGTTTCTCAACCTCCGGTTCCGGGTCCGCTTCGGGTGGCTCGTCGAGCTGGGCCAGCAGCTCAGCCGGTGCATGCTGGTAACGCTGCAACACACCACCCTGACCGAGACAGGCCTTAACCTTGATCCCGTCGCCGATTTCATCGGCCAGGCCCAGGGCCAGGGCCTCATTCGCGGTGAGCCAGGTTTCAGCAGCGACCAGCCGCCGCAACTCAACCTCATCAATGTTCGGCGCCTTCGCTTTGTAAGCCGCGATGATGGCTTCCATCGTCTGGTCGAGAACGTCGGCAACCTTGCGGAAGTCTTCGGCATCGCCGGCCGCGTAGGTCCAGGGGTTATGGATCATCAATATCGCGCTTTCGGCGATGACGACCTTATGCGCGCCGCACACCGCAACGCTGGCCGCACTGGCCGCCAGCGCATCAATGCGTCCAGTGCAGCGTTCGCCCAAACGCGATAGCGCGTTGTGCATCGCCAAGCCGTCAAACAGGTCGCCACCGATGCTGTTGAAGGCAGCGATCACGGGTGAGACGCCGTCATCCATGGCGCGCAGATCCTGCACGAACTGATTGGCCGTCACACCCCAGGCACCGATCTCGCCGTAGACGAACACCTCAATCACCCGCTCGGTGGCTTCGCCGCTGGCATGCACGGCGTACCAGGTTTTGTCTTTGACCTGCACCCGCTCACCCGCGCGGTTGTAAATGCGCGGTCGCGCTTTTTTACTCATGGTTGCTCCTTGTCGTCGATGGGCTCGACGGCGTCGAGAGTGTTGTAATTGAGGCCCAGTCGCGTGGCTCGGGCGAGATCGGCGGCGTTTTCCGCGTCGACCGTTTCGGCGTCGTAGCCGGTGCGCAGGACCATCTCACTACGCGAGGCAAAGCCCGCTTGGACTTCCATGCGCCGCGCCTGCACGTCCTGCACGGGCTGGATGTAGGCCCAGCCTTGCGGCACCCAACGAGTGCGCAGGTACTCACGTCGACGCTGTGCGTAATCCTTCAGCACCAGGACACCCGACAAAACGGCCATGTCCATCCAGGCGGCACGCACCGGGCGGCAGAGTTGGTGGACGTAAACTCCGAATTGCAGTTGTTCCAGCCGGCGCCGAAACTCGTTGAGCACCACACGCAGAGCCCGGTCGTTGACCTCGCGCATGTCACCGGTGAGGATCTCGTAAGGCGTGCCCGTCCCAGCCGCTGCAGCCATCAATTGCTGCCGCATAAAGTCCGGGTAGTTGTTGCCCGCGTCCGGCGGTTTGGAGAACTCGACCTCTTCACCCGGCCCCAGCTCCTGCATGGTGCCGGGCTCCAACGCGACCATCGGCGTGAAGCCGTCGCGATCAAGGCTCAGCGGTTGGCCGGTGACCGGATCTCTGGGCACTGGTCCGGATTCCGGTACGGGTCGACTGATGAAGCCGGCAAACAGGTTGGCCACCTCTTGGCGGAACAACACCGCGTCGTCGTAGTTGTCGAGACTACGCAGGCGCTTGAGCACCGGTGACAAGCGCGGTACGCCGCGCAACTGACCCGGCTCGACCGGTTCAAAGATATGCAGCACCTGCGAGGCCGGCACGCGCACCAACTGGTTGTAACCGGCGTTCAGCGACGACGAGTCACGCGGATGCGACAGGTACATCCAGTACGCCACCCGCTTGCCATCCGGGGTGAACTCGATCCCGGCGCGGATGAGGTTGCCGGTTTTGGTGGTCTCAAACTTGTCATGCGGGACGAACTCCGGCGCGAGTATCTGCAGCTGCAGCGGTACCGCGAGGCCTTCGTCCAAACTGCGCGGACGCAACCGCACAAAACACTCGCCCGAGGTTTCAACCGTGCGAGCTGCTAGCGCCTGCTGGCCGTAGAAGTCGGTGCGTTCATCAGCGTCTGATTCATCAACCCAGTCCTCCCAGAGTTCCTGCAACAATTTGCGCAGGACTTCGTCGTCAGTTTTCGGCCGCGGGGTGATGCCGGTTCCGATCAGGTTGCTGACGCGCTTATCGATCACGTTGAAGGCATACGGGTCATTGCGAACCGCCGCCCGGGAGCGCGAACGCAAGTTACGCAGTGCCGGCGTGTTGATGCTGTTGACCCCGTTGTCGGGAGCATCCCAGCCAGTGGATCGTCGGCCCTCTCCAGCACCTTCGTAACTGGCCTTGATGTTCGACGGCAACACGAATCCGTTACGGGTCAGCGTCGGATAGTGGCGGGCCATTAGACTCCTTTGCCTCCGTGGGTCAACCGAACCACGCGCGAGCGCGGCCCGGCTGAGTTGACCAGCGAAGTGCGGATCTGATCGCGCGCCTTGAGCAGTTCGTCGATGGTGCGGTATTCCACGGTGCGGTCGGTGTAGCGCACGACTTTTTCACCACGTGCGATGGCCGCCTCAACTGCGTCGAGGTGCTTTTGGGTAAAGGACATATCAGCGTCTCTTCAGGTAACCGCTGGTGGAGCTGCGGCGTTGAGGTGGCGGTGCTGCCGCTCGCGATGGCACGATCGGAGCAGTAAGTTGTGGAGCCGATTGCGGTGCAGCAACTGGTGTTGCTGGTCCGGTGACACGCTCGCCTTGAACAGGCTTGATGCCCAAGGCGTCGTCGAACAGACCAGACTGCGCCAGGGACTGACGCACTCGCTCCCAGTCGTGTTCCTTGTAACGGTTGAGACCCAGGTAATGCGCCATGGCCAGGCAATACACCATCAAGTCGAGTGCTTCGTTACGCTCGGCCTTACCCTTGACCCACTCGATGCGCTTGTGTCCGCGTATGTAGCGCGCAACCTTGCGCTCCGCGACGCACTGGTCGAAGAAGTCATCCGGTAGATCATTGGCAAAATGCAGTGCACCCGGGCCAGATTCGAACGGATAGCGGTTGTAGATCCAGTCCTTAGCCGTGTCGGTACCGACGAACCACAGCTCGGCGCCGTTGCGTTCGGTCTGGCCCTTCCAGGTCACGTCGACCATCGACGGGCGCTGAGCAATCACCGGCTTACCGGGTTTGCTCGCGCCCTTGATGGCGAACACATTCCGCCAGCGGCGAACGCGGCAGAACTGGTAGACCTCATCGGTGTGGTGGCCACCGGAGTCGACGGCTACCGCGAGAATGCCAAGGCCGACACCGCACGGATGGCGGTATTTAGCCTTGAGCAATTCGTCCAAGGCGGCCCAAGTGCGTTCGTCTGCGGGATCCCCCGAGACCACCTGGTAATCGACGACCCAACGCTCCATGCCGACGCCCCAACCCATCGCCATGAACTCCAAGCGGTTTGCCTGGACGTCGACGGAGCCGGTGATCATCAACACCGCCGTCGGCAACGAGCCGAGGGTAAAGCCTTCCAACCGCGCCCGCTGCCTCAGCACATCGGCTTTGGTTTGCTCTTGTGCGCTGTCCCATACCTTCGCCAGACGGGTGTTGTAGAACACCTGCATCGGTTCAAGATCGCCCTTCGCCTGGGCCTTTTTGGCTTTTTCAAATTGCTTGGCCAGTGACTTCCAGTCCATCCAGCCCAGCGGCGAATACAACGCGTTGAGGTGGAAGCCCACCGTCTCACCATCGCCTTCGGCATGGGCACGCCATTCGCCTTGGGCAAGCATTTCGCCCTTGTGGTATTCATCGATCAGCACATCGCAGTCAGGACCGGCGCACTGGTAATGCACGACGCTGTAGTCCTTCGAGTAATGCAGTCGCTCCCACTCAAGAATTTGCATGTGCCCGCAGCTCGGGCACGGCACGTAGTAGTAACGCTGGTCGCTGCCGTCGAACAGGTCGGAGATCCGCGAGGCGCCCTTGATCGTCGGCGAGCTGGAGAAATAAAACTTCGCATTGCGGCCGAAGGTACTGCCCCGCGTCTCCGCCAGCTCGATGGGGTCGCCCTCTTCGCCGATGTCCACTTCCCAGCGATCGATCTCATCACCGTAAACGTAGCGCGCCGACAGCTCCGAGAGGTTGGCCGCCGAGCCGGCGGTGGTCACGTACAACGACCCGCCCTCGAATTCCTTGGTGTCCATGGTGTTGCGGGAATCCCGCGACCGGCTGGACGCCACACGCTCGCGCAGTACTGGCGTGGCCTTGATGGTTTTGCCGATCCGCGAAGACACCCGCTTGGCCAGGCCGAGGCTCGGTAGCAGAGTCAGGATATTGGACGGCGCCATGTGGATCAGACCGCCGATCCAGTTCAAGGCGATCTGCGTTTTCATCAGCTGCGAGGCGACCATGGTGATCACGCGCTTGCAAGGGTGAGCCGGCGACAGGCAGCGCATCGGCTCGCGGGCATAGGGCGTGCGGGACGTGCGGTACTGGCCTGGCTCAGCGGCACCGGTGTCACGCGGGATACGCATGTACTCGTCGGCCCACTCATCGACCCAGACGTCCGGGTCAGGATGCAGCCCACGAAAATACGCCTCCCGGTACACCTCAGCACCGTCAGGGATTTCCGTGGGCATGGGTTTAACTCGTGGTCAGGGCGTGTTCAAGATCCGCCGAGGACAAGCGTTCTGCATCCTCAAGCGAGCGACGGATAGCGGCCGTCAGGTGCTTTTCGATCTGCCAGGGGTCGGTCATGACGGCCAGTTCCGGTGCCAGTTGCGGGGGCATACCCAGGAGTTGATCCCGCAACAGGCGGCCAGCGTTGAAGGCGCCGATTTCCACGGCGATACGCTCGACCAAGGTGCCTTGCTGTTTGTGGAAGTTGGCTTGCTCTTGCAGGGCCAGGTAGTGCTCGCGCAGAGCCCGAGACTTTTGGAAGTCCACCGCCTGCCCGACTGGCAGCACCGCAGGTTCTTCGACGGCGATTTCAGCCTCCTTTTGAAGGCGAAGCCGTTCATGTCGGTTGGCGACAGCGGCTTTGCTTGGATCGGCGGACTCGGCCAGCAATGCTTCGGTGGCTTCCAACTCCACCTTGCCATCGTCAGTCAGGACCAACCGATCCTGATTCGCCAACTTGGACACATACGATTTCGCCCAGCCGCGCCGTGCTGCAAACTCCGTTTTGCTGATTACAGTCATGATGGAATGTCCTGTTCACCTAATGAATACGGGGGGTTCACCTGTTCACCCCAGTTCACTAAGCTGGTGAACTGTCCGCTAACACTTTCCCGCGGGTTTCCGACCCCGTACCCCTCGAATACCCCCAGGGTCCCCGGCAGTTTTCGGCGCCCCAGACCGGTGCATCACCCCTGCTCACCGCCTGCAGGTGGCACTTCGCAAACGCCCAACCGCTTGGCGGCCCAGCGTTCGTACAAGCCGATGGCTACATCGGCACCCGCCATTGCGGTCAAGCAACCCAAGCTGCCCGCCGTCCAGATCGTCATGCCCGCGCCGATCATCAGCATCATCGCTGACACGCCGCAGACAATGCAGGCACCAGACCGAAGCGCCAGGCGCCGCAACAACGCCCAGCCCCGCGTCCCGTCCTTATCGGCGCGCCACATCTCGCCCGATACACCGCCGACCAAGGCCAGGACGATCACTAACCAGATCGGCATCTCTGCCAGCGCTTGCTGCTCGTTCGTCATCGTCCTACCCCATAAACGCAAAAACCCGACGCAATGGCCGGGTTTGGTGTGTGGTGCCTGCCGCTCTCTGCGGTCGCACCTATCGAAGATGACTACTTTTTACAGGTGGATTCTCATGGCAGCAACCCCACTTTAATGCCACCCGGTGAATATGTGGGTAACGCAGGGTGAACGCCTAGGCGATGTCGGTGAATACACCACCACGGCTATCTGTTGCTGTTGCGTTGTCTCATTTGTCCCACCTTTCAGGATCGAAGTGGGACGCCTGAGAGCGCCTAAATTCGGGGCCTCGCCCCACTGTCCTACTGTTTTATCTACTTTCTCGTGTAAAGGAAGAAATTGAATAACACGCGTGCGCGCCACGGGCGCGTGCTGGTGCCCGCTCCGCTCACATGGGCGGGAGGCCCCGACAGGCGGGACGGTGGGACAGCCCAACAACGACAAGGCCCGCGCTTGTCCCACCACGTCAAAACGCAGTGGGGCAAGGCGGGCCAGTGGGACAACAGCAGCCGGAGTCATGCCTGGGGTCACGCAGCCTTCCCCAGCAACATGCCTTCGATGTTCACATGGGCATCGTGCAAACGACGGTAATACGTCGGCGCACTGCATCCGCAATGCAGCATCTTCTGCGACAGAAAGCTTTCGTGGTTGCAGTAGTGCTCCATCACCACCAGGGCAAGCTCAGGTGCAAGATGTTTGTTCACAATCAGCTCAATATCCGCCGACTCATCCAATAACACCCGACTACCGCGAGTCCCGCGAATCAACTCACCTTTGCACTCCATCAACATGGCGATCATGTTGCCGCCGCTCGGTCCACCGGCGGACGTGGTCACAGGAGAATGCAGATCCTCAGCCCAAAGCTTGAGCATTTCATCGATTCGCTTAATCACCGAAGCAAGGCTCCTCGATCGGTTCCACCTTCAACGCCGAAGCGCCACCCCAACCCGCCGGCTTCTTGTAAGCCCAAGGACGCTGCCCGCTTTTCACCAACGCCGGCATCCGAGTGCGCCGCCAACCGAGTCGGTGCATGATCGCCCCAACGCGCATCTGCTCAGGTTTGCCCCAATGGCCGAAGTCGAGCTTCAGCGCATTCGTCAGCACCTCGCTGCCAGATGTGGTTTCGCCAATCTGCGATTCCTCCAACCAGGTCAGGATTGGCCCTTCCCATTCGTCCACGACAAAGCGCTCTTCCTGCGCCTCGGCAAACGTCGGCGCTTCATCAGGCGTCACCCACCAGATGTCGCCCGCCTCATAACAGAACATCGCCTCAGCCCAGAGCTGGTCACGGATCTCACGCAGCAGCTCCAGGTCGACCTTGGTACAAGCCACCGGCCAATAACGGCGGTTTCCGGTGGCATCCTTGAGGTATTCGTCCTGGTTGGTCGTTCCCACGAACACACACTGGCGTGGCACGTCGTTTGTTCGGCGGCCGTAGCTCTCCCGATAGGTATCAGTCGACGCCGAGAAGAACTGCTTGGCCTTGGTGCTCTCAGCCTTGTTGAAGCTGTCCAGCTCCCCCAGCTCGACAATCCATTTGCCACGGATCGCCTGAAAGCCGTCCTTGTCGCCCAGGGCAAAGGGCGTATCCATGAACCACTCGCCGCCGAGGATGCTCATCGCCGTGGACTTACCCGCGCCCTGCGCGCCTTCAAGAATCATCACCGAGTCAGCCTTGCAACCGGGCCTCATTACCCTCCCTACCGCCGACAGCAGCCAGCGCTTACCGACCTTCGCCGAGTAGTCGCTGGCTTGAACGCCCATGACATCGGTAAGCCAACTTTCCAACCGAGGCACCCGGTCCCATTCGAGCTTGTGCAGGTAATCCCGCACCGGATGAAATGCATGGTCATGAGCAACAACGCTCACCGCCTCAATCACCTGCGTCGACTTGACCCGCAGGTTGTATTGCTGCGCGAGCCACTTCATCACCCGCACGTCATCGATGTCGGCCCAGTCGCCCGTACCACCGCCGTAAGGGGCAGAACGCAGCTTGACGATCTTCGAACTGAAAGCGCTGTAGGTGATCACCCCAGCCCAGCGCTCGTCATTGCCGAGAATCAACTCGACGTTCTGCATGTGGGCAATCAGGGCGCCGCTTTCGGTGCGGGCCAGTTGATCCTTCCACCCACCAGCAGCTGGTGGCTTGACCACCGCCAGCACCTGACGCCGGACCGCCTCCAACCCTTCGGCGACGTGCAGGTCATTGAAGTCCGTCCATTTGTCTTCCCGCTCACCGGAGAAGATCGGTGCAACCACCTGGCCACCGACGATCAGCGCGGCATTATTGGCCTTCTCCTCACCGGGGTTCCAGGCATCGCCGTTTGGGCGTTTGGTCTTCCAGTCATCATCGCGACAAACAATCAGCGGGCAACCCGGAAAGCGCTCGCGCATGGTCTTGCACACCACCAGCAAATTGCCCGCATCGAACGCGATGGCCACCGTCAGCGAGGTCGCCATATGCAGGCTGGCGCCCGTAGCGTAACCCTCACACACCAGTACCGGCTCGCCCGGTTCCGGGTGCGGCCCGATCAGATGAAAGGCGCCCTCTTTCGACATTCCGTAGGGCCAGTACGACTTATCCCGGCCGGTATCTTCCTGCTTGGTGGGAAACACCACCTGCAGGCCGACGATCTGGTCCCGCACGTTGCACATCGGCACCAAAAACGCGCCCGTGCGGGGCGCGTAGCGAACACCAAAGCCGACGATTTGCTTGCGATCCAGATAATCGCTGCGGCCCTTCTCGGGCATACGCCTGAACAGCCCCGCCGCCCGGTTCGCCGCTCGACGTGCAGCATTGGTCGCTATCTCGGCGGCGCGACGCTTGGCGTCCTCTTGGCGAGCGCGCATAACTTCTCGCTCTTCAGGCGACATCCGCCCCGCCTTCACCTTAATCTTCTGCGTCTCACCCGAACGCCAGTCACCGAAGCTGCCGAAGATCAGCGTCTCGCCCTTCTCAGTGCGATGTTCGTGGACGACGTACCAGCCGTTCTTTTCTTTGCCCTTGTCCTGCGTGGTCTTGCAGCGGGTCAGCTTGCCAAAAATTAACGGCTGGTCCGGCTCAAGGCCGTAGTCTGCGAATTGACCTAATACCTCATCGAGCATGGCGGGCCTCCCGCGATTCTTCGATGGACTGGCAGATCACGCATTGAGTGCAACCCGGAAGTGCGAGTCGACGAGCTTCAGGGATCGGGTCATCGCAACCTTCGCAGAACAGGAATGAATGCGCCGCCGAAGCAGGCTTGGCGGCGTTACGTGCAGCGAGTGCCTGATCAAGCCGCTCCTGCACCAGATCGTTGGCAAAGTCAGCGATATCAGCCACGGTCGACACCCCGCGTTGTTTGATTAACGTAGGTGGCGCGGTTGAACATCCCCAGCAGCCCCTGAATACCGCGAAACACCTGCAGGCGGATCGCGGCCAGTTCGTGGTCCGTCACTACACCGTCGCCGATGCTTTTGGCCCAGGTATCAGCCAAATCCGCGACCTGCCGAAAATACTCAGCAATGCCGGTGGTCAAGGTTTCAGGCATGTCGTTGGTATACGCCTCGGCCAACTCCTGCCAAGTCGTATCCCCGACCAGTGCATGAACTGCATCCAGAATGCGCCGGTCCTTGGTCAGCTCCAGGATCTCGCCGAACTCCTGAATGTTCACCGTGTGACTGGGGTGGGTTGGAGAAAGCTTGTGCTGCAGCGTGGTGGCATTTCTGCCGGTGGTGGCGGCAATTGCTGCAGCGCCGCCGGGATAGTCCCGGGCAGCATGGTAAAGCGCTAAATCGAGCGGCAGGATTTCCCGCTGCGCCCGTTCTACAGAACTCAGAGCGATTCGGCTCATGGCATTAATCCTTAAGGTTGCCAGTGCCGCGCGACATGCAGTGGTGATACATTTGCCGCGTGGCTTGAAAGGGCCCAAACGCCGGCTAGATCTTCAGGATCGATACCGGCACCGTGCCGAGGAGAACAATCCGTTGTTCACCCCTGGCGCAACAGCTGCCCAATCTGTGGTGGAAAAGGCAGCAACACCAAGGCATCCGTGCCTTGGAAAGCGCGGTAAAGAGAGGTGGTTAGCATGTGGTGTGCCCGCCTATCTTTATCGCGACCCGACAGCGCTGTGGTGGTGCGTGCCGGGAGGAACTGGGCGGCCTTAGGGTCGCCCTTTTTCTAATTTATGCCGCTGCTCCCAAAGGATTCGGCTCAGTAACGCCAAAATGCTCAAGCACCTCACAGAGTGAAACGCAGCCATTACTTTCACGAGCTAAAGACTTGATCAGAGAAATACTCGGATCCTTGCTCGCATATTTGACGTGTAGCCGAAGGTAATTGAGGGCTATGCAGCAACGCTTCGCGTATGCAGATAGCCCCTCAGCGTCCAACTCATTTATGTAATCTCGCAACTTCATAGGTCACCTCTCGAATCGCAATTTAACCTTATGGGTTATTTTTTGCAACACCTAGAAGGCCATTCACCATAAAGGTTAATCACGCCAGAATCGTCAGATGAAAATTTCAGACACCCGCTTACAGAATTTCCGACGAATCCTGGCGGACAGAAAGCTACGGTTGACCGACGTGGCCGAACTGCTGGGTAAAGCTCCGGCACAAGTCAGTGCATTTGGAGGGAAAAATCCAACAAAAGGAATTGGAGATCAGATAGCGCGCGAGATAGAAAAGGCATTGAGTCTGCACAATGGCTACCTAGACATGCCGTATGGCATAGGCGAGTTCAGCAATGCCACACTTATCAGCCATACAGGACGTAAATTACCAGTGATTGGATCAATTGCAGCAGGCGCTTGGTGCGAACCCGATGCTATTTTCGATCCGCGTGACGCTGAAGAATGGATAGACGCTCCAGGGCCCGTTGGTCCTCGGGCATTCATTTTGAGAGTCGAAGGAATGAGCATGGAGCCTAGATTTATAGAGGGTGACAAAATTGTAATAGATCCCGCACTGGAGGCCCTGCCAGGTCACTTTGTGGCTGCTAAACGCACCAGTGATCACGCCACAACTTTGAAACAGTTGAGACAGGAAGGCGGAGAACAATTTTTGTACGCACTCAATCCTGACTGGCCTGAAAGAATAATTCGCATGACTGAAGAATGGACGATTTGCGGAAGGGCAAGATGGAAAATTTCAGATCTTTAACCCATCGCTTGTTTAGCCAAGCTAACGGAGCACACCTGCGATGACGGAAAGCGCAAAACATATAAAAAACCCATTAACATTAATTTCTATATTTGCTGGCGCCGCAGAACTGAGCGGCGTTGCAATACTGCCACTCATTGAAAACCCCAACCAATGGCTGTATATAATATTTCTAATATTCTTCCCGACATTTATAATAATACTGTTTTTTGCAACCTTAAATTTCAACCACAGAGTTCTATACGCACCATCTGACTACAAAGATGAAAATAACTTTGTAAATCCGTTTGGGCGAGCGACTCCGGAAGAAGTAACAAGCAAACTAGATGATGAAACCCGTGAGGTTCAAGCGGATGCAGAAGCGCAGACGAGCTCGGGCGTAAATCACACTCAAACGAGTGGAAAGGCCTCAACTGATCAGCCTGAGAGCCAATCAAATTTAGACCCCAAAGCATCCGAGAATGTAGAAGTATTTGCGCCTGGCCAGTCGACTCAAACAAATGACCGCCCGCTAACTGAGCCAAAGCAATCAGAACAAATTAAAGAAAGCCCTGAAGTAAGTCACGAAAATTTAGATCCTCTCCATGATGACGCCCATCTCACTGAAGCTACAAGATTAAAAAACATCACCGAAAAACTAATCAAAAACACTTACACCTCACACCCAACAGCTTACGATTCAAAACTTTTAGCATTAATGGAACCCTATGAAATCGAACATAGGAATTTAATGGCCAATGTGGCACTTACTGAAAAACTAGCAATCAGCAAGCTTTCTAAAGCGCTTAACATAGACTTCAGGCCAGACGTAAGCTTCAAACCACACAACTCAACAGTCAAATATATTTTCGACGCCGCAAACTATTCTTCAGATGAAATACAAGTAGTTGAAGTAAAACTTTTTGCTAATCGATTCGATCCAAGACGCTACGCAGATACACTCCTAAAAGCTCACAATCTGAGCCGAACCTTCAAAGACAAAAAGTTCACACTTCACTTAGTTGTAGTTCTGGGAAATTTGAAAATATCTCCAACTGAAGTTCGAAATCGAATGATAGAGGTTATTCGAGAATATAGATTTGATATCCTAGTGCATGTCACAACAACAGCTGATCTAGAAAGTGGGGGTGGTCGTTTTTACTAACCGAACTCTTCTCCTTCGCCTAGCGCTGGTAGAAAAATCACCCATAAGGTTATTTTTCTTGCAAAATTAACCTTATGGGTTATCTTCAGCCTCACTCTTCCACCACAGAGCGAGGCAAAACCATGCACACCACAGCCACCCTGCACGTCCATCCGGCCGCTGCTGAACCGTTCCGCATCTTCGAAATCCGCCGCCTAGCCCGCGAATGCGGCTGCACGTTTGTCACCACAAAACCTAAGGTGAAAGTCCGCGCCACACCCGCTCCGTTCGATCCGAATGGTGGAGGGTTCGCAGCATGAGCATGTACAAGCTAGACAACCGCACCCTCCAACTGCTCAACGCCCAGGTCAACCTGACCGAGACATTCAACCACACGCTAAGGTCGACACCTAAGCGCGAGGTTCTCTCGTTCCGCTTGAAGGTTGAACGCAACACATCCGACACCCTTTTCACCGTTGAACTAGGCAGCGAGCGCCACACGCTGACCTTGAAGAACGAAAAAAAGATGCACCTCAAGCTGGCCGACTTCATCGAAGAGATCGTCAACGGCCCCTTCGATGCAAGTAACGCAGCCGATCTGCAGAACCTCCCCCACGCCGGCCGCCAGTACGCCCGCTTCGAGATCGAGCATAAGCAACAAGTGCTCGAGCTAGTGCGTACCGGTGGCGTAGTGAGCCTCGACATGGGTTTTGAGCTGCCTATCCACGTCGCCTTGCATCGCACTAAAACCCGCTCTGGTGTCACCACCATCATGAGCATCGGCAAGAAAAGGCCGCGCACCAAATGCTTCACCGTGTACGGCAGCGACGTCGAGATCTACAAGCAAGTGGCCGAGTCGATCAACCACCTGGCGGCAGCGGCAACACCCGCCGCGCACGCCGCTTGAGGGGGACGACATGGAACGCACACTAGCCCAAGCAGCGAAACACCTCGGCATCACTCGGCCCAAGCTGATCGACCTTATGCGGGCAAAAGGTCTACTCAACAACCGAAACCTACCCGCCTTCCCAACCCGCGATCGCGAGTTCCTGCGGGTCAAGGACAGCAACTGGTATCACGAGACCGCCGGTATGCAGTACAGCCAGTCAACCCGTGTCAGACAACCTGGCATTCGCTGGCTGGCCGATCAACTGGGGCTGGATCTACCCGCCATCCCGGTAAACAACCGTGACGTGGCCTAGGGAGTACGCCCGCCAGATCGTCGCCATGCGCACACGCGAGGAACGCAACGCCGCGCTCCTCGAAGTGCCTGAACATCTGCGGGAGCTGACCAAAACACACTGCCTGAATGCCTGGAACCACCCGGCAAGAACACAACGCAAGGAGGCTCAGCAAGCCGATGCATAACACCAGCCAAACTCCGCTACGACTGCGACCCGCACCTGAGTCAGCCACCGTAGAACTGCTTTACCGCACCTTCGGCGACGTGCTGATCCCGCTGGAAAAAATCCGCGAGCAGTACTTCCGCAACCTCAACGAGCAGTCGTTCGTGACCGAGATCAACAGCGGCCGGATCCAGCTACCCATCACCACGTTGGACACCAGCCGCAAGGCGCCGAAGTACGCGCACATCCGGCATGTCGCTTCGCTGATCGACATCCGCGCCTACAAGGCAGATGAAGAGATGCTGCGACCACAGGAAGATTCAACCGAGTAAGACACCTGACCCAACGGCTGCCACCACCAGCCTATGACACCACCAGGAGCACACCACATGACTGCAATTCAAATCTGCGCATTGATCGGACTCATCATCGGCGCCGCCCTTCTCTACTGGACCGGCTACCGTGGGGGCCTGATCGATGGCCGCATCGAGGGAATCGACGAAGGCAAAGCCATTCAACAATCCGACAACTCGGAAGCTATCAGCAGCCTGGAGCACTCGCTACACCAAGTTCGTGCCGAGCGCATGCAACTGTACGCCCACTACGAGCGCGCACTGGTGGCCTCAAAACTGGGGGAGCAGGAGCGTCAAACCCTACTGGCTATCGCTGACAAGCTCAGGATCGCCGCCGAGACATTCGGCGCATTCCGCACCGGCAAAAAACTCGAACGCGATTCACTCGCCCTACGCGATCAAGCGGTCGCCATGGCAGCCCTGCTGGAGCCAGCAACGCAGGAGGATGCGGCATGAATCGCGCTCCCCCAAATGTTGCGCCTGACACCACAGGCAGCCGGCGCCTTGCAACAGCAATGCACCCAAGCCACGACCGAGTTGCTGGAACTGACGCGCTTTCGCAAAGAGTTCGACCGGCAACTGGTCGCACTGATCGGCAACGACGCCCTGCGCAAACTGAACAAAGACACCAAGAACGCCTTGCTACTGGCGGACTTGGTCAAGGAGGCCGCATGAGCCCGCTTTCTCACCACCATCTCAACACGGCTCACGCTTCACCAGCGCCTGACGGACCAACTCGCTATCGAACACCAGAGGAAAGCGGCATGAAAATGGACCAGCACACTACCCAAACATCGACCGCTTTGCTCTGCAACGCCAGTGGCGTCGACACACCAGAAACAAACAGCCTCTGCTGCGCAGCAGCAGGCATTATTGACCCTCTCAGCGCCACTGTTGAGGCACTTATACCCCACGAAAAGCTGCGCGAGGCAGCCACACCTGATGCAACGCTAATCGCTGAAAATCGCCCGCCCGCGCAGCCTGTTGTGGGGTCTACACAGGTACAAGCTGTCGCTATCGCTCAGGAGGCAGCATGAACAAAGAGAACTCGATCCAGTTGCCGAGTGAGACGCTAACAGACGACGAGTTGGCTGCCATTACAGGCTACAAGATTCCGTCCTGCCAACGTCAGTGGCTGCAACGCAATGCTTGGGAACACGTGCTCACAGCCGCACAACGCCCCGTTGTAGGTCGCGTGTACGCCCGCCTGAAGCTAGCTGGGGTGAAACCATCAGCAACCAATGCTGTAGCTGAAACCTGGTCCCTTGACCTCTCACGTGTAGGTTAACGATGCGCCAGAAGAAAGCCGCAAACCGGGATCTGCCGCCACGGATGATCCGCCGTAGCCGCAAAAGAAAGAACGGCAGTACCTGGGTGGGCTACTACTACAACGGGCGGGACACAGAAGGGAACCGAGTCGAAATTCCGCTCGGCGGCGACCTCGATGAAGCCAAAGTCGAATGGGCACGTCTGGATAGCAAAGCCACACCCAAGCCTGCTCACCTGATGGGCAGGTTTTTCGACGACTACGAAAGAAAGGTCATCCCTGGGCTGAAGGCCGGCACCCAAAAGGACTACTTGAAAGGCCTCAAACAACTACGCAACGCGTTCGAATCAGCCCCTGTAGACGCGGTCACCCCGCAAGTGATCGCCCAGTATCGCGACGCCAGAACAGCAAAGGTACGCGCCAACCGCGAGATCGCCCTCCTCTCGACCATATTCACCTTTGCCCGCGAATGGGGGCTCACTGAAAAGGCAAACCCTTGCGCCCGCTTACGCAGGAACAAAGAAACACCCCGCGACTTCTACGCAGGCAAAATCGTTTGGGATGCGGTTTACACAGAGGCACCGCCCGAGCTGAAAGACGCAATGGACCTAGCCTACCTGACCGGCCAGCGCCCCGCCGATGTGCTCAAAGCATCAACTGCCGACTTGAACAACGGGTTCCTGATGGTAGGCCAGGGTAAGACTGAGAAACGCTTGCGCATCCGTCTACACGACGGCGCAGACGCATCAGGGCTCAGCACCTTCCTCGATACCCTACTCGAGCGCAAAGCCATGGCCGGCATCAGAAGTTCAAGCCTGATCACCAACCAGGCGGGCCTGCGAATGAGTTACGCAATGCTGAGAAATCGGTGGGATGAAGCCCGAGAAAAAGCAGCCACGAAGGCCGCGGCTGAAGGTGATGCAACGCTTGCCGCCGCGATCCGCCAGTTCCAATTCCGCGACATCCGACCAAAAGCTGCCAGCGAAATTGACGACATTAGTCATGCTAGCCGCCTGCTTGGCCACTCGACGCAGGAGATGACAAAAAAGGTTTATCGCCGTGTTGGTGAAATTGTGCGACCCACAAAATAACTAAGGGGCGCGATGGGTCGCTACCAGTAGGTTATCCCCGAAAGGACAAATCGACCCAAAGCTGCCGTTGGCCAAAGGCAGAAACGACCCGTAGCGGTCATTCGCTCCAATTCCGATTCTAGTGGAGAGCGAAAATTTTCACCGGTCCTACCTTTTGTTTCGAAACTCTTCGCGACACAAAAAAACTCAATGCCGACTCATTATCGATAACTCATCAAGTTCTGTTTCTTTGAAATAGATGTATTGCTCTAGCTCTCTGAGCGTACTCTTAATAAACTGAATTTGGTGACTATCTAAACTACCTTCAAGTGACATTTCGTGCAGACGCTTATTATAAGCTGAGTGCTTGTTTTTTGCGGTGGTGATTTGGCTAATAAGTGCTTGTTTGTTTTCCAAGTAATTAGCGCGCTCCGATGGATTTTGGCTAGGCGCGGGCTTGTTCCAAGGTAGATCGACAAATTCATTAGGTAGCTCACCTTCTAAGCGACCAATACGTGATCGAGATTCGTGAGAATCGAGCATAGCTGATTTACTATGCCTGGCTTCCGGCCAACTAATATTCATTGCTCTATCAAAAATATTGACCTCTGATTCATCCTCTTTTTGTAAATCTCTTATTTCTTGAACAGACTTTTCCGAAGCGGCTTGATCTAAATAGCTGCTTGCGCGTTCTAAAAACTTATCTGGCGTATACATGTAAAAGGCATGGTTTGTAACTGTCAAAAACTCCTGAATCAATTGAGGGTGGGGCCCAACTGTTTTACCTTGAAATACGGTCCACCAATCTTCTTTCACATCTGCGGTGACAAAAATTATTGGCTTCCCAGAAGTTTTTGCATAATCCATCATTTGTAACCACACAACGTAGTCACCATACGGTTTGCATCTATCAAGAAATAAAGCCGAGTCTCCACCCTTTTTAGCGTCTCCGAATCCAGGAGGAGTTTTTTCTTCATAGCGAGATTTCCCCTCCAAGATTATCTCTTCTAACTTATCCTTTTCGTAACCTTCTCCAACTTTGTCTGAGAGGATGGACAGCAGGTGTTCTTTGATCTCATCTTGAGTTATACGACGGTCATGAATAAGACGATTTTCAGATAATTCACTAGTGAGTTTTTCAAAGATTTCACTCGATTCGTTAAGAGTTTCGGGAGCAACGAATGGGTGTTGATTATTATTTTCGAGCAATTTTTTTAAGGCATCTATGCGTTTTATAGCATCGTCGTAAAATTTAGCTTGCTCACTGATTACGAAAAGACGATTTGTTAAATACTCGTGGGCGACTTGGTGAGGAATCCAAAGACGTTTAGCAAACGCATCAAATACTGTTAATAGATCTGATCGGGTTGAGTCAGAATAACGATACAAACTAAGTAAAATATTGGCATCTAAAACAAACGTACAATCATGCCAAAGGTTTTCAATATCTTGAGATGAGTTTGCAAAGTGCCCAGGAAATAGTTTTTTCATCACGTATCCTTGTTTTTTTAAAATTTGTATGGCATCAAGCCACCACTATAATGATTTTCTTCAGAAATGGAATTTTTTTATAGAAAAATCAAGCTGACGACCAGCGTTAAAGCTTACATAAATTCAATCTGAATAGGGGTTATTTGTCTGCAGCTATCGAAGAGCGTTGATAAAATGATCCTCCCTTACCGATCATTTGGAATATATACGTCTTTTGTATCTTTTAGATTGAATGTTGACAATTTTCTAAAGCGACATAAGATTCATGAAACAAATCTCATAAGAGCGATGATTAATGCAGCCACGATCAGTTTCCCTTTTTCATTTCACTAAGAATATGGAAATCCTTAAGGCTGTATTGAAGGACGGGTTTTGGCCTAGATACTGTTTGGAGGATGTGCAATGGCAAGGACGTAAATCAAATGACTTTATAGCTTTTCCTATGGTTTGTTTTTGTGACATACCTATGAGCCGTATCGCAGAGCATGTAGGGTTTTACGGATCGTTTGGTATAGGGCTTACTAAGGAGTGGGGGGCAAAAAATAACTTGAACCCTGTTATTTATTTTGCAGGGGATAATCCGCTTCACGGGGCGATAAGATCTCTTACAGAGGTAGTCGTAGGTTTGGGCGAAAAAGAAAAACAAAGTGGATTAAAGAGCGTGAGATATATATTGGCGCACTCTAAGCCTACTAAAGGGCGAATGATTATCTCTGGAGAGCCATTACTAAAAGATTTTTACCAGGAATCTGAGTGGCGATATGTACCGCAAAATGATGAGATCGATGACTATCTTAATTTTCGAGAATATCAGACGGATGAGAAACTTGAGGCTAGCAACCAAAAAACAGCGGAACTCTGTAAGTTAAAGTTTCTCCCGAGCGATGTGAAATACATTTTCGTTCCAACTGATGGAGAAATTCCAGCAATTATGAATTTTATTCAATCTGAGCTTGATATGTTTCCAAATGCTGACATCAAGCTTTTAATGTCAAGAGTGACATCCTTAGAAAGTGTTTCATTAGACGTATAGCAAAAGAACGTTGCCGTGCTGTCAAGAAAGCAAATATTAATGGCAAAAAGTTGACGTAGTCTGGATGTCCGCTTTTGGCCTAGGCTGTGTGAAAACGCATGCACTGTTTTGTAGTCTGCGCTGCTACGTAAATCTGTCGGTGATTGGTCAGTCAGCAGACCAATAATTTACGTAGGAATGCGTTTTTCGTTCAGATTCTGACCGTCAAACTCGTTCTAAAAAGTTTTCACACAGCCTGGGCCGATTGCGGCCTGACATTTTTCTGGTCACGGGTGCCTCCATCGTTCGCAGTTGCGGAACACCTACTGAAAATTGCGGAACACTTCACTTTCCTGCAGACAATAAAAAACCCCGTAGATCGTTGATCTACGGGGTTTTTAAGAGTGGAGGCCGAGGTCGGAATCGAACCGGCGTAGGTGGATTTGCAATCCACTGCATAACCATTTTGCTACTCGGCCTCAAACATCTGATGTCATGTAGCACAACATCAAACGCGTACAAACTT
>Ga0163162_10000917_pt1 | contig 27407 bp, 34 predicted proteins | sample S55metaG_FD_115310 | JGI IMG/M metagenome (GOLD analysis project Ga0163162, IMG submission 115310) | Switchgrass rhizosphere microbial communities from Kellogg Biological Station, Michigan, USA - S5-5 metaG | ecosystem: Host-associated > Plants > Roots > Rhizosphere > Soil | place: USA... | reverse complement strand
TGTGTTTCATTCAGGTATTATGGCGCCCGCAACGCAACGGAGGTGTGGCCGAGTGGTTTAAGGCAACGGTCTTGAAAACCGTCGACTGTAACAGGTCCATGAGTTCGAATCCCATCGCCTCCGCCATATTTGGTACCGACAAAGCCCTGATTATTCAGGGCTTTGTCGTTTCTGGGGTCTGAGATTTTTGGGGCTTTTTTCGAAGCGTTACAAAACTTTTTGCAACGCGTTACAAAACTTTCCCCTCTCCGGCATCATGCCGATCGTTAAAACACTCTTCATGTAACACGGTGCTACGCTGGTTCTTTGGCTATCAAGGAACCCAAAATGCCCAACTCAGACCTACTCCCTTCCCTACTCTTCAAGATCAACGAAAACCAACTCGCCCTCGAAGCCGCCATCATGGAATTATCCAACTGGGTCGAGCAGCGCGGATCGGCCGATGTGGCCGAGAATGTCCGCGGCGCACTCTGGGCAATCGATAAGAACGAAGAATTCATCAAGATGACGCTCGCGGTGCTGATGGCGCCGGAATAACTGATCAGCCAACCAGGGAAATCCCTAGGAGTTAAGTATGTGCGAGCCCACGCCAAAGCTTCTCGTAGCCGTTCAGCTGCTGGATCGCGCCTTAAGCATGTACTACCAGGAGGATTCTTATTTCGCGGCGCTACATCTGGCAGGCGCTGCTGAGGAAATTATGGGCGTATACGTTGAACGCAAAGGCCACCAATCATCGTCCATTAGCCTGCAAGCCGTTGCAGTGAGGGTTTCTGAATTGCTGGATGAAGGAACGGCGGCAAAACCCAAGGACATCATAGATTTGATGAACTACGCGCGAAACCGAACTAAGCACATCAACCGGGAAGGCGACGACGATGTATATTTCGACCCAAAAATCGAAGCTTTCGATATTTTGGATCGTGCAATAACGAATTTTTACACCCTAATGCAATACTTTGATCTCCGCGACACCGAGAATCTCTACAGGTTTAACGCGGAGCGAGCTGCGCCCAAGAGATAACGGAAGACAGCTCGTCGCCTCCCCCTCGCTCACGTGGCTCGCCTCGATTGCTGTACATGCATACAGCATTTGTACAGCGAACCCGCAGCATGAATTTCGACCAAGCAAAAACTCTCCGGCTCCAGCGATGGCGCGAAACTCTCGATGACCAAGACTTCCGCATGCAAAACCCGGAGGGCCACCGGGAAACCCTCCACGGGATGGCAGCCACGCTCCGCGATGAGGGCCTGATCAACAAGCTTGAGCAGTTCGACATGAACGAAATGGCAGACGCCGCGTACTGGCACGCCATCGAGGAGCTCCAAAACTCGCCAGACCAATACCGTGGCGCGTCGAGCTATGACGTCGTTCGTATCGACAACGGAGAGCTGCTAGGCACTATCAGTCGATCGATATTCAACTTTTCCAATGAAGAACCTCGCGGCGCGTCCTTCGCCTACGACGGCAAGGTCTACTCTGACGCGGATGGTGTTCGGCTGACCTTAGGTCTTTCGCGGAAGATTGGAAGAATTACCGGCCTGGCGCTGGAATTGAATCGGCGCCGTTACCAACTGATCGAGACGGAACGAATGATCGCCGGCGTGACGCACCGACCACTTTCCGATGCCGATGCCTACCGAGCGCTTATAGATGCAGCACAAGTCGCGCAGGAGGAGCGGGATCTGCGCGCTTTTGAAAAGTTAAGACCTCATGTCGAGTCAGCGGCCTTCTGCATTTGCCCCGCCTGCCTCGATAGCTTTAGCGCGCGTGACGACTGCACGACTTGCACCGGAAAAGGTTTCGTGACGAAGCCGGCGCCAGCGGGGCCTCGCTGAAAAATCCATTCGAGGAACAGACACTGCACGGACCACTCTCCCAATACAGCGGTATTTTTCGATTTCGTGGCAGCGCAGAGGATGCAAAACGCCTCAGCCAAACCGCCCCCTTTTGAGGTGCTTAAATGGTCAGGGCTACGGGTACAGCAGGCAATGAGGAGAAACCTTAATCAGGTTGGCTCAATAATGTCGGCGATCAGTTGCAGCATCATTCCGAAACCAACCATAACGATTGAACACCGGAAAAAAATTGCATTCTTCGTTGCATTGTCCTTACTTGCTAGCGAAATGTAGCGAAGCTCCTCTTCTGACGGTATTCGACCGCCATCGCCCTTGCTGGATTCGTACTCCTCTAAAACGAAATTACCTGGAATGCTTTCCAATGCGATATCGACGGTTTTACTTTTGAGGTCGATCCGCGAGGCGACTACAAGTCCCCCAAGCTGAAGAACCCCAGATACAATTTTCATCCAGTAAACGATGGTTTTCACTTCGATAGTTGACATCGTGATTGGCTTCCATAGTTGGAAGCTCAGTCTACGACACATTGGATAAAAGATTGGAGCATCAACCTCAGCACTTGTCCGCGACTCCCACACCTATCGATTCACCTCTCTGACGTAGTCCTGGCAAGCCTGAAGCGCGATCAGCCCCCGGTCGCCAGCGTCGGTGATGGCGATAATTCGTTGAGCATGCGCTGGGTCAAGTTCGGCTCTTGTGGAGCCATGAACCATGCCGCCGGTGGCGGTGGTGGCTGACACCGATCCGTTGCCGACGCCGGTGGTGGCGTCGAGTAGGACTGACAGGCGCAGATCAGCAGTGGCAAGGCGGTCGCGCAGGCGACCTTGATCACGTTGGACATCGCTCAAAGCTCGGTAATGGGTTTGTTCGCTGGTGGCCAGACGCTGCTCGAGCGCAAGACGTTTGTCCTGTTCGGCACGCTGCTGCGCAACCGTGGCCAGGGCCAACTGGTTAAGGGTTTCGGTGTGGAGTCGGGCCTGCTCTGCGAGCTGTTTGCCGTAGCGCCAATCCTGTACTTGCCAGGTAATGGACGCAGAACCACCGACCAAGACGACCAGCAGCACACCTTTTGCCAGTAGCCAGTACGGCGCCGGGATCAGTTCGCCGAAACGCATAGCACCGCCCTCGCCCGCCCCCACAACTCCAGCCGATCCTGCAGGCCATTGAGGCCGCCGTTGATCCTGCGGGTGATCGTGTTGAATTCGTTTTGATCGGCCAGCGCGTTCAGCCCATTCACTGACCAGAACCATGCGGCTGACTCGGCAGCCCACTGCGGCAGTTCCAGCAGTTCAGGCGTGCGCAGCAATCGCTCGTCACCGAACAGCGCCAAGCTGCAGCGCAGGTAGTTGTCGTGGCCAGTGACCTGGATCAGGCCGCGACCGCGATAGCGCTGGCCATCACCATCCGCTGCCGGCGTGTTGCCCAGTTTTGCAGCCAGGTTGCCGGTGTCGTATTTGCTCAGGTATTGATCGCCGCCCAGTTCCCGGACGTACTGCAGCTGACCCGACTCGTGACCGACCTGCGCCAGAAACGCGGCTTGGCGTTTCGGCGTGTTGATCTGCCGGTGGGCCATGGCTGCGTTGAGGGCGGATAAAAAAACGCCCGCTTGGCGACGGGCGTTGGGCATGATGCTTTGCAGCTGTTGCTCAGTGATCGACATACAAACTCCAGACATAAAAAAGCCGCACTCAGGCGGCGATGGGATGCGGTTACTGTTTCTCGATGTTCACAACCTTGAGGGGTGGTTTTGGCCCTTTCTTTTTCTTGCCCGTGGATTTACCGGCTTTGCCGGCATTGCATTCGACCGTGGTCGACCAGCCGGACTGGGTGAACACCTGCTCGACCGAATCCGCCAGGTATTCACCATCAAGCCCGACCTTGAATCCCTGAGCGATGATGGGACGCTCGGCGAAGATGTCCGTGCGACCGGGCATCTCAAGCCGCACATCGGCGGTCGAGCGGTTGAACGCTGAAAGACGGGCCTTGGCAGCCGCTTCAGCAGCGCCCTTGTCTGGGTAGATATGGCGGTCGGTATGCACTGCCGGCAATCCGTCCGGAGCGTCATCGTTGTCGATGGTAACCACCGCGAGCTTGCCGTTCTTTTTGTCCTGATGCTTGGTGGCCACCGCCTTGTGCGAATTGCGATCGCCGAGACTGAATTGCCAGCGGCTAAGGTCACTGCGGGTCAGCGTGATAGCGCCAAATGCTTTGCCGCTGGCCGTCTGGCCACCTTGGCGCGGCATCACCAACAGCTTGCCGTCGGCCACCTTGGCCGTGCAGTCGTATTGCTTGGCCAGACGGGTGATGAAATTAAAGTCGGACTCGTTGAGCTGGTCGACGCGGGCGACCGTGGTCGACACCGGGCACACCGGCTGCCAGCCATTGCGCGCGGCGACGTCAGCCACGATCTTGGACAGCGGCACGTCTTCCCAGCTTCCGCTACGAATGGTCTTGCCACTACCACGCATGTCGCTGGCCTTGCCCTTGATCACGATGGTATCGGGTGGGCCTGATACCTCGACCGTGTCCACGGTATAACTGCCCATGCGTGCCAACGTCGTTTCGGCATAACCCAGGTAGATCTCGATTGAGCTGCCACGCCGTGGCAATTGCACCTGTCCGTCACGGTCGTCGATACGCAACTCAAACTCGTCGGACTCCATGCCCGGCTTGTCAGAGGTACGCAGCAACAACAGCCGATCATTGATCTTGGCCGTGACGTCGGCCCCATCGGCGACAATTCGAAACATCGGAGTCATGGTTTTTTTCCAATAAAAAACCCGCACAAGGCGGGCCAGAAAAACAAGGTGTCGTTACGCGTAACGCGACGCGGCGCCGACGAGGGCATCGCACCGGGTCAATCCCACAAGCTAACGCCTTCATTGGTCGGGCTGGGCAGATCCGGCAGGACGATGATCACGCCCGACCGGAACGGCTGAGGCTCATCGGCCAGCCCCTGATTGGCATCGAGCACGGCCTCGACGCTGCCATTCAGATGGCCGTAAACGTTGTTGCAAATGACATCGAGCATGTCGCCGTCAGACGTCCTGCATGTCGTCGCCATAGCGCTCAAACTCCAGAGTGAAGCCCTGTTTGCGAGCAATCCCGCCGTGCAGCAGCGCGGACTGTTCCTCGTTGATGTTTTTCAGGCACCACGTCCCGATCACCTCGCCATAGCCCGTGGTCAGGGTCAGCGGTTGCAGCCTGGCCCCGATGGAACGCAGCGTGTCGAGCTGCTTTAAACCGCCTTTGAAGCCCGGATAGATCGTGCCCTTGAGCGTCAACTTTTCATCGCCCATACCGATGGCCTGCTTCGCCGGGCGGCGCGTCAGCCGCTCCTGCGAAGCCCAGCGGAATTCGGTCGAACGGCTCAGTTCGTCGAACGCTGCCGTGTCCAGGTTGAAGTAATACGGCTCAATCTTCGGATCGCGCGGCTGAATAATCATCAGATGCGGGAACGGCTTCACCGCCTCCGGCGCCGGCGTAGCCTCCACGGCAAAGGAACTGGTGGGCACGATGTTGGCCAGCGACGGACTGACCTTGCCGGCGACGTTGTTGATCGCCGTGGCCGCCTTGCCCGCCTGTTCCTTCAATGTGCCCAGCCGCTCCTGCACTTCGGCCGCCGCCCGGGTGGCACGGCCGTACACCGCCGCCACCTGACCGACCTTGGCCTGAGCCGCGTCGACGCCGCGCATCACCCGCTGAAGCTTGGCGCCGATGGCCGGCCCGACGAACGGGATGTTTTCCAGCTCGGACGCGGCGCCGGTCAGTTCGCGGATCGCGCCATTGACCGGGGACAGCATGCCATCCGCGCTACGCCGCCCGGTTTCCGCTGCATCCACCAGATACTTCAGACTTGATTGCATCTGCTCCATGTAAGCCATGAAACCTCCTTACAGATGGGGTTCGTCGTACAGCTTGGCAGCGTTACTCTTCGCCGCGTCCGCCATCATTCGCTGCATGTGCGGCATCAGATCCTGCGCCAAGGCTTGCGGATCTTTGACATCACCCTGCACCGTGACCGGCATGCTCAGCGAGTATTGAAACTGCTGATCGACCTTGGCCGGTACCGGCTTTTCTAGCTCTTTGGGCTGGATCGCCAGCGCTGCCGACTTGAGTGGCGCCGTCACCGCCATCGAGCGCGCGACATCCCCCAGCACCGGGCCTTGCTGCGCCGCTGACGCCATCATGAGCGGCGTGGTCGGCACCGGGGCCTTTGCCATTTGCTCGGGCTTTTCATCCTCACCGCCGAACAGCGACTTACCCAACGACCCGCCCAGCGCCGCACCGCCCTGACTGCCCAGGTAAGCACCGATCATGCCGCCGATCGCGGTGCCGATGAGCGGCACCACCGAACCAATGGCGGCGCCTGCTGCTGCACCGGCCATGGTGCCGGCTAGGTTGCCGGCAGCCGAACCGTAACCTTCGGCTTTTTCGTCCTTGGTCTTGGCGTTTTGAAAGGTTTCAAGCGCCATCGCGCCGGACTCCAGCAGCGTGCCGCCAGGAATGACCTTGGCCACCTTGCCGGCCTTGCCGACGGTTTCGGCGACGACGCCGAGCTTGGACAATGCCCCGCCAGGAACGGAAGGGACTGATGGCGACGGGATCGAAATAGGTGGCCGCGAAACCGGAACAGATGGACGTGAAACCGGAACAGGTGGACGAGGCACAGACGGACGAGGACCTCTCGAACTCGGCAACGACCGGCGCCGAGCGCTGCGCCCTGACCCACGCCTACGTCGGCGCGATTCGCCCGACGCATCCACACCGCCACCCATAGCGCCGGCATTGACGACGAAAACCTTCTTGACGCCGTCGTTACCTGCACCACTGTCAGTACCAAGGCCGCCGCCTGTTGCCGCTTCCTTCACCCGCGAAACAACATCCAGGCCAGTCGCTACCAGATCAAGTTCTCCGGGGTTTTTATTTGGGGCTTCGCTCCCATTTCTGCCACCGCGCGACCCACGCGCAAGGTTTAGCAGCCCCTTGCTGATCTTGATCGTGCTGAAGATACCCTTTAAGGCGATCAGCCCCGCCCCGACCGTGGCGATACCGGCAACTACCCCGGGCGCGCTATCAGTCAGCGACGTAATGCCTTTGGTAACCTTGGTCAACGACTCGGCCACGGTGTCCGTCACCGGGCGCAGCGCATCACCGATGCTGCGCATGGCGTCATCCATCGACTGGGCCATTTCCGCCCATTTCTGCGATGACGACTCGCGCCGCTCGGCGAGGTTTTTGTCGAGGATACCGGTGGCGTCACGCGAATCGTTTTTGAGCTGGCTGTACAGCGCCTTGTTCTGCATGTAGGCCGATAGCGCCGCCTTGACCTGCATGTCAGCGAACAGGTCGCCGGTGCGCAGGGATTCTTCCAGCGAGGCCATCATGGCCTTGGCCTTATCGGGATTAGCTTCCTTGCTGATTTTTGACGTCGCTTCGGCCATGGCCGCCGCACGCTTCGGATCGGTCGCCTGAATGTATTTCTGAGCCAGCGACATGCTGGTCTCAAGCGTCGACATGCCGTTTTGCAAACCGGTCTGCATCGATCCCTTGTAATCGATCCCGGCTTTTTCGTAGGCCTTGACCGTGTCGGTCGAACCGATTTTGCCCATCCAGTTTTTCAGGTTGTTGGCCGCTTCATCCGAACTGCCGGCCTGCTTCATCTGCACCTGCAACATGGCGCCCAGTTGCGTCACCGCGTCCAAGCCGGTGATGCCGTTGCTGGCCATGTTGGCCAGCAGTTCGGGAAACCACTTGGCCATGTCGGCCGCTTCAAAGCTGCCCGCCTGCCCTTGGTAAGCGATCGCCTCCAGCGCCTGCTGCATCTGCTTGGGGTCGGTGATCTTGGCGTTCTGCCCTAGGGCGTTGATCATCTTCGCCGTATCGACGCCACTGGATCCCTGCCCCACGACAAACTTGGCTGCGACAGGCGCGTATTCCAGCGCCTTGCTCAGGTCCATGCCGGCGCCGACCAACTGATTGACCACGTCAGCCACATCGTTGCGCGCCATGCCGGTGTCGCGTGACGTGTCGATGATTTTGCGCGACATCTCCTGTTCTTGCGGCTTGTTGGCAATGCCGGCCTTGATCGCGATGTCACGCACAATCGCGCCAAAATCAGCGCTGACCTTGGTCGGTACCGCCATGGCACCGACACCGACCACCGCCGCACCGACAGCGCCCTTCATGCCCTTTACGCCAGAATCAATCTGCTGATGCCCCTTGGCTTTCAACTCGGCCTTGTTGGCCGTCTGCCCCATCGAGCGATAGGCCTTTTCCAGCCGGCCGACCTCGATCCCCTGCTTTTTCAAGCTGTCGAGGTTCGAGTTCAAACGGCTGAGTAATTTGGACGCACCGGCCGCGCCGGTGTCGTGAGCCTTTTTCCATTCTTCGCGCAGGCGGATGGTGTCGCCAATCGTGCGCTGCAGCACGCGCGCTTTGTTGCCTTCAGCCTCAAGGCGCTTGATGCGCCCGGTCACATCCTTGAACGCGGCGCCGACCGTGGAACTGACGGCGCCGCCGATCACCAGCCCGAGGGCGAGTTTGTTTGCCATGTCGTGGCCCTCATGTGCCCAGCACTACCGATGGCGGCTCAATCCGTGAGCCACCACACCATATCCGCGAACGGCATCGACTGGATCTCAGCGGCGGAAAATCCGGTTTCCGCCGCCAGACGTTTCGCTGCCGACTTGATCACGCTGGGGTTAAAGCCCGTCGTCGTTGTCCATGCGAAAATAGCCGGCCTGCAAGCGGTTAAAATCCACCAGCTTCAGCCCCTCCAGATCCGCCACCGAAGCGCCGGACAACGCCGCAAACAACACCAGCTCGCGCTGCTCATCGTCGCCACCCACCTCACGGTTGGCCGCTCGCACGTCGCCCACAGTCGGCGAACGCAAGGCCAGCTTGTCGACGGTCACGCCGTTGATTTCGCTCGGACACGACAGAGTTACCACTACCTGATCGGTGGTCAGCGACAACCATGCCGGCATCGAATCCGAATAATCGGTTTTCGGTGCCAGGTGCGAATACGCCGTTTGCACGCGGCGATAATCCGTCAGCTTGAGGCGTTCCAGATCTTTCAATCCGACTTCGGCCAGACCGGCGAACAGCATCATTTCGCGCTGTTCATCATCGCCGTTGGCAGCACGATCAGCCGCACGCACTTCACGCACGGTCGGGTTACGCAGGTTCAACGTCTCGACGTCGATGCTATTGGCTTGGCTTGGGCGGGTCAGCGTTACGACGGCGCCGACTGCACTGAGCGACAGCCAGGCCGGCAGGGTTTTAGCGATTACTTGAGTCATCTGGATCTATTCCTTACAGGCCGAGCGCGTTGCGCACTTCGAGCAGTTGGTCTTTGCCGTCGATCACCTGAATGCCGGCGACCATGTCGATTTCGTACATCAGGCGCCCGTCAATTTCGAGCTTGTAGTACGTGACCGAAACGGCGTGTTTGATCTCGGCCGCATCACCGGCTTTCCAGTCACCGAGATCGACCTCTTTGAGGCGACCGCGCAGGGTGGCAACAACCGCTGTCACAGCGCCCTTTTGGCCCTTGAAGGCACCTCGGAACGTGGCGTTGAACGCCGTGCCGTCGGCCAGGCCGAAGTACTTCAGCGACTCGCGGCGCACGCCCTTGGTGACAAACGAGGCTTCCATTTTTTCCAGCCCCTGATCCATCTCGATGGGGCCAGCCATGCCGCCGCCACGATATCCGTCGGTCTTGGTGGTCAGCTTGGGCAGCGTCAGGCTCGGCACGTCGCCGGAGAAGTTCACGCCGTCGACGAACAGGTTGGTGTTGTACAAAGTCTGAGGAATCATTTGCTACGCCCCCTTAGGCTGCTTCAAGCACTTCGGTCATCCACTGATCGGTGACTTCGAAAAGGAAATTCGGGTTTTCTGCCGGCGGCACGTCGGTGAAACGGATGCGCCAATACACCTTGCCCTGGGCGATCTGGCTGGCCGTGTTCAGTTCGGTGTCGGCGAACACTTCAAAGTTGATGATCGCGCCCTGGGCTTTCAGGTCGCGCATGAATGCATCCAGACCGTTGGTGACATCGGTCACGTAGGTCTTGGTGATCGAGCGGTCAACCGCCCACTTGTGCCCGGCCTGCACCGCGTCCATGAGGATGAACAGCGTGCGAACGCGGGTAACGAACGCCCACTTCGGATCGCTCGACAGCGTGCGGTTGCCCCACAGGCGGTAACCGTCGTCGCGAATGATCGTGGTGATATTGGCGTTGTTGAGCAGGTTGGCCCGGCAAGTCTCGTCGCCGTCCAGGTACTCGACCGCGCGGCCGGTACCGGTGATGCCGGTCAATTCCTTGTTCGATGGCGAAGCCCAGAAGCCGTATTCAGCATCCGTCCACGCAAACAGGCCTGCAGCCCAAGCCGAGCCGGGCGCGTCGACCGTAGCGCTGGTGACGGTGTCCCAATACTTGACGCCCGGGTCGACCATGAACAGGTTGCGACTGCCGAAGTTCTCGGCGTAGGCAATAGCGGCCTCGTCGGTCGTACCCGGGCCGTCGATGATGCCGATGGCGCGCAGCTTCTGCGCCACGCTGTCGAGCGCCGTAGCCACCGCCTGAGTCGCGGTGTGGCCCGGTGCGATCAACAACCGCGGCTGAGCGTTGAACAGGCTTTTACCGTCGAGCAGCGCCTGCAGGCCGGTACGCTGACCCGAGACCAGTTCACCGCCAATGATCGCAGAGGTTTGCAGCGCCGCGTCTTCCAGCTTGGGCACGCCGATGGCGACGATCACCGCCTTGGCTTTGACGTAGATCGCCTTACACGCCTTAGTGATTGCCGAATCGGCGCCGAAGGCGGCAATGGCCTCGCGCTCGGTAGTGATCAGCTTCAGTTCGCCGGCTTTCGCCGTGCCGCCGCCGAGAACGCCCGGGGTGAAGGTGTCACACAGACCGATGATCGACGACGACGGCAGCGAGATGGTGCGCGCGCCAGTGTCGACCGATGTGGTCGTGACGCCGTGGAAAAAACTCATAAGGGTCAGTCTCCAGAAACGAAAAAGCCCCGCATAAGCGAGGCTGTGAGGGTGTTCGTGTTACGCGTAACGGAAAAGAAAACGCCCCGTCAGTGCGGGGCGTTTATTGGATTTGCTCTGCCAGCCAAGAAGGCGGCGGAGGACGATGGTCAATCAGCGGGAATTCCCCCGCTTCCGGCCAGTTGCGCAGAGCGCGGCGATAAGCCTGCAACTCGCTATATTGCGCAGACGTCAACGTCGTTTCTTGCGCCTCTTCCAGCTCATCCCGATGGCGCGCAACAACACCGTCAGTCGCCGAGAGCTGAGCATCCCGCCAGCCGCGCTCTACCGCTTCATAAAACGCAGGTGAACGCGGCGGCGGCTCGACAAGTATCGGGTAACCTTCTGGATTCGCCGCGATGAGCATGCCGAGAGCCTGCCCCTCCATCAAAGAACGATGCTCGTCCGCCGAGATCACCAAAGCGCCGGCAGGAATATCGCCACCGCCATCATAAAACCCGCCTGTCACTGCCGAATAAAACATTGATTCCCCCCCTTAATATCCGACCGCAAAAAACTTAATTGTCTGCCCCTGAACACTGGCGGTTTCGGCGGTAAACCTCGTGGTGGAGATGTTGCGAATAATGGATGCTAAATTTGCTTGAGCACCATGGTGCGTCGTGACTACAGAGGCGCAGGCATTGGGGAAAGCAATAGGGAAAGTAATGTAAGTATCGGCCCCCGTTCCCACTGCATCATTACCATCATTCGGCATTGCTATGGCCTGCCCCCACTGAAAGATCACGCCGCTAGGAAGCCGCTGGTAACCATTAACCGCCGTCGACGCAATACCCGTACCGCCGACCGAAAGCCAGCCGACGCCGTTCGCGATGAACTCCGACGCCGTACCGTTACCCAACACCAAATTGGGCGAGAGGGTCGAACTCCCATTAGGCCCGGACAGATTGCCGTTTGTGGACTTCACGGTACAGGTTGACTGCGCCGCCGCCTGAATATAAATCCGACTGCCAGCAGGCAACAGCGAGGCATCAGGCAACGTAATAGCAATGGCCGGCGCATTGGCATAAACGTATTTTCCGACATCCGCAGCCGTCAAAACCGTGTTTGCCGTGTAGGCAGCGTATCCGGCCAAGCTACCCGCCGCGCGCTGCACAAACTCAGTCGTTGCTAGCGCCTTTGAGCTGTCGAACTGGGGCCGAGTTGTGAAGCTCTCTCCCGCCATGATGCCGGCATAGCGCAGAGCAATAGTGCCGCCGATCAGCCGCCACTGGTCTTGCAGGCGGATGAATTCAGCCGTATCGCCCAGCGCCATCAGAATCGGCCCGGTGACGCCCGTCGAGGTGTAGACCACATCGGTTCCGGCGCCGACGACTCTCAGACCACCAGCACCCGCACAGGCAAGCGTGACAGTCGCGCCTTGGGCGATACTTGCCGAAGGCGGTAAGGTCGCGGTGAGTTGCCCCGCACCGGAAAAGCTGTGAAGGCCGCCGACATGTGCAGCCGTAAGCGCCGAATCCGCGCTGTTTGAGGTGAAGCCTGAAAACTCAACCCCGCTGCGCTTCACGAACTCAGCCGTAGCCAGCAACTTGCTGCTGTCAAATTGCGCCGGCGTCGGCGCCTTGGGGCTTCCGACAAAGATCGGAGAAAGCAAACGGGCGAGGCCGTCGGTAATGTCCTTGAACGTCAAGGCCGTGACGCCTACGACAATCGCGCCATCTGTCACCAACTGCCAAATCGTGTCGGCCTGAGTAGCCCCCACCTCAACCGCCAGCGTCATATTCGGCGTGACCTTGGCATTGCTGTCGGCATCACTTGCCCGCGCCCAGGCACCGGCCGCCACTACATATGGACCGTTATCCTTCGCAACCGTCTGATTCTTCACCAACACCCGATCGCCGGCGTTCAGCGAAACACCATCCACCACCTGCAAACCGAGCAGAGCAATGTTGGCCGTCGTTGCGGCGCGCACAGATTGCTTCATGTCGAGCCGGCTCAACTCGTCCAGAAGACGCGAATCAACATATTCGCGGGTAGCCAGCACCACCGCCGGATCAATCTTGAGCGTGATATTCCCGGTATTGCTGACCACAAAGTTCATGCGCACGACTTGCGTGCGGCCAGAGCCTTGCGACAGCAGCGGCTTGAAGCTTGGCGCGCAGTTGGCCACCGCCACCAGATCGCCGTCCGCATCGTAGAGGCCGATTTCGCGGATCCACTTACCGCCCTCATCGGCGGGAATGATTTGCTCGGCGATGATCACCGCCGGATTGACCGGGTCAATCTTCAGTTGGTTGAGCGGCTTTCGGCGCCACTCATTGAGCAGCTTGGTTTGTATGGCCGACGGTACCGGATTGGGCGGATCTGCCAGCCCGCTTGGGTTGGCATCCCCCACGCCCATTTCGGTAAGTTTCCAGGGAATGCCAAGCGCGTCGGCGTTCGCCTGCTTGGCCATCCCCACGTTCGTGAGGATCGCGAAAAACTGCGAGTTCGCATCAATCATAATAAACGTCCAGGGTGTCTATGGTGTGTTCGCGGCCGACCACGCCAAAGCTGCCGGTGACCTCGATGTCACGCATGACGGGCGGGTAAACGTCGATCTCGTCGCCGTCGTAGAGGGATACGGCGATATCTAAGTTTCCTTGGGTTTCCAGGCTAATCGCCAGCCCGGTCAGTTGCCGGGTAACGGGCTTGGCGTCGTCAATCCGGCGCTCTAGCTCCTGATACATTTCTTCGGTGATGCCGGTATCGAGAACGCCGACCTTCAGCGCGAAGGTGCCCGGCACACCCTCGGGCACCGTCTGGAACCACTCGACGATCTCAATCAGGTAGCCCAGCGGCTCGCCCACGCGGCGCAGCGCGCCGATGGTGCCTTTATGTTTGTGAATGTAGAAAGACGCCTTGATGGCCGCGCGCTTGGTCGCCTCAGACCATCGGTAGTCCCAGCGATCGACCGACCACGCCCACGCCAGATGCGGCAGCAGATGCACCGGACAGGTGTCGGGGTTGTAGAGGTCGCGCAGTGGGACAATCGTCTTTTCGAAAAACGCGGCCTCCATGGCCCGTTCCAGTTGCGTGCTGTTAAGCGGCAGTAGACTTTTCATATCAGCCCGCCAGCCTCACGTTGTAGCGCGTACAAAACGCCGCCTGCGCCTTGGTCGGGGCCAGATCCTGCCACCCGACCAACTCAACCCGGGCAACGCCGGCAACGTGCAACTGAGCGTCAACAGCGGAGCGTGCGACCTCAATGCCCAGCCGCTTGCGTGGATTGATCCAAGCGTCCAATCGGCTTTTCGCTTCGGCCAAACTGGCATCCGCTTCCGGGCCGGCGCCGGCCATATGCAAGATGGCGTCAATCTCGTAGCGGATCACCTGCGCGCTCTGCACGGTCACACGATCACCGACCGGGCGAACGTCATCGTCATCCAACGCAGCGGCCACCGTCGCCAGCAGCTCCGGCGGCGCTTCACCCTCCCTATCAAACCCCAGCACCGTTACCGTAACGTAGCAAGGCGCCGGGCTTTCAGCCGTGGCATCTGCCACCAACCCCGAGGCATTACGCGCGTGCAGGATGTAGCTGTTACGCGGGCCGGCTGTGGTCAAACCCTCATAGGCCAACTGGATGCGTTCGCGAAACGGGTCGTCGTCTTCCATGACCTTGGGCACCGGCGGCACTGCCAGCAGATCCTCGGCCTGAATGACCAGGCGCTGCAGATTGACGTTGGCCCCCAAGTGATCGAGGTCGCCGCGAATGGCGTGCGCCAGCAATAGCGCCTTGCCGGCGTCATTGACCCGAGCGCGGTTGCCGACCTTGTTGTAGGCCCCAACTTCAAGCACTTTGACCACTGGATCGCTTTCCAGCGCGGCCGTCCAGTTGCCACCCATGTACCCGCGAAAGACGCCTAAACCGTCCTGATAAACCTCTTCGAAGTCCAGAGGCTCCAGCACGGTCGGCGCCGGCAGCGACGACAGATCAACGGTACTCATGCAGCCACCTCCAACGTGACGCCGTCGCCCAGGTACTTCCCGACGATTTGCAGATTGATTTGCCCACCAATGACGGAGAGGACACTCACCTGGTCGAGCTTCAAACGTGGCTCCCAGCGCCCCAAAGCGCGGGCGACCTCAGCCTGTACGGCGCTTTTCCAGCCCTCGTTAACGGGCAAATCGACAAACCGCCGCAGCTTGCTGCCGTACTCCATGCGGTGCCGGCGACTGCCCAGCGGCGTGCTCAAGATGTCGGCAATGGATTGCCGCAGGTGCTCGATGCCGGATATGGGTAGGCCGGTCTGGCGATCCATTCCGATCATCGATGTCACTCCTTGAACGGCTCGTATTCTTCGCTGGCTTTCAGGAACTTGACCGCCTCGATGTCGGAGGCCGGCACCACGACCGCCGCCTTCTCCACCACATAGGAACGGTCGGTACCGGGCACGATCACCAGTCGCGACGTGTAGAGCTTGTCGCGGAATTTCAAGGACTCAGGCGATGAGTAAGTTGAGGATGACAATGCCGGTTCCGAGGACGTTTGCGCATCGGTTGAGGTCATATCGATCTTGGCCATGTGGTTCTACAGGCATGAAAAAGCCCGCACTTGGCGGGCTGGATGAATGTTTGGGTTAATGTTTGTGGTGGTTGTCACTGTTGCCGGCGGCCATGATGTTGCCAGCGCAGTCAATGTTGCCCGTTACGGATAACGCGCCATCGATATTGACAGGCCCTTTGATATTCACGGTCGCTTCAAGATCAATCGTTCCCGACTTCACCGTTACCGCGTTATCCGTAACGACGACGTCCGTGCCGCCGACCTTGATCGCCACCGTGCCACTCGGCAGGGTGATGGTGTAAGACTTGGCCTGCCAGTCGTAGACCAGCGAGCCGCCATCATCGAAACGCCAGACCTCGACATGGTCACGGTTATCCGGCGGCGGTCCGGCATTGCCATACAGGCCCGGGACAAACGTGCCTTGTGACACGTCACCGCTGGGACTTATCAAACTGCCCTGCTCGCCCATGGACGGCGCCCGCCAGTGTCTGGCCTTGCCCGCCGCGATGCTGTGCCACCGCACCCAGGCGCTGACCCATTCACTGCCATCCGAGACGCGACACACCGGCGGCGAAGCGGACAGATCCAACGCGACCACATAGCAAGCCTTGACCACGCCGGCGAGCATCCGGTCGTGCTGGGCGCTCGCGTAACTCACGGCAGATCCTCGGGCTTGAATGGCCCGTCACCCGGATCGACTTCTAACACCAACGACCCCGGCGGCTCGTCCGGCCACGGCCATTCCTCAAGGCCGAGATAAACTTGCTGAGTCCACTCCACCAGCCACACCGCGTATCCATCCAGGTGCGGCTGGGTCCAGTCCTGCAGCGATTGCACAAACTCGGCGGGTTCAACTGCCAACCCCCACGTCTGCGAACGCAGCAACACCGCCAACTGCGTCGCCAGTTGCACGGCCTGTTGATGATGGTGCGCCTTGATCGGGTCAACAATGATCCGAGCCTCGAACTTGCACACCAGCGAGGTTTCGCCGGTGCCGATATCTTTACCCGGCTCGATCTCGGCCACCTCCAGAAACACCGCTGGCAGCAACACGCGATCCTTAATGTCTGGCCAGGCTGTGACGGTTTGCACGCCAGGCAAGTGGGTACGCAGATGCTGTTCTACCGCCCGATAAAACTGATCCAGGCTGAACGGTTCTTCAGACATTGCCGATCCTCTTAAGGTATTTCTGCAGCTCAAAGTTGAGTTCTTGTTTGAGAATCTCCAGCAGACGCTCATCTGCCTTTTTGACCCAGCTGTCGAAATGCGGCCGGGCTTGCTCCAGCGACACCTTGGCTTTGGCCAGCGGGAAACGACTACCGTTTTCGGCGACCCAACCCGAACTCGGCCCGCGACCGGGGGACACCGTGCTGTCCGGGTAGTCGTCTCCGTTGAAATGCTTACTGGCTGTGCGGATCCAGATGTCGGGTTTGTTGCCGTAGACCTTCTTGAGAAAGGCACCTTCATATCGCCGCCCCGCCACCGACACACCGCTCCCGGTCTGCCGCGCCCGGCCGATCCGGCTGGATTCGATGGCGTTCAAACCGAACCACAGTTTGCCGCTCGCGGCACCGCCGGAAACCGGATAGCTGCGCAACCGCTGACGCACCGCTGCAACAGCAATGCGCTCTGACCGGCTGACGGCTCGGGCAATGTGCGTGCGCAACCAGCCCAACGTCTTGTTGATTGCGCGTCGATGCGCAGCAGCGGCCGCTTTCGGCACCACCTTGGCAAAGTCCTGGAACGCCTGAAAATCTGCGGCCGAGGACTGGATAGAGATCATCCCGCCCCCGGCCGAGGGTTTGAAATAGCTGCCGACGCTCACGGCCGCAACCTCAGAATCAGGGCGACCAGCCCGTCACCGCTCGGTTCGAGCTGGATCAGGTCGTAGTCACCGCCGCCATCCAAGGCAGGCAGGTCAACGCTAACCAGCATGCCCTGTTCCAGACCTTGCGAATCGCTGACGCGGATCTCGAAGCGAGGCTCACGCAACCCGGTGTTGAGCTTGCCGAACTTGGGTTGCAGCCAGGGCGCGGCAAACATGCCGAGCACTGGCTCTTCGCGACCCTCGATCCGTGCGGTGTCGCCCAGCGTCTCGAACACCACCGCGTCGACTTCGGCGATCAGATCGCGAAAGCCCACGATCAGAGTTCCAGCAGGATCTGGGCGCGCGGTCGAGTGCACAGGTGTAGCGGGTTGGACTGCGCTTCACCGGCCATGCCTTTGTTGAAAGGCAGCGGCTCGATCATGCTGTAGTACGGGATCCCTTGAGTGTTGACCGTTTCCATGTAGTCGGCCGGTGCAAACACAGAGATGTACAGATCGGGCACGCCTTCCGGCACCAGCAGCGCCTTGTCGTCATGGACAAAAGACACGCCGGCGACCTTGCCACGGTAGCGCTCCCAGATGATGCCGCCGAACTCGAAACTTTCCCGGGCGTCACCACGCAGCGCTGCCGCTTGCTGACTGTTGAGGTAGGTCTCTTTGACCGACTTGTGAACAATCAGCTTGTTCCAGAAGTTCTTGCCGCAGAAAGCGCGCGAACCGGTACTGGTCACGCTACCCAGCGCATCCTCCTGCATGTCCAGCGCCTCACCGCACTTGACCCGCAGTTCCGTGCCCGCATCCGCCAGCCCCATGGGCAACTTCTGACGCTGCACACCGAAGGCCGCATAGATGTCCAACAGCGGGGTTTGGCCATCGGCATCAAGGATCAGGCCATTGAGGGCACCCATGCGCTGGAACTCATGGGTTGCGTCCAGCTGACGACGCGCCTTTGCCAGACGTGCATTGACCACGTCCTGTACCGCCTGCAGCTCGGTCCGAGTGCCGAAGGCGCGGATGCCTTGGATCTCGTCCGCCTTTATGGTGAAGCGCTCCGGCAGGTGCACGGTGTTGAACGGGATCAGGTTGCGCTTGCTCGCTGCAACCACCAGGCCAGAACCACCGCGCTCACCGGCCGGCACCAGTGCCAGGGTGTCACCGTCCTTTTCAATCTGCACGGTCAGGGTGGTAATGCCCTCCTCGCGGAACAGGCCCAAGGCGCTGATGCGGCCCGGCAGGTAGGGTTGATCATTGAGTGCAGCAGTCAGCGAGGTAACGGTAAACGCTTCGTCTTCAAAAATGGCGATATCGGCCATGGGTACTCTCCAGAAACGAAAAATCCCGCACGCGGCGGGATGCATACAAAAAAAGGATCGACTTAGCGGACGATCACGAAATGGGTGGCGAGTGCTTTCTCGGCGGCCAGATCCAGACCGGTCAGGTGCGCTTCGCTGACCTCGGCCAACCGCACCACGGCGCGACCGCGACGCACCACATCGGATTCACCGAGCGGGCCGTACAGAATGGCGACAGCGTTTTCGGTGCCGTCCTCAGCAGTCGGTTCGTAGGGTGCGAATTCGCCGGAGGCGGTCACCAGTCCGAGGATTTGCCCCGGCCACAACGCTGGACCGGCCGCGACGTGGATCGCTTCACGCGAAATATTGCCGGCGCCTTCGGACAGCAGGAATTCACCCGCGTGCATCGGTTCCTGTTTGATGGTCATGCTCTTGCTCCTTTCGCGCTTTGCGCGGTTCCAGTTTGGGCCGCTTGGCGAGCAGCCCAAATCGAGTTGGGGTCAGGTTGTTTGGCCAGCACCTTGGGCGCCAGATCGTCCGCCAGCGGCAGACTGTTGTCGATTTCAAAGCCCTTACCGCTGGTGACAATTTTGTCGAACAGACGCGCCCGCACCGCCGCCTCGTCCAGACCTGCAGCGACATACTCGGCGCTGAATTCCGGCAGCCGCGCAGCCACGCAGAGGTCGTTTACCGCCTTGGCGCGCGCCAGACCGGCTAAAACGATCTCTTCGCTTTCAAGCTGGGTTGACTTGAGCAGCGGCTCGACCAGGTTGCTGATGCCCGCCGCCGTGCAGCGCTGAGTGACCATCAATGCCAACTTGGCCGAGTCGACTACTGGCGGCACCAGCGGCGGATCGACAGGATCAAGATCAGGATCCGCCTCAGGTGGCTCGTCGAGCTGGGCCAGCAAATCAGCCGGTGCGTTCTGGAATCGTTGCAGCACCGCGCCTTGACCGAGACAGGCTTTGACCTTGACGCCGTCGCCCACTTCATCGGCCAGCCCCAAAGCCACCGCTTCGTTGGCGGTCAGCCAAGTTTCCGCATCAACCATTCGCCGCAGTTCGGCGTCATCAATGTCGGGCGCCTTGGCCTTATAGGCCGCGATGATCGCCTCCAAGGTCTGATCCAATACATCAGCAACCCGGCGGAAGTCCTCAGCGCTACCGCCTGTATAGGTGTATGGGTTGTGAATCATCAACATGGCGTTGGCCGCGATGACTACGCGGTGTGCGCCGCACACGGCCACACTGGCCGCACTCGCGGCCAGTGCATCGATCCGGCCGGTGCAGCGCTCGCCCAGCCGCGACAGCGCGTTGTGCATGGCCAGCCCATCGAACAGGTCACCGCCGATACTGTTAAACGCGGCGACCACCGGCGACACACCGTCGTCCATGGCGCGCAGATCCTGCACGAACTGATTGGCAGTGATGCCCCACGCGCCGATCTCGCCATAGACAAAGACTTCGATCACTCGCTCGGTGGACTCGCCGCTGGCATGAACGGCGTACCAAGTCTTGTCCTTGACCTCGACGCGTTTGCCGGCGCGGTTGTAAATACGCGGTTTCGCGCTCTTGCTCATGGTTGCTCCTTGTCGTCGGTGTCTTCGACGGCATCAAGGGTGTTGTAGTTGAGGCCCAATAAGGTGGCGCGTGCCAGATCAGCAGCGTTTTCCAGATCGACCGTTTCGGCGTCGTAGCCAGTGCGCAAAACCATCTCGCTGCGCGACGAAAAACCGGCTCTAACCTCCATCGCTCGCGCCTGCACGTCCTGCACCGGCTGGATGTAAGCCCAGCCTTGTGGCACCCAGCGAGTGCGAAGGTACTGGCGGCGCTTCTGTGCGTAATCGTCCAGCACCAGAACACCCGACAGCACCGCCATGTCCATCCACGCGGCCCGCACCGGGCGGCAAAGTTGATGGACGTACACGCTGAATTGCAGTTGTTCCAGGCGGCGCCGAAACTCGTTGAGCACCACCCGTAACGCTCGGTCGTTGATTCCGCGCATGTCGCCGGTGAGGATCTCGTAAGGCGTACCGCTACCCGCCGCTGCAGCCATCAACTGCTGACGCATGAAGTCCGGGTAGTTGTTGCCCGCGTCCGGCGGTTTGGAAAATTCCACCTCTTCGCCCGGACCGAGTTCCTGCATGGTGCCGGGTTCGAGTGCAACCATGGGCGTGAAGCCGTCGCGGTCCAGATCCAATAACGCGCCGGTGACCGGATCGCGTGGAGCCGGACACGAGTCAGGCGACGGGCGTTTGATGAAACCGGCGAACAGGTTGGCCACCTCCTGACGGAACAGCACCGCGTCGTCGTAGTTGTCCAGACTGCGCAGCCGTTTCAGAACCGGCGACAATCGCGGCACACCGCGCAACTGGCCAGGTTCGACCGGTTCGAAGATGTGCAGCACCTGCGCGGCCGGGACGCGCACTAGCTGGTTGTAGCCGGCGTTCAACGAGGCCGCATCACGCGGGTGCGACAGGTACATCCAATAAGCTACCCGCTTGCCGCCGGGCGTGAACTCGATGCCGGCGCGGATGACGTTGCCGTTCTTGGTGCTCTCGAATTTGTCATGCGGCACGAACTCCGGCGCCAGAATCTGCAACTGCAGCGGAACCGCCAAGCCTTCGTCCCGACTGCGAGGACGCAAGCGAACAAAGCATTCACCCGATGTTTCCACCGTGCGCGCCACCAGCGCCTGCTGGCCGTAAAAGTCGGTGCGGTCATCCGCATCAGATTCATCAACCCAATCGCTCCACAGCTCCTGCAGCAGCTTGCGCAGGGCATCATCATCGGTCGCTGGCCGAGGGGTGATGCCGGTGCCGATCAGGTTGCTGACGCGCTTGTCGATGACGTTGAAGGCATACGGGTCATTGCGAACCGCTGCCCGGGAGCGCGACCGCAAATTGCGCAGTGCCGGGGTGTTGATGCTGTTGATCCCGTTGTCGGGAGCGTCCCAGTTAGCGGATCGGCGGCCTTCACCAGCGCCTTCGTAACTGGCCTTGATGTTGGACGGCAGCACAAAGCCGTTACGGGTCAACGTCGGAAAATGTCGGGCCATTAAAGTCCCTTGCCTCCGTGATAAAGGCGAACCACGCGCGAACGTGGCCCGGCGGCGCTGGCCAGCGACGAGCGTATTTCTTCGCGCGCCTTGAGCAGCTCATCGACCGTGCGGTATTCCACGGTACGGTCGGTGTAGCGCACAGTTTTCTCACCGCGAGCAATGGCCGCCTCAACCGCGTCGAGGTGCTTTTTCGTAAATGACATATCAGCGTCTCTTCAGGTAGCCACTGGTGGAGCTGCGGCGTTGTGGGGGAGCGGCTGCCGGACGTGATTTCACGGCTGGTTGCGGCGCCTGTGGTACGGCCGGTGTTTCGACTGGCCGGCTGAGCCGCTCGCTCTGAACGGGTTGGCCACTATCGCCCGAAGCCGACTGGATGACCGCCTGCCGAATCCGCGCCCAATCGTGATCCTGGTAGCGATTGATGCCGAGGTAATGGGCCATGGCCAGGTTGTAAACCAACAGGTCGAGCGCTTCGTTGCGCTCGGCCTTGCCCTTGGTCCATTCGATGCGTTTATGCCCCCTGACGTAACGGGTGACTTTGCGCTCAGCCACACACTGGGCGAAAAAGTCATCCGGCAGGTCGTTGGCAAAGTGCAGCGCTCCCGGGCCGGTGTCGAATGCATAGCGGTTGTAGATCCAGTCCTTCGCCGTGTCGGTACCAACAAACCAAAGCTCGGCGCCATGCCGTTCAGTCAGGCCCTTCCATGTCACGTCGACCATCGAAGGTCGCTGCGCGATCACCGGCCGGCCCCGCTTGCTCGCCCCCTTGATGGCGAACACGTTGCGCCATCGGCGCATACGGCAGAACTGATAGACCTCATCTGTATGCCTACCACCGGAGTCGACCGCAGTCGCCATGATCATCAGATCAGCACCACAAGGGTGCCGGTAACGGGCCTTGAGTAATTCGTCCAGCGCCGCCCAGGTGCGCTCATCTGTGGGGTCGCTGGCGATCACTTGAAAGTCGACCACCCAGCGTTCCATGCCGACACCCCACCCCATCACCATCAGTTCCAGGCGGTCGGCCTGGGTGTCAACCGAAGCGGTCAGCATCAACACGCCGTCGGGCATTGAGCCAAGGCTGTAGTTTTCCAGCCGCGCCCGATCCCTCAGCACATCGGCCGAGGTTTGTTCCTGAGCGCTATCCCAGACCTTGGCCAGACGAGTGTTATAAAACACCTGCATCGGCTCCAGATCGCCTTTGGCCTGAGCCTTTTTAGCCTTCTCGAACTGCTTGGCCAACGAGGCCCAACCGGTCCATCCGGGCGGCGAGTACAACGCATTCAAGTTAAAACCGATGGTTTCGCCATCGCCTTGGGTGTGTGCCCGCCACTCCCCTTTCGCGAGCATCTCGCCCTTATAGCGCTCCTCGATCAGGACGTCGCAGTCGGGGCCGGCACATTGGTAATGCACAACCTGAAAATCCGCCGAGTAATGCAAACGCTCCCATTCGAGAACCTGCATGTGGTCACAGGTTGGACACGGCACGTAGTAGTAACGCTGATCGCTGACCTCAAACAGATCAGCGATCCGTGACGCCCCCCTGACCGTCGGCGAACTGGAAAAATAAAATTTGGCGTTACGGCCGAAAGTACTGCCACGAGTCTCGGCCAGTTCGACCGGGTCGCCCTCTTCGCCCACGTCCACACTCCAGCGATCAACCTCGTCGCCGTAGATGTAGCGTGCGGAAAGCTCCGCCAGGTTGGCCGCTGAACCGGCCGTGGTGATGTACAGCGAACCACCCTCGAACTCCTTCGTATCCATGGTGTTGCGCGCATCTCGCGAGCGGTTGGACGCCACGCGCTCACGCAGAACCGGCGTAGCCTTGATGGTCTTACCAATCCGCGACGATACCCGCTTGGCCAACCCCAGACTGGGCAACAACGTCAGGATGTTGGACGGGGCCATATGGATCAGGCCGCCGATCCAGTTCAAGGCGATCTGCGTCTTCATCAACTGCGAAGCCACCATGGTTACCACCCGCTTGCACGAGTGGGCAGGTGACAGACAGCGCATCGGCTCACGCGCATAAGGAGTGCGCGAAGTGTGGTATTGACCAGGCTCGGCCGCACCCGTGTCGCGCGGGATGCGCATGTACTCGTCGGCCCACTGATCAATCCAGACATCTGGCTCTGGTCGCTGCCCACGGAAATACGCTTCGCGGTACACCGTCGCACCGTTCGACATTTCTAAGGACATAGGTTTAGCTCGGGGTAATGGCTTGTTGTAGATCTGCTGCTGACAGCCGCTCAGCATCTTCCAGTGTTTGTCGCAAAGCCGACGTCAGACGCTTTTCGATTTGCCATGGATCAGACAGCGAGGCCAGTTCCGGCGATAGCTGTGGCGCCATTCCAAGCAAAAGATCGCGCAGCAAGCGACCGGCGTTATAGGCCGCATCTTCGACCGCTTTGCGCTCTACCAAGGTGCCTTGGGCTTTAAGGAAGTTGTTTTTTTCCTGAAGCGACAGGTAGTGCTCACGAAGCGCGCGTGACTTTTGAAAGTCGGGTACCTGACCAGAGGGGTCATCTACAAAGTCTGCGATGACTATTTCCAGCGGTGGCTGATCACTCCGCTTCGGGCGATTGCGCTCATGTCGAGCGGCGACGGCGGCCTTGCTCGGGTCGCTCGTCATGGCCAGAAGCTGCTCGCTGGCCTCCACATCAATCTTCCCGGCAGCGTTCAGAACCAGTCGTTCATTCTTGACCAGCTTGCCGACGTACTGCCTCGACCACCCCTTCAGCTCGCAGTACTCCTTGCGAGTTACAAAAGCCATGCGGCCTCCATCGTCGTGGCTTGTTAAGCCTGTCAACTAACCCGGCTTAGTTGACAGGCCTTCCGACCATTGCGCCGGGGCTGCTGTTTAAGAAAATGAACAGGCATGAAAAGGCTATACAGCCCAATAGAACCGGGGGGACTTCACTAAAAACCTTTGTTTGGATCACGCAAATTCTGTCGCTGAAAACCCGGCATTCCTTGTCAACCTGTCAACCACTGTCAACTAACTTTCCAGCCCTGTGGCTAACGCTTTCCCGCGGGTTTCCGACCCCGTGTCCTTCAGATACCCCTAGGGTCCCCAGCGGTTTTCGGCGCCAAAACAGTGCAACGCTGCTCGTGCAGCCCGGCGCGTGCCTCCTGCCCCTTATAGTTGTAGTGGCGACTACCACGACCATCATTGAAGCAATGAAAGCTGTCAGGACGGGCAATCACTCAACCCTCCGAGGCAGCTTGAAGTCGGCGAATCGATCCGCAAGATCTGCGATCTTTTTCACGCCAAGGAAGCCGATGAACACACCGGCAGCAGTGGCGAAGTTCTGAGGGAGGCCGAAGTACTCTAGCAATGGGATCAGGCCAATTGTTATCAGAGTGCAAAGCGAGGCTTCGAGCAGCGCCTGCCGCCGAGTACCGCCACCATAGATGATCCGCAGTGCACCAACGAGGAAGGACAGCGCGCCGGCATAGATCGTCGGCGCGTGCTGACTCATCCACGCGAAAACGATCATCCAGGTGTCTGGTTTGTCAGGCATGTTAGACATCTCAATTTCCTCCCGAATCGGGAGTGAGGAAATAAAAAAGCCCGCACAAGGCGGGCTCTTAAGGTGAGTAAAATTCGCAATTAGATAGTTAGACCCCCTAACTTAACTTAGAGTTGAGGGTGGCAACCACAACTCGACCTACTACTTGTCGCCGGGTTCTTCTTTACTTTTTTTTGCTTTTTTTTCGACTTTTTTGTTTTCGACAGAAGTCTTTTTCGGCTTAACCGACAACTTGAGCTTTTCAATCATGCCAGTAAAACCAGCTATAGATTCGACCATATAATTGAAGTCATTCTTGGACAGTTCTTTAAGAGATGGCCATTTTACTTCTTTGCTCAGCATCGCCACCAAAATTTTTCTATTTTCAGGGTCGACACCAAACTGGTTGACCGCATAGTAAGTCAGGAGATAATTATTGAACACAGAGCGAACTTGCAAGTACGCCATCGAAGAGTCTATATAACTACGGTACTGTTTTAAAAACCACGCAGCCAGAAACTCTATTACAATAAAAGTTAACGAGCATGAGACCATACCAACAATCAGAGTATGACTGTATCCCCATGCATGAGCAGCTACTTGCCAGCCGATAATTGTAAACACATAGAAAACAATGCCCCATCCCATGAGACTTTTTCCTTGCTTCAACAACAAGGTTGCCTTCATCTCTGACAAATTAATTCTATTATCCAAAGCCTTCACAACAGCATTAACATATAACTCAAAAGGCATATCTAGATGCGGAGAGCTATTCATCTCTATTTGAGGCGCGATCTCTTCAGCATTGCTGTCAGAGGCTGGAGGGTTCCGGTCTTTTATACCAAAACCTTTGTCCTTGACCACTCCCGATGCTTTTATATCTTCACTCGCGACCCCAGAAACATCTACAAACACATCTTTTTCTGCGCTTATTAGATTCGAGTCCTGAGAATTCAGCGCATCCCGATAAACAAGAGCCGCAAAAATAGATGCGATAAAAACGAGACCTAGTGACACGCTTCCATAATCAAGAACCAAATTAATAACGGAGTTACCCGTAATGCCTATCATGACCATAACAGCAGAGACAAACAACAGGCAAAGCAATGTGAAGTTTATTACCTTTGCTTTGGCTCTAGCTCTTATTTCCGAATCCGCTGGGGAGATCTGGCCTGAGTCATTTTTATCTATCTTCTTGTCACTATACTTTTTTTCAGCGTCAGAACCATAAAACATGCGGTTTCCCTACCAAAGGACAAAAATCAAAAAACCAAAACGGGTGCAATTCTGAACATTCAGATAGCAAAAAGCCCATCTCAATGACGGGCTTTGCTCGCGGAAAAACCGCAAAGTAACTGAAATTTATAGATCGTCCCCGGCCCTGTCAAGCGGCTTCGCGACGAATATCGAGAGCGCCATCAATCCAAGCAACACCAGCTTTCCAGAGTTGACGAGTCTTCTCTTCGCCGAACTTCATTTTCTTGCCTACCTCCATCAGCGAGGTGTCGCGACTGGTGTAGTAGCGCATGAGCACCAGCCCGCATTCGGGGTAGCGTTTCAGCAAACGCCCCATCAACCCGTCAATCATCAAAGCGTCGTCATCAGTGATCATCGGCGACAGTACTGTGTTCTCGCGGGAGGCACAGCAGGAAACCCCCGAGCCCAAAACAACCCAGCGGCCCCAATGCTCTAGCAGATCCTCGGCGGTGCGTTCTTTAAATGTAGGAGTGAAGGCCATGCTCAGTCCCCCTTGTAAGGCGAGCCACCAGGCCCGCGAGTATTGGTCTGCTGATACAGCTCAGCGGTGGACTTCGGCGCGCCAGGCGGAAGAATCGCAGGGCGACCGCCCTGGCGGATCAGCATGCCGAGCTGAACGATCAGGTTCTCCACTGGCAGCGGCTCCAGCGTTTCGGCGTGCACCAAGCCGGAAGCGTGGCAACCGATGCAATCGAGCTGATGAAACACGCCTTGGATCACCCCTTTCCCGGCACAGGACGGGCAGTCGGTGAGCGGAATCTGGCGGCGCACAAAGGCGGGGCCGTGTGTTCTTTTATCCATTTTTAAACCTCGCCTATGGTTGTTTCTTCAGTGGCCTTGCGGGCCTTATGTTCTGTGGCTTGCAGCGAATTACCAGAATCTTCAAATCTAAAGCCGGTCAATCCATGAATCGCTGCAAAGCCTTTCTGATCTAGATGTGCGTGCCACTGCTCGAGGGCATCACGCTTGCGACTCATCACGTCCGACTGGATGTAAACCTTCACGTTGTGCCCCATCGCGTGGTTGATTAGCAGCTCGCCAATCAGGTGGTCGATGCC
>Ga0163162_10000914_pt1 | contig 27441 bp, 22 predicted proteins | sample S55metaG_FD_115310 | JGI IMG/M metagenome (GOLD analysis project Ga0163162, IMG submission 115310) | Switchgrass rhizosphere microbial communities from Kellogg Biological Station, Michigan, USA - S5-5 metaG | ecosystem: Host-associated > Plants > Roots > Rhizosphere > Soil | place: USA... | reverse complement strand
TCTTACAATGCCAGTGTGAATGTAGCAGGCGGATCCTCCTTTGTAAAATATTTTACTTCGATAGACTACCTGCATGAAGGCGATATCATTAAAAAGATAGACAACGGAAAAACATATAAACCAGGGTATGGATTTGATCGCATTAACGCACGTACCAACCTGGATTTTAACTTAAGCAAAACAACAGTGCTTACAGCCAATATGGCCGGTTCTTACGGAGTAAAGCAAGATGCCTGGGGACAGGATAGCTGGGAGTATCGTATCTGGCAGAGTATTTACAACAATGCCCCGGATATTTATTATCCCCGTTATTCTAACGGTGGCTGGGGATATTATCCTGCAGAGCAGGTTTCTACAGTAAACTCGCTCACTACTATGGGAAATAATGGCATCCGCAAAAATACCACTACCCGTATAACAACCGATTTTACTTTGAAGCAGGATCTGAGCGGTATCCTTAACGGGCTTTCAGCAAAAGGCACACTTTCTTATGATAATTCGTTTGTAACACAGGGCGGTATTTACGACAATGGAAATGTACAACAGGAATACATAAACCCTGTAACGGGTGCTGTTACTTATAGCCAATATCTCGGCACCAACCAATTTGACTGGATATCTCCGCGATGGAGTCCGAATGCAGATGCCGTACAAGACGCTTCTACCTACCGCAAAGTATTTTATCAGTTGCAGGCAGATTATGTCAGGAAATTTGGCAGGCATAATGTTACGCTGATGGGTTTGTTCAGCCGTGATAAATATGCAACAGGTAGTGAATTTGAACACTTTCGTGAAGATTGGGTAAGCAGGGTAACCTATAATTATGACCTCCGGTATTTTGCTGAATTCAATGGCGCCTATAATGGATCTGAGAAATTCGGCCCCAATAACCGCTTTGCTTTTTTTCCATCTGCAGCACTTGGCTGGACTATTTCCAATGAGCGTTTCATGAGCAATCTTAAATCTACCATCAACTCTTTAAAATTGCGCATGTCCTATGGTCAGGTGGGCAACGATAATATCGCGAAACGCTGGCTGTATATGACAACATGGACCTATGGCAACGTAGCACCCCTTGGTGGGCTGGCCGGCCAGAATAGCCCCTATACCTGGTGGGCAGAATCTTCATCGGGCATTGGCAACCCGGATATTCACTGGGAAAAAGTAACAAAGGCAGATTTCGGGCTTGATTTCTCTTTACTGAACGGACTTGTTTCGGGCAGCGCCGATCTGTTTAGTGATTACCGCACCGATATTCTCCTGGATGGCGCCAGCCGTTCAGTACCTTCTTATTTCGGCGTTATACCGCCTACTGCTAATCTCGGCAAGGTGCGTAACAAAGGTTATGAGTTTGAAATAAAACTCAATAAGATACTTCATAACGGTATACGTGTTTGGGCAAATCTTAGCATGACCCATGCAAAAAACAAGGTAATTGATGCTGATGATCCTCAATTAAAAGATGATTACCTGAAAAAAGCGGGCAAAGTGATTGGTCAAACCTATTCATACGTTAGCAGCGGATATTACAATACCTGGGACCAGGTATATGGCAGTACCCAGCTGAATACTTATGATAACCAGAAACTGCCGGGCAATCTGAATATGATAGACTATAACGGAGACGGTGTGGTAGACAGCAAAGACGTAGTTCCCTTCGGATACCCTGAAACGCCTCAAAATACCTACAACAGCACCATTGGTGTAGAGTGGAAGGGTTTTAGTGCATTCGTTCAGTTTTATGCCGTTACTAACGCCAACCGTTACCTTCAGTTGCAGAGTTTTGGGGGCCAGTATCATTACGACAATGTTTATAAACTGGGTTCCTATTGGTCGCCCGCAAATACAAATGGCAAGGTGCCTATACCCAGGTACGCAAGCACGCTCCCGTATTATGGCACAAACAACCTGTATGATGGATCTTATGTGCGGCTAAAAAATGCAGAAGTGTCTTACACTTTTAAATTATCACAGCTTAAGCGAATCGGGATCAATGCCTTTCGTCTTTATCTGAATGGAGATAATCTTTTGCTATGGACTAAAATGCCTGACGACCGCGAAGTTAGCTTTGGCGCTGCTACAGCATATCCTACCGTAAGGCGTTTTAACCTCGGTTGTAATATAACTTTTTAAAAGACTTAATATGAAAAAAAAATATTTGCAGATAGTTGCTGCTTGCCTGGCCCTTACAGCAATAATATCATTCGCTTCCTGTAAAAAGTATCTGGACAAAGCGCCTGCTGCAGACGTATCTCCAACAGATGCCTTTATTAATTTCACCAATTTTCAGGGATTTACAGAAGAGTTGTATACGCTTGTTCCTGAGTACACCAGCCATACCTGGGCCTGCGACTGGATGCTGGGCGATGAAATAATACACAAGACCGGCATCACCTGGCTTAATGAACAATTTGATAACGGCGACAGTTGGTCGTGGACCACATCCGAATGGATTTCATGGCTGGATGGCGATAATGGTACTTATCACTCAGACGCAGGTTCCGGCTTCGGCAAGGGTTTATGGCCCAATGCATGGTATGGCATACATAAAGCCAATCTTGGCCTGGCCAACCTTGAAAGGCTTAACGGTACACAAGAAGAAAAAGATCTGATAAGGGGCCAGCTATTGTTTTTCCGGGGCTGGTTTCATTTTGAACTGATGAGCTATTGGGGTGGGCTTCCCTACATTGACACTGTAGTATCTTCCAGTGGCAAACTGGAATTGCCCCGCCTCACTTACCAGGCAATGGCCGACAGGGCTGCAAAAGATTTCAGAGCTGCTGCCGATATTCTGCCGGCCGACTGGGATGTTACTACAGCAGGTAAAGCAACGCTTGGCAAAAACCAGCTGCGCATAACCAAAACCGTTGCCCTGGGCTATTTAGGCAAAAATTATTTGTATGCCGGCAGCCCGTTAATGAACAAGGTTTCTACCGGCAGCGCCACCTTTAATGCCGATTATTGCAAGAAAGCTGCGGATGCATTTGCAGAATTGCTCAAGCTGGTTGACAATCATTCAACATGGGTTAAGCTGGTTGATTTTTCCCACTACAGCGATCTCTTTTATACTAATGGAGGAAATTTTACACCAGGATATCCTGAATCTATTTTTGAATGCCCGGTTTACAGCTCCTGGTTTGCGGGTTGTCCCTGGGGTCCCAGTTCTATATTTAACGATGCCAATATTGGGGGTGGTTACACTTCTCCCAATGCAAGGTTTGTTGAGAATTATGGTATGGCTAACGGATTGCCTATTGATGATCCCCAGTCTGGCTACAACCCCAATGACCCCTGGACTAACCGCGATCCGCGTTTTTATCATGATATAGTTATCGATGGCGATCAGCAAATCAAAGGTTCGGCCCCTGCAGACAAAGAAAAATTCCGTTACGCTAACCTGTCGGTTGGCGGATACAGCCGTGACAATACTTCAATTGGCCGCACTGGTTATATGTTGCGGAAATTAACACCTATGACGGCCAATAGCATAGACAATTACCCCAATAACTATATGCATTTGTCTTACATGCGCCTGGCAGATGTTTACCTGATGTATGCAGAAGCCGTTTTGCAGGGCTATGGTTCTGCTACGGGTGCGGCATCTGGTTACATGACAGCTGAAGCAGCAGTTAATAAAATAAGGGATCGTTGCGGCTCGGGAAGAGTAGGCGCGACTTATGTGGCGGACAAAGACAAATTTATGAGTGAAATCATTCGTGAACGGGCTATGGAACTTGGCTTTGAAGAAGAAATCCGCTATAACGATTTGCGTCGTTGGCTGCTCGCAAGTCAACTGAAATACAGGGAGAAAACGGCTATTGATTTTGACCGTGACCAAAATGGTAAACCAATCAATATAAGAGAAAGAGTGCTGGTAACGAGAAAATTTGACGATAAGAATTATTGGTTGCCCCTTAAAATAAGCGATGTGAACCTTTATGTAACGTTTCCTCAAAACCCCGGCTACTAAACGAACTATAACATAAAAGAATAAAAGAAAGTAAAAAATGAGAAAAAAAATATTGATTGCACTGCTAATATGCCTGGTGTGTTGCTGCATTAAGTATGACGTCTCGGGGCAAACCATCAATACGGCTGTCAATGATGCGGGGACCGATAGTGATTCTATAGTTAACGTAGCCTATGGAAAGGTGCATAGAAAAGATCTGGGCAGCGCTATTGCTGTGCTGAATCCTCCCGGGTATCTTGACAAGCACTATGGAACCTATCCTTTGGAAGGTGCGGCAGCTTTTGTTGGCGGCGCCAACCTCTGGAACCTTGGAACAGCATTGGTGTTGATAGATGGCGTACAACGTTCCATAAACGATGTAACAGCAAATGAAATTCAGCAAATCAGTTTCCTGAAAGGGGCCAATGCAGTGGTGCTGTATGGCAGCCGCGCAGCCAATGGTGTTATACTAATTACTACTAAAAGAGCTAATGCCGGCGACATACGAAAAAGCAGTATTCGTGTCAACAGCGGTATAAGTGTTCCAAAAGCCTATCCTTCCTATCTGAGCGCTGCTGATTATATGACCAATTATAATTTAGCCAGTGCAAATGATGGGCTGGCCCCATTGTATGCCGACTCTACCATTAAAAAATTTGCATCGCATACCAATCCTTACCGCTACCCGGATGTGAATTATTTTTCATCAGATTATTTGCGTAAGTTTTATAACACCTATTCTGCCAATGGGGAATTTTCCAGTGGAAATGAACGGGCAAAGTTTTATGCGCTGGCCGGTTTTCAAACACAAAACTCATTGCTTAAAATTGGGGAGGGTGCCAATGAAAGAAATACCCGCATGAATTTGCGGGGTAATATCGATCTTAAATTAAACGAGTATATCAGTACCTACATCAACGTGTCGGCTGTTTTCTCTTCTAACCGTACTGCATTGGGAAACTACTGGGGGCGGTCGGACAGTATTCAGCCACAATTGTTTTCACCACTTATTCCTGTTGCGCTGGTATCACAAAATGCAGCAGCGGCGCAGAATGTTGTAAAAGGCAGCCGTAATGTAATCGGTGGCAATTACCTGCTTGGGGGCACACAGCAGTACCTTACCAATCCAATTTCAGATTTATACGCTGCAGGATATAATACCTTTACCAGCCGGCAGCTTCAGTATACCTGCGGCCTCGATGTTGATTTAAAAAGAGTGTTAACCGGTTTAAGTTTTCACGGGCAGACAAGTATTGACTATTCAAATACCTACAACGGCTCTGTTAATAATACCTACGCTATCTATGTGCCTTCCTGGGCAACCGGTGCAACCGGAGATTCAGTGATGCAATTGACAGCGTACAATAAAGACAGCAGGCCCGGTATCCAGAACCTTTCCGGCACATTTAATAATCAGTTGATTGATTTCAACATTCATTTCGATTATAAACGTACTTTAAAAGACAAACACAATGTTTCGGCTATTTTGATGGCCGATGGCCTCAAAGGCCGTCAAACCGGCGATTTCCAGGACAGGATAAATACCAATGCAGGGCTGCAGTTATCTTATAATTATTCCCATAAGTATTATGCCGATTTTTCGGGCGCAGTGGTAAGCTCAACCAAATTACCTGCAGCAACCCGTGTGGCTTTTTCTCCAACAGCAAGCCTCGGGTGGCTGATGAGCGAAGAAGGTTTTCTCAAAGGTTCAAATGTAGTTGACCGTTTAAAGTTAACTGCCTCTGCAGGTATTGTAAATACTGATCTGGACTTTACCGGTTACTATTTATACAATGCCGTGTATTCACCAACAGCGTATTTTTCATGGGCCGATGGTACCTATACCAGCCAGGCCACTACTATTTCGAGGGGCGAAAACCTGGCACTGACTTATGCTAAAAGAAGAGAGGTAAACCTTAGCATCGATGGCTCGTTGTTTAAAAACAAGCTGAGCTTTCTGGCCAGTGTATTTTTTATTAAAAAAGACGGTATCCCCGTTCAAACTTATAGTCTTTACCCCAGCTATTTTCTTACTTCTTTTCCTGTTACATCTTTTGTTCCCTACACCAATTTTCAGGCAAACCAATACAGAGGGTTTGACCTGCAGGTAAATTTCCACGAAAAAATTGGACAAGTTAAACTGGACATCGGCGCTGCCGCTACATACGTAAGCACGAAGGCATTGACGAGAGATGAATTGTATACCGATAAATACCGCAATCGTGCAGGTAAGCCGGTGGATGCCATATTTGGTTTACAGAGCCAGGGATTTTTTGCCGATCAAAATGAGATTAACAGCCATGAAGCACAAAAGTTTGGAGCCGTTAAACCCGGTAATATTAAATACAAAGATCAAAACAAAGACGGTATAATAGATGAACGTGATGAGGTGATGATTGGGCGCGCAGGCAGTCCTCTTACCGGAGGATTGCATATTACAGCACAGTGGAGAAATTTTACACTATTTATGCTGGGTACCGGCTCATTTGGAGGGACTGGTATCAGAAACGGCGGATATTATTGGGTATCCGGATCCACCAAATATTCGGATGTGGTGTTAAATAGCTGGACGGATGCTACTAAAAACACCGCCAATTATCCCCGCCTGACAACACTCAGCAACAATAATGATTTCCGTAATTCTGATTTTTGGACCTATAGCACCAATCGCTTCAATATCTCTAAAGTTCAGTTAACTTATTCTTTGCCCGCCGTTTTACTGCAGCGATCTTTTATTAAAGGGCTAAGCATTTATATCAGTGGCAACGACCTGCTCACCATTGCCAAAAACAGGGCGATAATGGAATTAAATATCGGAACAATACCGCAAACGCGGTTTTACAATTTTGGTATTAAAGGAGAGTTTTAAGAGTAACACCAATAATACAATGATTTAAAAAAAATGAAATGAAAAGAAATTTGATGTACATATTGGTTTCCGCAGTATTTTTTACCAGTTGCAGGAAATTTTTATCGCCTGCGGATGAAAACAGCCGCGGTTTGAGCAGCATATATAATGATGCCGCATTTGCTGAAGGCCTTTTATTGAATGGTTATGCAAGGTTGCCTTTGGGAAGCTATTCATTTAACGATGTGGCTACAGATAATGCTGTGTCAAACGATCCAAATAATAATTACCGGCTGATGGCTACCGGAAGCTGGTCGTCGATCAATAACCCAATGGATCAATATACTTCCGGATTTGCTGCTATACAATACCTGAACCTCATACTGGCCGAATCTGATAAAGTAAACTGGGCTGTTACCGGCCAGTATACCAAACAGATGTTTAACGATCGGATGAAAGGAGAGGCATTTGCCCTGCGCGGTTTATTTTACTTTTATTTGCTGCAGGCACATGGTGGCTGGGCCGGTGGTAAGCTGCTGGGCGTGCCCATTCTTACCACTGCGCAAAACGGTCAATCGGATTTTAAAATTCCCCGCAACACTTTCGACGAATGCGTTCAGCAGATTTATAAAGACCTTGACTCCGCAACTTCTTACTTGCCGCAGGATTTTGAGAACATTGCTTCAGCCAGTAATATACCCGCCAAGTATGCAGGTAAAACAACCGTGGCTGATTATAACCGTGTATTTGGCGCGTATGACCGCCAACGCATGACTACACGTATAGTAAAAGGCCTGCGTGCAAAAGTATCATTGCTGGCAGCCAGCCCGGCTTTCAGCCAGGGTACTACAGTTACATGGGCAAAGGCGGCTGATGATGCAGCTGCCAGCCTGGACTTGATTGGAGGTGTTGCCGGCATGGCAGGCAACGGAGGATATTGGTACGCCAGTAAAAACGCAGGCGAGATAAATGCGCTGGCATCGGGCATAAATCCGGCAGAAGTGCTTTGGAGAGGCAATGTGGGCGATGCCAATAGCCTTGAGAAGGATAATTACCCGCCTACTTTATATGGTAATGGAAAAGTAAACCCCACACAAAACCTGGTAGATGCGTTTCCGGCTGCCAATGGATATCCTATTTCGGATCCGGCAAGTGGTTACGATGCCAGCAATCCATACATTAACCGTGATCCCCGGCTGAGCCTTTATGTGGTAGTGAATGGAAGCAAGGAAGGGCCGCAATCGGCTACCGTTACAACCAGGGTAGGTGCTACAAACGATGGTTTGAATGCTATTTCTGCATCAACCCGTACGGGTTACTATTTGCGAAAATTGTTGCGGGAAGATGTTAACGTAAATCCGGCAAGTACCAACACCCAAAGGCATTATATACCCTATATCAGGTATACCGAATTGTTTTTGGCATATGCCGAAGCTGCCAACGAAGCCTATGGGCCCGATGGAAAAGGAACCCATGCTTATTCTGCCAGAGACGTAATAGCAGCTATTCGTAAAAGAGCAGGTATTGTACAGCCCGACAACTATTTGTCTTCTGTCACCAGCACAGACGATATGCGCAAATTAATTTACAATGAAAGACGCCTTGAACTTTGTTTTGAAGGTTTTCGTTTCTGGGATTTAAGACGTTGGAAACTTAATCTTACAGAAGCTGCAAAAGGAGTAAGTATCAGCAGCAGCAATGTGTATACCATAAGTACCATAGAAAACCGGCAGTATACAGATAATATGTACTATGGTCCGCTGCCTTACAATGATGTGCTGAAAGAAAACCTGGTGCAAAATACAGGATGGTAAATGTTTGTGTATAATGATAAAACAAAATGAAATGAAAAAATTGATAATTGTCCTCTGTGGAATAATTTATATCTGCTCTTCCTGTTCAAATAAGGACATAACTTTTCCCAATTATAAATATACCACCGTATATTTTCCCTATCAGTCTCCTGTAAGAACCCTGGTACTGGGTAGTGATATTTTTGATAATACCCTGGACAATGCGCATAAATGTCTGATAGAAGCAACCCTTGGCGGCGTTTATCAAAACAGTAAAGATGTATCTGTTTCGGTAGCTGTTGACAACAGCCTTTGCAACAACCTTAATTTTGATCAAACAGGCACATCAGCTGTCATTGCCATGCCCGCGAATTATTACACACTTCCCAAGGACATGAAAATTTCTATTCCGGCAGGAAAGGTAAGTGGTGGTATGGAGGTACAATTAACCGACGCATTTTTTGCAGATCCCCGATCTATAACCAATACTTTCGTTATTCCATTACGTATGAATTCAGTAATCAATGCAGATTCAATTTTGCAGGGTACAACTACCATGGCTTCTCCCGATCCAAGAGTTGCTGCCAACTGGTCTGTAGTGCCCAAAAATTATGTTTTGTACGCGGTAAAATATATGAATCCCTGGCAGGGCAACTATTTAAGGAGGGGCGCTGAAGCAATCAAGGATAATATGGGCGATACAACTATTTTGTATCATACTGCTTACGTGGAAACAGACCAGCTGTGCAGCGCAGGAACTTTATCCTTAACAAAGGATTCCATTTTGCTGAATGCAAAATCAAGAACAAATATCAACACCCCTTTCCAGCTGGTGCTGGTATTTGACAATAATGGAAAATGTACTATAACAGGCCCGGCTACTGCATCTTATTCGCTTACCGGCACCGGTGAATTTGTGAAAGGCGGCGATTCGTGGGGTAACCAACCCCGCGATGTGCTGCACCTTAAATATGCCGTAAATTTTGGAACGTCTGCACATAGTTTTACAGACACACTGGTTATGCGGGACCGTGGTGTTAAATTTGAAACATTTTCGCCCGTTACTTTTTAATTAGCTTATCTCTCCATAGCCCGCCGTGGGCTATGGGTTCAGATCAAATTTAACCAATGTGCAGGAAGATAATGGGACGTTCCAGAAACAAAAAAGCAGATATATATCCCCGTTGTCTTTCAAAGGATAAAACGATAAAAGTTTAGGTTTCACCAGGAAAAAGGCCATTGATGCATTTACCGCCCGTAATAGTTTTGAGAGCATAACTGTTACGGGCGGCACTTTTGAAACTGCATAAACCGGGCGTGGTCTTTACAGCCATTTTCCTGTAAACTGGTTAAAAGCATCCTTATATTGATTGCCGACAGTAATATTCTTTTTGCCGATCTGCAGAGAGTTTCTGGTCATTGAGGTAATCTTATCCAATGCCACGATGTATGAACGATGTACCCGCATAAACCTCCTGGAAGAAAGTTTTTCTTCCAGGGCCTTCAGGCTCGTGAGCGATAATACACCCTTTTCCACGCTCTTCAGGTGAACTTTAATATAGTCTTTCAATCCTTCGATATACAAAATATCATCCAGCGCTATCCGCACCAACTGATATTCCACTTTCAGAAATAAATACTGGTCATCTGCATACTCCGATTTAACTACAGCCACAGCAGGTGCAGGACGGTTAATAAACTCGTAATACGCGTGCGCCTTCGTGGCTGTTCGTAAAAATTCTTCATAATTAAAGGGCTTTAGCAGGTAATCCAGCGCATCTACCTTATAACCTTCCAGTCCAAACTGTGCGAAGGCCGTGGTGAAAATGATACGCGGCGTATGCGCACCTTTACCGAGAACCCGTGCCAGTTCAATGCCGTTCAGGTCGGGCATCTGGATATCAAGATATACCAGGTCGATCTTCTGCGAGTGGATTGCCTTAAGTGCTTCCACTGCACCCGGGTACCGGCCCACCAGCTTAAAAAATGGGGTTTGTTCGATGAACTTACAAACGAGACCGAGGGCCAGGGGCTCGTCGTCAACAGCTATACAATTGAGTGTCATGAGAGGTCAAGAACTAAGTGAACAGTATATTCGGTGGCGGCATTCCGATCGCTGATATCCAGTTTGTACCTGCCCGGATAAAGCAAATCAAGCCGGCGGCGGGTATTTACCAGGCCAATGCCGCTATTGGTATCTAAGCTAATATTATTATCTTTTATTATCGAATTATTTATTGTTAAATCGAGTACTTTATCTTTTTGGGAAATGATAATATTTATATGGCATGGCTGCGTTGCGCTAACGCCATGTTTAAAGGCATTTTCTACAAAGGGCAAAAAGATCATCGGCGCCAGCGGCATATCCTCCAGGTTGGCGGGGATATCAATATTTATCCTCACCATATCGGTCAGACGCAGCTTCATCAGGCTGATATAATTTTTCAAGAAGGCAATCTCCTGGCTCAGCATATTATGCCCCTGCGGGGTATCGTAGAGCAGGTAGCGCATCATTTTCGATAACTGGTGGATGGCTTCACCGGCTACTTTGGGATCCACTTCGGTAAGCACATAGATATTATTTAGCGTGTTAAAAAAGAAATGCGGGTTGATCTGTGCCCTGAGCAGTGAAAGCTCTGTGGTTATCTTATCTTTTTCCAATTCTTTGCGCTCCTGGTTATCCTTCTGCCACACCTGCGCGGCAGTGATGGTGGTGCTGATACCCACTACCAGCCCGGTGATGATAATGGTAAACAGATCGCCCAATCTAAACTGATAACGGGTCTCCCGCATTGCCGGCGGCCGGTGCCTCAAAATCTCCATTGGCGGTGGCGGGACACGCTTATAAAATGCGGCATCGTTGAATTGATAAGGGGAAAGCACATTGTCTACCCATCGGTTCATGAATGCAATTGCTGCTACAATACCGATAATTATTACAATATACAAGGCTGCACGGTTCTTCAGCAGGAGCCCTGGAACAAGAACGGATGAATTAAAATAAAAGGCGGTTACCAGCAGGCCGAGCGTTACGGTTTGTTTTATCCAGTATTGATAAGGGATATCAGCATCTGAAAAAAAAAGCTGACGATAAAAATACAGGCCGAAAGCCCCCCATATCAATACGTGTGTTATCACACTGTTCAACTTGTTGTATGAATATTGACCTTGCACCTGTATAAATGTATTGTATTCGTTTGGTTCACATAAATGGAATAAACCGGTACAATATTACACCATGGCCAGGGGGTTGCCAATTGCGACCGGCCGGCGGGCTATTTTCACCGACGAAAAGCAGGCAAGGCTCTATAAAGCCAGTTTGGCCTGTTCATACCACTGACAGAGATAGTTTACGGGATAAAAACCCCATTCCGCATACACTTGGTTGTTCTTTGTCTATTGCATTTCGGGCTGTAAAAATAATGCGATTGCTTTGACCCGGCATACCTGATTAACCATAGTAAACTTGTTTGTTGTAATTAGTATGATCAGCAATAAAAATTTGACTAACTAGCTGCACCTGCAGTTTTACTTAAGGTGTAAGAATCTGAATGATTATTGAACTTAGTTTGGGGAGGCAACTTTTGTTGCTTCCTTTTTAAAATAGTCATCGTTTTTCAATTATACAAAGAGATAAACATGCTTAGAAACCATTTCAAAACCGCTGTTCGCAATTTATGGAAGCATAAAACTTTTTCTTTCATAAACATTACCGGCTTAACAATTGGCTTAACCAGTTTTATACTGATTGCTTTGTTTATTTTTGATGAGCTTACTTTTGACGGGCTTCATAATAATGCTGCCAGCATTTACCGTGTAGTTGAAAACAAAACATCAGCAGAGGGTAAAACTGAAAAACGATCCGGTACAGGCTTCCAGGTGTCGGCAAGGGCAAAAACCGGGTTTCCTGAAATACTGGATGCAGCGCGTATTTCGGTATACTGGCGGGCCGAAATAAGACCGGGTGATAAAAAGGCAAATGTTTTCCATGAGTATTTTACAGCAGCCAATCCCGGCTTTCTGAATATCTTCAGTTTCCCTTTGATATACGGCGACCGGAGCACTGCATTAACAGCACCCAAATCTGTTGTGCTTACCGAAGAATCGGCAAAAAAGTTTTTTCCGCAGGATGCTGCGCATGGGGCATCCAACGCAGTAGGGAAAATATTATTTTTCGATAATGACTCTGTTCCCTACAAAGTAACCGGGGTTTTGAAAAACTTTCCTGCCAATTCAAGCATTTCATATAATCTCCTCGTGTCGGAATCTTCTATTCTGAACAACGAAGGCGCGAAAGATTGGGTTGCCAACGACTGGCTGTCCGGCGCTTTTGCAACTTATTTCTTACTTGACCATAATGCTGATATCCCTGCTTTAAATAAAAAATTGGACAACCTTATCGCCGCCAGTCATAAAGCGGAACCGGGCGTTAAAAGCCATGTTCAGCTACAGGCATTGAAAGATGTTCATTTTTATTCGAACGATATTGAAGGCAGTCCGGGCAAAAAAGGAAATATTACATATATCTGTGTATTTCTTATCGTAGCCTGTTTTATTATTTTTATTGCCTGCATTAATTACATGAACCTTTCTACAGCGCTGTTTACGGGCAGGAGTAAGGAAATTGCCATACGCAAAGTTGCAGGCGCATCAAGAACAACACTCGTCAAACAATTTCTCACAGAAGTGTTGCTGGTAACTGTTTTTTCCGTTGTTCTTTCCATTGTACTTGTAAACTTGTTACTGCCTGCTTTTAATGCATTTACAGAAAAACAGCTTGCCGTCAGCATACATACCGATTACCGGATATGGACAGGTATTCTTTTGATGATCCTGGTTGTTACTTTATTAGCGGGTCTCTATCCTGCCTTATTTCAATCGGGCTTTAATCCCTTATTGTTGTTAAAAAGTAAAATTAGCCCGGGACAGGGTAATATTTCTTTACGGCGTTCACTGGTTGTTTTCCAGTTTATGATTTCCATCGTTCTTATTGCAGCTACTATAGTCATTTATCAGCAAATGCAATTTGTAAATAATAAGGACATGGGTTTTGATAAAGATAAACTGGTGGTTATTGATATCAACAGTGGCAAAATACGCCGGAGCGCGGCAACAATAAAAGAAGAATTTGAAAAGATTGCACAGGTTAAATCGGTTGCTGTAACATCCACAGTGCCAGGCGCCTGGAAAACCATTCCCACTGTAAAAATTAATACAGACTACAGCAACCCAACAAGCGGAACAGATATGTATTTTTTTGGCGCGGACGATCAATTCCTTTCCACCTATAATATTAAATTAGTAAGGGGCAGAAACTTTTTTTCGTCGGCCAATGCAGATTCTTCTACCGTGCTTATAAATGAAACTGCTGCAAAACAGCTTGGCCTGACGAATGCCCTGGGTAAGCCAATAACAATTCTATCTGCAAAATTCGGAGGCGATAACCGTTCGGGGATTGATAAACCTTTTACTGCAACCGTTGCGGGTATAGTGAAAGATTTCAATTTTCAGTCTTTACACGAGCCGCTTGCTCCGATGGTGATCGGATTCCGGAAAAGCCCCGGTATTAGTTTTGGCTATCTTACCGTGAAGCTCATGGGCGGCGATTTTGATGCCACACTGAAGAAAATGAATGCAATTCTGCGCAATATAGACCAGGACCATCTTTTCGAATACCATTTCCTGGACAAACAATGGGAATTGCTTTATCGGGAAGATACAATAAGGCAAACTGTTTTTCTTGTTATCGCGCTGCTCGCGATTTTCATAGCGGCTTTGGGATTGCTGGGCCTTACCATTTATGCGGCGGAACAACGTGTAAAGGAAATCGGGGTACGCAAAGTATTGGGTGCAAGTGTTGGTGGCATCGTGCTTATGCTTTCAAAAGATTTTTTAAAGCCAGTCCTTATCGCGGCCACTATTGCAACTCCGGTAGCATGGTTTTTTATGCATAAATGGCTCGAAGATTTTGCCTACAGGATAAACATCAGCTGGTGGGTTTTTGTTTTGTCTGCCCTGGCGGCCATCATAATTGCTATGGCAACCATCTGTTTGCAGGTGTTAAAAACAGCGATAGCAAATCCTGTAAAGAGTTTGAGGACAGAATAGTATATTTCTAAATCCACCACTGCGTGGAATTGGTTTTTTTGTTACTCCGCATTTGCAAACTTGAGTTGGGGTTTCACGGCGAAAAAAAATGTAAATAACAGGGAGTTATTAAATAAAAAAGGACACCGTCACTAAAGCTAAGGTACTGCGTTACTTTTACCCTATTGCTTTTAATAGCATATTTGAATCACTTTAACTTTTTTTCATCAGATTATCAATGTTCCTTTCCTTTTGTTGTAAACTCGTCATAACCGCTTGTTGGCTGCCATTCTACCCTGTACATAAAGCACAACTGTTGGAAATTTACGGCGAAGGTTATTAGAAGTCTCAATCATTTTTTGGTACAAAGCTCAAAACAGTTTTGCCGCCCGGATAGAGCTTTGATTGTATGGGCGTAAATTTTTGCACGCTGTCAAGTGAGTTAAAAATAGTCATGCCGCTACCCATGGCTGTTGGATTTATAATAAGATGATACTCGTCAATGAGTCCTTCTTTTATTAGTGATGAAACAAAGTCTGCACCGCCAAAAACAAGAATGTCTTTGCCGTTTTGTTTTTTTAAACGGGCAATTTCTCCTGCAAGATTTCCTTTTGCCAAATTGGTATTGTTCCAGGTTGATTTTTCGGTTGTTTTGCTGAAAACAATTTTTGGAAGAGCCGCTATTTTTTTTGCAAATGGGGGAGCAGGATCTTTGTCTGCTGCAGTCTCCCAATATTTAATAAAGCCGCCGTCTGCCAGTTTTCTGCCCAGTAAAAGGGTATCCGAGGTATCCAGCAGGGAATCGAGAAACGCAGTAAATTCAGCGTCAGGATTCCATGTCATCCAGTCATTTTCTCCATTTGTTCCGCCAACATATCCGTTTATGGTCATTTGCATTTGCAATTTTACTTTCCTCATCGTGTTTTATTTTTTGTTTTTTGTAAGTCTGTTGGTTTTTAGTTTACCTGTTTTAAGTTATCACTTTGCCAAAGAATGGCGGCTAAGGTTCAGGGCCAGGCCGGTATATTTACGTGGGTGTTCACTGTTTATTGAATAGATCGAAAATATTTATCGAAGCATCTTTTTAATACCAGATACCGCATACTTTTTACACCCATGGTCGGTGTCCTCACCGACCATCGAGCGATTATGTTTATTGTAAAAAGCCATCCAGGTAACCTGATATTGTTTTCGTCTGCATCATCAGGCTAATATGGCTTTGTGAGGGAACAACGGCCAATTGCGATTTTGGCATTGTTCCCATGTCAGCCGAAACAGCACCTCCCAGCAATTTATATGTTTTTATCAATTCAATTTTATCCAGCCCGTCATTGTCACCGGATATGATCAGGACCGGCGCAGAAATTTTTGAAATATTGGAGTCGCCTGAGTTAAATGGCGTCCCGATAAAAGTAATCATCTGCTCTATGAATTTTGTCCATTTTGATTTATCAGGTGCAACTGCATCGTAAGCGGTTTTCATAGGACTATTCGCAAAAAGTTCAGGCTTCATGTTTTTAAAGGCATTGGCTATTTCCGGCAGCCAGCCACTACTTTTATAGGTAGAAGAAATGATTACTAATTTTCTTAACCGTTTAGGGTTTTGTATAGCAAACTGGTAAGCCACAGAGCCGCCCATACTATATCCCGCTATATCTGCACTGTCAATTTTCAGGTAGTCCATTACTCCTTTCACATCATTCGCCAGCGTAGAAACAGCTAATTTCCTATCAGAAAATGGTGTATGTCCATGTCCCTGCATTTCAATGGCAATTACTTTCCTGGTTTTTGACAATTCAGGTATTAATTGGCCCCAGTTCCCCTCAATGGTCATAAAAGCACCATGTAATAAAACGACAGGCCTGCCCTCGCCATATACTTCGTAATAGACTTTAATGCCATTAACAGGTGCATAACCACTATTGGAGGATTTGATTGGTTGTCCGTTTAATTGGGATGCTACAAACATAATGGCAATTAGGAGTATTGATTTAGACGTGTTAGGTGTTTTGACTGGATTTTTCATAACGCTGTTTAAATTTTGATTTTATTGACAATACAAAACTAGAATGATTTTGGGATTTGACGCGGTGCGGAAACGACAAGTTAAGGGGTGAATTCCGTCAAAACATAGAACCCAAAAGCAAACAGATCCATTTGCAATGGATCATGGAATTGTACAAGGCGCATCGACGTAAAGAAAAATTCTTTGAACGATTGAGCATCCAGGTGAACCCGATCGAAATTCAGATTGGTTCCGGTGAATTCCGCCAACAGATTATCAATGGTGTCTCAGAAAAAGATATGCGTGCAAGCCGGGAACCGGGGATGAGCCAATATAAGGAGATGAGAAAAATATTTGTTGTATGAGTAATTTTGATTCATGTATAAATTATCTTTTTTGACTGTTTGGTTATTAATCCACGCGAGCGAAAAAGTATTAGCCCTTTCAAATTTTGATATGGGTAACCATGGAAAGCAATACATTTGATAGTTACTGGTGAATGCAGGACAATTTACTGGTACGCAAAGTCATATTACGCCCTCCACCATTATGCCGGAAAATCCCCGCGTCAGCGCAATAGCGTAACCACACCCGATCTTGTATTGCTTGTTTCACCCTGCAACCGGTAAGTGCAAACCCAGGCGAAACTCCCCATATCCTGCCGCATACCTTTTACGGTACCGTCCCAGCCTTTTAAGGGGTCTGAAGATTGAAATATCAACTGCCCGAAACGGTTATATACCATCAGTCTGAATTCGATGACCGTCCCAAATACCAACGGCCTGAAAGCATCGTTTCGCCCATCTGTGTTAGGTGTAAACGCAGTGGGCGCGTAAAAGCCCTTGAGGCATTCTTTTGATGCTACTATAACGGAATCAATACCAGAACAACCCCATTCGTCGGTGACCTGCAGCCAGTAGGTACCCGGCCGCTCTATTTTAACCGACGGTGTCGTTTGGCCGGTATTCCACGCATATTTTGAATAGGTGGAATGCGGGAATAGATCAATGGAACCGTATAGGCAAACTGCCGTATCTGCCGGTAAAAAGCCGGCCGGCAATGGCCGCAATTTTGTAATGGCCACCGTATCGCTGCCCGTGCAATGATTGATGTCTTCAACGGTAACATAATAGGTACCTGTTTTGGTTGCGGTGAATGAGGGCATTATGCTGCCATCCTGCCATTGGTAGGAGGCAAAAATACCGGCATTCAATACACGCGATTCGCCGGTGCAAAGCGCGGAGTCCTTGTTGAGCGATACTACCGGTTTGGGCCAAACGCTTATGATCCTGAGTGTATCGAAGGACGTGCACCCATTCGGCGCGGTTGCTTTAACGTTGTACAGGCCGGCGGTATATACAGTGACGGTTCGCGTGGTATCGTTATTGCTCCATAAATACCGGGCAAAGCCCGCTCCCGCATCCAATATGGCACTGTCGCCGGCGCAAAAATTTTTGTCGGCCCCCAGTTGTACCGGTGGCGAAGTGTTTACTTTTACCTGCACAGTGTCGTACGCATAGCAGCCAGGAGATTGCTCTGTGCGTAAATAATATATTGCGTCCGCCGCGGGGTTGACAATATACTGCTGTGTATGTCCCGAACCACCAAGATTATCCGACCATTTGTACAGCGAAAACCCGGGCGGTCCATTGAGCCGCACTGTATCCGCATTGCACTTGGTCCGGTCTGGCCCTATGTTTATCGAAACATTGTACGCGTTGACAACAATGGTATCGGCAAAGCTGTTGCCGCAGGCATCGGCGGCTTTCACCCAATACATGCCGGGCGCAGTAACGGTGAGGAGTGAATCGGTGCTGGCATCCTGCCAGAGGTAGCTGGTAAATTTATTACCGGCATGCAGTACCAGGTTACGCTGGCTGCAAAGTACGGTGTCCCGGCCAAGATTTATTTTTTCCGGAGATCTGATAATGGCTAGGCGGAGTGAATCCGTTCCGGAAACAGCGCAAGCGGTCTGCGGGAGGCTGGCATACAGCTGTCCCTGCCAGTTGATATTTTTAAACCATACCTGTACAGAAGTATCGGAAAGAATGCGGAGGCTGTCGAAAGCCGTTTTGTCCAGTTTCCATTGCACGGTGCCACCACAAGCGGCATTTTTAAAACTGGTAAAGATCATGGAACCTGCAGTTCCGCAAATAAAAGCTTCGCCATGGATCTTTAATGTATCGCAATAGTTGGTTTGCTTACAGGCATAGGGATCGCTCACGGTGGCGGAAGGAACCGATGGACCTACACTATATAACAGCGTCACCATTTTGTTAGGTTCATTATCATCCAGGTAGCGGTAACCCGGATCTTCAACCACATTCCAGGGTAGGAATTGGAATCGCGCAATCTTTGTTCCCAGGCAAACAGACGACGTGTCGCTATCATGCATTTTCCTGAATTCGATAAAGCTTTTGTGCGTTGGCGTGATTTGATTGATGTTTTGCACAAGAGCATTCCCGTCGTCTGTAAGCCGCGTGAATCCTCTGGCGCCAGAGAGGGCGGTCTCGTCGGACAATACCTGGCGCTGGTGCAGGAACTGCTTGTCCCTGAAACTGACAAACGTAACCTCGGCGCTGAGATAGGAAGGGGAGTAATCGAAAGTGGAGAACAACCCTTTTCCCGTTTTATCAATACGAATGATATTGCCGTAGTAATTGGTTTTTTTTGCTGAGCCGATGGTGTAGGCATCGACTAAGTTAAACCCGGCGTCAAATTCCATAATGCCGAAATGATCTATCGGGGAACCATATACCGCGAAATCGGATAAAAGCGATCCATATACCAGGTAATGTCCATTGGTCAGGGCAGTGACGCCGCTATAATAGAAGCTGAAACTTTTATAAAATTCTTGTAAAGCGTCGGGATAAACGGAACGGAAAAACCTTTTGCTCAACAAATTCCCACTGGCATAATCCAGGGTAAGGAAATTCACCGCCGGTGATATCATAGGGTTGTTGGTGCCATGGGTGATACCCACCAGCACGATATTCCCGTTGCGCATGATGACGGACAGTCCCTCTGCACCGAAAAGATAAGAGCCATCGATACCATGATTTCCGTAGTTGGCGTCCCACACCAGTTGCCCGGTATTGTTGAGCCGTACTACCGTTTCGATATGGCCGCTGGACAACCCGGAATTGGAGGTTCCGCAAATGATTACATCGCCATTCAGTCCGTCTGTTGCGCACGATGCCGTGAACGTGAAGGTGCCGGGTTTGCTGTTGAATATACCGATATTGGTTTGTAAGTAATTTTTCCAGATGATATCGCCGTTGGCGGTTAGCCGGTAAACGATGGTGCTGGAGCTGGGACCAACGCCGCTGGTATCCAGTGTTCCGGTACAGATGATATCGCCGTTAGACAATTCGAACGCCGCGTTCAACCAGGCTAATGAATATTTGCCCGGACTAATGCTCTGGAAGTGTTTTACCCAAAGCAGGTTGCCGGCTTCGTCGATCTTTGTCAGCAGTCCGTTTGGCATTCGGTCAGGCCCCGGCAACGTAGTATCGTAGCTTGCTCCGCATATGAGTATACCGCCGGTGACCGCAGTGGATGTAGCCACATAAATTTGCCGGTTGGCAACACTCAATAAACGGGTATAGGAAGTGTCTTTGCACAGTGCATCGGCTACCCTGTTTGGAACACCTGATCCATTTTTCCCGCTGCCTGTTTTATTGGCCCTGCTGTCCGGCTTTTTCTTTGCTGATGGAGGTTGCAACAATTGGGTCGGGGGTATGGCCGGCCGCATAGCGCCAATAGACGCATTCTGCACCTGGGGCAATGCATAGTTCGGCGCCTGCCGGAAATCGTCTGGCCTGAGGCGCTGGCTTTGCAGCTTTTCGAACACTGCCTGTTCCACGCTGCCGGGGGCAGATTGACAAAACGCAATAGCATAGTATAAAGAAAGGGATAGGGCCAGGGATAGGGCTTTCATGGGCTAAATATAGGGACAAAAAACCCTATTTTAAATACCCGGCAAAGGAGCGCGGTGTGTTGGCCGGTATGTGGTCCGGAAAACTGGGAGATGCCGGCTTTACGTGGAATCCCCCGATATTAAACAACTCTCCTATTGCTAACGCGGAATACAATTCATTGCAGATGTTGCATAGCAGAAATGATGGCCGATGAAGAAATATTCGGCCGTCAACGCTGCCGGCTTTTCCTCCTTATATTTATTCCATCCACATAAAGAAAAATTCTTTGAACGGTTGAGTAACCAGGTGAACCCGATCGTAATTCAGATTGGTTCCGGCGAATTCCTTCAGCAGATTATCAATGGTGTCTCAGAAAAAGATATTCGTGCAAGCCGGGAACCAGGGATGAGCCGGTATAAAGAAATGAGGAAAGAATATTTGTTGTATGATTAACTTTACCACATGTTTAAATTAACCTTTTTGACTGTTTGGCTATTGGTTGTTTTTTGCAGTATGACTGGATTTTCTGTGAACGCGCAACCCAGGGATAACCTGGTGTTGTTTGGTCGCGGAACCTACCCGGGAGATGATTCAAGTTTTGCCTTCATCCGCAATGCCGGGTTCAACACATTCATACTTTCCAGCTTTTATATCAGGTCCAATGGCGATGTTTATTCAGGTGATGATAACCGTCATGCCATTATTCAGAACGGTCGCTATACCGGTGATAAAGCATGGCTTGACAGGATTGCTTCCCTCCGCAGCCGTAAAGGAACTATTGCCCGGATTGAAGTATTGCTGGAAGGCAGGTGGTTTAACCAGGCACCCAATACCTACGATTTTATCAGGGATTGGCTGGATAGCAATAAAGCCGAACAAGGAGTTGTAGCTGGAATGGAGGACAACAGTACTTTGTACAAAATACTCAAAATCTTTAAGGACGAAATGGGGGTGGACGCTATCTGTATCGATGATGAATCAGTGTATGATAGTCTGTCTATCGTTCGCCTCTCTGCAATGACCCGGCAGGCAGGGATGAAAATGAGCCTGTGTCCTTATACAAGAATGGCTTATTGGAAATATATTCTCGGCAATGCTGCTCCGGGAGTAGTGGACGCGGTCTACCTGCAGTGCTACGACGGAGGCAAAAGAAATACACCAGGGCCATGGATACAGGGATTGGGTGGTAAGGTGCCTGTCTATCCTGTTTTTCTTTGCCGCGGTGCCTTCGGTACCTGTGCCACTGATCACAATAGCAAAACGCCATCGGAGATCCAGTTCGCAATGCGCCAGTACAAAAACGAATCACCGGCACTGGCAGGTGGGGGTATCTGGCAGATGGAGGATATTAAAAATTATGTCCGCATGAATTGTGCAGCCAAAGACGTGGAATCAGGCACGGCGGTAACCGTGGCTGATTATCTTCAGCAATTAAAAAAAGCCCTGCAACTCCGGCCATGATAAGCGCAAGCGCCATGTTAAAAAGGAACACTGAATGTAGTGAACATTGAACCCTATTCAAATGTAGGTCTGGAGTTATCAGGCAGATTCCCGGAAGATAAGGATTACATTATTTTTAATTCGCCCTCCGATGCGAGTTCTTTTTTTCAAACAGGCAAGGACACCTTTGATATTCACATTGTCATAAATGCATTGCTCTCAGAATTGCCGGCAATTGAGTACGATGAAAGAGTTACAAAAATTGTTGAGTATATTACGACTAATTATTTTGAGCAGGATATAACCCCCAAACGTTTGCTGATTTGGTTTTCCTTTCTCCGTCCCGTTTGGCTTCGCTTTTTAAAGAACAAACAGGCAGCAGCTTGTCGAAATATCTATTATGGACAAGATTGCGGCAGGTTATTTTCCTTGCACTTTCTGATAAAGACAGAAGTCTTACCGATATTGCGTATGACACAGGCTTTTATGACCTTCCTCAGCTAAATAAATATATGTATGAAATGTTTGGAATGCCACCGAAAGCCTTGAAATTTAACAGCGATTTGATTCACGTTTATTGAGCTGTAATTGTTATTGCGAAAAAGTATGAAAGAGCAATTAATTGACGGTATAAAATCATTTATAAGACTGGAATCCCATGAAACAGATCTCCTGGAAGAATTATTTAAAGAGCGATTTATAAAGAAGGGAGACTTTTTTTTGGGAGAAGGGCAGGTGTGTAAATACGCAGGCTTTATCGTAAAAGGTCTTATGCGATATTATATTAATCATGATGGAGAAGACAGGACATACGATTTTGCGCATGAAAACAATTTCGTTTGCAACTACGAGAGTTTTATACCCCAAACACCCTCAACAAAAATCATTCAGGCGCTGGAGGATTGTGAAATTTTGCAAATCTCGTATGAAGACCTGCAGATACTCTATAAATCTATTGAGGAAGGTGAGCGCCTGGGAAGACTGGTAATTGAACAGGTTTTTATACAGACATTGCAAGCCCTGACTTCATTTTATACGGATGCGCCAGAATACAGGTATGAGAAGTTTATTCAAAAACATCCGGATTTACAGCAAAGGATTTCACAGTATCATATTGCATCCTATGTGGGAGTAAAACCCCAATCACTCAGCAGAATCCGGAAAAGAATTTCCAGCTTAAAATGACTTTCTCACCCAGGCAATGAACTTATGCTTTTACCTCCTTATCATCAGGGGGCACAAGCTCCTGCATAAAAGCCAAATTTTAAATTTTTCAGCATATCTGTCATTTATTAACCCAGGTGCATGAATTTGGGTAGCAGGTGGTAGAATTTTGTGTCATCATTTTAAAACAAAAAAACATGACACGTAAAATCGCCATCACATTAGCAGCCCTGACAGGTTTAGGGATGATTTTCCTGGGAGCAAGATTTCTCCTGTTACCAGAAGTAGCCGAAACGGGTTTCGGTATCAAATTTAGTGAGCAAGGAGACTATTCCTTCCATTACATGAAAGGCATCCGTGATATTTTCTCTGGTATTGTTCTATGCCTGTTGTTGTTCACTAAGCAAATCAAAGCCCTGGGTATTACATTGTTAGCGGGAACAATTATTCCGGTAGTGGATATGCTTATAGTGCTAAGCAAAGACTATAATGGTGCAGCTCCGGCAATGCCGCATATTGCTGCCATAATTATTTGTTCAGTAGGCGGCTTAATACTTCTTATGTCTAAACCTTTAAACCAAAGATCATGAAAACTCCGGCGTTTATCAAACTGGTTAGCTCAGCCAATAATAAACACGAAAGTGTGATGGAGCTGAATATTTTGCCGGGTGAAAAAACGCCGTGGCATTACCACACCGATTTCTCTGAAACTTTTGAAGTGTTAAAAGGCACATTGGAAGTTGGAGGTCTTGAATCCCTGACCCGCTATTTTGCAAAGGAATTTGCAGCAAGGAAAATAAGGTTCAATAGCGTGGCGCCTGGGGCAATTGATACAGAATTCGGTGGCGGAAAAGGTGACGAGGCACACCGTCAGCAAATTGCTGCAGCCATAGCTTTAAATCGTTTGGGTGAAGCCGGCGACACAGGTCTTTTTATTGCTTCACTATTATCTGATGATAGCCGTTATCTCAATGCACAACGCATCGAAGTTAGTGGGGGGAATAATGATACAGGGCTAAATCTTTGCCCCGCCATTAAGACTATTTAACGATTTTTACGGGGCATTTAATAAACAATCAAAAAATCGCCTAAAAACAAACAATGTATGATAAACAAGGCAAGATCAATAGCCGAACATGATGGCAAATTCATTTCGGTAGTAGGAGACACATATCGTATGGTTATTTCCGGGAAAGACGCTCAGGGCGATTATGCTTTAATTGATATGCTGGTTCCCCCTGGCGGTGGTCCACCCCCTCATGCACACTCATCGTTTCATGAATCATTTTACGTAGTAGATGGTGAAGTGGAATTTAAGACGGAAGCTGGCAGGCATATTGCTAAGAAAGGTGAACTCATACACATTCCTAAAGGCGGTGAAATACATGCATTTAAAAATATAAGTACGGAGATGGCTCATCTGCTTTGTACTGTTGTTCCCGCAGGCCTGGATGATTTCTTTTTGGAAATTGGCACCCCTGTAAATGAGGGAGAATTTTTGCCTGCTCCACATCCGGATGAAGAAGGCTTGAAAAAGTTACGGGCAATAGCAGAAAAGTATGGGCAGATTTTATATCCGCCAGATTATTTGGATAGATGATTCAGGTTCGATAGCGCCGGCAACAAGAAGTTCGATTTCCATTCAAGCTATGTATTTGCATCGGTTTGGGAATAATTCTCCCAACGCAACTTTACCTACACAACCATGATAAAAAAACATGATAAAAAAAATAAGTCACACGATTTTTCTAATTGCGTTTATCATATCATGCAATGATAAAAAAAGTGATATCTGCAAAAAAAAATTTGAGCCATTAAATCTGTATCCTGTAAACACTATGTTTATGATTCCTCACTTTGTTATAAAGGATAGTACAATCTTTGGCGATTTGAGTAAGATATTGAACTATAAAATTGAATCAGTCGATAGTTCGTTTTCTATGTATGTGTTTATTGATAATCACGAAAAGGAGGCGCAAGCGTTCCTGGATTTAAATCACATTGCAGCAGTACAAAAAGGTGAAGTTGAAAGTGCGCAAAATTCCAAGCAGCTTATAAAAGAAGTAATTAAAAATATTGGAAATATAAAAGTTGGGTATCTAAAGTATTTAGTAGTACAAGTGAATAAGAAGTTTTATGCGAGCCGGATATTTTTTTATAAAGGAAAAAAATTGGTTGTATGCTGGCTTTTTGAGAATTATACTGATGAAGCCAAAAATATGTATTCTGTTGTGGATTGTGTTTTTGACAATATCCAAATTAATTGATTCTCAACAGTAGCAAGGTGCGCCGTGAATCAACTGTAGTGAACTAGTTGAATGCTGTACAAAAGATGATAGTAGGTCTATCACGTTACTGTACAATGCACCCGTGCAGGCGCCGACTGCCCCCAGTCTTTTAAATAGCTTGTTGCCAACACTTACCAACGGTGCCATTAATACCAGCAGCGGTCACTTAATATTTGCGGAGTAAAGTACAGTCAACAACGCCTTTGCGTCCTCTTTGCCCTCTTTGTTCAGCACCAGAGATGCCGCATACAATAGTGCGCTTCCAAAAGCGTTTCTAAACTGGGCATTGTTCGACGAACGAATGAACTATGTAAGCGGAGGTGTTACCCAAATGCCGACCGTAAATCCAGGTGATTATAAAAAAGCCATCTCGGCTAGCCTGCCTTCCACGATTGGAAAAAACGGTTATCTTTATGTCTATGTGAGCAATGAAAGCCCGCAGGATGTGTTCTTTGATAATGTAACCATACAGCATAAGAAAGGGCCGTTATTGGAGGAGACTCATTATTATCCCTTTGGATTGCAAATGGCTGGCATAAGCTCGAAAGCTTTCAAGGGCAATTATGCGGAAAACAAATACAGGTATAATGGAAAAGAGTTGCAGAATCAGGAGTTTAATGATGGAAGTGGATTGGAGGAGTATGATTATGGTGCAAGGTTCTTTGACTCACAGATTGGCAGATGGACTAGTATTGATCCGCTTAGTGAAATGATGCGAAGATTCTCATGTTATAATTATGCATTTAATAATCCAGCCAGATTTGTTGATTATGATGGAAAAGCTCCATCAGATAATGATCCCACTGGTATAGATCGACAAGCAGAAAGGCTTGCGTCAGACAATTTTATGTCAGGTAATTTTGTAAAAAATAAAGGCGAAATGGCATTGACGAGCGGAATGAATAGTTCACAAGATCCCAAAGAGGCAAAAAAAAAGTAGCTCTTAACAGAATAAGTCATCAGGAAAAAGACCTGATGATGATGGATATTTAACCCTTGAGGAAGCTAATCTTTGGTATAGGACAGGCAAAGGGGTAGCATTAACAGTTGATGCTTCGAAACTTGATCTGGGATTTGTATCTGATGACGGATGGGATAAACAAGGACAAAAAGTTGTTCAGACTTTATTTAAAAGTAAAGAGGGGCCTATATTCGGAAACATTATTTTAAAGAGAGTTAGCTCAACCAAAGTAATAGTTTTAAGGGATGAATATAATTTTGAACAGCATGGCGACCATTGGTATAGTTCACCAATAAGAAACCCGATCACTAAATTTGGTAAGTGGAAAGCAGAGGAGTATGGTAAAGCACAAGGCACATCTTTTTACATTTATTTTAGTGGTCAGGCAACTATTAATACTCCGAAGCCAGTTAGTCAAAATTTTGGTCAAAATCCATATAATTACTAAAGCGTAAGAAAATGAAAAATAGTTGGTTTATTTTACTTGTCATTATTTTCACTGGTTGTAATTTGTCTGATAAAAGTATACGACTACCTGGAGGCAATACTTATGTAGATGAAGGTAAATGCAATAAGTTTATTCTTGTGAATATAGAACATGCCGGAAATATTGAAAGTTGTGTATCAGAATACAAGTTTGATGATAATTTCATTACAGCATCCCAAATTGACGAAAATGCATGTAGAGATAATTTGCCAGTACGAAATAAACGATTTTATATAATTGACATAAAAAAAAGCGTTTTATATGGGCCACTCTCAAAGGAGGACTTTTTTAAAAAAAATGATGAATTAAAAGTAGATAGAGAGTTATTGCTGTCCAACTAATTCGTATCCCTTCGTCCAAGTGCAAATAGTTTTAAAATGCCGGTGTAATTATTTTTGTAGTAAAGCGCAAAAACAATGGAAACAATCACGACAATGAAAGTCGGGTCTTTCGGGCGAAGTAAAAAAAGTATTGTGCTTCTTGATGAATGCGGGAAAAG